>PVMK01123417.1_pt1 | contig 16253 bp, 15 predicted proteins | sample 1853481 | NCBI WGS metagenome assembly PVMK01 (sample SAMN08533507, study PRJNA380276) | Marine sediment metagenome, whole genome shotgun sequencing project.
TCCAGGCAGTCCTGCCCAACCGCGTATTCGACCCCATTGATATCGGGTTCAATACCCTGGCTGCCATGATGGCGATCATTGCCAGCCTGGCGCTCACGTGGGTGAGGAATCTGCAACCCGCAAGGTTTTTAAAATCAAAGAAAAATAGCGACCCGGGGAAATGAGCTTTAAAATAAATACGCCACAAAGCTTTATTTGATGGAAGACAGTCCCCCAAGTCAGCTAAATATGGATAGGTAACTGTTTGAAGTAACCATAGACAGCAGCTTGCTGCACAATGTTGGGGAATCGATCTTAAGCTTTATTCTCACTAAATATTGAAACCATCCTCTCTTAAACGATTTACAATCTCCACAACCGACTTACTGCGGTCCATGGTGTATATGTGAATACCGGGAACACCTGCCTCCAGCAAGCCTTTACACTGCTGGTAGGCATATTGGATGCCGAAATCGAGCACTGCAGCTTTGTCGTCTTCTGGTATTGCTGCCAGGCCTTCTTTTATCTCCTGGGTGATCGTGGCGCCGCACAGCCTGGCGAGGAAATTGGTCATCTTGGCGGTGTAAATTGGCATCACCCCCGGCAGGATAGGCAGGTCGATGCCTGCGGCGCGGGCACGGGAGACAAAATCAAAAAAGTAGCGGTTGTCGTATGCGTAATTGGTGATGATGAATTCAGCTCCCAAATCTGCTTTCTGCTTGAGGTAATCCAGGTCGCGGTCCAGGGATTCGGCTTCGATATGTCCCTCAGGGTATGCGGCCACGCCAATGCAAAAATTGTATTTTGGACGCACAAAATCAAGCAGTTCATTGGCATGCTGGAAGCTGTCCGGGTGAGGGGTAAAACCTTCATCTTCGCGGGGGATGTCACCGCGCACAATCAGGATGTTTTCGATACCCAGCTGCTGGTAGCTGTCCAGGCTGGCTGTGATTACCTCTGGTCCCAGGCCGTAGCCGGCGAAGTATCCCAGCACTTCCAAGCCCTGATCCTGCTTAAGTTTCTCCAATAGCTGGTAGGAGCCTGCGCGTGTCGAGCCGCCGGCGCCGAAGGTAACAGAAACAAAATCAGGAGTTAAATTTGCCAGCTCACCGATCGCTTTTTCGAGTCTCTGTGCAGCCTTTTCAGTCTTGGCTGGAAATAATTCGAAGGATAGGGTTGGTTTTTCCGATTGCTTCCACAGATCAGTAAGTTTCATAATATTTCTCCTCCTTAGAGAGATAAGCACTTAACCCTTCCAGCAGTGCATCAAGATCGGAAGCCGTATTGTATGCCTGGAATGATGCTCTTAAAAACGGCAGCTCCTGCCAGGTGTGAGTCAGTACCTCGATGTTATGGTTGTCATATAAATAATTCTTAAGTGATTCAGGGTCAATTTCCGTGGGCAGACGCACGGCAACCATTTGCTGAAACCATGTTGATGAGGCAGGTGACAGGGGCTCCAGACCAGTGAGTGAATTTATCCGGGAATGCGCTTCGAGGGCAAGGTTATGGCAGCGCTGGCTGACTTCGTTCCAATCATTTTCCTCTTGGTATTGGATGGCACTTGGCACAGAGAGGAATGCGGCCAGGTCGCGGGTACCCTGCCATTCATGATAGTCGATGAATTGGGAAGGTCCCGGTTTGTCAGACTCGTACCCCCAGCTGACCACCAGCGGATCGAGAATAGGTTGGATATCCGGGTGGACATACAAAAAAGCGGAGCCCTTCGGTGCGCATAGCCATTTATGGCAGGCGCCGGTGTAGATGTCGGCATTGATGACCTGCAGATCGAGCGGCATGTGACCGGGGACATGCGCGCCATCGATGATGGAAAGGATACCCATCTCCCGGGCTCTCTCACAAATCTCCTGGACGGGGAAGGTAAGTGCGGTCTGGCTGGTTATTTGTGATAAGAAGATGATCCGGGTGCGGGGAGTAATGCCCGCCAGGAATTCTTCGATAAAGTCTTCAGGTGTCGTAACCGGAAGTGTAATTGGCTGCTGCACATACTTTGCTCCTGTTAGACTGCAGATGTGGCGCCAGGTGCGGTCCATCGCGCCGTATTCGTGATCGCTGCTGAGGATCTCATCACCCGCTTCTAATCCCAGGCTGCGCACGACCATATTGATGGCCGTGGTGGGATTGGGGGTATAAACCAGGTTACCAGGCTGCGTGTTGAGGTAGGTCGCCAGTTCACTCCTGGCATCGGCGAGCAGGTCGAGCGCCTGGCGACCCAGAAAGCGCACCGGCTGCCGTTCGAGTTCCAGCTGCCACTCCTGATAAACTTCGAAGACTGGCTTCGGGCAGGCCCCGAAAGAACCATGGTTGAGAAATATCACCCCATCCTCGAGCAGGAAATCACCTTTAAATTTCTTCATAGCGCAATTCTTCTAGAGCTGTCCAGAATCTTCCATTTGTGCGATATTGGCGACATACCCGGGGTCTTGATAACGGTTGAGATGAAAAGCCGATGCATAACCGGGTAAATTCTTCTTCAGCATGTGCAGGGCTAGAAGCTCGCCGGCAGCCATCGAAGCCATCAAGCCGAAGCCGGAAAGCGCGCCAATCACCCAGGATCCTTCTACTGGGAGTGGCCCGATAAGGGCCCGATTTTCCCGGGTCTTGGTGTAGTAGCCGCCATCCAGGAAGGGGCGCGGCGGCTTCTCGAAGTACTGTTCCAAACCAGGGATCATTGTCGATAAGCCTCGCAGGGCAATTTCCGGATAATCCACGTCCAATGCTGGGGGCCAGGTCGGTTCGACCTCCCGGGTATGGTATTCCCACAGCATCAGGAAGATCGGGCTGTCGGCCAGACCTTCAGGGCGGGTATGTACTCCGGGTGGAAATTTTTGCATCAGCCAACCGCTGGAAGGATCGTCCTGCAGGTATCCCAATTCCTCCGAACTCCAGGGAAGTTCCTGGGGGTCCTGCCAGATCAACAGCGGGGCATCCCTGGGGATGATTCCCAGTCGATCCTGGGCTGAGACTTTGAGGTGCAGCTCGCAATAGACCGGTAAATCGATATCCAGGTAGTTCGCTACAGGTTTAAGAAAGGGACCAGCTGCATTGACAAAATTCTGTGTGGATATGTGCTGGTTTCCTTCTAGTTCGACAGCAGCTACCCGGTTGTTGGCAATCTCTACCGAGACCACGCGATCCTGGAGCAGGCGGACACCGTTCATTTCGGCTTCATCAAGCAGCAAGCTGCCCAGCTGCTGGGCGCTGAACCAACCCGCCCGGCGCACATGTAGACCGGCAGCAACTTGTTCGTTGAGAAATGGATAGTAGCGGAGCAGTATTTCAGGTTCTAGGATCAGGTCAGCGCCATCCTGCCCAGGAGAGAAGCCGTGTGCCTGGGAAGGCTGGTAGGGGTTATCTGCTGATTGCTCGCGATGGACTCGCAGCGATCCGGCGCCAAGTCGTGAGGTTTCTTCCGCGATCGAAACCATCTCCGGAATTCGTTCTTGATCGCCAGTCAAATATAAGTATCCCCGCCGGTTGAGGTGAAAAGGGTTGCCATGCTTTGCAGCCAACTGCTCCAGCAGATCGATGCTGCGATTCATGAAGGCCACCATGTCATCGCCCGGCCCCGGCCACCAGTTGCGGTAGCATTCCGTGGATTTATCGCTGGTCAAGCTCAGTGGTGGGCGCTCGTCAACAATCAGGATGTCCTTGACACCATGAACAACTGACAATTGATAAGCTGTACTGATGCCTGCAATCCCAGCGCCGCAGATGACTACATTTTGCCGCTGCATGGTTGGTTATGCGGCCAGGCGTACATAAATGCGCTTGTTGATCTTGCCCTTGCTCTTGTAGTCGGTGATCTCGATCTTGCCCACTTCAGAGGTATTGTGAACGTGGGTGCCGCCATCCGCCTGCAGATCGAGTCCCTCGATTTCAACCACGCGCACTTCCTGGATGCCATCCGGCAGCAGGTTGATCTTGGTGCGGATCAGATCCGGGATTTGAAAGGCTTCTTGCCTGGGCAGGATATCCACGCGCAGCGGCCTGGCGTTGGCGACTTCCACATTTATCGCAGCTTCAATCTCCTGCACCAGCTCCTTACGCATGGTCTCAAATTCGAAATCCATGCGCCCCGCCATGGGCTCCATCGAACCGCCGGTGACAGAGGCGCCATAATCACGGAAGATCACGCCGCACAGGATGTGCATGGCGGTGTGGGTGCGCATTAACTGGTAGCGGTGATCCCAATCTAATTTCCCAATTACCTCCTTCCCAACTTGGGGTAGATCGAATTCTCCGTCAATGATGTGCAAGACATCCGCACCGGCCTTACGGGCTCTTTTGATAGGAACCGAAACATCATCAATCTTGATGGTTCCCGAATCAGCTGGTTGACCACCACCCCCGGGATAGAATGCAGTACGATCCAGGGTGATCGCCACGCCCTCAAGATCTACTTTTGTCACAGTAGCGGGAAACTCCTGGACGTAGCTATCGGTTTGAAAAATAAGCTCGGTCATAATCTGCCCTCGATTTGAGTTGTGTGATAAAGATAGAAACCAGTATACAGAAGAATCAGCTCACATGCAAGATGTGCTTGACACAGGCAAGTAATTTAGATAATTATTGGTGTATCTATCATAATCAGTTCCAGAATATAAAGATTATCTGCTAAAATAAGCCTGCCATATATTCTGGATACCGCGAGTCACTTTTACAGATATAATGGATGAGCTGCTCTGGAGCAAGCTATTAATGAAGGTATTTTCGAACAGTTCCCGAAACCGTCACGACAATTTCACGAAAAATAACGAAATCAAATAGGAAGGATTACCGGCATGACAACTTTGCAGCATGAACCTAGTTTGGAAATTGCCCATTCCTGGTGGCGAAAAATCTCTTTATCGTATGTGCCAACGCAAGAATCCCCACTGCTGAGCAATTTTTCGGCCAATCTCCTGGAAAGATTGCGCCAGGCTGGGCACAGTGTTAGTGAGGCTCCTAGTGCAGACACAGAAGTACTGCTGACAACCGCCCAATTTAATCAACCGGTGCGTTGGCGGGATGCGATGATTTTTACTGCTCGTCGCCAGTTCAAGCTGGATCACTCTCCCACAGTATTCACCATTGTTGAGGCCACTCCCGAAGAAATTCAGGAAAAACTGGACTATTTTGAAGGAGTTCTGCAGAAAGATCCCCCTGATCCGAAAGATTTCGAGCTGCCCGGTCTGGGGCCAGAGGCCTACCATACTTTATACGAACAGGGGAAACGGGGCGGCCCGATCCTGTCCCTGCTGCGAACAGTACAAACCCAGGCGATGAGCATCCGCGTGGTGCTGCTGGTTGGGTATGATGTTCCTGAAGAAGCCTATGTTTTTGACCTGGTTGGCGCACACCCTCGCATCGATGCAGCAGACCCGGATCAATTTTACAGCGATATCATGGGCCGCATCGTGACTGCAATCAGCACCTACGAGATTACTGCGCACGAGCAAGTTGGAGAGCCAATCCCAAGTGAAATCTGGAAAAAATTAGAAACCCCAGGTGCAATGCAGAGGGCTGGTTACGAGCTCGGTCAGCGCCAATTCTTCACCGAGATGATTATGGTCACCAACCTGGCAACTGTACCCGCTATCCCGGATGCGATCGCAAGCCAGTACAGCGAGGGCTGCTTTGCGACCTGGGATGCGGAAATTAATGGCCTGGTCACAACTGTGACCGGCAGTGCCCGCCCGGTGGTCAAGGACCAGCTTACGGACGATGAATTAGCTGTGATTGTTGGGGTGAGAGCCGATTATAGAGGAGCTCAAGTCAGGCATGTAGAAGGCAAGCGCAACGACCCTCCGTCATCCGAAGCCGTGGAGCTGATGGATATGGATAAGGACCTGCCGAAGATAACACTCGAGAATGGCCTGGAAGTGCCAGTCTCAAGGTCCAAACTGCATGGTCATCGTGGAGTTAATGCCTATTCTCCGGATCATGTGGAGCACGTCTTCCTGGATGGTCCATACTATCACTTCCCGGTTTCCTGCTCAACGGAAGCACAAGCCCATGCAATTCAGATCGCGTTTTCGAGGTCAGCTGCTCTTCAAGACCCAGATGATCCTAGGCAAGTAGTCTTCACCATCCTGCCAGGACACGGGATCGTTATTGCCGAGAAGTGGGTCCCCGGTAAGGAGCCTTTCCAGGTGATGTGGGAGTACATGGATTCTGGTTGGCTGGTGGTTGACAACATGATTCCACAAGGCTTGCTGACTTTCATTGAAGATCAGCGCGGCATGATGGTGCTGAACCTGGAATGAGCGATTTATGTTTGCGATAACCTGTATGATAAAACTTAACCCCCAAACCCCAGAGATGGGGTTTTTTCTTAATATTAATAGAATTTCACGGTGGACAAACCTGGAACAATGAAGATATCAAGGGGAACTTATTACAGCGTGGGTGCTTTGGCTACTGCGGCCTTAATGCTGGAGAGCACGCTGACGAGATTGCTGGCAGTTGCCCAGTACTACCACTTTGCGTTCCTGGTGATCAGCCTGGCACTGCTGGGATTTGGAGCCAGTGGATCATTTCTGACAATTTTCCCCAACTGGAGATCAAAGCAAGAGAACGGAACTGATAATGCTGGTCGTGGAAAAATACTGATCCTGGCCGGAAGCGGTTTTGCCGCCAGTTTGGCCGTCGCGTACCTGGTGATAAATTGGCTGCCATTTGATAGCTACAGCATCGCCTGGGACCGCAGCCAGGTGCTGTATTTTGTCCTTTACTACCTGGTTTTGACCCTGCCATTCTTGTTTGCCGGCCTGGGTATCGGCGCGGTGCTGTCATCCAGTCCTGGGGAGAGCAATCGGGTATATGCGGCAAATCTCCTGGGTTCCGCGCTTGGGATCCTGCTGGCTTTGATCGTGATGCAGCTGGCTGGAGTCCCCGGAGCGCTGCTCGCCAGTGGATTGATCGGATTATCTGCAATCCTGGGTTCAAAGGGAATGTCATCATCGTTGATCCGGACAGCGGTTGGGCTGTTATTGGCGGTGGGAACAGCAGGTGTGATGGTCTTCGCATATTCCAACCAGCAGAATAGCTCTCCTATAGGGATAACCATTTCTCCATACAAAGGACTTCCGTATGCCCTGCAGGTGCCTGATGCCGATCAATTATTCGGAGCCTGGAACGCTGTTTCCAGGATCGATGTCATCAGCGGAGCGAGCACGCATGTTTTACCGGGTTTGTCTTATACATTCACGGAGAAAATTCCTGAACAGCTCGGCATGGCCTTCGATGGCGACGCTTTAAGGCCCATAACTTTAGTCGAACCCGAGCAATTTCAAGCAGCGAGTTATCTCCCGGAGGCCATCGCCTTCGAGCTCCATTCCGGGGGTAAAGCGCTGGTCCTGGACGCAGGCAGCGGACTTGGGGTGATGCAGGCATCCGCGGGTGGGGCTGGACAGGTTTTCGCGATTGTTGAAAATCCATTGATTCTGCAGGCGATAGCGAGAACAGCTCCCGAGAATGATATTTACAGCCATAAAGGAGTTCTGACTGAGCTGGACCCGACAAGGGTATACCTGGCTAAAGATTCCGGATCTTTTGATGTGATTTACCTGCCGCTCAACCAACCTTACCGTCCGGTCGCCAACGGGGCATACAGCCTGGCAGAAGAATAAATCCTAACAGTGGAATCATTTGCCAGTATGCTCTCGCGGTTAAAACCAGGTGGCACACTGGTGGTAACGCGCTGGCTGCAGACGCCTCCCAGTGAAGAGCTGCGCATGCTGGCGACAATAGTTGAGGCATTCAACAGGATCGGCATAGAGGGTACTGGCAGCAGGCTGGTTGCTTATCGCGGCATCCAGACGATGACCTACCTCGTACAGCCGGGAGGATGGGGTAAAGAGCAGCTTGATGTTATCCGCGGGTTTACAGAAAAGAAGCGTTTTGACCTGGTTTGGTCGCCAGAGATTGATCCGCATGAAACGAACCGCTTCAACAGATTAGAGCATCCAATCTATTACCAGGAGTTCAATGAAATGCTGATGGCAGGTGACCTGGACGAAATTTTCAGGGACAACTCCTATGCGATTGAACCGGCGACTGACGACCGGCCATTTTTCTTTCATTTTTTCAAATGGGCGCAAACCCCCCAGTTATTGGCCACCTTTGGACGCGTCTGGCAGCCATTTGGGGGCAGCGGCTATTTTGTGCTGGTTGCCTTGCTGGTTCTGGTTTCAATCTTCAGCGCGACCCTGATCTTGATCCCGCTGCTCATCAGGCGCAGAAATATATCTCAGAGGAACCAGGTCGCTGTTGCAGATGAAAAACCAGCGAAGCATATCCCCAACTGGAAGGTCCTGGTTTATTTTGGGAGCATCGGATTTGCATTCCTGTTTCTCGAAATTCCTCTGATCCAGAGAGCTATTCTATCCCTGGGCCAACCAGCTTATGCTTTTGGGTTGGTTGTGCTCATTTTGCTGGTGTCTTCGAGCCTGGGCAGCTTTTACTCACGGCGCTTCTGGAAGAAGAAAGAGCTGCTGCTGATGCTGCTTTTGGGCCTGGCAGTGCTGACACCAATATTATTTCGCCAGATTCAGTATGCCAGCCTGGGCTGGTCCTTGTGGCTGCGGGTGATCATCCTGGGATTAAGTTTGGTGCCGATGGGGGTCCTGATGGGATTTCCATTCCCGTTCGGTTTGGAGTGGCTGGAGAAGGCGGGCTCAAAGCTGACACCCTGGGCCTGGGCGGTCAACGGCTGCGCTTCTGTTGTGGCAGCTGTTTTAGCTGCCATGATCAGTCTCAGTTTAGGATTTACTATTGTCCTGCTGATCGGGGCGATTTTCTACGGACTAGCTGCCTTGGCAATCCGCTGATTAATGTTCGCCAGTCAGCGGTACGAAGGTCACACCCCCCAGGTTGGTAGCCTGCAGTTCCCCGTCGATCTTCTCAAACAGCCACAAGGTTTGCAGAAAACCTACCGGTCCGATCGGGATCACCAATCGACCAGCCTCAACAAGCTGGTTCACCAGGGGTTGGGGCAGGTGATCCGGTGCAGCTGTCACAAGGACTGCATCGAAAGGAGCAAATTCTTCCCAACCGAAATAACCATCCGCGTTAAGTTTGTGAACATTGGCATAGCCGGCTGCGTCAAGCGTCTTGGCAGCCCTTTCAGCCAGCTCGGGGATGATCTCCACGGTGTATACTTCAACACCCAGCTCTGCCAGAACCGCAGCCTGGTAGCCGGACCCGGTGCCGATTTCCAACACCTTCTGGCCTGGATAGGGCTCCAGGGATTGAGTCATCAAAGCCACGATGAATGGTTGCGATATGGTTTGCCCATAACCAATCGGGAGCGGGTGATCTGCATACGCCATATCGCGCATATCCTCGGGCACGAATTCATGGCGGGGAACTGAGCGCATCGCTTCCAATACTGCTTCATCGTGGATTTCGCGCGATACAATTTGCTGCTCCACCATACTTTGGCGGCGCAAAGTATACTCTGGTGCCTCGGTCTCGACTGGCACTTCTGTGGGGAGTGGTGTATTTGTCGCCGCAGTCGGCTCGCTGGTTGGTATCGGCACTGCTGTTGGACCAGTTTCACCTGTTACCTGGCAGGCAGTCACAAAAACAATGATAATGTGTGCAAGTATTGGAAATCTGAATTTCATGATAAACCTACCCCTATTATAGAGGTTTAGATGTGTTCAAGTCAATATATAGCAAATTGACGGTCTCATTTATCGGCTGTACAATTGGTTTTATTATTCTTCTAGGCAATCAAATATGGAAAAATTAGTGTACTTCTACAATCAGGGTCACGAGAAGCATTATGAGGCCGGCCATCCTGAACGTCCAGAGCGGGTGGAAGCGATCGTATCGGAACTCGAGCAGATGGATTACTGGTCAGATTTTCCAAAATTAGCCCCATTGGAAATATCCGATGCTGTCCTGACCTCAATTCACACCCCTGAATACCTGGATAGATTGGAGGCCACCTGCCAGCGTGGGATACATTTCGATGCAGATACATATACAACACCAGAATCCTGGGATTTAGCGCATCACGCCGCTGGCGGTGCAGCTGCGGTTGCCAGGTCAGTCTGGCTGCGGGAAGCAGAGCGGGGGTTTGCCTTAACCAGGCCCCCGGGACACCATGCTACTGCGGACCGGGCGATGGGCTTCTGCCTGCTTAACAATGTCGCCCTGTCTGCCGAGGACCTGATCCAGGTACAGGGGGCACAAAAGCTGGCTATCGTTGATCTCGATCTACATCACGGCAACGGCACCCAGGATATTTTCTATGCCCGCGGGGATGTGCTCTACGTCTCCACTCACCAGTACCCCCATTATCCTGGAACTGGCTGGATCAATGAGACAGGAACCGGGGAAGGAATTATGGCAACTGCCAATCTGCCTCTGCCGCCATATTCAGGAGATAATGCATTCAAACGAGGCATGGATGAGTTTATCCTGCCCATCCTGGATCGCTTCCAACCAGAAATGGTGCTGGTCAGCTATGGTTTCGACCCGCATTTTGATGACCCGCTGGGCAACCTGCAGCTAACTTCTCACGGTTATGGAGTGCTGATCAGTAAATTGGTCACATGGGCTGATGATAATTGCCAGGGGCGCATCGCCCTTTTCCTGGAAGGTGGCTATGATCTGCAGGCTGCAAAAGCCTGTTCGGTATCCGTTACCGCAGCTTTGTTGGGTGAAGAAATCCCTGATCGCTACGACCAGGAGATGAGACAGGATTTTGAAGATCAGCCTGATGGTTTCATCGCGATACTGCAGCAAGCAAAACAATTATGGGAGCTGGAATGAAAATAAAGCACAGGGATATCGATATGGAACACCCAAGCAGCACGGTAAATATTCAATGGATACCTTCAACGGATTTGTTGATGGCAGGTATTGACTCGCGCGGTACGCCGGTAGTGATTGGTATCACGGAGGATGACGATCCACTCTGGCGAGGAGTGAAAGCATCCGATATGCTGTTGATGTCTGCGGCATCATGTTCGGCTTATGATGTGGTTGTCATTTTGAATAAAAAGAAAGAACCATTGGAAAGCCTGGAAGTAATATGTTCAGGTCAAAGAGCGAGTGAGCCGCCGCGCAAGTTCACCCATATACACTTGAAATACGTTTTCAAGGGGCAGCTCGATCCGAAAAATGTGAAGAAAGCCATCCAATTATCCGAGGATAAATACTGCTCGGTGCTCAATACCCTCAAAGGATCGGTAGAGATCACCAGTGAATTTGAAATCCTGGAGTGAGATGAAAATTATGCAAACCAGCATCAGCATCCCATCTGAAGAATATGCAACCAGAGTAGATCACCTGCTGTCAAAGATTAAATCCGATGGCTTGAGCGGCGTGGTCCTGTTTGATAATCACTATATTCTGTACTACACAGGTTTTGCATTTGCGCCCACAGAGCGGCCGATCGCATTTGCTGTGAACGCGGCAGGTGAGCGTGCGATGTTTGTGCCCCGGCTTGAAACGGAGCATGCAAAATCCCATTCCATCATCCAGCGGGTGGACTACTATCTCGAATACCCTTATCAGCCGCATCCGATGGAAGTGCTGAAGGATATGCTTCTGGATATGAACTTTGATGGCGATATTGGGGCCGATCACGATGGCTACCCCTGGAAACTCGGGTATCGCGGTCCGGACCTCAGCAGTTTGATGGGAGCAAAGATTCATAAAATCACGGGCTTCATTGAAGACCAGATGATGATCAAGAGTGAGGCAGAAATTGCTTTGATCCGGGAAAGCGTTAAATGGGGACACCTGGCGCATGTCTTGCTGCAGCGTTATACCAGGCCTGGCCTCACTGAAACAGAGGTCAGCCAGCGCGCCAGCCAGGAAGCCAACCTGGTAATGCTGGATGCGATTGGACCGATCTACAGGGCTCAGAGCCCATTTTCCGATGGTGCCGGTGCCGGCTACCGGGGACAGATCGGGCGCAATGCGGCCATCCCTCATTCATTGGCCAATAATATTATTTTCCAGGAGGGTGATGTGCTGGTGACGGGTGCCGGGGCGCCGGTGTGGGGCTATAACTCCGAGCTGGAACGCACGATGATCATAGGCAATCCATCAGATGACCAGAAGTGGATGTTTGACCACATGGTGGCTCTGCAGGATACCGCCTTTTCTGTGCTCCAGCCGGGCGCAAAATGTTCTGACGTTGACCGGGCGGTAAGGGCATATTACGACCAGCATGATTTGATGCCCTACTGGAAGCACCACGTTGGGCATGCCATCGGTCTGCGCTACCATGAAGCGCCTTTCTTGGATCTGGGCGACGAGACTGTTATCCAACCAGGAATGGTCTTCACCGTTGAACCCGGGCTTTACAACCCGCAGTTAGGAGGTTTTCGTCATTCAGATACGCTGCTGATCACGGATGAGGGCAACGAAATCCTGACATATTACCCGCGCGATCTGGACAGCCTGATTATCCCGGTATAAGGCGAATCCTGTTTCCCATTTCTTATGTGGGTAATCACCATGTCATCCGAAAAAAACCCAAGCCAATTCTTGAGCGAACGATTTGAAGATGCCCTGGTTTATGCCGCCCGCCTGCATGCAAACCAAACACGTAAACGGTCGCATATCCCTTATATTGCCCACCTGCTGGGTGTCACCGGTATTGTGCTTGAAGATGGTGGCGATGAGGATGAGGCCATCGCGGCTCTCCTGCATGACGCGGTGGAGGACCAGGGTGGTTTGAGCACCCTGGAAGATATCCGGCAAAACTTTGGTGATACAGTTGCCGAAATCGTTTTGGCGGTATCCGATTCGCACTCTGACCCGAAACCTGCCTGGCGTGAGAGAAAAGAAGCCTACATCAATTCTATACGCTCGGCATCTCAATCTGCTGTCCGGGTTTCCCTGGCGGACAAGGTTTACAATGCCAGGTCAATCCTGGGTGATCTGCGCCGTGATGGAGAATCTGCCTGGGACAAATTCAATGGTGGCAAAGAGGGTACGCTCTGGTATTATCAACAGCTGATTGAGGCATTCCAGGAGCACAGTTCAAGTCCGCTCCTGTCGGAGTTATCCAGGATTGTTGAGCAAATAATAAGCATAAACAGCTGAAGCTGAATATGCAAGATGAATATTGGTGTTGAAAAATCTAATATTGGTAAAGAAGGTGGAATTTAATGAATGATCTACCCATAGTTTTTGGCTTTGTTGAAGACTTACTGACTGCTGTACGGATCGATAATGTCGCGCAGGAATTGGGTTTCAATTTTATCCACTGGGAAGAACCCGAGATTGATGAGCAGGTCAAGGTGCAAGACCCGGGTCCGAAGTGGGCTGAGCCGCTGCAGGGATTGGAAGCTGCGGTAATTGAGAAGGTATCCGCTGTTCAACCGGCTTTGATCGTCTTCGACCTGGGTAATCGCTCAATCCCCAGCCTGTATTGGATCGCGTTGATCACTTCAGCTCCCGCCACACGTGGAATACCTGTGATGGCTTTTGGCCCTCACGTTGACAAGGAGAAGCTTCAATCTGCAAAAGAAGCAGGAGCTGATTTAACGCTGGCTCGTTCGAAATTCATGAAGAACCTCCCAGAAGTACTGTCCGAAAATGCCAAGGTCATAAATAGCACTGAATTATTGCAGACCTGCCAGGATGATTTACCTCATACGGCAAAAAAGGGCTTGGAGCAATTCAATCGCGGTGAATATTTCAAAGCGCATGACTCTCTGGAACTGGCCTGGATGGAGGATCAATCAGCAGGCCGCGATCTTTACAGGGCAATCCTGCAGGTAGCCGTGGCTTATTATCAAATAGAGCGCGGCAACTATAATGGCGCTGCGAAGATGTTCCTGCGCATGCGCAAATGGTTTGCGCCGCTGCCCGAATCCTGCCGGGGGATAAACATCCAGCAGCTGAGGATGGATGTTGAGGCGGTGAGCTCTGAATTGAACCAGCTGGGTCCAGATGGGATTGATCGCTTCGACTTTAAACTGCTTAAGCCGGTTGAATATAAAGAGATCTATTGATACAATCTAGCACTATCACGAGTAAAAAGGTATCTTCCATGTCAAATGAAATTGCATTAACCGGGATAAAACCATCCGGTACACCCCATATCGGGAATTATCTCGGAATGAACCGTCCGGCTTTGGAATTGGCCCAGGAATACCAGGCGCTGTACTTCATCGCCGATTACCATGCCTTAACGACCGTCAAAGATGGGGGAGACATGCGGCACCTGACCTATCAAGTGGCAGCTGCATGGTTAGCGTTGGGACTTGACCCGGAGAAAGTCATCTTCTATCGCCAGTCGGATATTCCTGAGGTGATGGAATTAACCTGGATCCTGTCCTGCTTTACTCCCAAGGGATTACTGAACAGGGCGCATGCTTATAAGGCGGCAGTGGATGCAAACGTTGAAAAAGGCGATGCACCGGACGAGCAGATAAATGCAGGCTTGTTCTTCTATCCAGCGCTGATGGCAGCAGATATCTTGCTGTTTGATACCAATTATGTGCCTGTGGGATTGGACCAGAAGCAGCATATTGAGATCACACGCGATATCGCTCAGGCGATCAACAGCACTTACGGTGAAGTGCTTACCCTGCCCGAGGCTTATATTCGCGAGGAGGTCATGACCATACCCGGCGTGGATGGGCGCAAAATGAGCAAAAGCTACGATAATGTGATCCCGATCTTCTCCCCATCGAAAGTGCTGCGTAAACGCGTGATGCGTATAGTAACCGATTCCCGGCGCCCCGAGGAGCCGAAAGATCCGGATACAGACAACGTTTTCGCAATATATAAGCATTTTGCCTCTCCGGAGGATATCCAGCGGGTTCGCGATGGTTATCTCCAGGGAGGCATGGCCTACAGCCAGATAAAAAATGAACTGTACGAGCTGCTTGAAGCAGAGTTTTCGGAGGCCAGAGAGAATTACGAGCGCTACAAGGATGATTGGGCCTATCTCGACGAAGTGCTTCTGAAGGGCGCTGAAAAAGCGAGAAAGATCTCTGTGCCAAAAATCGCCCAGGTAAGGAAAGCAGTGGGCGTAGATTAATAATATTGAAGGAAACTTATCACCCGGTGGTATGAAGCTTCTCCGGGTGATTTTTTATTTGGATGGCTGACTTCAGACTTTCAGAGTTGAAAAGCAGATTGCGATGCGAGTTTGATAGAATTTGAAATGAACCTCACCGACAAGAGAATGGGAACCTATGGCACGCAAGGAACTTGGACACATTGAACTGCAGTGGACCTGCCCCAACTGCAATGGCATCAACCCGGGGCCTGAAAAGAGCTGCTTAAACTGTGGGGCACCGCAGCCAGAAGATGTAGAATTCGAGCAGGCCGAGCGCCAGGAACTAATCACTGACGAAGAAAAAATTAACCAGGCTGAGGCCGGTGCGGATATACACTGCCCATACTGCGGCACACGAAATCCCGCCGGGACAGAGGTGTGCAACAAATGTGGTGGTGATCTGGTGGAGGGTATGAAGCGGGAGAGCGGCCGGGTGGTTGGAGCTTATAAGACTGGACCAGTGGCGATGATTGCCTGCCCGCACTGCGGGGAGGATAATCCTGAAACCGAAATGACCTGTGCTAATTGCGGTGGCAGCCTGGCGCAGATGAAGCCCCCTGAAGCCCAAACTGTTGGTGTACCCCAATCTAGCTCAAAGACGCGTTTGTGGATCATCATCGCCGTGGTGGTCGCGCTGGTGATTGCCTGTGGGGCATACTTCTTCTTCGCCAACCGCACGCAGGCCACAACTGGTCTGGTCGATAATGTCGGTTGGGAGCGTTCAGTACCAGTTGAAGCGCTCCTGCCCGTGGATCACGAAGGCTGGCAGGATGAAATCCCAACGGAAGCCATTGTGAAAACATGCGCGGAAGAAGTGCGCAGCATCCAGTCAAATCCTGCTCCAAATTCAGCCGAGGTGTGCGGCACACCGTACACCGTCGATTCGGGGAGTGGATTTGCAGAGGTAGTTCAGGACTGCGAGTACGAGGTCTACGACACCTTCTGCACCTTTACCCTGGATGAATGGCAGGTGGTGGATGTGGTCGTGGCTGGTGGGAGCGATTATTCTCCGATTTGGCCGGAGCCAGTCCTTGAAGAAGGCCAGCGGGTGGCTGAGGAGTGGGAAGAGACTTTCACGATTATATTCGTCTCCGGGGAGGAGATTTACCGCTACACGACCACGGATATCAATCTCTTCCAGGCTGCGCAAATGGGCAGTGAATGGACTTTGAATATCAACACATTCGGCAACCTGGTGTCGATTGAACCGTAATTTCCCACTACCTTT
>PVMK01124221.1_pt1 | contig 16253 bp, 17 predicted proteins | sample 1853481 | NCBI WGS metagenome assembly PVMK01 (sample SAMN08533507, study PRJNA380276) | Marine sediment metagenome, whole genome shotgun sequencing project.
TCGAACTCCCACGTCAATACTGACACTAGACCCTGAACCTAGCGTGTCTACCAATTCCACCACTTCGGCATTGAAGCGAGGGGCAATTTATAGCAAAAGGCATAAGCCAATGCAATAAAAAAATCTGCTGGCTGGGAGCTAAAGCAACAACCCTATTTATTCGTTAAGCCGCTTTGGAACAACCATCACAGTACTGTAGCTATCAACAGTAACCAGACCAGGACGAGCACCTTTTGGTTTTTTGACATCCCTGCCCTGCGCCACGATCACTTCGACCTTACCGGCATCCTTTCCTTTGGAGTATCCAGCCGCAAATGATGCAGCGTAAAGAACATCATTCTCTGGGACCTGAACGCCCTGCCCTTCGGACTTCAGCACCAGATGACAACCCGGCATACCGTGAGCGTGGAACCACAGATCATCAGGCTTTGTCAAACGCCGACTGACATAATCGTTGGTGCGGCTATTCTTGCCCCAGAAGAGCTTCAATCCGCCTGGCGTGACAGCCTGGTTCAGCTGATCCTCGGGTGCAACCGTTTGACGCTTGCCGAGTTGTCCCTTGGTTTTCTTCAATAAACCTGCAGATTCCAACTCAAGTTGCACCTGATAGAGATCCTCACCTGAGACAGCTTCATCAAGAGCCAGTTCAACCTGATCCAGCCAGGCAATCTCTTCTTTTGTTTCCTGTAAACGACGCTTGTGATGATCACCAGAACGCTTGGCTTTGCGATACAGTTTGAAATAACGTTCGGCATTCTCTTGCGGAGTCAGTTTACTATCAAGATCAACCTTCACCGAAACCACTGGTGACTGGTAATAATCATCAACCATGACAGAATCATCACCACGTTTAATTTGATGCAGACTGACCAGCAGAAGATCACCGATAATGCGAAACTTTTCAGGATCGGACTGTCGGTCACTCTCAGTGGCAATATTGGCTTGTCTTTTCTTAAGCTTTTTACGTTGTTTGGCCACAAGAGTTGTAAGACGAGCAGTCAGATCCCGAGTTGACTCATGGCCCTCTTCTGCCTGCGTCTCCTCAAGCATCGCGGAGAGATCAGCAAATTTCTCAACAGAAGCAAAACCGTGCACTCCAAGTGAGAGGGGCAACAACCCCGAATGACCATCCCACGCAACCCGCGAAGCAGCAAAAGTTCCGGCACTGAATGTTTCCTGCAAACGGTCAAGAATTGCTTCGCAGGAGTAACCTTCTGCCCTTTCGATACAGATGGCCTGTGCCAAAGCTGGCGACATCGGTGCAATATCAACACGTGCCATAGCCTGCGAATCTGCGGCGGCATCTAACAGCGAAACAACTTCTGACCGGTCAGCAAAGAGGGAGAGCCGTTCCTTCTGCACCGGCAGAGTGTAGATTTCACCGGGCAAAAGCTTTCGTGCACCGTCCACACGCCAGAGGAGATCAACGATACGCCCTGCAGCATCAGTCAAAACCAGGTTACCTTGCGCGCCAAACGCTTCCAGGATCAGGTCATAACGTTCGTTATCGGCTCCAGCAAAGATGAAATGAACGATGCGGTCAAGCGGCTCGGCACGCATTTCGAGGAGGCGACGCAGGCGCGCTCGCAAAAGCTGGCAAAAACGTGGAGGGCTGGCTGGTGCTGGATGAGCTTGGCGGGTCTGGTAGAAGGCACCCTGCCCGTCGGCTTTCAAGAGCAGATGAACCTTCTCACGACCAGTCCAGAATCTTAGAACCAGCGTCCCAGCAGTCGTCTGCACCACACGGTCTAATCGACTGTTGACAAACTTTTGTTTAAGCTCCACTGCCATAGCTTGAAAAATCAGACTATCCATCGGCAGAGCTTATGGCATTTACCCAATTGGCCGCAAGTTTTTCTCGGAATTTAAGCATATTCTGTTATGATACTGCGCTATTGCGTCATCTTAAGTTACACAATCAATATTCACTTTTGGAGGAGAATTGTTATGAGCAAGGAGTGGAAACTCGAAACTATCGCCGTTCAGGGCGGCTATGACCCAAAGCCTACAGAACCTCGTGTCCTGCCTTTGTTTCAATCGACAACTTTTAAATACGACAGCGCCGAGCATGTTGCGAAGCTCTTCGACCTCGATGCTGCAGATCACATGTATTCACGCATCAGCAATCCAACGGTTGCCGCCTTTGAAACAAAAGTTACTGCTCTGGAAGGTGGCGTCGCAGCCTTAGCGACCTCTTCCGGTCAGGCCGCAACCTCGCTGGCAATCCTCAACATCTGCCAGGCTGGACAGCACGTTGTTGCCGCCAGCACACTCTACGGCGGCACCTATTCCCTCTTCAGCAACACCCTGCCTAAGATGGGTATCGAAGTCACTTTTGTTGACCCCGAGTGCAGTGAGGAAGAGTTGCAGAACGCTTTTAAGGACGAGACGAGACTTCTGTTCGCCGAGACGATCGGCAACCCGGGCCTGAACGTTCTCGACTTCGTCAAGTTCTCCTCTGTAGCAAAAGCAATGGATGTCCCTTTAATCGTAGATAACACCTTCCCGACCCCTGCGCTTTGCCGACCTTTTGAATTCGGGGCTGACATCGTAGTACATTCAACGACCAAGTATATTGACGGCCACGCAACCAGCGTCGGTGGTATCATCGTCGATAGCGGAAATTTCAACTGGGACAACGGCAAATATCCAGAACTGATAGAGCCCGACAAAAGCTACCATGGCCTGAAGTATGTTGAGAAATTCGGCAACCTCGCCTACATAGTCAAGGCCCGCGTACAATGGATGCGTGATCTCGGCGCATGCCAGAGCCCATTTAATGCATTTTTGAAGAACATTGGCCTGGAGACATTGCCGATGCGCATGAACTGCCACAGTTCCAACGCGCTGACTCTGGCTCAATATCTCGAAAAGCACCCCTGCGTCAGTTGGGTCAACTACCCTGGCCTCGAAAGTCATCCGAGCTATGCAAAGACTCAGACCTACCTGCCCCGTGGAGCTAGTGGTGTTATGACCTTTGGCATCAAGGGAGGTAGTGAAGCAGGTCGTAAATTCATGGAAGGCACCAAGCTGATAGCACTGGTGGTGCATGTTGGTGATGCCCGCTCCTGTGTACTGCACCCGGCCAGCACCACCCACCGACAACTTTCAGATGCGGAGCAGATCGCTTCAGGCGTCACCGACGATATGATCAGAATCTCGGTTGGCATTGAGCATATCGATGATATCATTGAAGACGTTGATCAGGCACTGCGGAACAGTCAGTCCTAACGTCTTGTCCACAATCATGACAGTGGAAGGCGGACCCCGCAGGGTTCGCCTTTTTTAGTGCAACCGACAGTTGTACGGTGAACTACCGTTGTATGCTATTTTTTTCTTCTTGACTTATTTACTTTTTTTGACAGGATAAAGATGACTTTATTCATACAGAAAACTTAACAAAAGAGGAGAAAGCTGATGTCAGACCAACCCACATATCGCCTTGGCACTAAAGCCCTTCACGCTGGTCAGGTCGCAGATCCGACCACAAATTCACGCGCAGTCCCGATCTACCAGACGACTTCATACGTCTTCGATTCAAGTGAGCATGCAGCGAATCTCTTTTCGCTCGCCGAAATGGGCAATATCTATACACGTATCATGAACCCCACGACCGATGTACTGGAGAAGCGACTGGCAGAACTTGACGGTGGTGTCGGAGCTCTGGCTATGGCCTCTGGAAGCGCCGCAATCAACCTGGCCATCCTCAACCTGGCCAAGGCCGGTGACAATATCATCTCTGCCCACTACCTCTATGGCGGAACGTACAATATGTTCAACTACACCCTGAAGCGCATGGGGATTAACGTCAAATTTGTCGACAGCAGCAACCCCGACAACATCGCTCAGGCTATCGATGAAAATACCAAGGCTGTTTTTGCTGAGACTATTGGCAACCCCAAGAACAATGTCGATGATTTTGAGGCGATCGCACATATCGCCCATGAAAATGGCCTGCCATTCATTGTCGACAACACCGTGGCGACCCCTTACCTTTTCAAGCCCTTTGAGCACGGCGCCGACATCGCCTGTTACTCGCTAACCAAGTTTATTGGTGGACATGGCACCAGCATCGGCGGTGCAGTCGTCGACAGCGGTAAATTTGACTGGTCGAGCGGCCGTTTTGATGAGTTTACAACTCCTGATCCAAGCTATCACGGCCTGGTTTACTACGAGGCCCTTGGTGAAATGGCCTACATTCTAAAAATGCGCCTCACCCTGCTGCGAGACTTGGGCCCCTGCCTTTCACCTTTCAATGCATTCCAGTTCTTACAGGGGTTGGAAACATTACATGTGCGTATGCCGAGGCACTGTGAAAATGCCCTGAAAGTTGCCCATTACCTTGAAGACCACGATTCTGTTGCATGGGTCAACTACCCTGGTCTCAAGAGCCACCCCGACTACGAGAGAGCCCAACGCTATCTTCCGGAAGGACAAGGAGCAATCCTCGGTTTCGGCATCAAAGGGGGTAGAGAGGCCGGCGCAAAGTTCATTGATTCGGTCAAGCTCTGCAGCCATCTTGCCAATATCGGTGATGCCAAGACGCTGGTTATTCATCCCGCCAGCACCACTCACCAGCAACTCTCTGATGAAGAGCAGAATGCTGCCGGTGTCAGCCAGGACTATATTCGTATTTCAGTTGGGATTGAGGATGTTCTGGACATTATTGATGATCTTGATCAGGCACTTAAAGCCAGCCAGTAAAGTCTCAACAATCAACCACAAAGCGGGCAGAAATGCCCGCTTTTCTTTTGCTCAACGCCATGTCCCGTGCTATCTTCTCATCATCTCAAACAGATATTTTCAGGAAGAAGAGTTATGCGCAAATGGCTGGAATATATTCCCTTTATTGCCCTTGCCTCGCTGGTCAGGGTACTGCCGAGATCTTTGGCACTGGCCCTTGGTAAGAGGCTTGGCCAATTAGCTCAAAAACTTCAGGGACGACGTGTCAATATCGCCCGCGAAAACCTGCAAAATGCATTTCCGGAGATGTCGTCCCAAGAGGTTTCCAAGACCATAGTCGAGATGTTCAAACATCTAGGCATCAGCTTTATCGACATGCTACGTGTTGACCGATATCGCGGGCAGCAAGATATTGATCGTTATTTCGAAATCAACAATAAAGAGTACCTGAGCGAGGCACTTGAATTAGGCCGTGGCTGCATTGTCCTCTCCGCACATCTTGGCTTCTGGGAAGCGGGCTCCTTCTTCATGCCGCAGTTAGGATTTGCAACAGAAATTGTTGCTAAACCGATGCGCAACCCTCTGGTTGACGATTACTTCTGTCGCATACGTAGATCTAACGGCAACCAGATCATCAACAGCCGTAAAGGTGCACGTGGCATTCTCAAATCTTTGAAAAACAACCACGCCGTATGCATTCTTCTCGATCAGCACCTAAAGGGACAGGGCTCGGTTATCGCCCCATTCTTTGGCCGCCCGGCGCATACCACAAGCATCATTACGCAGTTAGCAACAAGATATCAGATACCAATTGTTGCAGCTTTTTCCTATCGTCAGCCGGACAACACTTACAAGTGTCAATTCAAGAAGATGTTCATACTCGAAGGCGACTTGAGTGAAGAGAATATTCTGGCCAACACCACCCTGCTCAACCAGCAAATCGAAGCAGGGATAAGTCAGGACATCAGTCAGTGGTTCTGGCTTCATCGCCGCTGGCGCGCCTGTTGCGAAAAGTAACTCTGCCATGACACCATTTCATATCGTCCTCATTGAACCGGAGATTCCACCAAATACGGGGAACATTGCGCGACTCTGCGGTGCGACGGGCACAGTCCTGCACCTGGTCGGCAAACTTGGTTTTTCCATCGATGACAAGCATTTAAATCGTGCAGGACTTGATTACTGGGACGCCGTTGATGTCTGCCAATGGACAAATATGGTAGAGTTGCAGGCAAACTTTCCGGCAGGACGATACTGGTACACGTCTAAGAAAGCAGAGAAAACTCACGTTCAGGCAGACTATCAAGCTGGGGATTTTTTGGTTTTTGGCAAGGAAACTAAAGGTCTTTCTGAAGAGTTATTAGGGCAGAACGCCGAGCAGTCGGTTCGAATTCCAATTCTCAGCCCGGTCGTGCGTAGTCTGAATCTTTCAACTGCGGCAGGGATTGTTCTTTATGAAGCCCTACGGCAGACGGGACAGCTTTAGGGCCTTACAGCCCTACAACTTGAAATAACAAAGGCGCCCTTTCGGCGCCTTTGTTATTTATTCCAGATGATCCTCAATACGAATCAGTAAGGTCTCTTCCTGAATCACATCCATCTCATTAATCTCAGCAAGTGCCGCAATCACGTTACGTTCTTCCGCAACATGGGTCATAAAGACAATCGGCACTGCTTCTGCTTCATGACGATGTGGCTGAATCATTGATTCAATACTGATTTCATGTTTGCCGAGAATACCGGCAATACTGGCCAGGACACCAGGCTGATCCTTTACGCTAAACCTTAGATAATAGGGAGTAACAACCTGTTCCATTGGCTTTATAGTATAGTTCGCCAGTTGTGACTGTGGGCAACCCAAAGCAGGCATTCTGGCAGAACAGTCGGTTTGCAAATCTCGCGCAACAGCCAGAACATCCCCCATGACCGCACTTGCAGTAGCATCCATCCCGGCACCATAACCAGAAAGCATAACCGGGCCAGAGAAATCACCAACCAGGCGAACCGTATTGAAGACTCCGTTAATAGCAGCAAGAGGATAATCTTCGGGGATCATAGTGGGGTGCACCCGCGCCTCAATTTTATCGCCGTCACGCTTACCAATCGCTAACAACTTGATCTTGTAACCAAAATCACGGGCATACTCGATATCGATAGCAGTGACCTTGCTGATTCCTTCGGTGTAAATATCATTGAAATCAACTTTTGTCCCAAAACAGAGGCTGAGCAATAAAGCCAGTTTATGCGCAGTATCAATCCCTTCCACATCGAAAGTAGGATCTGCCTCTGCATAACCTTGTTTTTGTGCTTCAGCCAGCACGTCGGAGAAATCCTTACCTTTTTCATCCATCTCGGTCAGGATGTAGTTGCAGGTACCGTTAAGGATGCCATACAGGGCCGAATAATTGTTTGCGCCAAGGTTCTCCTTGATTGCGGAAATCACCGGGACACCGCCAGCAACAGCCGCCTCAAACATGACACTGACACCAGCCTCCTCAGCGGCATTGAAGATTTCATCACCATGCATGGCAAGCAAAGCCTTGTTAGCAGTAACAATATGTTTGCCGTTGCGGATAGCCTCAAGAACAAAAGTACGGGCAGGTTCGTAGCCACCGATCAGCTCAATAACGATCTGAATCTCTGGGTCATTCAGGAGCGCACGAGCATCATCAGTAAGTAAACCGGGTGCAAGCTTCACTCCACGATCAGTCGTTGTGTCAAGATCAGCGATACGCACCAGTTCCAGGCGGGCACCAAGGCGATTAGCCAGAAGATCATGATTTTGTTGAAAGACCCTGACGACACCGGTTCCGATCGTACCTAAACCAAGCAGGCCAACTTTGATATTCTGCATAATTCTTACCTTTTCGGAAAAAGACTGAGGGCCACGAATCTGGCCCTTTTTAAATGCTATACGGAAACATCCTTTTCACAGGAAAAACGACAAGCGTCAATACCCGACCCCTCTAAGGCCAGGGCATCTTCTATCTGTTGCTGCAAAACATCCGGGGCAACCTCCTGGTGTGGCTGGAATGACAAGGAGACATCTTTAAAGCCTGCCTGACAAGCGACGCTCAGCATATGTCTGACCAGGGATGCATGAGTTTCCTGGCAGAGTCCATGCCATTTGCCACCGCCAACAAACAGGATCCAGTCTGCCTTGAGTTTGCCATTATTTTGCAACATAACATGTTCACCAGCACGCCCCCGAATTTGACCATCGATGAGCATTCTGGTCAACTGGCCATCAAGACGCCAATCGAGCAATGCAGCAGGGCCATCAACAGGCTTCTGATCAGAGAAATAGAGTGCCACAACCGACTCGCCGGTCATGGCATCAGCAGGAAGCGTCACTCTTTGCAACGGGCTCATTGTGACTTGGTTCTATGTTGTTGTGAGAGATGGTCCAGAACACCATTAACAAAGGATGGCGTCTCTTCAGTGCCAAAACGCTTGCCAATCTCAATAGCCTCATTGATGACAACATTTCGCGGCACATCCGGACAATAGGTCAGTTCATAAGCAGCTAGCCGGAGGATGGCGAGATCGACTCTCGCCATACGATCAAGAGCCCAGTTGGTTGAGTAAGATTTGAGTTCCCGATCAATACTTTCGAGATTCTCAGCAACGCCACAGACCAGGCGTTCGGCAAAATGCCTGACTTCCGGTTTCTGAGTGGTATCCTCATCAACAACAGCTTCACCCAACACATCATTGCGGAACTGAAAGTTCTTCCAGAAATCCCCGAGCACATGATCGAGAGCTCCGCCTTCATGATCGGCCAAGCTATAAAGTACTTTCAGGGCCATTTCACGCCCCTGGCGTCTAATACCTCGCGACATCTCAGGCTATAGCGCTTTATAGAGGTTGGCCATCTCAACAGCAGCCATTGCAGCATCGAACCCCTTGTTGCCAGCTTTACTGCCAGCGCGTTCGATCGCTTGCTCGATCGTATCGGTAGTCAACACACCAAAGGCCACTGGGATACCAGAATCGAGCGAAACACTGGCAATACCTTTGGAAACCTCGGCACTCACGTAATCGAAATGAGGCGTTGCACCACGAATAACGGCACCAAGGCAGACAATGGCGTCATAACGACCAGATTCGACCATCCGCTTGGCTGCTGGTGGAATTTCGTAAGCACCAGGAACCCGCACAATATTGATGTCCTCTTTCTCGGCACCGTGACGCAACAAGCCATCTATGGCACCTTCAACAAGACGGTCGCTGATAAAGCTATTGAACCGACTTACCAGCAGTCCGACACGCAATCCCTTGGCGTCCAGTTTTCCTTCGATAATATTGGGCATCACTGATCTCCCCTAAAGCATGATCCGGAACGATTTGCTCCGAAACTATAGATTTTCAAATTCGAGTTTACAAATTTTCTAACAAGTGCCCAAGCTTTTCCTGCTTGGTCTTGAGATACTTCAAATTACTTTTATTCGCAGGCATTTCTATTGCGACCCGCTCAACAATCTCGAGACCATAGCCTTCGAGACCGATAATTTTGCGTGGATTATTCGTCAGAAGACGGATCTTTCGCACGCCCAGATCACTGAGCATCTGAGCACCGATGCCATAGTCACGAAGGTCGGCTTGGAAGCCAAGAGCCTCGTTGGCCTCGACAGTATCATGTCCTTGGTCCTGCAGGTTATACGCTTTGAGTTTGTTGACGAGGCCAATGCCCCGTCCCTCCTGACGCATATAGAGGACGACTCCACTGCCTTCTTCGTCGATCATCTTCATGGACGCACGCAATTGGTCACCGCAATCGCAACGTTCAGAGCTGAACACATCGCCGGTCAGACATTCAGAGTGGACTCTGACCAGAACCGCTTCATCTGGATTAATCTCGCCCTTGTAAAGGGCAAGGTGTTGACAGTCATCAACTTCGTTATCATAGACAATCGCCTGGAACTCACCACCGAAACGCGTTGGGATTCTGGTCTCTGCAGCACGCGTAATCAATAACTCCTTGCGCATCCGGTAGGCAACCATGTCGGCAATAGTAACGATGCGTAACTGGTGTTTTTTTGCAAACTCGCGCAGTTCAGGCATGCGCGCCATGGTGCCGTCATCATTCATGATCTCGCAGATCATGCCAGCGGGCTTCAACCCGGCCATACGCGCCAGATCAACAGAGCCCTCTGTCTGACCGGCACGGACCATAACTCCACCCTTCTTGGCGCGAAGCGGGAAGACGTGCCCTGGACGTGCCAAGTCCTGCGCTACCGTCTCATCGGCAAGGGCAACCTGGATAGTCCGGGCGCGATCCGCGGCAGAGATACCAGTCGTTACACCTCGTCGCGCTTCAATGGAAACAGTGAAAGCAGTCCCAAAAGAAGAGGAATTTTCCTGAACCATCAGTGGCAGGCCAAGATGATCCGCACGATCTTCAGTCAAAGTCAGGCAGATCAGGCCACGGCCTTCCTTAGCCATAAAATTTACAGCTTCCGGGGTAACCATTTCTGCGGCCATGCAAAGATCACCTTCATTTTCACGATCTTCATCATCGACCAGAATGACCATTTTCCCCTGGCGAATATCTTCAAGTGCATCTTTAACGCGGTCTAAAGGCATATGACTCCTTAAAAATCTATCTATTCAGTAAGACCCCTGAAGATCTCACAGAAAACCATTTTTGGCAAGGAGATCCATCGTCACGCCTTGCGGTTTAACGATAGGGCCATCCTGTAAAAATCGCGCAACGTATTTACCGATCAGGTCTGTCTCAATATTTACATCATCACCGACGTTGCGATCCTGCAGAGTAGTCTTTTCCAGGGTGAGAGGAATGATGGCCAGAGAAAAAGTATCTTCAGAGACCTCATTCACGGTCAGGCTGATGCCATCAATGGTGACACTTCCCTTTGCCACCAGCAAGGAACTGACGACAGTATCGGTCTGAAACTTGAAACGCCAGGCGTTACCATCTTTACGACGCTCAACGATGCACCCCTGGCCATCGATATGTCCAGTCACCATGTGTCCTCCCAGACGATCAGAGAGACGCAAAGCCCGTTCAATGTTAACGCGAGCCCCTCGTGCCAGTTGGCCCAGCGTGGTACATCCCATGGTTTCCGGAGAGACATCAGCAGAAAAGGCACCGTCAGCGAAGGATGTCACTGTCAGGCAGACACCATTAACAGCGATACTTTCACCGAGGCTAAGTTCCGCCATGGGTAACCCGGTTGCAATTGTTAACCGAGCCTGGTCTGCGCCAGTACGAATGTCGCGCAAGGTACCGAGATCTTCAATCAGTCCGGTGAACATGGTGTACCTCCCCTTCTATCAGGATATCAGTATCAACCTGTCGGGCGCGTAAATTCTTTAATGGAAAGGCTTCACTTATATTGGCAACGCCCTCTCCAGCCAACAAGCTACGACCAACGCCACCGAGAAGTTTCGGCGCGACAAAAATCATAACACGGTCGACTAAACCTGCCCGCATCATAGCTCCACCAAGCACGCTGCCACCTTCCAGTAAAAGGTGTTGCAGATTCCTTTTGCCAAGCTCAATAAGTGCGGCAGACAAATCCAGACCATCTGTGTTTCTCCCGACCTGAATGATTTCGGCTCCTGCACCACGATATGGCTGTAAAACAGCCTCAGTGTGTTTAGACGAAGTCACCAGAAAGGTTTTTGCCTCTGACGACTGAGTATAGACCTTTGCTTGTGGTGATGTTCCAAGTTGGCCGTCAAATACGATACGGACCGCGTCACGACCACCATTGTCCAGGCGAGTTGTAAGGCGGGGATTATCTGTTTTCACTGTCCCTGAGCCAACTATAATGCCATCGACCTGATTTCTCAGTTGATGCACAAGTTCACGGCTCGCGGCACAGGAGATCCATTGTGAATCACCGCTCGTTGCAGCGGTCTGACCATCAAGGCTCATTGCCGCCTTAAGAACAACATAAGGCAAGCCCGTTGATATATATTTGCTAAAGGGGGCAATCAACTCCTGACATTCGGTCTTAAGGACTTCACAAACGACCTCAATACCAGCCTCGTGTAAACGCTCCATGCCCTTGCCAGCAACTTGTGGATTAGGGTCCTGTGTGCCAACAAAAACTCTGGCAACTCCGGCATTGATCACCGCCTCGGTGCAAGGTCCGGTACGCCCCTGATGACAACAGGGCTCCAGTGTTACATAAAGATCCGCACCACGGGACAGATCACCGGCCTCACGCAAGGCCAAGATTTCCGCATGCGGTTGGCCGGCTGCAGGATGAAACCCTTCGCCTACTACTTTGCCGTTATTTACCAGAATAGCACCAACCGGAGGATTAGGCGCCGTACGGCCCAGACCTCTTTGGGCCAGAGTAATGGCTCTTTGCATGAATTGTTTGGCTTGGATTGTCATGTCGGCTCGCAGTGCGTCACCTTTAGGAGACAGCCTGACTATACAGGATGAAGCGACTGGATGGACATTACTTAGGAGAACCTTTGGCCAGGATATCGGTCAATTCGGACATGAATTCATTTATATCGCGAAATTGACGATAGACAGAGGCAAAACGGACATATGCAACCTCATCAAGCGCCTGTAAAGCCTCCATGACCGATTCACCAATACGGCTGGCAGGAATTTCTTTTTCACCACATTCCTGAAGGGAGACTTCCATCTGATCGACGACTTTTTCAATCGTGGCAATCGAGACAGGTCGTTTTTCGCAGGCACGTTGGATCCCGGAGATGATTTTATGACGATCAAAGGCTTCCCGTCGGCCATCCTTTTTGATGACCAGAGGCAAGGTCTCCTCGACTCGTTCGTAGGTGGTGAAACGACGTTCACAGTCAACACATTCCCGACGTCGGCGGATGTTGTTGCCTTCCTTGCCAAGCCGGGAATCGACAACACGCGTGTCATCATGAGTACAAAAGGGACATTTCATCAACTGCCTCCAGAAATCACATCGTCGAAAAGAGAAGCCTCGATGCCGGACTCTGCCAACATTTCCATGGAGAGTTTATCAGCATAGCCTTTTAGGTAAACCACCTTTTGGATGCCTGCATTAATCAACATTTTTGTACAGATAATACAGGGTGAATCAGTACAATAGAGCACCGAGTTATCAATATTCACACCATGTCGTGCTGCCTGGATAATAGCATTCTGCTCGGCATGCAAACCACGGCAGAGTTCATGTCGTTCCCCAGAAGGAACCTTCAACTGTTCACGAAGACAACCTGTCACTTCACAGTGCGTGATGCCACTGGGCGTACCGTTATAACCAGTAGCCAGTATATTCTTGTCTTTGACCATGACAGCACCAACCTGGCGACGCATACAAGTTGAACGTCGCGCCACCAAGCGGGTGATATCCATGAAGTACTCGTCCCACGACGGTCGTTCCATCTAGACAAGCCTGTGTGCATAAAGAGGGAATTGCTTGCAGAGCTCGCGAATTTCTCCCTTGATTCTGGCATGCACCGTCTCATTTTCGAGATTTTGCAGTGCTTCGTCAATCCATGCACCGACCTGGCGCATTTCATTCTCTTTCAGACCACGTGTTGTACTCGCTGGTGTACCAATCCGAATACCGCTGGTGACAAATGGCGAACGGGTATCGAAAGGAACAGCATTCTTGTTCACTGTAATCCCGGACGCTTCAAGAACAGCCTCGGCAACCTTACCAGTCAACTCAGTGCCTGTGAAGTCGAGTAGCATCAAGTGGGTATCGGTACCACCTGAGACCAGATTGTGGCCACGGGAAACCAGCTCTTCGGCAAGAGCCTGGGCATTTTTGACCACCTGCTCTGCATAAATTGTAAATTCGGGGGTCAGCACTTCTTTGAAGGAAACTGCCTTAGCAGCAATCACGTGCATCAAAGGACCACCCTGAATGCCCGGGAAGATATTGCTGTTAACTTTCTTAGCATACTCTTCACGGCAGAGGATCATACCGCCACGAGGGCCGCGCAGTGTCTTATGAGTCGTGGTTGTCACGAATTCTGCGTGCGGAACTGGGGTCGGGTGGACACCGGCGGCAACCAGACCAGCGATATGAGCCATATCAACCATGACCGGTGCGCCAACCAGATCGGCAATCCTTCTGAAAGCTTCAAAATCCAGGGTCCGAGGATAAGCGCTGGCACCAACCACAATCAATTTCGGTTTGTGCTCTTTTGCCAACTTCTCAACTTCGTCGTAATCGATCCGGCCAGTCTCTTTACGCAGTCCGTAAGGTACGATATTGAAAAGTTTCCCAGAAAAATTCACCGGAGAGCCATGTGTCAGATGGCCACCATGGGCGAGGTTCATACCAAGAACGGTATCGCCGGGCTTGCAGGTCGCGAAATAGACAGCCATATTGGCCTGCGAACCGGAATGGGGCTGGACGTTAGCATGTTCAGCACCAAAGATCTCTTTGGCACGATCGATGGCCAACTGTTCGGCAACATCAACGAACTCGCAGCCACCATAATATCTTTTGCCCGGATACCCCTCAGCATACTTGTTGGTAAGAACTGAGCCCTGGGCGGCAAGGACTTCCTCACTGACAAAGTTTTCCGAGGCAATGAATTCCAGGCAGTATTCCTGACGTTCCGTTTCCTGGCGAATTGCTGCAGTAATTTCCGGATCAAATTGGGCGAGTTTATCAAACATGGTAAGGCCAGCCTCCAGATGGGTTTATTGTTTCGCACTTAATCCGTGTGTAACCGACGGGTTAAGATATTAAGAAAAAACGGGCAGGCGACTGGCCTGCCCGAAGAGTATAAAATTATAACTTACCAGCGCGAACGGCGTCTTCTACTTTGGAGATCTTATCGAGTCGCTGCTGGTGGCGACCGCCCTCGTAGGCAGTGTCAAGCCAGACATTCACCATTTTGATGGCCAGATCAACCGACAGGACCCGCCCGCCTAGAACGAGGATGTTGGCGTTGTTATGTTGTTTGGCCATCTGCGCCATAAACTCATCAGTCGCCAAAGCCGCCCGAACTCCAGGGAATTTATTCGCCGCAATCGACATGCCAATACCTGTTCCACAGACCAGAACACCAAGAGCGACATCGCCACGGGAAACAGCACCAGCAACTTTTTCAGCAAAATCTGGATAATCAACCGAATCACCGTTGTCTGTTCCGTAATCTTCTACAGCTATTCCACGCGAAGCAAGTGCAGTTTTGACGGCATCTTTCAGCTCTAACCCACCATGATCACTACCAATGACAAGCATAGTTGTTACACCTTACGAAACAGTAAGCAGGCATTAGTACCACCAAAGCCAAGCGAGTTGGAAATAACGATACCCACATCTGCCTGACGTGCTTCATTTGGTACATAATCAAGATCGCATTCAGGATCCGGCTCTGTGTAATTGATAGTTGGTGGAACGACACCACGACTTATTGTCAGAAGTGAAAAAATACTTTCAACACCCCCTGCGGCGCCAAGCAGATGACCAGTCATACTTTTGGTTGAACTGATCATCAAATCTTTGGCTTTCTCTCCGAAGACCGATTTGATTGCCAGAGTCTCGTAGAGATCATTAAATGGCGTTGAGGTGCCGTGGGCATTGATGTAATCAACCTCTTCAGCATTCACACCAGCGGTATCCAAGGCCATCTGCATACAACGCGCTGCGCCTTCTCCACCAGGAGCGGGGGCCGTCAGGTGATAAGCATCGCAGGTCGATCCATAACCGGCAACTTCGCCATAGATTTTGGCGCCGCGCTGCTTGGCTAATTCATATTCTTCAAGAATAACGATACCGGCGCCCTCACCCATAACGAAGCCGTCACGGTTTTTCTCAAAGGGACGACTCGCAGCTTGTGGGTCGTCATTACGAGTCGAAAGGGCTTTCATGACCGAGAATCCACCCATGCCAAGCGGGCAGATAGTCGCTTCTGTACCACCAGCAATAACCGCATCAGCATCACCACGCTGGATCATGCGAAAGGCATCACCAATCGAATGCGTACCCGTCGCACAAGCAGAAACCGGCGCAAGGTTCGGACCTTTAGCACCACATTTTATGGAAATCTGGCCAGCAGCCAGATTAATAATTGTCATCGGAATAAAGAAGGGGCTGATCTTGCGGTAACCACCCTTGGAGAGAGCCTCCTGATACTTCTCAATAGCAGGCAAACCACCCATTCCGGAACCAACCACAACACCGACACGCGTAGCATTGTCATCATTGATTTCCAGGCCGGAATCAGCAAGCGCCATAGCTGCCGCGCCAAGCGCAAAATGGATAAAGAGGTCCATCTTGCGGGCCTCTTTCTTATTGAAAAATTCTTCTGCAGGAAAGTCTGTGACTTCACCGGCGATATTAACCGGAAAATTTGTGGCATCAAAACGGGTGATCGGACCGATGCCGGAGCGACCATGAGTCAGGGCATCCCAGTTTTTTTCAATTCCGGTGCCCAAAGGGGAAGTGATTCCCAGACCGGTTACAACAACTCTGCGCATGAGGCTATTGTCCTCCCAACACAAAGCCAACCACCGGCAACCCAATCTGGGTTGCCGGGGCCGGTTCTGTTATAAGCGACAACCACAGCAGTGAGCTGCGACTGTCAAAGGTTTAGGAATTTCCGCCGACATAATCAATCGC
>PVMK01129024.1_pt1 | contig 16248 bp, 12 predicted proteins | sample 1853481 | NCBI WGS metagenome assembly PVMK01 (sample SAMN08533507, study PRJNA380276) | Marine sediment metagenome, whole genome shotgun sequencing project.
TTTACATCCGTATTCAGATAACGGCCAGTCCAGTCATCATCGTAATCAAGTATCGCTGCGGAAATGGTTATGAGGTTGGCGCCCAGCTTCCATCTGTCCGACAGGCTGTGAACGTAAAAACCGCCCAGTATTGGCGCCAGACCGCCGGCATCACCGCCGTCTCCACCGGAGATAGGCGTGTCGGCATCCGGATCGAACTTGACAATCGCATTTAACAGTCCGCCCGTACCCATTAATTCCTTGCCTTTGATCCGGGTCATACCGGCCGGGATTGTGAAACGAGGTGGAGGCATCGCTGGCCACGGCATTGGCACCCGCACCGGCAACCCCCATGCTGGGAGTACCGAATTCATTGAGATACAGGCCGCCGGCAAGAGCAGTCGTGTTAATAAAAATAAAAAATAAAGCGCTCAGAGCTGAAATTTTAACACGATTCGCTTTAGCATTCATATTTTGTGCCCCTTCTGACGCTTTTTTCTATCAGAATTTGCGTTTCGTGTCTAATGCATAAACCGCAAGCCAACACCACCCGCTTTCCAATTTAGTCGTGGGGCGTAAGTTCCGCGCCCTTCGGCGTGACTTCTGATACCCGATGTGGGAATTTCTCGATCATTTTCATGTGGTTTCGCAAGGTGATCTGAATTGGCGTCACCGCGAATAGCCCTGGGTAGAGCTCTCCATATTTCTCGCCGGGGTCGCGCATCACGTTGTAGAATTCCATCCCAGGCAGTCCGCCGTGACCCTCGGTGATGTGAACCTTGAAGTCCTCATACCGGATGGCGCCGAGGACCCCGCCGCTGTAGTGGAAGATCATGTTGCGCCGGCCGTGGCCTTCGCCCAGCAGGAGGAGTGCCGTCTGATCGGCGCCGTCCGTCACGCGATCGTCGGGGATGTTATCGAGCGCCCCACCCAGACGGGCCGCGGTCGTGAACAGGTCGGTGAGGTGCAGGACGTCCACCGGATCCTGGTTGGGCTCGATCATGCCCGGCCACCAGGCCATGGCCGGAACGCGTACGCCGCCCTCCAGAACATCGCCCTTGCCGCCACGCAGCCAGGAGTAGCCGGAGGTGGGGTAGAAGGCGTACATCGGCCCGTTGTCGCTGATCCACACGACCAGCGTGTTCTCGGCGATGCCCTCGGCCTTCAATGTATCGAGTAGCTGCTTCACGTGCGCGTTGTGGGCCGCCATCTCGGAAGCCTGGGCGTTGACCTTATCAACATGCTTGTCGTTCTGGTGAGCCTTCGAACCCTGCAACTGCTGCGTGTAGGTTGCCCAATAGATGAAAAAGGGTTTGTCGCTCTTGGCATTGTCCTTGACATAAGCCGTGATCTGCTTGATCGACTCGGTCTCAAAGGCTTCCTGTCGGTCGGGACCCAGTTTGCCGGCAACGCCCTCAATAGGCTTACGTCCCTTGCCTTTGCGCCCCACGTAACCGGCCACTGACAGATCAATCCCGGTTCGCTTCAAATATTCCTCTTCCCCAGGGAAGTCGTAGAACATGGATTTGTGGGAACTCGGTGCGTCCTTATATAGGTCGTATGAACCGGGCCAGTTGTCGGGGGCACCATTCCACAGGCCATAGTATGCGTAGTCGTAGCCCTGGCTCTCAGGCAAATGCTCGGGCTCTTCGCCAAGGTGCCACTTGCCCCACATGGCGGTATTGTAACCCGCCTCGGATAGTATCTCGGCAACAGTCACCTCTTTGCCGGAAAGCCCGTCGGTTTGACCGGGCCAGAGCACACTCAGCAGTCCGGTGCGAACCGGATGGCGACCGGTATTAATGGCGATCCGAGAAGGCGTGCAAGACGGTTCTGCGTAGGCGGTCCAGAAGCGCATACCCTCAAGCGCCATCTTGTCCAGTTCTGGTGTGGGCGTACCGCGATGTTTGCCGCCACCCTGCCAACCCAGCTCACCCCAGCCTACATCGTCTGCCAGGATATAGATAATGTTCGGTTTTTTGCCGAACCTCTTCTTTAGTGCGGCGAGTTTATCGTCGATTGCCTTGTCTTCCTTGGCCCACTCGGCAGCGTGTTTCTTCTGCAGTTCGTAGTACGGGGCGTCGAACTGTGCTGCCTCAACTCTGAGTGACAATCCAAGCAGACACGAGATCAAGGACACTATAATAATCTTGAAAACTTTCATTTTTGTTCTCCTTTCATTTGCCTTTAATGCTTGCTGCTACTTTTCAGGATCAAACGGGAAATCGAATTCCTTTTGCCGGCTCTTCTGGACGCGGTGCGGGAACTTCTCGATCATTGCCATGTGATCCTGAATCATCTTAGCGAACCCCGGTCCTGCCCATAGGCCATAGTGGCTTATATCCGGATAACGCTCACCGGGATCGTGATGAATGTTGTAAAGGTTGTGGTGGGGTTTCTCGGGTTTCGTGCGGAACTTCAGCTGATCCTTGCGCACCGCTTCGAGCTTGTCTTTGTTGTAGTGAAAGATGTAGTCACGCCTGGATTTCCCTTCACCCAGGAGAAAGAGTGCGCTCTGATCAACTCCGTCCGTGATACGGTCATTTGGAATCTCGTTTTTGACACCGGCAATGCTGGCCGCCGTGGTAAACATGTCGGAAACCTGAACGATATCGATCGGATCCTGGCCGGCCTCAATGGTCTCCGGCCACCAGACGATTCCGGGCACGCGCACCCCCCCCTCCCAGGTGTCACCCTTTTCGCCGCGAAGCAGCGAATACCCCCCGTGAGGGTGCATGGCGTACATCGGGCCGTTGTCACTCATCCACACGACCAGCGTATTCTCCGCAATGCCGAGCTCTTGCAGCCGGTTGAGTACCCGGCCGACATTATGGTCATGCTCTGCCATCTGAGCGCTGTTGTTGGTTCCGGCGGGCTGGTTCATGAAGTCGGGATGCGCCCCCCAGAAGTGATTTCCTTTGCCAGCGTAATAGGCGAAAAAGGGCTTCTCGCTCTTGGCGTTTCGCTCGATGAAATCGATCACGCCATCGGCCACGTCGGTATCCATGGTGTTATAGAGTTCCAAGGAGAACGGTGCGACCATCTCCGCCCTCTGGCCTTTCTTTCCGCGCATGATGCCGCCGGTGTCGTAAGGGAAATTCTCAGGCCCCGGCGCCCAGGCGAAGGCGCCCATATTGACGTAGCCGGCATTGTCGGTGCGCTTAACGTCGCGATGGAAGCCCCACCAGGGCGGATTTCCCTCACTCCATATCGCCTCGTCGAAGCCTTGTTCAATTGGGGTCATTCCCGGGTCATCGCCCAGGTGCCACTTACCGAACATCCCAGTGCTATAGCCTGCCTTTGAAAGGAGCTCGGCCACGGTCACCTCTTCGTCGACGAGCCCCATCCCGACCGTTCCTGGAAACAAGACGCCGAGCAGACCAATGCGGACCGGGTGTCGTCCGGTCATCAAAGCGGCGCGTGTAGGGGTACAGGAAGGCTCGGAGTAGAAGGAAAGGAGGCGCATCCCCTCATTTGCCATGCGATCGAGGTTTGGCGTGGAAAAGCCGCGTACCTTACCACCGCCGTACGACCCGAGCTCCGTGTATAGCCGATGTCGTCCGCCAGGATGAAAATAATATTCGGTTTCTTGCCGAACTTTTTCTCAAGCGCTGCCAATTTTTCACGGACTTGCTTGTCTTCGGCTGCCCACTGCTTGCCAAATTGTTTTTCGCGCACGAGATACTCGGCGTCTGGCTGAATGGCCAGCGCAGTTAATGGCATGGCTATCACCACTGTCAACATGAATATCCCCATTGTGATTACCAAACTCAGTTTATTCATTTTTGGTCTCATTGTTTAACCTCCGTATCTTTCAGGCTTTGAAATTTATCCTTCCGTCTTAGTCAGGGCATTTAGCCCTCATTCTAAATAGTCCCCGTCCCTATCTGATGTCGTGCAAGGCGCTGCGGCTGGGAGGTGGTCGAGCGATCGAGGCCACCGGCTTATACTCCACAGCATTTGACAATTGTTCACAACGCTCGGCGTCATTTAGAAATTTGGTGAGTATTAGGTGGATGGACGCCGAGAGGGATATTCTATTTTGCTCTGCAATGCGCTCGAGTTTCGCCAGCTCACTTTTGGTAACGAATGTCACAACACGGTTGCTTCTGACTGTCTCGGGGTTCCGGCGCGGTCGTCCCATTTGTTGTCTTATCCTGATTGGAGCTGCCTGTTTCATCAAATCCTTCTTTCCGCAATTTTTGTCTAAATTATGGTAGCCCTTTACCGGTAAACTAAAATGTATTACTAATATAAGAAAGTGCAACCCGGATAGTCCGAGATTTATCCGAATAGTCCGGAAAAATTAATTTTGGTGCTCTCATGGGGCGAACTAAACCATTAGCGAAATTTCCGATAGTCTCCACGAATCGTATTGAAAAAGCGGAATTTGCGATTACCCGGTCGTTAGCTGACGTCAGTATCAAACGGGTCGCTGATCGGGAACGTTTTGAACTGCAGATGAACGCTGTTAATATCCGACGTACTTCCCTGGTGTTCAATCGGTTCGGAACCGACACCAAAATTAAAGCAGGACTACTTGGAGATCCTGTCCTTTTTGTCATCGGCGGCAGCGCGCCTACCAAGTTCAGTTTGGATAAGGAATCGGTTGTGGTTTCTCCCCGGAAAGCCGCAATGATAACGCCCGCAAAGCAGATGCAAATCGAACGCGCTGAGAATTCCGAAATCCTTGTCCTGCGAACTTCCTTTTCAGACTTATTGCGTCATTTTGAAAAACTGACCGCCCGGCACCATCGGGGCTCTCTCATTTTCGACCACAGCATCGACCTGACGAACGGCCCCGGTGCCATGTTGAAACGGATGATGAATTACCTGGTTTATGAACTCGAATATAATGAACGGCTGATGAAAAACCCCAGTTTGCTAAAAAGTTACGATCATATGCTGCTGACCGCCTTGCTTTCTTTGCCCCACAATCAAAGGGAAAAGATAAATGAAGATCACCGCTATCAGGTCGCGCCCGGCCTCGTGCGCCGCTCCGAGGAGTATATGCGAGCTCATTTAAATGAGGCCATTTCCATTATCGACCTGCTGCGGATTTGCGGCTGCAGCCGAAGCGTGCTTTTTGCGGCTTTCCGCAACGCACGCGGTTACACACCGATGGAGTTTTTAACCGAACAGCGACTGCAAAGCGCTCGGGAGAAACTGCTTACATCGCATCTGGAAGCTTCTGTTTCCTCCATCGCTTTGGATTGCGGCTTCATCAACCTTGGTCGATTTTCCCAGGTGTATAGAAAACGATTTGGCGAACGTCCTTCAGATACGTTGCGTAAGGGGAGGTAAATTAATTCGAGCATTAACCAAGGTTCATCCCGCTAAAGCCCACTTTTCCTCTCATACCACATCTTGCAGCCCGCCTTTCGGCCATTAGAGTTAGGGATTGCACATGACAAACCTATTCGTTTTTGGCGGTTTCTTTTGTTTACATTGCGTGCCTAAATTGATCATAGCTAATTAACTAAATTTATTGTATATTTGTTCAGATAATCTATCATTTTTCGGAGCGTATTTACAGAATGGATTTATAGCCGACATCCACCATTCAATAAAACTGTGGGTTGCCCATACCCAATATGCAACAGCGGATAAAAACTTAGAGAAAGGATTATATACCAAATATTGGGGAAGGGTTTCAGTAAGTTTTTAGGAAAGCAACAATCAGAGCGTATTTAGCACTTTTGATACAAAAATGTTATCTCGATAGAATTGGTGTATCCGCAACATTTTGTATCTTTTTTTCTTATAGAGGTTTACCAAGCAAAAATTGTGATATCATCAATCATTAACTTATCACCGTTATCCATATCATCTGAATTGTTGGTGTGAAATCTAATTTTGAGAGGAACTGCATTCTTGTACGGTGTGAGATTGTAATAATGGCTGCAGTGATTGCCAGCGTCGTTATCTTTTTTAAATTTTTCCACTCTTACCCAATAGGAACCATTCCACACATCAAAGGCGACCCAATCCGACTTGTCATTGTCAAAGTGATCCCGCTTATGTTTGAAGTAGGCCCACACCTCTGCCTTATCTGATAGATCCCATATGTCACGAGCTATCCAGTGTTCTTTATCTTTTGATGTTTCTTTACCGAATTTAAACCATCCGCTGGCGTCGATATTGCAGATGAATTCGTCACCACACTGTCCGTCCCCGCCATCGTACCAGCACGAATCCCATGTCGTGAATTCCTGATTGCACCAGTCGTGGCTATCGAAGCCTTCGTTGAAAAACGCATCCGTAGGTGTAAAATTAGGATTATGGCCTTTCCACACCAGATGTGCAAGTTTCATTTGTCCTAATCTGTTGGGGTGGTAACAATCGATGCGTGATAGTAAATACGGTCTAATTTCATCCGAGCTGTACCACAACGCTTGAGTAAAATTGATTCTCACTCCTTTTCGTTCGTGGTATTGAGCAGCTTTTTGTTCCATCAAATCATTAAGTGATTTGTTGAACCGGCGAGCCTCGTCCCTGTCCTCCTGGGTATTGCGGCTATCGAGCATACGCCCACATGGCGCATCGGAGTTAAAACTTTTCTGAAATTCATTTAGATACCTATCAAGCAGTTCGTCTTCAAGCCATCCAGGCAAATAATCGCAAACCACCCCAAATTCGCCTTCACACAAGCTGTTAATCGCGTCCCCTTGGAGCGTATCAGACGATAAGTCTAAATCCCAAAGGCTTTGGCACTGCTTGAAAGCGTGATCATGTTTTCGATTCACCATCAAGTCGCGAAACTTCGAGATGTCAACGATACCCGACCAGTAAATCTCTCCATTACTTGGAAGATTTTCGGTCAGATACATCATAGTATCATCGATGTGCCCTGCGACTCTACCCAGATCGTTATCCCACTGTTCCTCAGGTCCGTTGTCAGAAGGCTGGTAGGTAGCGCTTTTTGCCAGAATGATTTTGTCTATTCGAAATCCGTCCTTGTGTGTCCAGATGTTTAAGGTATGTATCCCTGCAGACAAAACCTCGATGGTCGCCACTGTATCATCTACCCTGCTGTTGCTCCACGTCCATGTGTTATAAGAATAAAATTTGATCTTGTCGGCTGTACCATAATTAATCCCATCCATCCCAATGTGAACCGAGTTATCCTCCATACTAGTAGCATAGCCACGGACCCACACATAATAGATACCAGGGACATCGAAGTTGACATTGTAATCCAGGCGTGGCGAGGAATCTGTATCATCAAAATCAGTTCCATTATCAGGAAGCGCCCTCAGAGCACCACCGGCAGAGTATCCACTTTTGAAATCTGGCTCCCAACTATAAGTCTCGACCTTTTGTAGATAATGATAGTGCTCCGCTTCAATTGTCACAAGCACATCGCCCGATTGATCCACTTGTTTGATGATACCACGTGCGCTCTCTGAAGGCCCCTCGTTTAAAGGGGTCCAAAGGTTATTGGTTACCAACACAATTTTGTCCAGCCTGAAACCGTCCTGATGCATATAAACGTTGAGGGTGTGTATTCCCGTAGAAGGAACATTGATCATCGCATAGGCCCCATTTTCGGTGATTCCACTCCATATCCATTCATTATAGTTTTCGATTTTGATGTTTTCTGCAGTAGATTGTCGCTGACCACCCAGTCCGACATGAATCAAATAGTCATCTGTTCCATTTGCATATCCACGCAGCCAAACATAGTGAATGCCAGTTCGCACAAAGTTGACTCTGTAATCCAACCGGGGGCTTGATGTGAGATAATCCGGATAGGGCATGCTTGTGCCGCTATCCGGCTGAGCCCTGACCGCCATAATGGAAGCTCCTGCTATTCTGTCCGGCTCCCATTGGTGGGTGATGCTTGATATTCTTTGAATAAAATGTTCCGCCTCTATAGAAACAATATTATCGGGAATTGTTGATTGCACAAAGGCAAGACTGCCGTAATCATGGCCATACTCAGCACAAACGTCATTGCTGCCTAATTGGAGGATTACATTCCCAACTTCTTTCGGTTGAATCTGATTCCAAGCCCGATCCAGAGCATCTTTCCACTCATCCCCGTCGTGTGACCTGTTGTAGACAGAGCTACACTCAAGGCGATTGGCAATGGACCAGGATTTTGTTCCTCCCATAAAACTCCAATCCAGATCATGTGATCCAAGTCTCAAGTCTATACAGTCCATCAATTCTCTGTGGTCACCAAGAGTTCTGTCACATGCGTCATTGGTGTGCGTTGCCTCGCCAATGCTGTCACCAATTACCAGACATCCGTTATCCACCGGCAATGTTGGTTCATAAGCTAAATACATACCGGTACTCCAGGGTCCGTAACCATCGCAGTCACTCCAAGCTTGCACCCACCAGGTGTGGCTGCCTTCAGCCAGGAAAATCTCGGGTTTGGCTACACAGGCATCGCCGGAACAGACATCCAAAGCCTCATACCATTGTTGAATAATATTTCCAGAAGGACCATTGACCCATAGAAAATACCAGGTCGCCCCCTCCTCCGCCTGCCAGGCATATGTGGGGGTTGAGACGCTGATGATCCCAGACGGCGAATCGAGCACGGGCATACCCAGTTGGGCACATTCGAGGCTGAAATTCTTGGGATCACTCCAGGGACCGTAGCCGCTATCATTCCAGGTCTGGATCCACCAAGTGCCGTTGCCTTCAGCAAGTTCAATGTTGGGTGTAACGGTGCATTGACCGGTTTCCCCGGCACAACCGGCCTGGTCTGCGGTGTACCATTTAGTTATTCTGTTACCGGTACTGTCATCAACCCACAGATAATACCAGGTGGAATTTGATTCCGCATTCCAGGTATATGCGGGTGTGATGTCGGTGATCATGCCCGATGGCGAAACTAATGTTGCCACTCCGGGCACAGCAGCCTGTGCCTCACCGCTATTCAAACAGAAAAACACAAGAACTAAAATTGTGAGGGTATACAAGCTAAGTTTAGCATACTTAAAATATAAACGTTTCATCGTTCTTATCCTCATCCCCCGCAACCAGAACAGCTTGAAACTCTTGCAGTATCCGATGATGATAGGTTTTATGAGGTCGAAATTTCCATTGGCTGAATGGACATTGCCGTGTCTCAGCTTCGCTGCACGACCATCCCCATCACAGTATTGGCAAAATGAACCCCAATGTTGCATAAACGACATGGCAAAGAATAGCTACTGGTATGCTATTATATCCGATATCATAGTAAACGCAATATTTCCGGATATCCCCCTTGGTGAATTCAAAGGATGGGGTCGATTTTGCCATGTTGTTTATCCTTAAAACAACGCGGAAGGTCGGAGGACTTAAGGCCCTGTGTTGTCAAGGACTCTCGGTAGCGGACTATAGCTTCAACCTTTACGCCTTGGCTCTGAAATCCTCCGGCTTTTGCAACGTTATACAAAGGTAAAGTTAGGACATATGTTGGTCATCAGAAAAAAAATTTGGCACTCAAAACGTAAACCTGGGATAACATGAAAGTTCTGTTGTGCACCAATTCCTGCGATATTTGTTTCATACCGAATACAAAACTCAAGAGATTTCAAAAAGAGTACACCACAATATAGTGTCCGGTCATTTTCGGATTGAGTTATAGATGGCGCATGACAAACCTATTCTTTTTTAGCTGTTCGTTTTGTTTATATTGCGTGCCTGCTTCTGAAATGAAGGAAATATGCAGATTGCATAACAAAATATACACGGGTTGCGATTTTTTCGACCAGCAAGCCACCACAATATATAGTGGTATGGCCTATTTTCAGTAAAATGAAGGATATATTTGATATCACAACATGCATCTAACGATAAAAAATTCAAACTTTAAAGCCTTTTTTAAAAAATGGGAATATTTGCTAACTGCTATCAATCTTGACATTTGACATCACCTTAAAGTTTATGATATCCAATTGATACATAACATTTTCAGCAAGTTACGATAATGGCAAGAAATATTTAGATTTTGAATGCACGACATTTTTGAGCTTTCATCTACTAATCACAACTTTGGGGAAATTTGTGATATTTTATGGTGTACGAAACCGCTTCGCGGTAGCTTCAATTTTTTCTTTAATTTCAATAAAAATTGTGCAATATTTAGCGTGGTTATATTATTGAAGATAGGGAGTGGATACTTTACCCATACAGCATATTTCGTGCCAACATCTCGGCTTCGTACATCATGTTTTATCAATAATCCCTGGTCCCGAGATGTCACCGGCTGATTCGCCGATACGGCCAAGACTCAATTTAGAAGTTTTGGCCTTTTCTTTGCCGGGACTATGGATAAAACACTTATTAGATGTACATGAAATTTCTTAAAGGCTCAAATTACGGTTAAAATCAGCAAATATCACAAATTTCTCTCAATGTTAGATACTATCAATTTATGGGTAGTTGGATGATATTTGGTTTTCTGGCAAAGCAGTGAATCGGTATTAAGATAAGTAAGGATAAAAAGCTGAAAAAAATTATTTCATCATAGAGAAAAAAAGGCTTTGTAAAATGTATAGGTCCTTAATCCTTCCTCAGTTCATGGCCTGCTCAAGTGTCTTAATCCTTTCGTACTTCTTTCTCATGATTTTCAGGTGCTCAATACCAGCCTCCATTCTTTTACGAGTTTCAGCCTGCATCTCTTCCCAATTCAAATAATCCTGAGGATATAGCGGTTCACAAACCCTCATGTAAACAGTACCTGCTTTTACCTCAAGGCTCCTCTTGGGCATGAGTTCCTTGGCACCGATTGAAACTATAGGTATTATCGGCAGATGCTTGTCCTTGCCTACCTTGAAGGCGCCTGGCCTGAATGGCAGCATTTCATAATCAGGCAGTTTCGAGCGCGTCTTCTCTGGATACATTATAAGGTATGCCTTTTCTTTTGTACCTATGCATTCTCGTTTAACCATATCAGCGCCTTTGTAGAGACATTTATAGGCACTGGCCGGGTCGTCCCTGTCAATCTTAATCATCCCAAGGTCACTCATTGCATGCCTAAAAAAGGGGTATCTTAGCCTTTTGAAGAGAAGGATCTTAGCACCAAAATATTTCCGTCCAGGGATATTTTCATGCAAGAGTACAATAAAATCAATGACTGAAGTATGGTTCTGGCAGATAATCGCAGGCTCTTCAATATAATTCTCGAGCCCTGAGAACTGGATGTCAATGTCAAAAGCATCTAGCATCTTCCTGCCAAACTTGAAGACATGCTCATATTTGTCCTCAAAGCTCCTGCCAAGGATATTGTCAATTATGATCTTATTAGCAGCCTTGAAAATGTGGTAACCCAGATAGGGCATGAGGCGACTGTAACCTTCAACATCGGCGCTGAGGATGGCTGTGAGTTTGCGTTTAAAACCTTCTTTTGCCATGGAGAGGCCCCCACTTGTTTAGGTTAAACACAACAAAAAGATCAGATTGTAAACAAGGCAGAAAATTTGGTATCTGGATTCAAATCAGCATTCAGTTTCAGATGAGAAATGCTCAGTCAGGTCAGAAGGGATACGAGATTCAGGACATTATTAACCATTTATATCAATATAATTTATTTTGAGTCAAATGGTATTTCTGGGGGTTTGAAAAAACTGGATCAACTACAATATATAGCGACAGGGCTAAGTTAGACTGGATTCATATGCAATATATGCAATTAAATTAGGACTTTAGAGATCGTGATACTCAAACGATATCTTGAAGGCGAGCAATCATTTTTTTTGCCGGCGCATACCTTCTATTTTAATCCCACCTCAAAATCCAGATATAAACTGTGTGCAAAAATTCAAAGTTCTTAGGACATTTTCAGTTTTCTTGTCGAAATGGGTAGACAGGTTTAAGGTTAGCTGAACAAATACATAATAGAATCAGAATATTGGCCGGATTTGACTAAGGCACGCTAATCTATCAAAAACAATGAGCACAACAATTTAGTATTGGCATACGAAATCTAACATTTGCTGCTCTAATGCTCTGAGCCGCCAACTTGTTCTTTTGATAAACACATTTTTGTTGAACCTCTCGCCTTGATAGCTCGACTTGATTCACATGGTGTATTACATTGAAATATTAATGAGTCATGTTAACTGAAATTCGTGCTCCCCGTCGCGACCATGAACATAAGGGAGGACTTTAAATACTGATCAGAACTATTATAAGGTGAATTAGAAAGGAGTACTTTATTATGCGATACTTTATATATGTGTTTTTGCTTTTATCAGTTTCAACTGTTGCATTTGGTGCCACAGGCGCTTCGGTAACATATCAGGTCAATGGTCAATCTTATGAGGGATATTACATCAGTCCTTCTGACCAGGCGCCTTTTGTGCTGCTGATTCATGACTGGGATGGTTTGACAGATTATGAAGTCAAGCGTGCCAATCTGCTAGCTGATTTGGGTTATGTTGTTTTTGCTTTAGATTTGTTTGGTGCCGGCGTGCGGCCAACGAAGGTGACAGACAAGCGCCAGCATACGGGTGAACTCTATAAAAACAGAGAGAAAATGCGGGCATTGATGAAAGGCGCCCTGGATACGGCCAAGAAAAGAGGCGCCAACATCGAGAATGCCGTCGCTGTGGGCTATTGTTTCGGTGGTGCGGCAGTGCTTGAATTGGCGCGATCCGGGGCAGCCCTGAAAGGTTTTGCCACTTTTCATGGAGGCCTAAAGACACCGGAAGGGCAAAATTACACCAAAACCCGGGGGGAAATTTTGATTATGCACGGTTCAGCGGATACGGCCATTACCCTGGAACAATTTGCTGATTTGGCGAAAGAGCTGGAATCGGCCGGCGTTTCCCACGAAATGATCACCTACGGTGGGGCCCAACATGCTTTTACCGTTTTTGGTGGTAAACGTTATCAGGAAACTGCGGATAGAAAATCCTGGAAGCGCTTTACGGAATTTCTTGCGGATGCGTTGAAAAATTGAAATTCATTAATTGTGAGATTTGGAAACAAAATCACAATTGCATTGGACAAACTCTATTTTTTCAAGCTATTACAATCTTATTACAATAATACTGTAAGCTGCATTGCTGATTCAAAATGCTTACTGTTACTATACGTACGACAATTTCTGACCAACTAATCCTGAAAAAACGGGAGGAAATGAAATAAGTGATCCTGTTCAGGTTCACGTCAGTGTCGACCAGATAGGTCCCACCGCATCTGAAGGAAGGGCAAAAGAACATAAAGTTGTTATGGACAGACCTAGCCAAAGGTGGCGAGAACCGAGGAGAGATGGGAGGAGAGAATCTTCTGATGGCGTTAGGCGGGTGTTTTATGAGCAACCTCCTGGCCGCGGCCAAAAACCGAGAATCCGATGTGACCGATGTAAAACTGGGTATCACGGGTACAATGGGCACTGCACCACCGAGTTTCACGGCGGTGGAAATGAAAATGACAGCGGGTTACAGCGGTAAAGAGCAAATGGAGAAACTGGTGACCATAGCTGAACGCGGTTGTATTGTCGCCAACACGCTCAAAAATGCAGTTGATCTAAAGATAGCCCTTGCATAATTTAGTTGCGCTACTGATTTGAATAGATTGCACATGCCACAGGCCACAAGCAGTTGTGAATGAATTATGGGAAACGACCTGAAAGGGGGATACCGTAAAACCCGAAAAAGCCGCAATCCTCTGACAGGCGAGAAGATCGAAATTAAGGGCAAAAATGTTGTGAAATTCAAACCTGGCAAAACGCTCAGAGAAAAAATCTTATCCTGTTTTCATTAATCTAAAAATATGGGGCAGTTAATCATATTGGAGATTTAATGATTAGCTGCCCTTCTCATTTTAGTAGTAAAGGTTCTCAATCCATCACATCTATTTTTTGTCATTGACTTGTTCTTAAGGATCTATTGCGCTGCTTTAGCAGCCCTTTGTTGACCGTCGGAGCATTTGACACAATTATTTTTTAAACAGCCACTTTTTTCAAACTGGAGAAATACACATGGCAACCTACCTATACATAGCCACAGCAATAGGATTGTTCATCGCAACACAGACAGATGGAAATTGGAATCTTGTCAGACATACTCTTACAGAAAAATCTTTAACAAGTATCACGGTATCCGATGACGTAATCTTGGCTGGTTCCACAGAGGGCATTTGGAGCTCTTCTGATAACGGTAAATCATGGAATAAGGCCAATAAAAATCTTGCAATACAGCATGTACGGTGGATGGATCATACATTATATCCACAGATGACCTTTCTGGCCGGAACTGAACCAGCCGGCATTTTTGTGTCGCGGGACGGTGGAAAAACATGGAATAGCAGCCCAGAGGTTAGCAAATTGCGCGATGCAAACGGTTGGTTTTTGCCATATTCACCAGAAGCGGGCTGCGTGCGTGGATTTGCTGCCGCGAAACCTGAAAATCATTATAGCCGTATTTACGCGGCCGTTGAAGTCGGCGGTGTCCTAATTTCTGAGGATAGCGGTAATACATGGCGTTTGGCTGAAGGCAGCGATGGTAGTCCGAATATGAATCGTGACCTAGGCACAATGATTCATCCCGATGTTCACTCAATCACAGTCCACCCGACTTCCTCGGATCTTGTCACCGCCGCCACTGGTGGCGGACTCTATCGTTCGACCGATGGTGGCCGAAATTGGAAAAACATATATCGTTGTTATATTCGGGCGATTTGGGTTGACCCGGCCGATCACCCAGCATATGATCGCGGGACCGGCTGATGGTGTATCAAGAAATGGACGAATCGAGGAATCTTATGATGGGGGGCAGAACTGGCATCTTGCTTCAGATGGCATGATGCCTGCACCTTGGTCGAGACATATGGTAGAACGATTTATCCAGTTTGATAATGACCTTTTTGTGGTGTTATCTAACGGTGAGCTGTGGTTAAAGTCTTTAAATGAAACCAAGTGGCACCGTGTTTTTTCGGAAATACCACGTATTAAGGCCATGACAGGGAAAAGGGGATGAGATACAAATCTCTTTTATGCTGTGTAGCCGGATATCTTTTGTTTTCTGCCATAGGGGCACAGACATTGGGTCAAGAGATAACAAGAGACGTTCGTGGGCTCTCTGAAATGGTCGATAACGAAAACAAAACCTGTCGAAGCTTCAGCTATGATCCCCAATGCTATAACTATATTCTTGTGCGGTGACGTGATGACCGGCAGAGGCATCGATCAAGTCCTACCACATCCCAGTGACCCCACTATTTACGAGTCTTATATGAAAAGTGCCCGAGGATATGTAAAAATAGCCGAGGAGGTGAATGGCCCCATCGATTATCCTGTCAGTTTTTCATACATTTGGGGGGACGCTCTTAAGGAATTGGACCGAGTGGTACCGGATGTTAGGATAATTAATTTAGAAACGAGTGTAACGAAAAGCAACGATTATTGGAAAGGAAAAGGTATAAACTACAGGATGCATCCGGAAAATATCTCTATTTTAACAGCTGCCAAGATAGACGTTTGTTCTTTGGCCAACAACCACGTACTTGATTGGGGATATTCGGGTCTCCTTGAAACGTTGAAAACGTTAAAAAATGTAAACATAAAAATAGCAGGTGTCGGCCGAAATCTTATTGAAGCCCAGGTTCCGGCAGTGAAAAAGGTACCAGGCAAAGGGCGAGTGATTGTGTTCGCATTCGGATTGGGAACCAGCGGAATTCCATCGGGTTGGGGCGCTGAGGACCAAAAGCCAGGGGTAAATTTGCTAAAAGGCTTGAGCGATAAAAGCCTTCTCAATATTCAACAAAAAGTTGTGGAAGTCAAACGCAAGGGAGATATCGTTGTTGCTTCAATACACTGGGGAAGTAATTGGGGGTACGGAATTCCTCGGGAGCAGACAGTTTTTGCGCATCGACTGATTGATGAGACTGGCGTAGATATTATTCATGGGCATTCATCGCATCATGTCAGAGCAATTGAAGTTTACAAGGATAAACTCATTCTCTATGGTTGCGGTGACTTTTTAAATGACTATGAGGGAATTAGCGGTTATGAAGAATTCAGAGCTGATTTGTCCCTAATGTACTTCGCGACGGTGGATCCGCCAACCGGCAAGCTCCTTGGGTTGCAATTGACCCCAACCCAGATTAGACGATTTAAGGTCATCCGGGCATCAAATGTTGACACGCTTTGGTTAACGGATACTTTAAATAGAGAGGGGGCAGCATTTGGAACCAATGTAAAAATGAGCGAGGATAATCGCCTAACATTGCAATGGGATTAGCTCCAAATGCCTATGTGTTAGATACCTCGGTTACAGTGACGAAAAATTTGAAAACACAAAATTATTAGGTTGGTAGATC
>PVMK01166909.1_pt1 | contig 16246 bp, 14 predicted proteins | sample 1853481 | NCBI WGS metagenome assembly PVMK01 (sample SAMN08533507, study PRJNA380276) | Marine sediment metagenome, whole genome shotgun sequencing project.
TCCAAAACAACCGAAGCGCCTGATGCTTCGCTTGCGGAGGTTATTTAACCGGGCCCGTCCAGATCAAAATGAAATCAATATCTTACGGGGTATATTAAAAGCATCACAGGAATCGTCCAGCAGGAGTGAGCTCGACGAATGAGTGAGCTTACCGCGCCTCTGCAGTCCTGGAGGGCGGGCGGCCAGTGTGTGCGTCTGGCTGAGGTGGAATTGTTCTACCGGACCAGTGGAAAGGGCAACACGGACTTGCCCTGGCTGGTATGTTTTCATGGCTTCCCAACCAGCAGTTGGGACTGGCACCTGTTACTCCCTTACCTGGAGAAAACCCATCGTGTGTTGATCTTTGACTTCCCCGGCTACGGTCTTTCGGGCAAGCCGGTGAGCCGTGATTATTCACTGAGGCGTCAGCTGGATGCGGCAGAAGCCTTGCTCAATTTCCTGCAGATCAGTGAGCTTGATCTGCTGGCGCACGACATGGGCAATAGTGTTGCCTGTGAACTGTTGCGCCGCCGGGAAGAGGGTGATTACCCGTTCAGGCTGAAATCGCTGACGCTTCTGAACGGCGGGATTTATATGGACATGCACCAGCCACTTCTGACCCAGCGACTGTTGCGAACTCCTTTGCTTGGCATTATTGCTGCACGGTTGACCAGTTGGCGGATGTTCAAAATGCAGTATCCACGGGTTTACGCAAACCCGCAGCAGTTCGACGAGGTGCATTACCAGTCCCAATGGTCTTTGCTGCTAAACAACGGCGGACGCAGGACCCTGCACAAAATTGCGGGTTACATGCGCGAAAGGACACGCATGGGCGAGCAATGGACCGGTCCGTTGCATCGCCTGGAGTTGCCATTCAACGTCATCTGGGGAAAACAGGACCCGATAGCGGTCTACGATATCGCCCTCAAGCTCTGTGGCCAGAACCAGGCCATCATCCTGACCACGCTGGACAACATCGGTCACTATCCACAGCTCGAGGCGCCGGAGAGGGTTGCTGAAGTATTATGTGCTTCTAGTTTAATGGCATGAACCCGGAAAATAGTTCGCTGGACTCCGGCACCTCTGAGATTGGTACATATTCACAAACTTTCTCGTATTGCTCCCACATGGCCAAAACGTTTTTGTTTTCATGAGCGCTTTGCATTGTCTCTGATGAAACCCATTCGAAGCCTGGGCTTGTAGCCCACAATAACTATTATGCCCATGCAATAGCTCCTATTTCAGATAGGCAGGCAATGGAATGTCCGCCACCATATCCGGTGCGGGCTCAGGTTTACCGGCTGTCAGTTCAAGCGGAATTACTCCAGCCCAGATGGGTGTATCCAGGTCCTTTTTGGCGTCGTCGGGCGGTCCGTCGCTGGTCTTGATGCTGAAGGTTTTCAGCGGTAATGCGAGCAGGGTGGTGGCGTTGAGTTCCTTGCGCGTTGACTCGCGCAGGTCGGCCAGGCGGCCGGGCAACAAGTGCTCCACCAGGATATCGAAGCCACGCTTTTTTTCCTCCTCGTCCGAGATGAGCCTGGCGCTGCCGAAGACCATCAGCGAACGATAATTCATCGATGAATTGAAGGCAGAGCGGGCCAGCACCAGGCCGTCCAGGTGTGTGACTGTCACACAACAGGGCAGGCCATTGGCCAGATTTTTCATCAGCCGGCTGACGACAGAACCGTGCAAAAGGACCTGGTTGCCGTCCCGCCCGAGCGACATCGGAACAACGTAGGGTTGTTCATCCAGGGTGAATCCAACATGACAAATGCGGGCTTCGTCGAGGATGTCACAGGCCAGTTTCAAATCCTTGCTGCCCCGTTCCGGGAGCCGGGTCAAGCGGGTGTCGACTTTGACGGTCATGTCTTCGTTACCTCGTGTAAGTTAGAATTCAGACTACAGTGTGCATTGAATTCAATCCAGCGTGAACCAACAGAACAATTCAGGTCCTTTCTCCACCACGTCCGACTTCAATACATGGGTGAAAACCGTGTGGCAGGTGGTGCAGGGAATTCCGCGAGGCCATGTGCTGACCTATGGTGAAGTGGCTCGTCTGGCTGGCATGAGCCGGGCGGCGCGGCGGGTGAGCCAGGCCATGCGGCGGGCGCCACGCGGCATGACGCTGCCCTGGCATCGGGTGGTCAATGCCCTGGGGAAGATATCCTTTCCCGCAGACAGCCCGGGTTTCCAGCAGCAGAAGGATTTGCTGGAAGATGAAGGCGTGGTGTTCATCAAGGGGAAAATCGATCTTGAGCGTTATGGCTACCAGGGCGCCCTCGACCATTTGCTGTGGGGCGAACAGATCTGAACGCGCTCACAACCCGCTGGCAACAATTTCGTTCCCATTTCTGGCTATCTCTAGCCTTCGATGTCGTACTCATCGCTACCGTCTTCTACGCCGTCCATTCCTGGCAGACACGGGATCTGCCGATCGACGAACCGGCGCCGGAAACCGTGCTGGCCCTGTTGGATGGCTCCGGAATTCGCTCTGCGGTGAATAAAGGTGAGGCGGGCATCGTCTATTTTTTTGCGCCCTGGTGTTTTTACTGCCGGATCAGTATTGGCAACCTGGATGATCTGGTCGCCGATGGGCAGGTAGCCTGGGCAACAACGGTTGCTTTGGACTACGCGGATGCGGGTGAGGTGCAGGGGTTCATCGACAAGACCGGCGTTACCCTGCCGGTCCTGATGGGGCATCCCGGTACAGCGGCCGACTGGTCCGTGCGGGCTTTTCCGACCTATTACGTCATTGACGCCGACGGCCGCATCAGCAGCCGTTCAGTGGGCTACTCGACCGGGTTCGGAATGCTGATGCGTAATTGGCTGGCGCTGGGTCGCGAATGAATTCGCTCCTACGTGATGGGGAAACCAGTAGGAGCGAATTCATTCGCGAATCAAGGCCTTGGCGTGATGGCGCAGGTGATCTTCGATGAAGGTGGCGATGAAGTAGTAGCTGTGGTCGTAACCTTCCTGCATGCGCAATTCCAACGGGTAATGGCTGGCGATGCAGGCTTGCTCCAGCGCGCCGGGTTTCAACTGGTCTGACAACCACTCATCTCCGGTGCCCTGGTCGATCAGCAACGGAAGTTTTTCCACCGCATCACCAATCAGCCGGGCCGCGTCGTATTCCGCCCACTCGTTGCGGTCCTCACCCAGGTAGTTGGACAGCGCTTTTTGTCCCCAACTGCAATCGGAGGGGTGACAGATCGGCGCGAATGCAGAAACCGACCGGTACTTGCCGGGATTTCTCAGGTAACAGACCAGGGCGCCGTGCCCGCCCATCGAATGTCCACTGATGCCGCAACGATCGTTGACCGGGAAATGCCCGTTGACCAGGACCGGAAGTTCCCGGGTCACGTAGTCGTACATCCGGTAGTTCCGTGACCAGGGTTCCTGCGTGGCGTTGACATAAAAACCGGCGCCGGAACCGAAATCCCAGTCGTCGTGCTCGCCCGGCAAATCAGTGCCGCGTGGGCTGGTGTCGGGGCAAATAATGGCGATACCGAGTTCAGCGGCCACGCGCTGGGCCCCGGCCTTGCTCAAGAAGTTTTCGTCGGTACAGGTCAGTCCGGACAGCCAGTAGAGGACCGGCAAAGGTCTTTGCTTTGCTTGCGGAGGCAGAAAAATTCCGAAAGTCATATCACAGTCGCAGGCGGTCGAGCGGTGCTGCACCCGTTGAATCTCACCGCCAAAAGAGGCGGTTCTGGATAGTACTTCCATTAGTAAATCACGACCGACCGGATGCTTTTTCCTGCATGCATCAGGTCGAACGCGGTGTTGATATCTTCCAGCCCCATGGTGTGGGTAACCATGTCGTCGATGTTGATTTTGCCTTCCATGTAGTTATCCACGTAGCCGGGCAATTCACTGCGGCCCTTGACGCCACCGAAAGCGGTTCCACGCCAGACGCGACCGGTAACCAGCTGGAAGGGACGGGTGCTGATTTCCTGGCCGGCGCCGGCTACGCCAATGATTATGGATTCACCCCAGCCCTTGTGACAGCATTCCAGCGCTGAGCGCATCAGGTTGACGTTGCCGACGCACTCGAAGGAGTAATCGGCACCCCCATCGGTCAGGTCGACGATCACGTCCTGAATGGGCTGGTCGTAATTTTTCGGATTGATGAAATCGGTGGCGCCCAGCATTCGCGCCATCTCGAACTTGTCCTCGTTGATGTCCACGCAGACGATGCGTCCGGCTTTTGCCATAACGGCGCCCTGGATCACGCTGAGGCCGATCCCGCCCAGGCCAAAGACCACTATTGTCGAACCGGGCTCGGCTTTGGCTGTATTCAATACCGCGCCGATGCCGGTGGTGATGCCGCAGCCCAGCAGGCAGACCTTATCCAGCGGAGCGGCGTTGTTGATCTTTGCAATCGCGATTTCCGGCAGCACGCTGTATTCGGAAAAAGTCGAGGTGCCCATGTAGTGAAAGATGGTTTTCCCGTTTTTCGAAAAACGGCTGGAGCCGTCCGGCATCAGTCCCTGGCCCTGGGTGGCGCGGATGGCCTGGCACAGGTTGGTCTTGCCCGATTTGCAGAAGTTGCACTCGCCACACTCCGGGGTATAAAGCGGTATCACGTGATCCCCAGGCTGCACGCTGGTGACACCCCGCCCGACTTCTTCGACGACCGCTCCGCCTTCGTGCCCGAGGATGGATGGAAATATACCTTCCGGGTCATCGCCGGAAAGCGTGAACGCATCGGTGTGACACACGCCGGTCGCGACGTTGCGCACCAGGACCTCGCCCTCGCGGGGACCTTCCACATCGATTTCTTCAATTTCCAGTGGCTTGCCTGCTTCCCAGGCGACTGCGGCTCTTGATTTAATCATGAGTGGGCAATTTCCTTGTCGGTGAACAGGTAGTCCTTCAGTTCCTTGTCGAAAGCGGGGTCTTGCCTGCGGATCCATTCCAGCACCATCGCGGCGTGCTCCTTTTCCTCGTCGCGGTTGTGGGCCAGTATCGCGGCCAGTTCCGGGTCTTTGCAGGCGTCGACGCGCTGGTTGTACCAGTCCACCGCTTCGAGTTCCTCCATCAGTGAGGTGATTGCCCGGTGCATGTCGCGGGTCTCGTCCGTTAATTCCGCAATGGGTTCGTGATAGCCTTCGTTTGACATCGGATACCTCCTGTTGCTATTTCAGTAAATCGGCGATGGGGTTCTGATGGTGCAGGTGCACATCCGTCTGCGGATAAGGAATGTTGCAGCCGGCCGCTTCGAGTTCCACCTTGGCCTGTTCGAGCAGGTCGCTGTAAACTGTCGAGTAATCCTCGGTATTTGCCCAGGGGCGCACCGCGAAGTCCACGCTGCTGTCGCCCAGGTTCATCACGAAAATTTTGGTTTCAGGATCGTCCAGCACTTTGGGATGTTCTGCGCACAAGCGGGTCAGTACATCGCGGGCTACTTTCAGGTCATCGTCATAGCCGACGCCAAAAACCAGGTCAACGCGGCGTTGGTCATTGGCTGAGTAGTTGGTAATGGTGCCAGAAGCAACCTGCCCGTTGGGTATGATGATCAACTTGTTGTCCGGCGTGGTCAGCGTGGTGCTGAAAATCCGGATTTCCTGTACAGATCCGGCAACTCCCGCCACTTCGACGTAGTCGCCCTTTTTGAACGGCCGGAACATCACCAGCATCACGCCCGAGGCGAAGTTCCCCAGTGAATCCTTCAATGCCAGGCCGACGGCCAGGCCGGCGGCGCCGACGATGGCGAGCAGGGACGTCATTGGCAGACCCAGCGTGTCCAAAGCAGCCAGGATTACCGCGACCAGTAATATGGCGTAAACCACGTTGCTCAGGAAATTGACGAGCGTGGGGTCGACGTCGCGTGCGTTCATCAATTTTTTGACGACAGTGGTGACCCGCCTGGCGATCCATTTACCGATGAGGTAGATCAACAGTGCTATGACGATCTTGATGACCCAGTCGCTGAGCATGGGCATCAGGTCGGCGCTGGCGAAGAATTCTTTTATTTGGTCCATTGGGTTCTCCTCAGGCTATGTCTTTGCCGGGCTCGAGGAATTGTTCCATCTTGTCGGCTGTGAGCGCGACGTTTCTGATGGTGTAATCCAGTTCCGCTTCACCGACAAACGCGTAGGGCAGGTTTTCGCACATCTTGATGTACGGTACGCCGTCCAGGTCGCCAACGGCCAGATAACCCACCCGTTGGGTCAGGTTGATCCGCAGACATTTTTCGGCATCAAGGTCGTCCAATGGCGCGACCGGCGTTTCTACCCGCAATACCCTGCGGCCACCGCTGGTTTCCAGTTCAGCCAGGAAAATGCTTTGGCGGCGATCGCCATTTTCGTTCGGAATGGCGTATTCGAAACTGATGATGAAAGGCTCGTCGATCCTTAGCTCGTAGAGGTCCATTATGTGTTGTCGGACTTCAGAAAATGTTTCCATTTAGTTCTCCTGGTTAACCAGTGTCATTATTTAGGTGCCAGCCTGACCGCGCCGTCCAGGCGAATGGTCGTGCCATTGAGGTAGGGGCTCTCTATTATATTACCCGCCAGTACCGCAAACTCTTCCGAGCGGCCCAGCCGGGATGGGAAGGGGATGGAAGCAGACAGGGCTTGCTGGATGTGATCGGGCATGCCGTCGACCATCGGGGTCCAGAAAATTCCCGGTGCAATCGTCATCACGCGGATGCCGAAGCGGGAAAACTCACGCGCCATTGGCAGCGTCATGGCCACCAGGCCGCCTTTGGAAGCAGAGTAGGCCGCCTGGCCGATCTGTCCCTCGTAAGCAGCGACAGAAGCGGTAGTGATGATGACTCCCTTCTCGCCGTCTTCCATCGGATCGTTATGCTGCATCACATTGGCAGCGGCCTTGGCCACGTTGAAACTGCCGATAAGGTTCACGTTAATCGTAGCTGCAAAGAAGGAAAGGTCCATTGGGGCTTCGCGTCCCAGTACGCGACCGGCGCCAATGATACCGGCGCAATTCATGGCGACGTTCAGGCCGCCATTGATTTCCGCGGCTTTTTCAACCGAGGCGATCACGCCGTCTTCGGAAGTGACGTCGGTGCGGATATATTTTGCACCCACTTCGGCTTCTGCAGTTGCGCCCGCTTCGTCATTCACGTCCAGCATCACAGCTTTGCCGCCGTTGGCGATTATGTGGCGGGTAACAGCCAGTCCGAGGCCGGAAACGCCGCCCGTAACCAGTGCTTTGACCTGGTTCAGTTGCATGGAAATTTCTCCTTAGATCTTCGTTAGATTTTAATCGCAATAGCAACCGCTTCGCCACCACCAAGGCAAAGCGAAGCAACACCGCGTTTTAGACCACGACGCCGCAAGGCGTAAATCAGGGTCACCAGGATACGGGCGCCGGAGGCGCCGATGGGGTGGCCCAGCGCACAGGCGCCGCCGTTTACATTAACTTTTTCGTGATCGAGTCCGTTGTCGGCCATGGCCGCCATGGTGACTGCAGCGAAGGCCTCGTTAATCTCAAACAGGTCGACATCTTCCATGGTCCAGCCGGCCTTTTCAACCACCATGGCGATCGCGGTCGAAGGTGCGGTAGTAAACCATTCCGGCTCATGCGCAAAAGTCGCATGGGCCACGATTTCCGCCAGTGGCTCCAGGCCGCGTTTTTCGGCTTCCTCGCGCGTCATCAACACGGTGGCGGCAGCGCCGTCGGAAATCTTCGAAGCATTGGCTGCCGTTACCGTTCCGTCCTTCTTGAAGGCCGGCCGCAGGGTGGGGACTTTGCCGATGTTGCAACGGTGCGGTTCTTCATCTTCGTTGCAGATATGTTCTTTGCGACGTGAAGTGACTGTTACCGGGACAATTTCGTCAACGAAATCGCCTTCATGAACGGCGCGTTGTGCGCGCTCGATCGAAACGATGGCGAACCCGTCCTGGTCCACCCGTGAAAAATCGTACTTGTCCGCACACATTTCTCCAAACACGCCCATCATCTGCTGGTCGTAGGGGCTTTGCAGTCCATCCCAGAACATGTGATCCAGAACCTGGCCGTGGCCCATGCGCATGCCGCCCCGTGCTTTGGGCAGCATGTAGGGGGCGTTGGTCATGGATTCCATGCCGCCGGCAACGACGATCTCCGAACTGCCCACTTTGATGGCGTCGTGGCCGAGCATCACGGCTTTCATGCCGGAACCGCAGACCTTGTTTATCGTCATGCACCCAACCGAGGCCGGGATTCCGGCCTTCAATGAGGCCTGGCGCGCAGGCGCCTGGCCAAGACCGGCCGGCAACACGCAGCCCATGATGACTTCACTTACATCTGGGCCGTCAACGCCGGCATGTTTAACGGCGCCGTCAATGGCTGCCGCTCCCAGGTCAACTGCGCTGGCATCGTTGAACTGGCCCTGGAAAGAGCCAATGGGTGTGCGCTTGGCGCCGACAATCACAACTGTACGATCAGTCATTCAAATATCTCCAAATCAATGTTTACGATCACGTCCCGGGAAACGGTGTGCCTTGCCCATGTACGGGAGCTTCAGTTTACCAAGGATTTCGATGCGCTCTTCAGCCATCCGGTCGGCGGCCTGCCAGGTCGGGATACCGTCACGTTCCGCAATCTTGAAGATTTTGCCCAGGTTGTAATAAATTGTCCGAGTCATGCGTATGGCGCGTTCGTGATTCCAGCCCTCGAACTCGATCGAGACGTTCATCAGGCCGCCGGCGTTAACTGCGTAATCAGGTGCGTACAGAATGCCGCGTCTTTCCAACTCGTTTCCTGCTTCGTTATTGGCCAGTTGATTGTTGGCCGGACCGGCGACAATCTTGCATTTCAGCTTTGGAATGGTTTCTTCGTTGATGATGGCGCCCAGGGCACAGGGGGCGAACACATCTGCTTCAACTGAGTAAATTTCATCCTCTCCAACCGCCTCTGCGCCCAGTTCAACTGCTTCAGCAACGGAATCTTCCATGATGTCCGTGATGAATACCTTGGCGCCTTCCTTGCGAAGCTGTTTGACCAGATGCAGGCCGACGTGGCCGGCGCCCTGGATCGCAAAGCTGTAGCGGGACAGGTCTTCGTCACCATAGACTTTCTGCAAGGCTGCCTTCATGCCCTGGATGGAGCCGTGCGCTGTGTAGGGCGAAGGGTCCCCTGAACCACCGTGAGCCTGGTGGACACCGACCACGTTCTCGGTTTCCTGGAAAATGAATTCCATGTCGTTAACATCGATGCCGACGTCTTCAGCCGTGATGTAGCGCCCGTTCAGCGAATCGATAAACCGGCCGAACGCCCGGAACAGGGCTTCTGATTTGTCCTTCCTGGGGGCGCCGATGATAACGGCTTTACCACCGCCCAGGTTCAGGCCGGAAACGGCAGCCTTGTAGGTCATGCCGCGAGACAAGCGCAGCACATCACGAAGGGCTTCTTCTTCCGTCTCATAGGGCCACATCCGGGTGCCACCGAGCGCTGGGCCCAAGACGGTATTGTGGATTCCGATTATGGCTCTGAGGCCTGCATCCTTGTTATGACAGAAAACAATCTGTTCGTGTTCGGTCTCATACAGGGTTTCGAAAAGCTCCATGGTTTTACCTCCTTGGTTTTCCGTATATTTTAATTGATGCAGCCTGTTTTCACGGTCTTTTCAGTGGTTTTATTGATGTGGGTCTGGCACTTCCAGTCCTTCTTCGTCGAGCATCTTGACAGGCATGCCCAGGGCTTCCAGTTGCGGACGGATTTCGGGGATATCACCCACCACGATAATAGCCATGTTGCCGGCGTCAATCAGCCGGCCAGCCAGGGCATTGAGGGTCTCACGGTCGGTCTCGCGCAGCAGGTTTTTTTGCTGCTTGCGGTAATCCAGCGGGAGGTCATATCGAAGCACTTGAGACAACAAACCCAGCTTGGCTCCAGGGGTCTCGTAACTGCGGGCATCCCGCTGTCCGATCGCGTTCTGCAGGTACTGGTACTCTGCCGGGGTCATGCCGTCGGTTGAGTAGCTTTCCAACTCGCTGATCACTTCGGTGATTGATGCCGCCGTGGCTTCCTTGTTTACCTCGGAAGAAATGCGGAAGCTGCCCAGTTCCGGGCCGCCGCTGAATCCGCTGCTGATACCGTAGGTATAGCCCTTGTCTTCACGCAGATTGAGGTTAATACGGCTGTCAAAGGTTCCGCCGAGGTTGAAGTTCATCAGCCTGGCCAGGTGGTAATCGCCCAGCGCGTCGTATTTGAGTGATGGATAAGCCATGCGCAGCGTTGACTGGGCCGCGCCTTCCTTGTTAACCAGGTAAATCGTTCGCCCGCTGATTTCCGGCAGGCCTTCGATGGGTTCACGATAGACCTCGGATGTTTCCAGTTCAGCCAGTTCGGCCATGCTGGCCAGGATTTCTTCCTGTGGCAGGCTGGTACTGACCAGCACGCCCTGCAGATGACCGGGAATATGGGCTGCATAGAACGCCTTCACGTCATCCAGCGTGATCTTGCTCACGGTGGAAGGTAAGCCGGAACCCGGGTACGACAGTGGATGCTCCGGGCCCGCCAGGACGGCGCCGACGGCGCGTGAGGCCAGCGATGGGCCGGATTTGCGGGCCTGCATCAGCGACTCCATCCGCTGGGTTTTAACCCGCTTGAAATCTTCTTCGGTGAAAGCAGGTTCCAGCATGCGCTCCATCATCAGGGCGATTCCGGCATCGAGGTGCTTGCTCAGCACATTGAGCGAAACCGTGGTTTCATACTGTCCGGCTGAGACGCCCACCGATGCGCCGATTCGTTCCAGCGCCTCGCTGAATTCTGCTGAACTTCGCTGCAGCGATGTTTCACTCATCAGGGTTGTGGTCAGGCTGGCCAGGCCGGCTTTAGCGGGTGGTTCATCGCGCTGGCCCATGGCGAACACGGCCCTAATGGTGCCGGTGGGGGTTTCGGTATTTGGCACGGCCAGCAGGCGCACCCCGTTGGCCAGTTCCGTGTCCCAGATCGGGGGCAGGTCCACCAGTGGATTTGCTTCAGGTTGTGGCTGGACGCTGCGGTCAAAGTCGTCCTGCCAGGTACGCAAGGCCGGTGGTGTGTAGGGTTGCGGGGGTGAGACGGTGGGCTCAATAGCGGTGCCCGCCCCGGCCATTGACGTGTAATCAAAGTTCTGCGGCCGCGCGGCCAGATCCGCCTGGCCGTTGGGTACGATGCTCAGGATCACTGCCGGACGGTCTTCAATATACTCTTTAAAGGCCCGAACCACGTCTTCCTTGCTCACCTTCGCGTAGCGCTTGATATCATCGGTTGCAGTCTTCGGGTCGCCGTTAAACACCTCGGAAAATGCCAGGTTACTGACTTTTCCGGCCACGCTTTGCATACCGAAAACCTGGCCGGACTCGAAACCTGCGATGAACTTCTGCAGGTCATCGTCATTCACACCACGCTCGGTGAACTCACGGAGTGTTTCACGGATGGCTTCCTCCATCTCGGTAAGGGTCTCGCCGGAGGCCGGGTTCTGAATCACCACAAACATCATTTCGCAGGCCAGTTCGCGACAGGCGTGGCTGACGTAAGCGCTCACCGCACGTCCGGTTTGCACCAGCCGCTGGTAGAGCAGGGAGGCGCGGCCCATGCCGATGATCTTGGTGGCCGCGTCCAGCGGCGCCTCGTCGGGGTGGCGGTAGTACACGGTGGGGAACAGCATGGCGATCGCCGGCAGGTGGATATTGTCTTCCAACGTGACGTAGCGATCTTTTTCGAGGTCGCCAGGTTGTGGCTCCAGGTTCTCGGTTTCGGGTCCACGTGGAATCGGGCCGAAATACCGGCTGATCCATTCCAGGGTCTTCTCCTGGTCAATATCGCCGCCGATCGTCAGCGTGGCGTTGTTGGGTCCGTACCAGCGCAGGAAGAAACGCTTCAGATCATCCAGTTCGGCAGCATTCAGGTCCTCGATCCAGCCAATCACAGGCCAGGAATAAGGGTGCTCCGCCGGGTACAGGTTCTTCATCATGGTTTCGCTGGTGCGCCCGTAGGGCCGGTTGTCCACCCGCTGCCCGCGCTCGTTCTTGACGGCGGCACGCTGGGTATCGAACTGCTCCTGGGTGACTGCTTCAAGCAGCAGGCCCATGCGGTCAGCCTCCAGCCACAAGGCTGTTTCCAGTTGGTTAATGGGCATCGTCTCGTAATAATTGGTGCGATCCGAATTTGTTGTGCCGTTGAGGCTGCCACCTGCATTGGAAATGGTTTTCGAAAATTCGCTGCGCCCGACGTTGGCGGAACCCTCGAACATCATGTGCTCGAAGAAGTGCGCAAAGCCCGAGCGGCCGGGTTCTTCACGGGCAGAACCCACGTGGTAAGTAACGTCCACATGGACCATTGGATCCGAATGATCTTCGTGCAATACCACGGTCAGACCGTTGTCCAACACGTACTTGCTGAAAGTAATCGAGAAGCCGTCATCGTGACCGGTGAATTCCTCCACCAGCGTGACGCCGTTTGGCCGGCTGGGGCCATCACTAACCGCCGTTGTTTGTGGAACTGCTTCGGAAGGAGCCTGCTCACAAGCAACCAACAGGGCCGCAAGCAGTATAAGGATCAGCTTTTTTATCATTAGTAATTCCTGGAATTGAAGGGGGCGCCCAAAGACCGACTATTGTACGACCAATTGAATAAGGTTGAGTTCAGCGAACCGCTGAATAGTAGTAAGGTGATAAAAGCGCGGCGGAGGACTGACCCGTCCTCCGCCACTGATCCCGACACACTTCGTCGGGTGGCGAGATATTCTGCCATCCCGTGCGTGTGAAAGCCTATCCTTGTGCTCCCCCCTTCTAACACCATTACCATACGCCCTCAAACATTAATATGCAAATTTGGCTAAAATTAGCCTCAAACCCGCATGAATACTGGAAATCATGATTTTGCAGATTTGGCTAATTAGACAATCTCGCTGATGTAATCATTTGCCAGGAATTGCCCGCTTTCGAGTATCTCAATGTACAATACAGTGCTGACCCGAAGGAATATGAATTGATGAGCAGACCCGCTGACCAGGTTCCACAGGCAAGGATTGAGGTAACCACGCCTTTGCGTTTTGTGACCGCCGCATCCCTGTTCGATGGCCATGATGCCGCGATCAACATCATGCGCCGCCTGATCCAGGCCCAGGGCGCAGAAGTCATCCACCTGGGGCATAACCGCAGCGTGCTGGATATCGTGCAGGCAGCCATCCAGGAAGACGCCGACGCGATCGCGATCTCGTCATACCAGGGCGGGCACATAGAATTCTTCAAATACATGATTGATCTGCTGCAGGATCGCGGCTCGGAACACATCCGCGTATTCGGTGGAGGCGGGGGCACCATCACGCCGGATGAAATCCGGGAGTTGGAAGCCTACGGCGTGGAACGTATCTACCACCCGGACGATGGAATGGGCATGGGTTTGGTGGAAATGATCGAAGACGTGGTGAAGCGTGCTGCCGATCACCGCGTGCCAACCGAATTTCCGGGCCAGCCCGATCTGAACAATGCACTCACGATCGCCAACGTTATTTCCGCGCTGGAAGACGAGGTTTTTGGCGAAGCTGAACTGAAGCTCAAACGGCGCGAATGGCAGGGCCGGGACAAGCAGGCCCCGGTTGTCGGAATCACCGGTACCGGAGGTGCGGGTAAGTCATCGGTGACCGACGAGTTGCTGAATCGTTTTACCCAGTGCTATCCGGATATGAGAATCGCCGTGCTGGCAGTGGACCCCACCCGCCGGCGCACCGGTGGCGCCTTGCTGGGCGACCGGATCCGGATGAATTCGTTGCGCAATGAGAATATTTACATGCGTAGCATGGCAACGCGCCGACAGCACCTGGCGACGTCTGCCATTCTGCAGGACGCCATCGCGTTCCTGAAATCTGCCGGATTCGATCTCGTCATCGTGGAGACGGCGGGTATCGGCCAGTCTGATTCCGAGATCGTCGACATGGTGGATTTCCCGGTCTATGTGATGACCAGCGATTTCGGCGCACAGAGCCAGCTCGAGAAAATCGACATGCTGGACTATGCCGAACTGGTGGTCCTGAACAAGTTCGACAAACGCGGCGCCGAGGATGCGCTGCGCGATGTGCGTAAGCAGTGGAAGCGCAACCACCTGGCCTTCCATGCCAGCGACGATGAAGTTCCGGTTTATCCCACCATCGCCAGCCAGTTCAACGACCCTGGCATCACCTGGATGTTCGTCAACCTGTGCCGGCTGCTGCGCGGGAAGCTGGGTCTGCCCGCTGAAAATTGGTCGCCAGAGATAAATACCTCCGTCAAAGCGCCCAAAGCCACTGTGCTGATCCCAGGCCAGCGCACCAGATACCTGGCTGAAATCTCAGAACAGGGCAGGACCATCAACGCAGAAATCAATCACCAGGCCGAAGCCGCCAGCAAAGCCCAAAACTACTACGAGAGCCTGAAAGCGCTAAACGACGAGCACCTCCCCGAACCCTTCGCAAGATACGTCTCCTTCGCCCTGCGGGGTGATGGATCGACCCATGCCGGGGCCGCCAATGTAGGAGCGGATTCAATCCGCGAAACCGACAGATCATTGATTCTATTACGCCAACGCTACGACAGCGCCATATCAGAACTATCCGAAGAAGCCATCCAATTACTACGCACCTGGCCAAAACGAAAAGCCGGCCTGCGAACCGACCAATACACCTACTCCGTCCGCGGCCAGGAAATAACCGGCAGCAACTTCAAAGAATCCCAATCCCGCCTGATGATCCCCAAAATCGGCATGCCAGGAGACGCCGACTGGGGTGAGCTACTGTCCTTCCTGATGCGAGAAAATCTCCCAGGCTACTACCCCTACACCGCAGGCGTCTTCCCCTACCGCCGCACCGGTGAAGACCCGATCCGCATGTTTGCAGGCGAGGGCACCCCGGAACGCACCAACCGCCGTTTCCACTTACTGGCGCACGGCCAACCCGCCGTTCGACTCAGCACGGCGTTCGATTCCGTAACCCTTTATGGCGAAGACCCGCACACCCGTCCGGACATCTACGGCAAAGTGGGCAACTCCGGCGTCTCCATCGCCACGCTGGACGACTTGAAGAAACTCTATTCCGGTTTCGACCTGTGTGCGCCGAATACTTCGGTCTCAATGACTATCAATGGCCCCGCGCCGATGATCCTGGCATTTTTCATGAACGCCGCGATCGACCAGCAGGTGGAACTGTACCTGCACAAGCACGGCAAGTGGGATGCGGCGAAGAAGAGGATTGGAGAATATTTCAATGACCGCCTGCAACCGCATTACCACGGCGAACTGCCAGCGGGAAACAACGGTCTCGGCCTCGCCCTGCTGGGCATCACCGGTGACAAACTGATCGATGCCGAGACTTATGCAAAGATCAAAGCCGAGACCCTGACCAAAGTCCGCGGCACCGTGCAGGCCGATATCCTCAAGGAGGACCAGGCCCAGAACACCTGCATCTTCTCTACCGAGTTCGCCATGCGCATGATGGGCGATATCCAGCAATACTTCGTCGATAACGGCGTGCGTAATTTCTACAGCGTATCGATTTCCGGCTACCACATCGCCGAGGCCGGCGCGAACCCGATCAGCCAGTTGGCCTTCACGCTGAGTAATGGCTTTACCATTGTTGAGTACTATCTCGCCAGGGGCATGAATATAGACGAGTTCGCACCCAACCTGAGCTTCTTTTTCAGCAACGGCATGGATCCCGAATACACCGTGATCGGCCGGGTGGCCAGAAGAATCTGGGCGAGAGCTATGCGCGAGCGCTACGGCGCCAACCGCCGCAGCCAGATGCTCAAGTACCACATCCAGACCAGTGGTCGCAGCCTGCACGCGCAGGAAATCCAGTTCAACGACATCCGCACAACACTGCAGGCGATGTACGCCCTGTTCGACAATTGCAACAGCCTGCATACCAATGCCTATGACGAGGCGATCACCACACCAACCGAAGAATCTGTGCGAAGAGCTGTCGCTATCCAGATGATAATTAACAAAGAATTAGGTCTAAATATCTGCGAGAACCCATGGCAAGGCAGTTTTATCGTGGATGAGTTGACCGACCTGGTCGAGGAAGCGGTCTACCTGGAGTTCGAGCAGATTTCAGAGCGTGGCGGGGTACTGGGGGCGATGGATACCATGTACCAGCGCAGCAAGATCCAGGAAGAGAGCCTGTATTACGAAAGCCAGAAACATGACGGAACGCTGCCAATCGTCGGCGTTAACACCTTCCTGCCGCCGGGTGGCGGGCATGGTGAGGTGTTAACGCCGACGATTGGCAGCGTCCCGTCGTGTTTCTGGCTTTCGTAATACATGCTCTCTTCCTGGATCTTGCTGCGCTGGTACATGGTAT
>PVMK01125286.1_pt1 | contig 16240 bp, 9 predicted proteins | sample 1853481 | NCBI WGS metagenome assembly PVMK01 (sample SAMN08533507, study PRJNA380276) | Marine sediment metagenome, whole genome shotgun sequencing project.
GGCCACGATTCAAAAGAGAGTTTTGCGGTAATGGGGTAAATAACAATGAAGACCAGTACGTTAAATTCGATTACAAATATTAGGCGCATGCAGGGATTCATTCGTCATGTACGTAGGCGGATCATTCAGTTGTCCTGCCTGCTAGTTATCATCATGGTCGCTCCCATCCTTCAGACATCAGCGCAGACAGCCGAAATACAACTTCGGGGGTTGAGTAGGGTGTCTGCAGTGTACGACATCGAAGTGGTTGGAGACTATGCCTTTGCCCTGGAGAGGGGTATATTGCGTGTCCTAAGCATTAAGGAACCCTTCCAAATGCTGGAGGAAGCGAGCCTCGAGTTCGATGGTCCTCGAGTGCGCATGGCCCGCCGAGGCAACCGCCTGTATCTCACCGGCTTCGGCCGACCCCTCGGAATCATAGACATTGCGAAACCCACGGCACCAAAATGGATTGGGGAGTGGAGCGAGTTTGTTGTATGGAATGATGGGTTCGAAATCGATGGCGAACATGGATACATCGTTACACAGGCTGAATCAGGTGAGCTCACCCTGGAAATTCTCGATTTGACGATTGGGTTGGATACTCCAAGCGTACTAGGGAGGATTAATATTGGTATAACAAGCTCAAGTCATATGGGCGGACTCCATATTTCTGGAGGGAAAGCGTTCGTAGTGGTTGCAGCCTCTGCCCCTGGGCAGCATGGTTTTCTCATCGAGATAAGTGTGCGGGATCCTTCAGCTCCAACTATTAATCAGATTTACCCATTGCCCGATAATGAGCGCTTCACCGATGTCCATGTCTCGGACTCACTGGTTTTCTTGCTGAGAAATGACAAGGTTATTGGTTTGACAGTTTTCAAACTTGGTGCCGGTCCAGTTTTGGAGCGGTTAGGGGAGAGTTCGCGTCCCGACCTTTTTGCCCCTATGGACCTTGTCTGCATTGATTCTGTGGTCTACGCCACCTTCAAGGGGACCATTGATCTCGTCGCCTTCGATGTATCGGATCCGGAGTTGCCACGGGTCTGCTTCGAACATACCATCCCGGATAAATGGGCGGCAGGGTTAGGAATGACAGTCAATGATAACCGTTTATACGTAGCTGGAGATGGGGGACCTAGTCCGGTTTTCGAGATATCAGAACCGGCAAGCCCTCGCCTCCTGGGATACTGGATGTTCCAAGGCGGCTACGCTGGACAAATTGCACACACAGAAAAGCAGGTGCTTGTTGGGAATGTTGGTGGTGGTTACTTCGTGATCGACGCCACGGATCCAAGCCAGCCAAAGCGGTTGGCCCGCATGACCACTGACCGAGATCCAAGAATCGACGAGTGGGACCCGACAGTTACGCTGGCTGCATGCGGGACAAAAGCGATTGTTGCCTATGAGAGGACTGGTGCGGAAGTCGTGGACCTCGAAGATCCGACCGATCCGATAGTTTTGGCCAGGTTCACTCCCAACGGTCTGGTATTGGCAGCGGTAATGACTCCGACTCATGCATACTTAGGAAGTCGCAAAGCCACAGCTGGTCGAATACCCGCCTTCTATGACGAGTCATCGATCACATATGGGGGAGGTGTTGAAGTGGTGGACTTACGGGATCCATTGAGACCTCGCAATGTGGTTACTGTCGATCTCGGTGGCCCGGTGACAGATCTGGATCTTCTCGGCTCCCTCCTGTTAGCCGTACAAGCTGACGGAAGCTTGTCGGTGCTCGACGTGAGCGATCCAGAATCACCACAGGTGGTTGGGGAATGGGAGGGTGATGGTGTGGTTGACGCATATCCCACTCGCACCGGCCGAATTGCACTGCATAACGATTTGTCAAGGGTCGCGGTGACACATCGGACAGCTTCCTGGAATACAGTCCTTTCCATCCTTGATTTGAGTGACACTGCGCAACCCCGTCTTATCGGCAGACAAAAGTTCCCGCCGCAACTGTTTCCAGGGACACTAGTGGGAATGTATGAGCACCTAGTGGTAGTTTATAATGGTCAGTTCTCATTGGTTGATACACAAGACCCATCGAATCTTCGGATCGATGTCTTTCAACCTCTGCCGGTGACTGAGCCGTGGTGGGAGGACCCATGGTTAGATCTCAGCATGGACGGGCCCTTTGTTTATCTTAGCATGCACGAGCGAGGGCTATGGATTTTTGAATTGTCTCAGAGACCTTAGGCTCAACATGTCAAAGTGCGCCTATTTCTAGTTTTGATTACAGCACTTAGACACAACATACTGCAAAGAGTGTTATGCTCTTTATTCCGAATTATAGTGGATAAATGTAACTAAGATTTCGTTAGTCTCTACCTTCGCTTTGGGTCCGTTAGCGGACTTTGCTGAACGGCTGCTTTCGGTCAATAGCGGCCATTCAGGTTACCTTCGATTTCTTATTGAAGTTAATATATAAACACCTTTTTAATATATGAATCCGGTGTTTTTATTCCTTGGGTAAGTTAAGTTTTTCTAACAATTCCAGGTATTCAGGATTATCCTGGATGCTGTTAAATACCGGCAAAACAGCTACGTAAGGCATGTTTGAGTCATGCATTTCAAATCCTATCTTTAGCCACTCCAGGGTTTTTCGCTCATCTCCGGCTGCTCCATAAAGCCAGTATATATTATCAGGAGGAACAAATGCGGATCCGGCACGATTTGTCCATGAATCTGCCGCTGCTTTCAATGCTTCTTTGTAACCTGACGATTTGTAAGTATCCTCATATATCTGGACAACAATATCATCTCTGCTTACTATTTCCAGTATCCGCTTTTGTTTTTCATATGCTTTATCGTAGTCACCCTTTACATGGTATGCCATCCACATACCAATTTGTACTAATGGGTTATTAGGGGCTAACTTATCCAGGGGTTCAAAATGTACAATAGCTTCTTCGCTTTGACCAGACATGGAAAGTTCGACTCCTTTAAGTACTTGTATCAACGGATTATAAGGGTCAAGATCTATAGCTTGATCCATATGCAGTTTCATTTCAATAGGACGTTTTAAACACATTAGAAGGTGGGAGTAAAAAGCATGAGATTCAGCTAAATTTGGATTGATTGAAAGAGCTTCCTGAAATGCTTTTTCAGCCTCAAGCCAATTCCAATTGGTCCATGCCTCTACTACAGCTTTAACGTGATAACTCTCTGCCAAACCTTTATCTAAAGACAATGCGAGATTTAGATTAGTCTCAATCTCCGGAACCGCTTCTTCACGAGAAGCAAATCCCATCTGCTGTCTGTAAGCCCAAACTGAAGCTATTCCTCCATATGCAGGTGCATAATCGGGGTCTTCTTTGATGGAAGCCTGAAAATATTCGATTGCCTTGTCTAAACTTTCTTTTGAAAGTGAACTCAGATAATACTGTCCATTAAGGTACCTGATATACGCCTCTGGATTTACAATTATTGTTTCACCTAACCTGGCACTGCTTTCCGGGAGGATTGCAACTTTAATCTCATCGACAATACTATGCGTGACGCTTCGATAGATCTCCAAAATATGAGTAAAATCCCTGGTAATGGAATTGCTCCATAAACTTTCCTCTCTCGGAAAAACTTTAATCAATTTGACCCGAAGATTTACCAAACTGTCAAGTTGTAACACAGAAGTTTCTACCACTGCATCAACATCGAGTTCGTTAGCTATTTCAGCAATGGATAAATCAGAGTTTTTATAGCGTAAGGTTGAAGTCTTTGAGATGACTCTTAAGGGATTAATTCTGCCAAGTTCGGAAATCAAAGCATCATGCATACCGGCAATAAAAACATCTTTTGTTTCATTATTAGTAAGGTTGTCAAAAGGTAGAACAGCAATCGATTCTACTATCGGGGAAGACGAATTCGGGAGGTAAAACCTAAAATAAAAAATATATACAAGGGCAAATATGATCAATGGAATAAGTACTTTATAACCTAATTTGGCTCTTTTTCCCTTTCCAATTAATCGATTTTTCTGAGGAAATGGGAAAATGCTGCCCTGAATTGCATAAGTTGAAACAGGGTATTCAACATTTTTATATGCAATTTCCCCCAGATAAATAGTCTTAATATCTGGAATAGCCTGAACCGCCTTAAATACTGAATCGGAGATATAGATACCACCAGGGTCTGAAGAACTTTGAAGTCTTGATGCGACATTGACTCCGTCACCAAATATATCGTTATTTTCAATGGTAACATCACCAAGGTGAATTCCTATACGAATCGAAGCATCTAAATCATTGTGAGCTTTATTTTGAATCTCTATTCCGCATAAAACAGCATCTCTAGCCGTATTGAACTTAGCCAGCACTCCGTCACCCATTTCCTTTAACCAGATTCCGTTATATGCTTCTATACTTCTTTGCTGAATGAACCTACTCTTTCTTAATATTTCCAACGCTTCCTCTTCATTCCTACTCATCAAAGAAGTATATCCGACAATATCGGTAAACATAATGGCGGCTAACTGACGGGATTGAGACATGGTACTTCAACTTACGAAAAATACCATTAGGATGCATTATATGGGAAATGGTGACCGGCAGCTTTCGGCCAATAGCGGCCGTTCATACTAGTAGATTTACACAGTTTACCACCACTGCTAGGGCTGCCAGCCTGCCTCGCCGGTAAGGCGGGCAACACGGCCCTATCCCGCAATACCCGTCATTTTCCGGCTAACCCACCTGGGCAAAAAAGGGGAGAAGTAAAAGAGATAATCAAAGATGATTATTCCCTGGGTATGGTAAGACCTTCTGCCACAGACCACTCGTAAAATCGCATGATCCAATCGTCGGCAGGAAGTCCCTGTTTCTTCATCCCGAAACCGTGGCCTCCTTTCGAATACATGTGCAAGCCAACACTCAGACCCTGGCTAAGCCAGGAATTGTAAAGTTGAGTCGAGCCAGCCGCTAAATCTAAGGGGTCATCAGTTGCGCAGATAATTAAAGTAGGGGGGACGTCCTTCCGTGGTTTTTGCAAGGGAATGGCACTGGTCCACGGATAGACCGGCACTAAGAAGTCGGGCCGGTTTTCTTCTGAGTAGTAACTGGCTACTCCCAATGTGACAGCGCCACCGGCTGAAAACCCCAGGAAACCGATCCGTTTTGGATCTACGCCCAATTTTGCTGCATTACTCCGTACATAAGAAATGGCATTGAGCCCATCAGCTATAGAAAAGGGCATGAGGCCGCTTACTTCTTCAATTAATTTTAAAGGGTTGTTTTTACTCAAATCGCTTATCTCCGCCACCCCGTCATCACCGGTAGGCACCAATCGGTATTTCAGCACAAATGCAGTAATTCCCTTGCTATTAAGCCATTCGGCTACTTGGTTGCCTTCACTTTCTATACTGTGGGCATACAATCCCCCGCCTGGCGCAATAATGACGGCAGTGCCATTCCTAGTATCGTCGCTGGGCTTGAAAATACGCATGGTGGGCTTGGAAACATTGGTTACTACCTCAGTTTTCCATATTTCCGAATAGTATGTTTTCTCATCGCCCTCCCAGGTTATTCCGTTTGGCATTTCAAAAGAAAGCTCAATGATTTCCTGGGCATTGGTCAATGTATTTGAGAAGCATATAGTTATTATCAGTAACAGGGGTTTCATGATATAGTATTACTTAGGTAGAACTGATCCGATTTTAAATATACTGAAATTTCCTAAGGTTAGGACTGTATATAGTAAGGCCCAATGGATGGTAACGGCTTCCAGCCTTCGTCAACGGCTGCTTTCGGCCAATAGCGGCCGGTCATGAGTCCTGCAATTTCAAGTCTATGAGGCAGATATTTCATATATTGTAGTGGTACACTTTACATACTTGATTGGCTGTGTAAATGTGTAAACATTCGTATATAATCAAGCTATGCCTCAATAAAAAAAATATTTCAGCTGCACACAAGAACAATGATGAATAGACGAAGTTTCCTGAAAAATACGGCAGTAATAGCTGCCTCTGGTATCATTCCAGTTTATCAAGCAACAGCACAATCTATAGGATTGAAAAAAATAGGGATACAATTGTTTTCCCTCCCCAAGCTTCTAGAAAAAGATTTTAGAAGTGCCATCAAGATGCTTGCCCAGATGGGATATAAAGAAGTAGAATTATATGGCCCGTTTCCATTTAGTGCTGATTCTGCAAAGGAGGGTTGGAAGGCCATTACTCCAATGTTGGGTTTTAGCGGTAGTGGTTATTTTGGGCATTCTTCTCAGGAAGTCAAGGCCATTTTAAAAGAATATGGACTAAAAGCCTCTTCCATCCATACCGACCTGGAAACTTTGCAAACCCGTATCGAACAATTGGGAGAAGCAGGAGACGAACTTGGTTTTAAATATGTTGGCTTGCCTGCGATACCTGAAGAAAAAAGGAAAACACTGGATGATTATAAAATAATGGCCGATGAATTTAATAAAATAGGGGAGCAGGCTAAAAGCGTGGGATTAAAGTTTGCCTATCACAATCATGGCTATGGTCTGAAAGAAATAGACGGAAAAATACCCTTGAATATCATCCTTGACCAAACTGACCCTCGCTTGGTGGTCTTTGAATTGGATATTTTCTGGACAACCGCAGGAGGGGCGGATCCCTTAACTTATCTTGAAGCATACCCGAAACGCTATCATTTAATGCATGTAAAAGACATGAAGGAAAAAGTGCAGTTTTCCGGTGATGGAGGTAAACCAAGTGAATGGATTGAATTATTCCCGTACATGACAACTGCTGGTAATGGAGTGATGGATTTACAATCAATTATAGCAGGGGGCAAAAAGATGGGAGTTAAACACTTTTATGTAGAACAAGACATGGTAGATCAACCGGAGATAGCACTGGGAAAAAGTATTGATTATCTGAAATCCTTATGACAAGAATCAAAGAAATCATCAAGGCCCCAAATAAAGAACTATGATGATTTTTTGTTCAAAAGTCGTCTAAGAAGTTCATTACACCTATCAACAAGGCAGTACTCCAGGATCGTTAAATCTTGGGTTTCAGAAATAGGACTTGATCCTGTTTTATACGGAGCCATACACTTCGAAGAACAAAGGCGACGCTTATTTATCGGAGAACAAAAAACCTACGAGCAGTACAACTTTTACTCGGCCACAAAAGCCTTGTAAGTACCGTTAAGTATTTGGGAATGGAAGTTGATGATACTCTTGAACTACCTGAACAAACGGAGGCTTGAACGGCTGCTTTCGGCCAAAAGCGGCCGTTCACTATACATTCAAAATTCACACTGGGAACCCCAACTTATCGAGCATCTCCTGCGGAGGTTTAATCGTCCCCGCCTTAAGAGAATAATAAGGTTTAGTTCCATCAATCAGAAATTCGAGATAATGAAGACGTTAGTTGGTCATATTTTTCCTTGGCCGCCTTAACTCGTCTATATTCCGGATCGGCTGATTCCCAAACTTGAAGTGAGATACTTAGCAATTCTATGGCCTTTTCATTTTTACCTTGTTCTAAAAACAGTAATGCTAGTTCATAGTTGGCTTCTGGATGGTAAGGATCTGTTATAAGAAAATCCTGCAGAATTTGGATGGCTTCTGCGTGTTCGTCAACATGCCATAGGCATTTAGCTACTCCTACGTCAATAATGGATTGGGGTACGAAGACGTTGTTCTTATTGAATTCTCGATACGATTCTAGCGCATCCCGGTAGTTTTGTTTGATAAAATTCAATTCAGCCTGGTAGTAAACTTCAATGCTGCCAGGTGAGCCGTATTTAGCGACATGGTTCATCACTTTGTCCATATAAATTTCGGCCTGGGGAATATCCTTAAGGGTCAGGTAGTAATTCATATATCCAAAGGCTATAAGATCTGTGAATGAATCCTTGAATTTCTCCTCTTCCTCCCGTAGGATCCTCAAAGCTTCTTCCGAACGACCCATTTCCATGTACCATTCCAGCCGGGTAGTGCGTGTCATGGATACATACAGAGGTGGTTGGGTTTTTTGGGCTTTCTCTAAGAATAGCTCCCACCAATCCAATCCTGTATTAAGTTGGCCTGTTCTAAAATAAAAGTTCTTTATTCTATTAATTATGTTGAGACTATCCTGAGGATTTTTGCAGTCTTCTAGAATTGCCTGGTATGCATTCAACGCTTCGGCAAACCGGCCCATACGTTCCTTAACTAGTGCAATTTCTCCACTGAGATTGATATTTCTCTGGTCCAGTAGAAGGGCTTTTTCGAAGTATTGATTGGCCATTTCAAAATTACCTTCATCAAGATAAAAGTTTCCTAAGAGTTGAAAAGACCTTGGATGGGCTGGATATTTTTCTGCATATTGTTGGTAATAAGACAGGGCGCTGTCTCGATTTTGCTGAGCCTCCAGAATTTCAGCCAGCTTAACATAAAAATTGCCACGGTCATCATCGATTTCAGTAACCTTGTTGTAAATATCCTTGGCTTGATCCAGCTTTCCGGTGCTTTGAAAGATCCGCCCTAGCAGGTCATAGGCATCCACATCTTCCGGATAAAATTCAATCCACATTCTCAATACTTTGATGCGCTTTTCCTGGTCTCCGCTCAGATAATAATAGAATGATTTGGCCAGGAACTGATCCCTCTCGGCCAAATTATAGATATAATCCATGGTCTTGTCAATATAGTCCTTAGCCGTCGAAAGTTGATTGGTAACAGTAAATGAAACCGCCAATAACAAATGGGCCTGGGCAAATTCTGAATCCTTTTGGACGGCCTGCATCAAGTGTTTAATACCGATCTCATAGTCGTTATCAACAGTAATTGCATCGGCACCCTGGATGTAACTCTTGTAAGCATCCAGATCACTGGTGAGAATGCTACTGGCGGGTAGATCAGTGGTGCTAGATATATGAGAATCCGGAATGACCAAATCTCTTTTTATTTGAATGGTCATTTGATCGATTGCCTCAAATGGGTCTGTTGCCATTAGTTCGTGCTGGCTGATCAAACTAGCATTCTCGGTCTCATATAGACCATAGGATAAGACTAGATCTTCGAGCTTACCGCTAAACTCCCCCCGAACGAAATAATCCAGTCGATAATCTTGGGCAATCTTTCTCATCTGACTGACAGAAAGATCCTCAGAATTGGGTTTACCCATGCGCTTTATTTCCTCGATCAGCTCATAAGGACCTTTGACCTTTAAGAACAGATCCTGGTAAAGATCGTATTGCAGGGCGTTGGCAATACCGACAGACCACCAATCCAGAGTTGGATCCCCAGACTTATTGGAGAAATTAAATATGGCAATTCGCTTCCTGAACTCGGCCTTGGCGATTGTGCGTTCAATGCGTTTCCCCTCCTCGTTTGTGACTGATATCTTTTCGGTGGTGGCACCTAATTGCTTTCCTTGGAACAGAAATAACAACAGAATGGCGGTGAAAATAGCATTCACAGGAAGGGTAACCTTTTCGGCTATGACCCAATGTTCAAGTCCGCCTTTTCCGTGATAATAAGCAATTACTGCAATGCTGGGAAGAATAGACACCAATAGCACAAATGAGAATTGGCTCCAATGTGGGGAAAGGAGGTAGGACTCACGGATGGCGTCAATTGCCTGTATAACTACATAAGAAATGACTAAATAGGCTGAGATTATCTGGATAAATCTGCGCTCCCAAAGGTCATTAAACCAGAATTTAAAGGAACTTGATGGCTTTTGGGTGGAAACGGATACTAAACCTTCTCCAATTAAAGCGAATACTTTGATCGGCCGAGACAGGTTCTTGAGGTTACGGATTCCAACGAGAATACTGTTTATATCAGTTTTGTTTTGAATGTCTTCATTGACCCTGCCAGAGATAAAAATTCCCCCAGGAGGTGCCAGAGATTCCAACCGGGAAGCTATGTTAACACCATCCCCGTAGATGTCATTCTTAGTAAATGTAACCTCCCCTACATGGATGCCTATTCGTAATTTGAAGGATTCGGACTGGATCGATCTTTGAAATGCCATTGCACACCGAGCAGCATCCACCGCACTGCTGAAGCTTGATAAGGTCCCGTCCCCAATTTCTTTTCTGAATACCCCGTTGTGCTTTTTAACCAGTGAGTTAAGAACTACTTTCACTGTATTTATTGCTTCCAGCGCCATCTGCTCGTCTTCCTCCATCAAAGCAGTATATCCGACGATGTCAGTGAACATAATGGCAGCTAGCTGATGGGATTGAGACATGGTAATACAAAGTATGAAAATATAACTTAGTAAGCGAGTTTGAACTTGAGGGCGGAGTAAAAGGCGGCTATTTTTGCATTTCTCGACCGGCTGCTTACGGCCAAAAGCGGCCGTTCAACTTACCCGGAAACCCCACCTTATCAAGCATCTCTTGCCAACGGGGACCACTGTAAAAGGATTCAAACGGTGACTCCACATTGAGCAGTACATTTCTACTTCATGGTTCTAGATGGCTTTCAGGCATTCAAATTATTCCTTCAACAATTGCCCTTCTTGCTCTTCCAATTTCTTGATCCGGGCTCTGATCTTGGATTTTTGGGAGTATTCTTTTTCTAAAATATCTTTAAATTCCTTATCATCCCGGAGACTTTCAAAGAGTGGGTCTACCAGGATGTAATGCTCAAGTCCATTTTTAAAACCCTCTTTCAAATAATATCGAAGCCATTTATAAGCCTCTCCTTGATTGCCGAGAAATGCATGTGCTGCCGCTAAATCATAAGCTGCTCGCTTACGGCCATAATTTGTTTCCAACTCGACATTTTTAAGGCAATATTCAATCCTCTGTTCGAAACGATTCCTTGCCTCTTCTTTCTTACCATTCATCCACAGGATATGTCCGCCTTCAATAGCTTTGAGGATATCCAGTTTTTCATCCATAATCGAAAATCCTTTATTCAAGAATTCTTCTGCCTCTTCAAACCTGTCCAAATGGGCAAGGATATAAGCATGATTTAAATAATTTTCAGCTTTTTCAGGGTAAAGAGAAATTGATTTTTCTGAATATGAAAGAGCCTCCTTGAAATTACCCCGAACTGTTTCAAGCCACATTAAATTATTGAGGCCCCAATAAAAATTGGGAAGAACCCTAAGACCCTCCTTATGATAGAAGTCTGCCTTTTCTAATTCACCAATATGAAGGTATAATAAACCTACATCAGTGTAATCAATAGCTCTGTAATTGGTGGTTAATTCAGAATGTCTTGAATAGTTCATGAAAGTTTTCTCAAATTCGCCCAAGGTCATATATATAAGTCCCAATTTCTTGAATCCATCTGAACCATTTGGGTTAAGTGAAATAGCCAGTTCACTGTCCCTAATGGCATTTTGAGTTTGATCCTTGTCCCAGTAAGACCAAGCCCTTAATTCATACGCTCGAGAGAGTTGAGGATTTAGGCTTATTGCTTTATTACATAGTTGGAGAATGGTGTCAGAAAATTTATGAGGACCCAATATCTTTTCTTCATATTTAATAAGAAAGTCGCTTTTAATAATATTCCCAAAACTAGACCTGCTCACACCTCCATGCCATTGATAGGCAAAACCCATTTCTGCGTAGGCCAGGGCAAACTCAGGGTCGAGATTGATGGCTTGCTGAAGCAATTGAATAGCATTTTTAAAATCCATTTCATTACTACTATGAAGGTATCTTTCTGTGAAGTCCCTTCCTCTTAAATAGTAATCATAAGCCTTTAAATTGGCAGTGGGTATTCTATCTATTTTTTCCTCTTCATCGGGAGCAATCACTGCATCAAGCGAGGAGGCGATTCTTTTAGCTATGTTGCTCTGAACCACAAAAATGGTATCGGAAAATATTCCGTCATAGGTTTCCGACCATAAATGGTTTCCTGAGGCAACCTCAATAAGTTGGGTAGTCACTCTGAAACGGTCTCCATATTTTCTAACTGCCCCCTCCAGAACAAAGGCCACCTCCAGTTCCTGGGCAATGGTGGCGAAACCTAGTGTACTATTTCTGTAAGGTTCCACCGCTGTCCTTGACTTAACTCCTAGTTCCGCAATTTTTTGTAAATGATTAAGAATCTCATCCATCATGCCGTCAGCGAAATACTGGTTGTCAGCATCCGGGCTGTCATTCTTAAAGGGAAGCACTGCAATGGATTTGTCAATAACCGTGGGCTGTACAGACAGGGTATCATCGGGGCTTTGTCGGGAATAAAAGAAGTATACTAAAGCAAGTGCTGCGATGATAGCCAGAGATATAAAACCTATCTTTCTAGGGTTGCGGGACTTTGGTGATAACTGTTGGGAAGGAGTAGAATGCTCCGGGTGAACCATCAATTCGACTCCCTCCACGTGAACCTGATAAACCTTAACTGGTTTCTTTACATTCTTTAATTGTTTCTCACCTACGTAGGTGGATTCAACATCCTTCTTGTTTATTAGGTTATTATGAACGGATTCTGAAACTAAAATCCCTCCGACAGGTGCTAATGGCTCTAGGCGTGAAGCAATATTTACTCCACTACCAAATACGTCTTCACCATCAAAGACTACCTCGCCCTGATGAATACCTATTCTCAGTTTCAGGTCAGACTCATCTTCACAAGTTTTCTGAATAGCTGCGGCACAATACACCGCATCGGTAACAGTTGTAAAACTGGCAAGGACGCCATCTCCCATTTCTTTCAACCACTTACCGTTATATTTTTCGATAAGCGGTCTCTGGACCTGTCTGTTCTTCTTTAGTAGTTCAAATGCTCGCTGCTCATCTTCGTCCATCAAGGCGGTATACCCGACAATATCGGTAAACATGATGGCGGCTAGTTGACGGGATTGGGATGGCATGAGAATAAGGTACGAAAAATACTAGGAAAGTGTACCTACCTGCTGATAATCAAAGATTGCTGAATGACTGCTTTCGGCCAAAAGCGGTCATTCAGATTAACGTTCTGAGTAGTTCTCTCCTTTGAAATGCTTATTCATGGTTTAGATACTTCACAAACCAATTGGTTACTTTTTCTACGTATTCAGTTGGAGGTTCATGCCCCGCATCATATTCGACAAATTCTTTAAGGGTAATTGGAATGAGGTCATATACCTGACGGGCTTCCTCCATTGTATACCAATTATCTTTATTACCCATAAACATGAGAAAAGAGCTACAAGCGATATGGCTTGCAAATGTAGTGGATACAACAGGTTGAAATTTTGGGTCCTTAATTTGAGGAGTTAATCCGGCGATAGCAGTCTTGATGCGTGGATCAATACTTGTCAGTTGAAATGTAATTAGCCCTCCCAAACTAAGTCCCAACATACCGATTCGATTGGTATCAATGTCAGTACGCGATGACAAATAGTCTATTGAGCGTCTATATTCAATCGAGGTTTGCACAATCATATCTCTTGCAGCTATGGGATATTTAAGAGAAGGTCCAGCATAATCGTTTTCAGCCGACCTCTCCCCATGATAGACAGCATCCAAAATCATTACAGCGAAACCATTGTTAAGCAATGCCTTGGTTACCAAACCGCCTTTTGGCCAACTCTCTTCATCAAACCAACGTTCCTTTGAACCAAAAATACCATCAACGATTAACACAACAGGATGAGAACTGGCACCATCTTTCGGAATGATTAAATAAGAAGGAACTCGGCTGTTATTGATTCCTGTAAAAACAATTTTTTCCCTGTTTCCGTAAGGAAGTTCCTGTTTGTTAACAATTCTTGCTTCCAATGGGATATCAGCATCGTACTCATAAAATTGAACAATAGCTTGATAAGCTTCATTACTTACTATCGGTAGATTGGTTTTGCTATCTTCTTTTGTGACTTGACCAAATGTCGGTGTAGAAAAAAACAAACAGTAACTAACTGATAAAAAGAGATTTGAAACAATTGAATTTCTCATTGCACTATTTTTAATTGATTATACATGTTTCAATTACAGCCAACTTGTATATATGCGGACATTTATCGCATAACCCTACCAATATGGAAATAATGACGAACAAATGGAAATTTGACAATCAGCTGCTTTGGGTCGTTTCCTGCCTTTCGTGAACGTCTCCTTTCGGCCAATAGCGGTCGTTCAGCAAGTCCGCTAACCACCAATATACTTGACCTGGATTACAGCTTAGAACAACTCATTAAGGCAGTAATAAAACCCCATCTGCCACGAATATTAACTCAGTTTGGGGTTCAGAAATAGCAGCTATTTCTTGCTCCGATTTTCCAGCATCTTTGGCATAGTGTTTTAAAGTGGTGATGCTGATGGTTTCTTTTGTCAATTGACCTTGAAGAACGGCGGTTTTACCAGAGCAGTTAGTGGGAACAAAGAAACCGTAATCTTTGAAAGTAATACGCATACTCCGACTATCACCGAGATTCATGGTCATCCAGCATCCTTTTACCTGACAAACTTCCAGTACGGTGCCTTTAACTTTTAATGAGGAGGGTACTTGATCAGCTATAACAGCATCTATTGTGGCAGCGTCCAGCGCCTGTTCCTCTGTGATGGGAATACCAAATTGCTGAGCGGAGGTCGCCAGGGCTAAAAATAGAAAAAGTGACGTAAACAGCAGTTTCATCGAAAAATTACAATGATGCCCTAAAGTTAAACTAAAAACGAAGGGATTACAATAACCTTTTTACTGAGGGCCATCACTCGAAATTAAGCCATATACAAGAGTTTCAAATAAATCAACTCTCTTACCAATTGCATCGAATGTTGATTCCGACATGGATTGTATCAACGGCTGCTTTCGGCCAAAAGCGGCCGTTCGAACCCTGATCACTTAACAACATTGAAAGGCCATTTGTTTGCTTTGTTTCTCTAGAAGATTTCGACATATTATGTTGTCGATTTTCATTTCAATCATTACTGTGGTGATCCCTCCAATTATTATAATTTGACGTATCTTATTATCTGATTTACCCCAATTAGTATTGAAAACTCAAAAACATGGATAAATACTTGTTATTACTAGGGTTTAACTTAGTCCTACTAGCTGGACATAATGTTGAAACCAAAGCCCAACAAATAATTGAGATTGGAGACAATTCTCTCAATTGCCTGGATGACCCTGATTGCATCAACCGTTTACATCCAGCTATTCCAATGATAGCCAAGGCTGATCCAGGGAGCACCATCGTTTTTCATGTGCGGAATGCTTCAGACTTTGATCTTGATCCCAACGCACCCCCTGACCCAAGATCCAATGACGAAGGGTTTGGAACTGTACATCCATTGACCGGGCCCGTGTTTATTGAAGGTGCTGAACCGGGCGATGTTCTTAAAGTACGTATTCTTGACATTGCGCCAGGTAAATGGGCATACACGTTGATATCTGGCATTGGGTTTGTTTCAGATAAGATTAAAGGTCCTTTACGTGTTCAGTGGAAACTCAATCGGGACTATGCGGTTTCAGAGGATATTCCAGGTGTAAGAATACCAAATCGAAGTTTTCCAGGCATAGTTACTGTTTTGCCAGGAGCCGAACAGTATTCGGTAATGATGGCACGTGAATCAGAGCTTTTAGCGGCTGGTGGAACGGTGATGCCACCGACCAATACACAACATGCTTCACCACAGGAAATTTGTGGTGAAAATGGTAGCCATGCTGGTGAATGCCTTCGCACCATCCCACCCCGCGAACATGGTGGAAACATGGATATACGATATTTACAAGCCGGAGTTTCAATTTATTTGCCCTGTTACCTTCCTGGCTGTGGACTTGCTATTGGAGACTTACATTACGCACAGGGGGATGGCGAAGTTTCAGGCACAGCGCTTGAAATGGATGCAACTGTTACGTTAACTACTGAATTGCTAAAAGACGGTCCTCATCTTCGCCGGGGACCCCATTATGAAGGACCTTCTTCATTGCTTGATATTCCTTCTCGAAGTTTCTATGCAACAACCGGATTTCCCATCAAAGAAAAAGGAGAAGTCCCTCCGGATATGAAATATTTGGAATCTGTCAAAGTTGCCGATTTGGAAAATTTATCCAAAGACATCTCTTTGGCAGCCCGCAATGCCTTACTTGAAATGATAGATTACATTTCAGAGACTTATGGATACTCCAAAGAACAGGCCTATATAATTGCTTCCGTTGCCGTAGACCTTAGGATTGGTCAACTAGTGGATGCGCCAAATGTAGGTGTTACCGCAATTTTACCACTGGATATTTTTGAGCATCGATAGAAGTCATATAACCCATTCCAGAGCCAGGGGATAATCAGTATTACCGCTGATTAGGAGATTATATTGAATGTCCCCTTTCGGCCAAAAGCGGCCGGTCAGACTCATTCAGGAAACCCCACTTGGTCCAACATTTCCTGCCATCGGGGGTCGTTATG
>PVMK01144361.1_pt1 | contig 16240 bp, 13 predicted proteins | sample 1853481 | NCBI WGS metagenome assembly PVMK01 (sample SAMN08533507, study PRJNA380276) | Marine sediment metagenome, whole genome shotgun sequencing project.
TGGCGTGGGTCCGTGGAGCCATGGGGTCGGTACCATCGTCAGCCTTCCGATTCCCAATCCGGGACGTGAAAATGGGCTCGATCCGGAACGCGAATCGACGGGTTGATGACGGTACCGACCCCATGGCTCCACGGACCCACGCCAGTCAAAAGCGAGGCTCGAAACGGAGAGCAGACGGGATAGGCCCAGAAGTTGTCGAACCGGACGCCGGTCGAAGCGAGCGAATCGATGGTCGGGGTCGGTGCTGCTCCAGGCAGCTGATGGTCAATGGCATAGGTGCCGAAACGCTCGATCCCTGCGTCGTCGATCACAACGATCACGATGTTCTGCGCGCTCACAACGGGCGGCAGGAACAGAATCGCCGCTACCGCAAGTCTCAGGAGCGTTCGCGTAGTTCCTAATGCAGCGCCATTGCTACCCCTGTCTCGGGATGATCGCTCCGAGAGATTGCCACGGACACCGGCGAAGATTCTTATGGGCGGCCTCTTAATACTCTCCACGCAATCCAGTGTGTACTCCGGCGGAGCTATTGTCAACGTAAACCCTGGGATAATCACTGGTGGGGGTTGCATACGGGAATTGTAGTTTCTGTAGCCGTCTGCGGATCGCTCGGCGACGCCTTCGCGTCGACACAGCGAGGTAATGCACTCGTCGCCCGCAGCCCTTCGATCACGATTCGAATCTTCTCTTCGGCTGAAAACCGTCGCAGCTCGGTGCGAGGTGATGCCTCGGCGGAATGTTCTAAATCGTCCTGCTTTTATTGCGCGGCGGTAGCGATTTCCGGCGCCAGTAGAAGGACGGAAAGAACCGCGCAAGCGAGTCTTCATTGATCAGCCCTCTCGCCTTCCGTTGACCCACATCTGAGTCACCCTCTCACAGACTCTCTTCCAAGAGAGAGCACCGGGTGTTCAGCAATCGAAGGGCTGTGGGGGCTTTGGTTTGTGGACGGACCGTTCGCAAGGGAACAGCGGCGGGGAGGGCCGGGGGGCCGGGCGGGCCCTCTCTACCCCCTGCAACCGCGCAACTCGTCTGGGGCTCGGGCCCGTCTGGCTCCTGCCTGGAATGAAGCAGCCTCCCCTTGTGTGCGGAGTTGTGTGCGAACTCAGCCAAACTCAACCGAATTGGGCACAACTCCGAGGATGACCGAAAGCGGAAATTCTAAACGGAGACAAACAGTTAGGAACTCGGCCGAACTCAGCAAAACACGCCTGCGCGGCTTCATAAGCCGTAGGTCGCTGGTTCAAGTCCAGCCACCGCTACCATTCGACTCTTCGATTACGCTTGGTTCTTCGCTCACAGGGTGTACACCGAATCGGGCGAGCGGCGTTTTCGTCAGTGTCCGATGAGCCGCATTCGGGTAAGCTGAACTTGAATGGGGAAGCAACCGCCCCATGTCGGGACAGCATTTCACTGTCGGACTGGAAGGCCCCGCGACCGCTGCTAATCCAGGTACGGAGAATCGCGATGAGAACCGCCGCCCTCACCCTACTCGTCCTACTCTGCGGGGTTGCTCACGCCGCGGAGAAGCCGGGCGTATGGATCGCGAGTGGGCCGACCGGGGGTACCTACCGGGGCGTCTACGCCAAGAATTTCGAAAAGCAGCTGCGCAGCTACGATGTATTCCATCGGACGACGGCGGGCTCCGGCGAGAATCTCGATCTGCTCGTCTCGGGTAAGGCCGACGTCGCGTTCGCCCAGGCCGACATCTACGCTGCGCAGCTTCGTCAGGACCCCGGGCGCCTCGAGGGCGTCGTGCTAATCGGCCGAATCGCGACGGAGTGTGTCTATATCGCTTACCGCAAGGGGGGGAGCTTCGAGTCGTTCGCCCAGCTCGGGCAGTCGGTGGCCGGCCGGCCGGCGAAGATCGCCGTAGGGCCCGCGCCCGGTGGCGGGAGCGGAACCTGGCGCCACTTCACAACCCTGAACCAGGATCTGGCGTACGCGACTGTCGATCACGGTGGCGACACGCTGGCCCTGAACCAGCTCGCGGCGGGTGTATACGATGCAATGATCTGGGTGACCGATCCCAACAATCTCGGGCACAAGCTGCTCCAGGCGGTGCGCGCCAACCCCGATCTCGGCTTGATGACCATCGACGACCCGAAACTCGTCTACACACTGTCCAGCGGCACCACGATCTACGAGCGACGCAAGGTGGCGCTCGAAGACGGTTGGCGCGCCGACAAACTCAACACCGTCTGCACCGGTGCTCTGGTCCTCGCGCGCAAGAACGGCGACCCGGAGTTCATCAAGAAGCTCTCCGACATCGTCAGCATGTACCCTCGCTGAACTCCGCTCGGAGTTTTCGATGAGCTGTTCCAACGATAGGCGCGTTTGAGTGTGGATCGTGTGCCATCCACGGTGCGAATTGTGGCGGCCATGCTGCGCTCGTTAGTCATGCAGCGTTTGTGATCAATCGCGCTTTCTAGCTAGCCGCCGATTCCCAGGCGAGTAGCGCGCGTTTGCGCTCGTGGCCCCAGCGGTATCCCGATAGCGCGCCGGTGGAGCGTAGGACACGGTGACACGGAATCAGGTATCCGATCGAATTGGCCGCGATCGCTCCCGCCACGGCGCGAACCGCATCGCGCCTCCCGATCCGTTTCGCGACATCCGTGTACGAGACCACACGTCCGGGAGGTATCGAGATCAGCGCGCGCCATACCTGGGTTTGAAAATTCGTGCCCTTCACGAGCAGGTGGAACGGGTCAACGCGGGTTTCCGCCGCGCGGTCGAAGAGTCGCGTGATCAGTGCTTCCGAGGCCCCGCCATCGGCCTCGAACTGTGCGCGCGGCCAGTTTTTCTGCAACGCACGCAGTTCGCGCGAGTGATCGCCTCGGTCCGCCCGGTGAGGGCCGCGGGCATTTTCCTCGATTGCACCACAGAACGCGAAGTGGCAGATGCCACGTTCGGTGGTTGCGATCAGACAATCCCCAAAAGGGGTCGGGTAAATGCCATGGCGGATCTCGAGTCCATCGCCGCCGCTCTTGTATTCGCCGGGTGTCACGGCTTCGATGCTGCAGAAGAGATCGTGCAGACGTGAAGGGCTCGATAGACCGGTATCCCAGGATACGTCGAGGAGGTTTTTCGAGTGTTCGAGCAGCGCTTTCGCGTGTTCGACCCGTAGGCATTGAACGAAGCGCTTCGGAGTGGTCCCCGCCCACCTCTTGAAGAGCCTCTCGAAGTGAAACGGGCTCAGATCCGCACTCACCGCGATATCGCGCAGCGAAGGCTCGTCTCGATAGTGTGATTCGATGAAGTGAATGCTGGCTTCGATGCGCTGGAAGTCGAGTGCATTCATGGCTCGGAGTCTATGGGGGCCACCAGCCCCTGCCACCCGATTCTTGCTGCCTGCGAGCACCAGGCGCTTCCATGAGCGGTTCGCGGTTTGGTGGTGCGGGCACTGGATGCGCCGAAGGCGCCGTTACTCTTCCTGCCCCCCCGAAGACACTGCTCCATCCCGAGGCGCGCGAACACCCGAAGAGGATGATGATGGCTGCGAAATACACCCCGAAGGAACTTGTCGAACTTGCCAACAAGCACCTCTGGATTTACTTCTCGCAACTCCAGAAGAGCGGCGAGTTGGCGATCATCGAGCGGGGCGAAGGATCTTACGTCTTCGACACCGCAGGCAAGCGCTATATCGATGGGCTCGCGGGGCTCTTCCTGACGAACGTCGGGCACGGGCGAACCGAGCTGGCCGACGCGGCCCACGAGCAGATGTCGAAGCTGCACTTCTTCCCGCTCTGGAACCACGCCCACCCCAAGGCGATCGAGTTGGCCGCGAAAATCGCCGAGCTGGCGCCGGGCGATCTCAACCGCGTCTTCTTCACCACCGGTGGCGGCGAGGCCGTGGAGTCCGCCTGGAAGCTCGTCAAACAGTATTTCCGCGCGATCGGCCAGCCCGATCGCCACAAAGTCATCGCGCGCGATCTCGCCTATCACGGAACGACGTTAGGCGCGCTCGCGATCACGGGCCTCGATGTCATCCGCGCCCCTTACGAACCGCTTCCCGCGGGCGCATTGCACGCGCGCCACACGCTGGCGTATCGCTCTCCCGAACAGGGTGAGGCACTCGCAGAAGCGTGCGCGAATGACATCGAGCGCATCATGTTGGAGCAGGGGCCGGAGACCGTCGCCGCGGTCTTCCTCGAGCCCATTCAAAGTGCCGGCGGTTGTTTCCCGCCGCCTCCCGGTTACTTCCAGCGCGTGCGTGAAATCTGCGACCGCCACGGAGTGCTGTTGGTTTCGGATGAGGTGATCTGCGCGTTCGGGCGCCTCGGTCACATGTTTGCGGGTGAGCGCTACGACTATCAGCCGGACATCATCACTTGTGCGAAGGGTCTGACCTCGGGCTACGTGCCGCTGGGCGCGACGATCGTCAGCGAGCGCCTGACGGAGCCATTCTTCCGAGACGACCAACCCTTCCTGCACGGCATGACGTACGGCGGACATCCCGTGGGCTGCGCGGTCGGCCTCGCGAACATCGAGATCTTGGAGCGAGAAGATCTGCCCGGTCGCGTGCTCGAGCACGAAGATGCGTTTCGGCAGGAACTCGAAGCACTGCTCGACCTACCGATCGTCGGCGACGTCCGCGGAGCGGGGTACTTCTGGGGCATCGAACTCGTGAAAGACAAGGCGACGAAGGGGCGCTTCTCGACCGAGGAATCGAACAGCCTGCTGCGCGACTTCTTGTCGCCGAGACTCTTCGATCTCGGTCTGATCTGCCGAGCGGAGGACAAGGGCGAACCCGTCGTCCAGCTTTCACCACCGCTCGTTGCGGGCCCCGAAGAATTCCGTGAGATCGCGCGAATCCTGAGGCAGGCGCTCAGCGAAGCCGGGGATCGGATGGGCTGATCGCAGCCAGCTCGGGCGCGGCGGTGGCGAAGCGCACTTCGACGGTCGGCCGCTCCAATCGGTTACCTGGTAAATTCGAGCCCAGCATTTCCGTTTGCGCCGGCGGCTCTCAGTCGGCCGTGACCTTCGCGTCCTCGATGAGGACGCTGTAGTTGTAGCCGGAGCCAAAGTCCCGATCCGTTGCGACGGTACCGCGCACGACCACGATACTTCCGACCTCGGCGATGTCCTCGGTGGTCACGATGACTACCTGCTCGCCGTCTGGGCCGACGGTGCCGTCCGACACGTGCAACCAGTTGCGTCCCATGACGGAGGCGTTCATTTTGATGACCTTGCCGCGCACTGCAACCTCGCTTCCGGCGAGGCTTGCCTTGCCCGCGATGATTTCACCGACGGTGTGGCCGCCCTCGATTCGCTCGATGCCCGAAACCGGGGTCTCTGCCCCAGCACCTGCGGCACCTGCGCCGCCCGGCGTACTCTTCGAGCTGCCATTCTGATCCGACTTCACCTCAATCTGATCCGACTTCACCTCAATCGCGGAGACCAATTGGATTTTGTCGAAGGTGCGGTCGAGGGCGCTGCTGCGGAAGTTGACCATCGGGACACCGCCGGACACCTCTACGGCATCCCCCACCTTCACCTGGGTCACCGGGCCCGCGATCCAGACCAGGGCATCGCCGGTATCGATCTCCACGTACGTGTACTGGCTAACGTCCATCGTCTGCGTGGCCTTTCCGGCGATCTTCCCCTGGGCCGGCAAGCCAGGGTGCTCGGATGTCTTGGCAGCGGGCGGCGGCTCGCCTTCTTTGGCACCGGGCTCGGTCGCGCCGGCAGTCGCCGCCATCCAGAGTAGGGCGGTCAACAAAACAGCAAGGGGCTTTCGCACGGCAGGTCTCCTCATTTCTCGTGGTGCGCGTCAGGTCTCTCGGTCAGACCGGCTGATCAAGCGGGTGCCGGCAATCGCGTCTCCACGTTCCCGTACCGAATCCAAGCCGCGGCGATGATGATGAGTTCGGTTGCGGCGTAGATCCCGACCCAGATCTGACCGCCTTCCGAGAAGCCATAGGCGTGCATTCCTGCCGCGAGAATGAAGTTCACACCGTAGTAGGTCATCACGACTGCCAGGAATCCCAGGATCGCCGACGCCGCCAATCCGAAGTGGCGCAGCCAACCCGCGAAGCGGGCGTGAATGATCGCGAGATAGACGAAGAACGTGATGAGCGACCAGGTCTCCTTGGGATCCCAGCCCCAGTAGCGGCCCCAGCTCTCGTTGGCCCAGATGGCGCCGAAGATGATGCCGGCCGCCAGGAAGAGGACGCCTACCTGCAGGGTCTTGTAGAGGAGCTTCGAAAGTGAGGTCAGCAGGTCGACCCGCTGCCTCTGGAAGACCAGCTCGACCAGGAGCATCACGTGGCCCAACACCATCGCGATCGCGAAGGCCGAGTAAGACAGCATCACCGTCATCACGTGGACGGAGAGCCAGTAGGTGTGCGCCAATACCGGCACCAGCGGGTTGATGGCGGGATCGATGGGCAGGTTTTCGGCGAATGCCAAACAGATGAACCCCATCAGGCCCGCCGCCAATGCCAGGAAGCGTCTGCGATAGATGAATTCCGGGATCAAGCCGATTGCGATCGCTCCCCATCCCATGAAGACCAGAGATTCGTACATGTTCGAAACGGGCGCGCGGTCGGCGATCACCCAGCGGGTTCCGAGGCCAATGCTATGGCAGATGAAGCCGGCTGTGATGAACGCCATGCCCGCCGCATAGCCCCAGGGGCGTTCCGAAAAGCCAAAGAGCAGGATTGCGATGAAGCCCATGAGATACAGCACCCAAGCTTTTCCGAAGGCGTTGAAATCCTCATAGAAGAGCTCTCGTTGGAGTGCCGACGCAGACGGGTACACCGCCGGATTCAAGTTGCGCAGCGCGAGTGTGAGCGCGTTGGCTTCCTGGTTGAATGCACGCCCGTCCGCCGCCCGTAGGCAACCGCGAGGCGACCGAAGCCCTCTCGAATGGCCAGTGCGCCCGGGTCTGCAGAGCCGCCGATCTGCACGGGCGCAGCCCAGCCTCCGAACTCGTCGACGATGGGTACGATCCTCAGTGCCTGGCCGGATGCGATTGCGTCGAGTCGCTGGAGCTTGCCGTACGCCTCGAGGGCATCGTTTTCCAGGCGGCTCAATTCCTGGTCGGCTTGTTGGCGCGCAAGCGCCTGCTGGACGATCGGCTGGAAGGCTTGATTTTGCGAGAGCGCATTGAACGAGAATCGCTTCTCGTCGGAGCGGAAGCCGAGTGCCGACTTGAGTTCGAGGCCGTCGATGCGGATATAGGCGCGATCGGTGAACTCGCGCGAATTCAGTGAGTAGCCCCATAGAATCTCGAGTGCGCTGAGCCTGTCGAGGCGTTCTTTTCCGCTGACGGCCAGGATGATTTCTCTCGCGTAGGTAACGAGCGGTTTGACCCGCCCATCGGCCACGATCGCCCAGCCGCGCGTCGACTCGACCGAGATCGGCGTCTTGGGGGCGGCGGGTTGAGCCCACGCGTCCGGGGTGGCTGCGAAGCCGACCAGCATCGCGAAGAGCACGGCGAGGTTGCGCGCGCTGACTCGGCGCACCGGCGGCGCGTTCTCCTCCTGCGCGGCGTGGGCGATGCCGCCGCCTGGCGCAGCCTGTTCGGCGGGCCCCTTCGCGAGGGCGTGGGTCGGGTTCTCCAGTTTGTGACTGACGCCGCGCAGTCCCCAGGCAATGCCGAGGATGAGCAGGAAGAAGGAGGCGTAGACGATGGGCACGCCGGGATCGTAGGCGACCGAGAAGATCGTGGCGTCCGGCCCCCCCGCCTCTCCGAGCTTGTAACTGCTCTGGAAGAGACGGAAGTCTGCGACGTCGAGCGGTTTGTTCATCGAGACGACCGCGTCATGGGCTGGGAGGCCCGACGCGCTGGGATCGACCCAGACCCGGCTTCGGTACTCGGAGGGCCTGGTGGAGCCCGGGTAGCGGACCAGCTCGAACTCTTTAAGGGCGATGCTGAAGGGGACTTCGCGCTTCTGCGGCCCGAAGGCCGCCGCGAGCGTGCCGGCCCCGCCCAGGCTCTCCTCGCTGAAGTCGCCCGTGTGACCCAGCCACATCGACTGCCGCGTTCCGTTTACGGCGGCTTCGAGCCGCACGTATTCCCCACCGTTTGTGCTGCCAGGGGGGGGGCGGGCGTCACGCGGTTCCCGGCGCTCGCGTTCGCTAGGAAGCGATCCAGCCGCAGATCGAAACCGGCCAGCGATACCGTCTTGCCCAACGCCACGGGAATCGCCGGGCTCATGCCGGCCGGACTGCTGGCCTGGAGGTGCAGCTCGCCACCCGGGCCGACAAGGACGGCGATCCGCGGCTTCGACGGAAGGCCCGAAAGATCCAGCCGCACGGTCTCGACCAGGGGTTGCTCCAGGTCGCGGCCGGTGACGGATCCGAAATCGGGGTAGAAGCCGAAGAGGGTGTAGATCTCGCTCCCGCTCTCTGCGCGGATCTCCACGATTGCCGCCGGGTTGGGCTGGCCGGTGGCGCCTTCACTCAGTTTGCCATCGACCACGAGAGCGCGCTCGAAGTACTCCTGAACCCGCGCAACGAGCCCGGGCCCGATTGGAACCTCCACACCGACTCTCGCCGGTAGCGGAATCTGGACCGCTTCAGAGCCATCCCGCGGCGCGATGCGTACGGTTGCGCCAGCGTCGATGGGGGCTCCGAGATCTCCGCTCCAGTCGACCCGCCGGAGTTCGACCTCGAGCGCGCGCAAGTCCCGGCGCCCGAATCTCGGATCGCCGGCGATCAACCACTGCTGGAGTCGCTGGTCACCGCCGCTCAGCGTGAACGCGACGCCGGGAGGGTCCTCGGCATCGCCTTCTCGGAGTTCGTACTTGGCCACACCATCGGGGATGTACTCGGCGATTCGGATGCTGGGCCCGCTCGGGTCTTCCTCTCGCAGGGTTCGCTCCGCCAATTCGCCGCGCAGCGGTAGCGGAAAAGGGGCCGCGACGACCTCGCCACCGGGGGTGGTGCCGGGCGAGGGGGTCCAACGGACCTGGATCTCCGAGCTGTCGAGAAAAATGCTGTTCTCCTGGCTTCCCTCGTAGATGAACATCCGCCCCTCGAAACCGTAGGTTCGAGAAATCCACGCGCCGAATAGCAGGAGGACGATCGCGAAGTGGGTGAGCACGAAGGGCCATTGGTGCCGCCGGATCGGGATCCGGTTGACCACGGCGATGACCAGATTGATCCCGATCAGAAACAGGAAGACATCAAACCACGCTGTCCCGTACACCGCATCCCAGGCGATCTCGCGGCTCCCGCGTGATTCCAGAACGGTTCCGACCGTCATGATGACGGCGCCGCCCAGCAGCAGAACCGTGGTGAACTCGACTTTCCCCAGGAACTGGAGCCAGCGGACAAGGGGCGTTTTGGGCCAGTTCATGGCATTCCTTTCCGGGTGGAGGTCCGCTGCGGGCCCTCCCGAGGGATCCGAGCTTCTCGCGCCAAAATGTCAGCAAGAATCGGACCAATGGACTCAATCCTCAGTTTTATAGCCCGTTCTTTCGACTATTGGTGGGGGTTCGGCGGCGCAAATTACCGGTAATCGGATCCCTTGACTCTCCCCATGGAGCAAGTCGGCACCTCGCCACAGATAACCTATGACTGAACGCGTCCTGGTCGTCGACGACGAAAAGCTCATCCGCTGGTCTCTGCGAAAGAACCTGGTCGGCTCTGGTTACGAAGTCCTCGAGGCCGAGGACGGCCAGCAGGCTCTCGAGATGCTCGAGGATGAAGGCGCCGACCTGATGCTGCTGGACATTCGAATGCCGCGAAAGAGCGGTCTTGAAGTGCTCGCGCACATGGCAGAGCACTACCCCGAGATTCCAGTCGTCCTGATGACCGCCTTCAGTTCGGTGGAGGGGGCCGTGGATGCGATGAAGCGAGGGGCGTTCGACTACCTGATGAAGCCTTTCAACCACGACGAAGTACTGCTCGTCGTGCAAAAGGCTTTGCAGACCACACGGCTCCAGCGAGAACTCGCGCTGCTCCAACGGCAGAGGCAAAACGAGTTCGGAACCGAGAATTTCGTGGGCAAGGGCGAGAAGATGCGAGAGGTGTGCACGCTGATCAACAAGATCGCGGCGAGCGCGGCCACGACGGTGCTCGTTTTGGGCGAAAGCGGTACCGGCAAAGATCTGGCAGCCAAGGCGATCCATTATTCCAGCGATCGCGCGACGAAGCCGTTCGTGAACATCACGTGCTCGGCCCTTCCGGAGCCGCTACTCGAGAGCGAATTGATGGGGCACGAGAAGGGAGCTTTCACGGGCGCCCGCGAGAGAAAGCGCGGGCTCTTCGAGGTGGCGGACGGCGGCACTGTATTCCTCGATGAGATCGGCGACATGGGAGTTGGGTTGCAGGCGAAGCTGCTGCGGATCCTGGAGGAAAAAGCCTTTCGAAGGGTGGGGGGGACCAAGGATCTCCAGGTCGACGTGCGCATCGTGGCCGCGACCAACCGCAACCTCGAGCAGGCGGTGCGGGAGGGAGCCTTCCGGGAAGATCTCTATTACCGCTTGATGGTCATCCCGGTGGAGATCCCGCCCCTTCGCGAGCGGCTCGAGGACATTCCTCTTTTGATCACACATTTCATCGAGCGCTTCAACGTCGAATTTCGCAAGAAGACCCTCGGCCTCACCTCCGATGCAATGGATTGCTGCGAGCGATACGGCTGGCCGGGTAACGTGCGCGAGCTTCGCAACGTGGTCGAGCGCGCGATGATTCTCGAGAACAAGGAATTTCTCGATCTGGAGGATCTTCCTCGCTCGCTTCGCGCACCATTCGAGGACTTTGATTTCAGCGGAACGGCGGGCAGCGTTGGCACCGCTGCGTTCAAGCTGCCGGACGGCGGCTACGGGTTGCGAGAGATGGAAGAGCAGATGGTGCGTCAGGCGCTCGAGAAGACGGACGGAAACCAGAGCCGCGCGGCCGAGCTGCTCGATATTTCGCGAGATTCCCTGCGCTACAAGATGAAGAAGTTCCGCCTGTTTTAGCCCGAAACGGCCATCTGCTCCGGGCTGCCGGCGGCCGGGCCTGTCTTGGTGGGAAGGCTGAAGACAAAGGTCGTCCCCTCGCCGGGTGCGCTTTCCACGCGGATCTCTCCGTCGTAGTTTTCGACCGCCCGCCGCACGAGTGAGAGACCGAGCCCGGTGCCGCGCGCCTTGGTGGTGAAGAACGGTTCGAAGATCTTGTCGCGCACCGCGGCATCCATTCCCGAACCGTCGTCACTGATTGAGATCAAAACGCTCTCGTCGCAGTACTGGGTTCGCACCTCGATTGTTCCCTCGTCAGGGATAGCCTGGAGCGCATTGAGTACGAGGTTCTCGAATGCGTGCTCGAGGTCCCGGGAGTCGACGTAGATCTCGGGGACATTCGGGTCCAGCTCCATAACGAGTTCGACCTTGTGATCAGTCTGGTGCTGAGCCATGGATGCGACCGCCTGTTTCAGGATCGTGTGCACGTCGGTCCACTCGGGATGAAGCACGCTCGGTCGGGCGTAGGCGAGCAGTTCCTGAACGAGGCGCTCCATGCGCTGAATCTGGTTCTGGATTTCGACCATCACTTCCTGCGTGTCGTGGTTCGCGGGGATCTCCCGAGCCAGCATCGTCAACGCCCCGCCGATTCCCGCCAGCGGGTTGCGGATTTCGTGGGCGACTCCACCCGCCAACTCCCCCACTGCTGCGAGCCGCTCCTTGCGGATCAGCTCCCGCTGGAGTGCTGCCACGCTCTCGTCATGGCGCTTGCGGCTGCGGAGTAACATCGCGGCGATGCCAATCGATACCAGCATGCCGGTGCTGACACCCCGAGCGATGTGCATCCGATGCACGAAGACTTCGCTCGCACCCGACTGGTAGGTGTGCTCGATCAGATCCCACCCAAAGAGCAACGCACCCGTAGCGGCGAAGGACAACAGCCCGACCCAGCGGAGCGTTAAATGCCGGTTCTCGATTGTCAAGCGCTCATTTTTCTTGGTGGATCCCATTGTGGTTGCCTCGGCGCTAATTGCGCGATTGTGCGCACCCGTGTGGAAATTCGCGCACCATTTCATCAGCTGAAAGCTGCATCTGGCGATAAGGGGCCCTCTCGTTGCTATTGGTGGCATGCCATTTGCTTCTTTGCTGACTGAGCCTAGCAAGATGCGAACCAACTTTTTCAGCCGCCTTGCACGACTGAATTCGAATGGTGGAGGGAAGACCGGTTCTTGGCTCGATGATCCGGACTTTCTCGAGAGGGGTGCCCGAGTGAGCAGGAGTGGGGGGGAGAGGTGTAATTCGCGCCTGGCCGCTTCCGTGATTGCATCGTTGCTGCTCGGCGCGCTGCCGATCTGGGCCGGCGCAGCCGAGTCGCCCGAGACAATCGATCCTTCCGCTTCCTGTTCGAGTGGCGAATGTCACGTCGATGTTGGCGATCACGAGAACATCCACTGGTCTGGATTCACCGAAGCCGGAGAATGCCAGAAGTGTCACGAGTTTGAGGGGGATCTGCACGAGTTTTCCGTCGATGATCCGCCTGACTTGTGCGTCGGCTGCCACGAAGAAATCGCGGCCAAGATCAAGTCGGCGAAAACGGTCCACGATCCGGTGAACGACTGCACCGATTGCCACGATCCGCACGGAGGATCCGTCAAAGCGCTATTGCTCGAGGTGGAGACGGTAGATGACCTGAAGCCCCTCTGCTTCGGGTGCCACGACGACGACCTCATTAAACAACAGTACACGCACGGACCGGCCGAGCAGGGCGAATGCGCCATCTGCCACGACCCTCACGCTTCATCCGAGAACTCGCTGTTACTCGCGGAGGGCGTAGAACTCTGCGGGGACTGTCACGATGACGTCGCCGATCTCATGGAGGCGTCAGAATACGTTCACAGCCCTGTGGAAGACGGCTGCACGGAGTGTCACGACCCTCACAGTGGCCCCAGCCCATTCATGCTGGCGGCGGAGGGGAAGGAACTCTGCAACGAGTGCCACGACGACGTCGTGAACGAAGCGGCGAACGCTGCGGTGGATCACGCGCCGGTGCTCGACGAGACCGGCTGCCTCAACTGCCATTCTCCCCATGCGTCGAACGTCGAGTCGAACCTTCTGGAATCTCAGCAGGGTCTCTGCCTGAGCTGCCATAACAAGCCGGTCGAGTCCGGAGACTCGACGCTGATCGACATGCGGGAATTGTTGCAGGAAAACAAGGTGTGGCACCAGCCGATCCGCAAAGAGGGGTGCGCGGGATGCCACCAGCCCCACGGGAGCGCAAACTTCCGACTGCTCAAGAAGCCGTTTCCGTCAAAGTTCTACGCCAATTTCGATCTCGAACAGTACAGCCTGTGTTTTTCCTGTCACGAAGATCTCGCCATGACCGTTGCGAGAACGCGCACCCTCACGAATTTTCGCGATGGGGATCGGAACCTTCATTTTCTCCACGTCAACAAAGCCAAGCGTGGGAGGACCTGTCGGGCCTGCCACGAACTTCACGCGAGTCCGGACCCCCTGCATATCCGCGAACGGGTCCAATTCGGCAACTGGATGATGCCGATCCATTTCGAGAAGAAAGAGGCCGGCGGTTCGTGTCATCCGGGATGCCACTCGATCAAGCTCTATGACCGCGACGCCGAGGATGACTCTGAGAACCAGTAAGAGAAGGCCTCTGAGAAGCGGTGCACGTACCGACTGGCGCGCGCCAAACGGGGTGTTGGCGGAGCCCCCCGATATGGCTGGGAGCCGATCGGTGTGTGGTCGGTCGACTTTTCGCGGGATTCGTGATCGGAACCCGAACCGCAAAATCAAGGAGCACGGGATTCGTCCGAACCCGCCCATATGGACGGCGATCGCCGCATTGACCCTGGGGCTGGCCGTGCAGGGCATCGGCTGTGCGACGCCCGAGGAGCGGCATCGGATTCTGACGATCTTCTTTGACGGCGTCCCGCCGCTGCATCCGGTGGAGCCCGTGCTGGCTCCCGAAGATCTCGACGAGGGTGATGCCCCACGGGTTAGGCGCACGGCCGTCGTGAATCTCAATGCCTCCATACATGGCCCGTACGCTGAGAAGGAATGCGAGCAATGCCACTCGAGTCGGTACTCGAACCGGCTCAAAGCGGAGAGCGAGGATCTCTGCTGGACCTGCCACGACCGTGAGGATTTCGCCGGTGAGGTGGTCCACGGCCCGTTTGAAGCGGGCTTTTGTCAGGGCTGCCACGACCCGCACCGGTCGGAGCACGAATATCTCCTCCTTAGCGACAGCGCTGATCTCTGTGAGGGATGTCACGAGCAATACGACATGGCGGCCATCGCCGAACACAGCAGCGGCGAAGATCGCTTGTGTCAGAGCTGTCACGATCCGCATGCCGCCGATCGCAAATACATGTTAAAGGGAAATGAAGATTCCTCGTGACGCGACCGGAGCCGCGCCTCGCGGCGGCATACACCGCACGCTCGCTGCGATTGTGGCGCTGTGCGTATGGCTGAGCGGCGCCGCACCGGCCGTTGCCCAGGGCGTCGGTGTGTTCCAGATCGAGGATTTCAGCGGGGCGATCGAGTTGGGTTTTCTCACCGATCTCGAGGACCGATCGCGCTCGAGTTCGAGTGGTTCGGGCTTCGACAGGGTGGAATTGTCCCAGCTCCTAAAATTGAATACGCATGGCTACATCTATCATCCGCGGTTTCTGACCTTCGATTTAGGGCTCGAGGTCGAAACGATCGAAGGCCTGGCAGGGCAGAGCGAAAACCGGATCCTGGCGGGTGGTGATTGGCGATTCAACTTCCTCGAGAGCCATCAGAACAGCCTCTCGACCTACGGCAGGATCCTCAATACAGAGTTCCAGCGACCGTTCTCGCAAACTTACGAAGTTACCGACGAACTGTACGGTGTGACATTTTTTCAAAAATGGGGATGGATTCCCTTCGACATTTCGTATCACCACCTTGCCCGATCGGGTGGTGTAGGCGACCAACTCGACGACTCGTCGGACAAGATGATCTTCAATGGCCGCTACCAGATCGGGGACCGATCCGATGGCAGGCTGGGGTACGACCTGGCCCACGAGGAAATCCGAGGCAATGACATTCCCAGGCAGAACGTGGTCGCGACCAATCAAACCCGCCTAGGGGATAGAGGCACCAAGAAATTGCGCACCGATTTCCGGTTCGATGAGGAGCGCGACGGGCAGAATCTGTCGACGATTACCGGCCGGATGGACTTCGCCTGGGAGCATTCTGAGAGCCTCCGGACGCGTTACGTCTTCAACAGCCGTTGGAGCGATTCTTCGGTTCAGACTTCGACCATTCTGACCCCAAATTTCTTCCTCACGTATCAGCTTTACGACAGCCTGAGAAGCGCTCTCGAGGTCTTCGGCCGATTCGAGGACGCCACGTTTCGTACGCGGAAAGAGATCGGTGGCAGAATCGACGAGAGCTACCTCAAGCAGCTCGGCGATTGGGGGCGCCTCAATATCAGCGTGTCTCCTCATGCTTCGATGGCCCACAACCGGACGGTGGAGGATACGGCGAAGGTTTTTGACGAGCGTCACGTGATGGTCGGGCCTCAGCCGTCGACGCTGCGGCAACAGGATGTCATCGCATCCAGCATCGTGGTCACCGATGAGGTCGGCTCGATCGTCTACGACGAGGGGCCACTTGGAGACTACATCGTCAATCAGACTGGGGGCGGCTTCGAGACCGAGCTGGTGCGCACCCCCCTCAGCAATATCGCGGATGGACAGCTCGTCCTCGTGGACTACGACTACGAGCTACCCGGAGACAGCGATACGCTTTTGACCGGCGTTGCGGTTTACACCTCCCTGGCGTTCTTGGAGGACTGGAGTGTGTTTGGAAGGTTCAACCGCCTCGATAGCCACGTGCTCTCCGGAGACAAAGAAGACCTTCGCTTCAACGATTACAATCGGTACGTTGCCGGCCTGACATACGGCCGGAGGTGGTTTGCGGCGAGGGCAGAGTTCGAGGAGAACGACGCGACCATTGGGGCCTTCCGGGGCTTCGCTGGATATGTTTCTGTTCACACGGATGGCACGCGGTTGTGGAATGCTCGTGTAACCGCCGATTACGATCACCGGGATCACACTGACGACGACGCCGAAACTGTGGATCGCTTCGCTGTAGCTGGAAGTGCTAGCAGGCGCTTCTTCAAACGGGGATTGTTGGAGGCTGAGGGGAGCTGGATGCGGTCTCGCTGGAGCGGGCAGTCGAGCGACGCGAACGACATCGATGCCTTGCACGTCAAGCTGAAATACTCGTGGTGGTATGGGAAGGTCGGGTGAAGATGGAGGCGGGGTTTGCGCAGGTTCTCCGTCCAACCGAAGATCTCAGCGTGTATC
>PVMK01128682.1_pt1 | contig 16238 bp, 15 predicted proteins | sample 1853481 | NCBI WGS metagenome assembly PVMK01 (sample SAMN08533507, study PRJNA380276) | Marine sediment metagenome, whole genome shotgun sequencing project.
TGACTGTCTTTTCGTCCGCTAGTCTGCCTGATCTGACAAGGCCTACTCAGCTGGCGCGAGTCGAGCTACCAGTGACAGCAGGGTTGGCTGTCACGAATGTCCGATACTTGAGCTGCTGCTTGCTCGGGCGCTCGCTTGACACTCACGCGATCGCTGATAGCATTTCCGCGAGTGAACAGCATGAAAAACGACCCGAAGAAGCCGAAAGGGAAGTGGGCCAAGCCCGCATACAAAGACATCCGCCTCGGGTTCGAGTACACGCTGTACGCCATGACTCGCTAGCTCGAAGCGGTTAGGGCAGCCTCGCCTATGGGGTCACCACGCGACTGCGAACCCGCAGAGGACTCCGAGAATGTCGTGTCCGCGCGGATCAGGCCTGTGGGAGCTCGCGCTTGTCACCATGGGTCCTGGAGTTGCGAACGTTGCGGAACACGGGCGGCCGCGCCGATGGCTCCCCTCGCTGTGCCTGAGCGATGGCGTCCTCTACGACGCCATGATGCGGCGACAGCGAGCAGGCGGGGTCGGTGTTCTCGGGGTCGCCCGTCAGTAGATAGGCCTGGCATCGGCAACCTCCAAAGTCCTGCCCCCGCTCGGGGCACGTCCGGCATGGCTCCTTCATCCACGCGTCGCCACGGAACCGCTCGAACTCGGGAGACCGCCAGATCTCCGCAACGCTCGCTTCATCGACCCGCGGAAACCTCATCCCCGGCAACTCCTGAGCACCATGGCAGGGGAGTGCCGTCCCATCCGGGGTGATCTGGATGAATGTGCGACCCCAGCCGGCCGTGCAGGGCTTTGGTCGCCCCTCGAAGTAATCGGAGACGACATAGAAAATACGCATCCGCCCTTCGAGGCGCGCCCGAAACGCTGCCACCGTTGCCTCGGCGCGTTCGAGTTGAGCACGGGTCGGTAGCAAGAGGTCTCGGTTCAGGCGCGCCCAGCCGCCGTATTGAACGTTCGCCACCTCGACATAGTCGGGTTCGAGCTCCTCAGCCAACTTCAAGATGCTCTCGAGTGAGTCGATATTGCGCCTGTGGAGCACCACGTTGAGCACCATGGGGTATCCGTGCCTCTTGATGAGCCGGGCGATCGCTCGTTTGTGCTCAAAGCTCGCGGCGCCCGCGATGTAGTCGTTGAGCTCGGCCTGGCTTGCCTGAAAACTGAGCTGAATGTTGTCGAGGCCAGCTCGTTTGAGGGCCAGCAGGCGCTCTTCGTTCATCCCGATCCCCGAGGTAATGAGGTTGCTGTAGTACTCCAGCCCCGCCGCGGCCTCGACCAGGACCTCCAGATCGTCGCGCAACAGGGGCTCCCCGCCCGAAAATCCCAGTTGTACGGCACCGAGCTCTCGCGCCTCGCGCAGTACCCGCAGCCATTGGGTAGTGCTCATGTCGCTCCCCGCGCTTGCGAACGCCACGGGGTTTGAGCAGTAGAAACACTGCAATGGACACCGGTACGTCAGCTCCGCCAGAAGCCACAGCGGCGGGCTAGGCGCGCTCGATGATGATCCAGCCATTGGAAATCGCCTCTTCGAGGAACTCACGGACGTCAGCCTCGACGTCGTCTTCCGGGTAAATCCTTTGCACCTCGGTGCGGACTTGGTCGAAAGAAGCTCGGCTCGCGCATTGCTTCAAAATCTCCGCGGCCGGGCCGTTCAGCTGTACGATGCCCTCTGGGTAGAGCAACACGTGCGACTGCTGCGCTTCCTCCCAACGCAGGCGGTAGTGTGGCGCCATCTCGAGAATGTCTCGAGTCTGGACCGAGCCGGTCACGATTCGGGTGCCTCCTGGACGTATCGACGATGGATGGCGTCTAGCATCGACCAGAGCACGTCCAGCTTGAACTGCAAGATCTCGATGGACCGGTCCTGCATTGCGCGAGTCTTGCAGTAGTCGAGTGTAATTTGGAGACCGTGCTCCACGTCCCGCGAAGCTTGTCCCAGTCGGCGACGAAAGTAGTCCAGTCCTCGAGTGTCGACCCAGTCATAGTGGGTCGGGAAAGCCTCCAGGCGTGCGCGATGGGCGTCCGGAGCGAAGAGCTCTGTGAGGGACGCACAAACGGCCTCCTGCCAAGGGCGCGTCCTGGCAAAATTCACGTAAGCGTCGACCGCGAAGCGGACGCCGGGGAGCACGTGGGTTTCTTGAAGGATATCGTCGCGGGCGAGACCGCAGGCTTCTCCGAGTCGGAGCCAGGCTTCGATGCCCCCCTCGCTTCCTTCTGTTCCGTCCTGTTCCTGGATACGAAGAATCCATTGTCGCCTGACCTCGCGATCAGGGCAGTTCGAGAGAATCGCGGCATCCTTGAGTGGAATGCTCTTCTGATAGAAGTAGCGGTTTGCTACCCAGCCGCGGATTTGCGCCCTGTTGAGACGCCCCTCTCTCAGCATCACTTCGAACCGATGGTTGAGGTGATAGCCTGCGCCCTCAGCACGCAAGCGCGACAGGAATTCTTCCTCGCTCCAGGGCTCGTCGGGTTGGGGCCTCGTGTTCATCGCAGATTCCGCGGGAACGACGTCATCATAGGATGACCTCCATGCCGTCGTACGCAACCTCGATTCCGGCGGCTTCCACAGCGGAGCGCTCCTCCGATTCTTCGTCCAAGATCGGGTTCGTGTTGTTGATATGAATCAGGATGCGCCGTGCGTGGGTTAGGGGGCTCAGAACGCTGATCATTCCTTGGAGGCCGGACTGCGGTAGATGCCCCATCTCACCGGCTCGCTTGCGCGCGATACCCGCGTTCAGGAGCTCGTCTTCGCTCCAGAACGTCCCGTCCACGAGAATGCAATGGGACTCGGACATCGATCGGGCTACGGGCTCGTCGACACTACCAACCCCAGGAGCGTAGAAGAGAACTCCGCCGGTCTCCTCATCCTCGATACGGATTCCGATGTTGTCACCGGGGCGCGGATCGTTTCGATGAGGCGAGTAGGGCGGTGGCTTGCTTGCGAGGGGGATGGCCTTGAGACGCAATGTTGGCGCCCCCTCCACACGAAAGTGACAGTCCTGATCGACGGGAATGGAAGTTCGACGAACACCGCAGAAGTGATCCAGCACCCCGAGGATAGGATGTCCGGTACTGAGATCTTCGAACACCGGGTCGGTACAGTAGATCGAGAGCGGTGCGCCCTCTCGCAGGATCAAGAGCCCCGTCGTATGATCGATGTGCCCGTCCATGAGCACGATGCCTGCGATGGCCGTGTCGCGAACTGCGCGACCAGGCTGCATGGCCGGAAAGGCTTCGAGTTGCTGTCGGATGTCCGGCGAGGCGTTGAACAGTATCCAGTTTTCGTCGTCGGCGCTCACCGCAATCGAGGATTGAGTGCGAGGTCGCGCCTTGATCGTTCCGTTTCGCAGACCGTCGCAGTTCCGGCAGTTGCAGTTCCATTGTGGGAACCCGCCTCCCGCCGCTGATCCGAGGACGCGGACCCGCATTACTGGCTGCCCAGGTATGCGATGATCGCAGCGCGATCGACTGGGTTCTCAATTCCGACGAACGCCATCTGATTGCCGGTTGCGAACTCCTGCGGAGCGCGGAGAAATGCATCGAGGTTCTCCTCGGTCCAGCGTATATCGAGGGATTCGAGCGCAGTTGAGTAGTTGAAGTCCGAGTGCCGTGCGGCTGGGCTACCGACGATTCCCCTGAGATTGGGGCCCTGCCCGTGAAGATCTCCGAGCGACAACGAATGGCACTGAGCGCACTGGTCCCACAAGATCTGACCGCGCAGCACTGGGTCGTCGACTGAGTCGAGGTCCGCCGACTTGGCCGGTCGAAGAGTGATGATGTCTCCGTTGTCCGTCAGTAGAACCAGGCTGCCATCTTTGGCCTGGTCGAGGTCACGAATTCGATCGCCGATCTCGATTCGTTCGGTGAGCACGACGCGCTTGTCGCGGACGCGGACCCGAAAAAGCGCCCGGCCGCCGAGCGTCCCGATGAGCAGATCGCCATTCCAGAGAGGGAATCCCGACGAGCCCTCGAGCCGAATCAGGTTGCACGGCGCGATGGAAGGCACCCACGCGTACAATGGCAACGTGAACGCGTCGTGGTTCCCCCAGTCCGGCGCTGGCCAGGTCACATTGGGGTATTGCGTGCCGTAGCTGACTTTCGGCCAGCCGTAGTTTGCACCGTCGACGATGACATTGAGCTCGTCCCCGTGTCGCGGGCCGTGTTCGGTCGACCAAACGGTTCCTTCGGCGTCCACGTAGAGGCCTTGCGGGTTGCGGTGCCCCGAGCTGTACACGCGAGAGTCTCCCGAGTCGAGGTCGATCAACACCGTCTTTCCGATGTGCGATTCGGGATCCTGCGGGAGATCAGGTCCGGCCAGGCCATCGTGGAAGTGGTCTCCCACGGTGAGGAGTAGACTCTCGTTGCCCATGAACGCGAGGCGGCCTCCGGACTGCAAGAAGGTGAAGTCTCCGCCGAGACGGTCATGCTTCTCATCGAGCTCGAGGCAGGGCTCGGTCTCGAAGATCGTCGTCCAATCGGTAGCCGCGGGGCCCTCTAGAAGATCCTCTTTGCCGATCGAGAGGTTCGACACCCTCAGTGTGGCGCAGCGCCGTTCGGGGTCCCAGAAGTTGTGGGTCGCGTAGAGCTCGAGGCCGTCACTGCCCTCGCGGAGCAGAAGATCCTTCACGCCGAACTGCGTGAGCGCCGACGGGTCGCGGTCGGAGTTGTCCGCGCTAAACCGCACTTTGTTTGTAGGAACACGGGTCGCGATCTCCTGACGCTCGAGGATCGGCTCGAGCGAAGGCTCGACGAAGAATAAGCCCCCGCCTCGCTCGACGACCAGATAGCCGGACCCGAGCTGAGTGAAGGCCGCCTTGTCACCGGCCTTGTCGAGAGAGGTTCGGCTCGTGGAGATTCGCACCCGGTAGAGGTGCGTTCTAGCGATGGACTCGTTGGAGGGGGCGCCCTGGAGCTTCGCCTTGGCGGCGCGTAGCTGTTTGTCGGCGAACTTGTACACGCTGGAATAGGGGTGCCAGCCGTACTTCGCGACCACCCCCCCCGCAGCGAAAAGGGCGACCCCGGACACGGCGAGGGCCAGGAGCGCGGCGATGATGATGAGTGCGCGAGTCAAGTTCGAAACCGTAGCTACCATGACGTTCCGGGTCTGCCACTTGATTTCTAGTTAGAAAGATGGCTTGGGTGGCGAAACCCGTCGTCAGGAGCACCGCGCTTTCTTGATACCGATGTCAGATGAGCCTCAGCTCTCTCGTGTGGCCTGCCAGACACCTTGCTGGGCGTCGTTGAGTCGTCGCGTGGCCTCGGCTTTGCCGAGACGCAGGCAGTGCCACTGATAACGGCGCAAAAAACGTCGAAACTCATCATCACCATACCGTGGAGTCCGATCGAGCAAGCTTTTGACGTACCCCCACCACATCGCTAGGCCGCCGACGATCAACGGGGGCCGGGTCATCCGAAACAGCGCGCTAAGCGTCATGTACGTCGGCGACGTGCCCATGAAGTACTGCCCGAAACCGTGCCGCATACGTCCCGTCACGAGACCCTTGTGGCTGGACCCCATGGGTCGGAGGTGGATGAAACGAAGCTCCGGTTCGTCGTAGCTCGCCGCCACCCAGCCAAGCATGCGGCACCGGTGCCCGTCGATGCCATCCCACATGACCTGACGAACGAAGCCGCCGATCTGCTCAAAGCATTCGACGCGGTAGAACTTGGTCATACCTACCGAGTTCTCATCGCCGCACTTCTCGCTCACCAGCTTGCCGTTCAGAGGCATGTAGGGCTTTCCGGAGCAGGTGCCGAGCCGTGGGTCGAGGTCCATCTTGTTGATCAGGATCTCGAAGTAACGCGCCGGAAGATCGAGATCGAGGTCGAGCTTGCAGATGAAGTCGAACTCGTTTGGCGTGATCGTGTCGTAGCCCGCGTAGAACGCGTCGATGACGCCCGGGCCGACCTTTCGGGCACCGCGATCGGCACGGGTGACGATCCGAATGTAGCCGAAGCGCGATGCCCAATCTCGAAGAATGTGGGGGGTCTCATCAGTCGACCCGTCGTCGACGATTACCCACAGCGCGGGGGTCTCCGACTGGCTGGTCACGGTCTCGAGTGTTCGAACCATGTACTGCGCCTCGTCGCGGCATGGGCTGATCAAACAATAGCGCCGACGGGATGTCATGGGTTCACTCTATCTTGCCATGAAGCGTGAGCACAGAGTGAGCGGGGGCTGTCAAGGAGGCTTTCCCGCTCGAGACCGGGAGGTCTTTCTGCCTGGCGAAGCTCACGCCGCTCGATGTGAGATGAACGAGCAAGTTCTTGACGGGCAGGTTCTTCGGCAACTGGATGCTGACCGTTTTGTCCCTGGCTTGCATGTTCACTAGAACCACGGTGATGTTGCGGTCTGCCTCGTGGAGGTAGGCGCTCACGTTCAGGCTGTTGTACGTATCGTACTGGCTCTTGCCGCCGACCGAGCTCTTTCCATTGGCGAAGTTTGCACCGACGCGTACGGCCCCTGGGCGAACGTACCGAGAGAAGTGCTTGAACGCGGAGTACTTCTTGCTGTCGGTTGGGTTCCCGACGTGTTCCTTACCGAGCAGCGTATGCTCGGTTTCTCCGTCGTTGGCGTCGCTCATCTGCCAATAGAGATAGGTGCTGGCATTGGCGTGTACGAGGGCGTTGTGCATCTTCTGCGCCACCGTGATCGCGCCCTCACCGGGCGAACCCCTCGTCCCATCTAGCCAGGCGGCCTGGGCGCCGCCTGCCTCAGACACCCAGATCGGCTTTCCATCGCGCGCGACTCCGGGCGCCTTCGTCCACCGCGCCCAGTTCCCAGGCACCGCTGCCTTGCCGCGGTAATAGGCCGCCCACATTTTCACCGCGTCCTCGCTCGTACCCAGGTAGCCGTTGCTGTTGTAGTGGGACAAGAAGTCGATCAGCTCCGGATCCCTGTGCGCCTTGACGGCCTCGATGTAGTTCATCTGATGCCACAGGCCCCACGGGTCGCTCGGCTTCTTGCCCAGGTGGGCCATGTGAGGGCCGATGAGCTTGGTTGGGATCTGGAGTAGGGTGAACTCGTCCTTGACCGCCTTGAGCGCCGCGGCGTACTGCCACCACTGCTTCTTCTCTCCGTCGGCGCCTGTTGCGTAGGTCGCGCTATCGAACGGGTTCTCAAAGCTCAGCTCGTTCTGGATGCTCATCACGTCGATCGGCACCCCATAATGCGCTTCGAACCCTTTGACCCAAGCGGCGAGATACCGACCGAACTGCTCGAGATTCTCGGGTGTCTGGAGCAGCCGGCCCCCGATGCTGTCCCCGCTCTTGCCGTCCGAGAGCCACGGCGTAGGCTTTTTCACCGAGGGCTCGGTGACGTGGTACTGCCGGGCGCCGGTGGGGCCCTTCATCCAGTGCGGGGGTGACCACACGGACCCGCTGACTTTGACTCGGTCGGGCTCTAGCGCGTTTTTGCGAAGCCAGACTGCCATGTCGGCGTGCACCTTGGTCTTGGGGTTGCCGAAGTTCATCTTCGCGATGTTCGACTCGAGGTCGGCACCTAGCGATACGGGGACGGTCATGTCGCCACTTGCATCCACCAGGACTTCCTTGTTGATGTTCAAGCGCAGGATGTTCAGTCCAAGGTCGCGATACGCTTGGCGCCACGCCGGTTCTTGGTAGGGCGTGCGCGAACGGCTCCAGAAGATCATGGAGGTGCCCCATCCCTCGATGGTTTGATTCCGAGACGTTACGTCGACGGTGACCTGCTCCGTCCGGGCGCACGCCAGAGTCATCATCGCTGTGGCTATGGACAGAGCGAGTTTCCCATTCATCTTGCGCTGGGGTTACTGGCGATTACCTTGTTGGTCAACTCGTTAGCCGATGAAGGAATCCAATCCACGTGTGCTGATGGTCAGCCATCGGCTCATCAAGCCACAGGTGAGCTGGGCAAGTGCCTACGAGTTCGAAGACGTGGTTTGCGCGATTGACGATGTCGACCTCGTCGCTGTCGAGGACGAGCAACCGAAGCCTCTCCCGTGGGAGGAGAGGGTGTTGTCGAGCGTGCGGAAGCACATGAGAATCGACATCGAGCGCCAGCCACGCCGAAGGAGAACGAGCGTGAAAAAGGACTACGACCTCCTTTTCATTCGGGCGATGACTCCGCGGAATCTCGACGTTCTCGACTCGATCCGGGGTTGGCAAGAGCGCTGCCGAATCAAAGTGTGTTGGATCGAGGAAATTTGGCTCGACATGCTCCAACACCCCAAATGGTTGGAGCGGCTGCTGCAGTTCGACCATGTCTTCGTAGGACACGTCCCTACGCCCGGTCCTCTCTCGGAAGTCATCGATCGGCCGTGCAGCTTTCTGTCTTTCGGTGTGGATGCGGTTCGCTTCTGCCCCTATCCGAATCCGCCAGCTCGGTCGATCGACTTCTACGCCCTAGGACGGCGCTCGCCTGCAACACACCAAAGTCTGCTGGACTATGCGGAACGGCGGTCAGGGTTCATGTACTTCTACGACTCGGCGCGGTGGACGAATTTCATCGACGGGCACGCGGAGCATCGGCAGCTGACCGCAAACCTGATCCAACGCAGCCGCTACTTCCTGGCAGACCGGGCGAAGGCCAATCGGCCTGAGGACAGCAAGGGCGTTCACGTTTTTGGGCCGAGGTTCTTCGAGGGAGCGGCCGCGGGCGCCATCTTGGTCGGCGAGCCCCCGAAGTGCGACACTTTCGATGCCTACTTCGATTGGCCCGACGCAGTGCTCCCCCTAGAGCATGGCTCTACGAAGATCACCGACCTGATCGACGAGCTGGACGCCGACCCGGAGCGCGTCAGTCGTGCTCGCCAAGCCAACATCACCAACATGCTTCGGCGTCATGATTGGGCGCATCGCTGGCAGACCGTGCTCGACACGCTGGGACTCGATCCACGCGGGGCGGTAGGGGAGCGCAAAGCAGCCCTCGAGCGACGCGCTCGAGAAGTCGAAAACGCGCACTGACCTTGGTCGCCGCTCACTTCCGAGCGAGGATATCGCGTAGGACCGAGCAGACGCGATCGACCTGTGCTTCGGTGAGCCGCATTGCCGACGGGAGGTTCAACCCCCGCGGGCTGAGATCGTACGCGATCTCGTTTCGTTCCTTGGCCTCTGCAGCCTGTGGGGTGTCACTGAATGCTGGCAGTGCGCTCAATGGGTGAAAGAACGGACGCGTATCGATCGCGTGTTCACCAAACGCGGCCATCAGCTCTTGATTCGTGAGACCGAGCTCGGCGTCCAGGATGATCGTCGTCATCCAAAAGGTGCTGAAATATTCTGGTGGCTCGGCGTTGAGCCGGAGGCCTGGGACATCCGCAAGCCGGTCGCGATACCAGCTGAAGATCTCTCTCTTTCGCGCGACCAACTCGTCGATTCGCTCGAGCTGTCCGAAACCGAAGGCCGCTTGAAGGCTGCTCATTCGGTACTTGAAGGCGACCTCGGTGTTGTAGAAATTGCGGAAGTTGGACTTCGTCCGTCCATGGTCTCGAAGCACCTGCGCGCGTTCGTAGAGATCGCTGTCATCGGTCACGAACATGCCACCTTCGCCCGTGGTCATCGTCTTCGTCCCGTGGAAGCTGAATACGCCGACGTCGCCAAAAGTGCCCGCAAGCTGCCCCTTGTATTTGCTACCGATGGTCTGAGCGGCGTCTTCGATGATGCGAAGCTCGTGCTCTTGCGCCACTTCCCGAAGCGCATCCATATCCGGCGTCAGACCGTACAGGCCGACAGGAATGATCGCTTTCGTGCGGCTCGTAATGCATTCCCGCACAGAGTCCGCCGAGATGCACCATGTCGTCTCATCGATGTCCGCAAAGACCGGGATAGCCCCGACGTAGTGCGTCGGCGCGGCGCTCGCGATCCATGTGATGTCCGGCACGATGACTTCGTCGCCAGGGCTGACGCCGAGCCCCGCGAGCGCGAGGTGTATGGCCGACGTGCAGTGGGGGACCGCTATCGCGTGTTCCACGCCCAAGTACTTCGCGAAGGCTTCTTCGAACCGCTGCACGTAGAATCCAGCCCGTTCGTACCACCCGTCGGCTGCAGCCTCGGTGGCGTACGCGATCTCTTTCTCGGTGATCCATGGCCCCGCGATCGGGATTCGCTCGCTCACGGCAGCACTCTGGCCCGCGGGATGGGTACGACGAATTGACCGCCCCATTCCCGTACATACGACATCTGCTTCATGACCTCGTCCTTGATGTTCCAAGGAAGGATCAACACGTAGTCGGGCTTCGTCTCGCGAATCTTGTCAGGGGAGTAGATCGGCAGCGGACACCCGGCAGGAACCGATCCTGCTTGTGAGGGCTCCGATCGACGGTGTAATCGACCAAGTCTGTCCGGACGCCGCAATAGTTCAGCAAAGTATTCCCCTTCGCGGGTGCCCCATAGCCGACGACGGTCTTGCCCTCTTCGCGCGCTTCGATCAGGAAACGCAGCAGCGCACGCTTGGTTTCTTTGACCTGATCCGAGAACGCCCGGTACGCATCGAGACCACAGAGCCCCGCATGGGCCTCTTCCTTCTTCAGCTCGAGCACTCTTTCGGTCGCGGGCCTCGCTTCGTTCTCGACGTGAGTCGCGTAAATGCGGAGCGAGCCCCCATGAGTGGGAAGCTGATCCACGTCGAAGACCCGAAGGCCAAACTTTGCAAAGACGCGCTCCACTGTGCCCAGCGACAGGTATGAGAAGTGCTCGTGGTAGATCGTGTCGAACTGATTCTCGCGCATCAGTTGAAGAAGATGAGGAAACTCCATCGTGAGGATACCCGTTGGTTTCAGGGCGATCTTCATGCCGCGCACGAAAGCATTGAGTGCCGGCACGTGCGCTAACACGTTGTTGCCCAAGAGCAGGTCCGCCTTGATGCCGCGCTCGCCGAGGGCTTCGGCAGTTTCCGGGTTGAAGAACCGCACCAGGGTCTCGATGCCTTTTTCCTCGGCAGCTCGGGCCACGTTCGCCGCAGGCTCGATGCCAAGCACCGGAACCCCCTTCTCCTTGAAGAACTGGAGCAGGTAGCCATCGTTGCTCGCGATTTCGATCACTTGACTGCTCTCATCGAAGCCAAAGCGAGTGACCATTTCGTCGACGTAGGCCTTGGCGTGAGCAACCCAGCTGTCCGAGTAAGACGAGAAGTAGGCGTAGTCGGTAAAGATCTGCTCTGGAGTCTCGAACTCTTGAAGCTGAACCAGAAAACACTCGGCACACACGTACGCGTGTAACGGATAGAAAGGTTCCATTCGGTCGAGTTGCTCGGCGGACAGGTATGAATTGGCGAGCGGCGACATCCCCAAGTCGCAGAACGACACTTCCAATGGGCTATCGCAATGTCTACAGGATGGCGCCACGGTGCTCCCCGTTCTTTCGGTCAATCCCACGTTTTCCAAGGAGCCTTTCCGGAGCTCCATAGATCTTCGAGATGAGCCTTGTCGCGCATCGTGTCCATGGCATGCCAGAAGCCTTCATGCCGGAAAGCGTTGAGATCGCCGTCACGGGCAAGCGCCTCGAGCGGCGCGCGCTCCCAGATCGTGGCGTCGCCCTCGATGTACTCTAGGACCTTGGGAGAGAGTACGAAGAAGCCGGCGTTGATCCATCGCCCGTCTCCCATTGGCTTCTCTTCAAAGCCCGTGACGATACCGGCGTCCCCCTCCACGCTGACGGAGCCGAATCGGCCCTGAGGTTGAACCGCGGTCACAGTCGCCGCGCGTCCGTGTTTTTGGTGGAACTCCAACAACTTCGGGATGTCCAGGTCCGAGAGCCCGTCGCCGTAGGTCATGCAGAAATCCTCGTTTGCGACATAGCGGGCGACCCGTTTGATGCGCCCTCCCGTCATCGTCTCGTCTCCCGTATCCACCAGCGTGACTCGCCACGGCTCAGCGTGCTTCCTATGGACTTCCATCTTGTTCTCTTTGACGTCGAACGTCACGTCGGACGTATGAAGGAAGTAGTTCGCGAAGTACTCCTTGATCATGTACCCCTTGTAGCCAAGACAGATCACGAAGTCGTTGACGCCAGCCGCGGAGTACAGCTTCATGATGTGCCACAGGATCGGCTTCCCACCGATTTCGATCATGGGCTTTGGGCGCAAGCCAGATTCCTCGCTGATCCGCGTCCCGCGACCGCCAGCCAGAATTACCGCTTTCATTCTTCTCGTCCTCGATAGGGGGTTGGGATGGTCTAGAGCTTAACACGGCTGCGTCGCACAGCCCGTGAGTCATCTCACAGGCCTGGTCTCAGTTGCGCGGCGCGGGGGCGTCCGCTAGCATCGTTGGCTGCTGCACGGAGGTGAGAAACCGACCATGAGAGTATTGCTCACAGGCCATTTGGGCTACATCGGGGTAGAGGCGGTCCCGGTCCTGCGCGCAGCCGGACACGAGATCGTCGGCTTGGACACGGGGCTTTACAACGAGTGCGACTTTGCCGCACCCCCCGACGAAGTGCCGACCTTGGAGATCCGCGATTTCAGGGATGTGGCAGCCGGGCACCTCAAAGGGTTCGACGCGGTGGCGCATTTCGCGGCGCTGTCCAACGACCCACTCGGCGACCTGAACCCTGCCTTGACCTACGATATCAACTTGGAAGGCTCGATCGCATTGGCTCGGGCGGCCAAAGAGGCCGGTGTTTCGCGATTCCTCTTCTCTTCGTCGTGCAGCCTCTATGGGGCGGGTTCGGATGGGCTCCTCGATGAGAGCGCGGCGTTCAACCCGGTGACCCCATACGGCGAGTCGAAAATTCGAGTCGAGCAAGAGCTGTCACGGCTGGCGGACGACTCGTTCTCGCCGACGTACTTCCGAAATGCCACGGCGTACGGGGTCTCGCGACGCCTACGAGCCGACATCGTGGTCAACAACCTCGTCGGATATGCGGTCACGACCGGTAAGGTTCTCCTCATGAGCGATGGCACCCCGTGGAGGCCGCTCGTGCACATTCGGGACATCATCGGCGCATTTTCCGCCACGTTGAGTGCTCCGAGGGACGCGATTCACGACCAAGCGTTCAACGTTGGGAAGAACGGCGAAAACTACCGCATCCGAGACATCGCCAACATGGTCGCAGAAGTCGTGCCTGGCTGTGAGGTCGCATTCGCGGAAGGTGCGTCGGCGGACATTCGCAACTACCGCGTGGATTTCACCAAGGCCGAAACCAAGCTTCCCGGCTTCGCGCCGACTTGGACGCTTCGTGCTGGCATCGAGGAGCTCTACGAGGCGTATACGAACGCCCATCTCAGCGAGGATGAGTTCCTAGGGCCGCGATACTATCGGCTCAAGACGGTCCAAGGGCTTCTCGATCGTGGCGCAATCGATTCCGCGCTACGCTGGGTGAGCTGACTTACGGACGTGAAGCCATGCCTGATGACTGGCAAGACGCTCTAGTGGTCGCGGAGCGGGCCGCGTTGGAGGCGGGCAAGCTCATCATGGAAGGCTTCCGGTCGCGTGCGCGGGTTTCCCGAAAAGGGCAGTTCGATCTAGTCACGGAGTTCGACTTCGCGAGCGAGCGTCTAATCCGAGAACGTATCGGGGCAGCGTTTCCCAAACATCGAATCGTTGGCGAGGAAGGGGAGGCAACCGGTGAAGGCGAGCTGGTATGGTACATCGACCCGATCGACGGAACCGTCAATTTTGCCCACGGCCACCCGTACTTCTGTGTTTCGATCGGTCTCTATCGCGAGGCAGAAGGCCTCGTCGGTGTCGTTCATGCTCCGGCGCTGGGCAACATCTGGAAAGCGGCCAAGGGGTTCGGCGCTTTTCGCGACGGCCAGCGGTGCGTCGTGTCGGAGCGGGCGACCCTCGACCAGGCGCTCTGTGCGACGGGCTTCCCTGGGAACCTGGCCTCTACGCGGGACACCAACGAGGTTGAGCTGGCCGCATTCTTGCGATCCGTTCGCGGCATCCGCCGTTGTGGCTCAGCCGCTCTTGACCTCGCAATGGTTGGCGACGGTACGTTCGATGTGTATTGGGAGCGCGCACTGAATCCCTGGGACATCTGCGCAGGCGCGTTGATCGTCGCCGAGGCGGGCGGGACTTTGTCGAGCTACGACGGCTCGCCGGCCGACCCACGCACGGGCGAGCTCATTGCCACGAACGGCCTGTTGCACGAGCCCGTGCTCAGGCTGATTCGAGACGCTCGCCTCGAGGCCTTGGGCTAGCAAGCGCCGCGATCATTTCGCGTTTGGGTCGAAGACCAGCACGCCTCCCGCTGGAGCTTCTCCGGTTTCATAGGTGGCGATCACTTCAGCCTCGAAGATCTCGTGGTCGGTGGCGCGCAGAAAGTCGCGCAGTGTCGTGCCGGTTGCAGACGAGTCGATGACCTTCGCGCCGGCGTGATTGAGAATGTCGTCCCGATTCACCGTGCGAAAATCGATGCTGAAGCGCGTGCGGCCCGAATCGTTGGGGATCGTTGCATGGAGTGCCTGCGCCGAAAAGAGAATGAGCGAGCCAGGTTGGCCCACGATTACCTGCCGGTCGAGCTCGCGTGCGCCCTGAAGGTGAGGGTGCGGCCGTGGGTCCTCGTGGATGTAGGTCGCCGCGTTCTTGCGTCCTTGGGCGTTCCATTCGTAGGCGTCGAACTGGTTCGAATTGTTCGGCACGGCCTGATCGAAGAAAGCGGGATGAATCTGGAGTCCGCAGCTCTCCTCGATCTCGGTGATCGGCGTCCACCAGTTGATCTGACAAGGAGGACACGCGTACCAGGTGTCGCGGTGCGTCTTGTACGCGTAGCCAACGCCAGCCGTCAGATAACCTCCATGGGTCACGACCCTGAGCTTTGGGACATCGAAATAGGTCTGTTCCGGATCGCAGCCCATGTCTTCGAGCAGAGCCCGCATTAGCTCCTTTGCCCGTGGATGATGGGTGAATCGGGGCTTGAGCGGCGCGATGATGTCGACGTATCGCTCGACCGGCATCTCGAACTGAGCTCGTTCGGGCTCGAGCGGCTCAAACGCCTCTTGGATCAACTCCCAGGCCAACTCACAAAGAGCTTTGACGCTCTTGCGAGGCGTGAACATGACAGTGTCACCGGAGTAGAGCGCTCGGCGGCGCTCTTCATCACTTAGTTTAGGGTCGACCAGAATGGCACTCATCTGTGGCTCCGTAGGCTTCGTTAGGGTGTCCCATATCTAAGCAGCAAGTTCCCGTCGGCGCCAGCTTCAGGCAAGCGGTCCAGCCAAACGGCAAGGCAGTGCCCCAGAACCGTCCCCCAGAACCTTCCACAGAACCTTCCCCTGTTCGAATTGCCCGGATCTACTCGGGCTTGTATGCGACAGCGGCGGACGATGGGCCTGCCAGTGGAAGGATCTCGAACCGCGAGAAGCCTGCCTCAGTGCACCACGACTTGAAGTCCGCGCCAGTGTAGTCGAACGCGTCGCCAAACTCGATGAGCATGTTGAGGGACATCAACAGGCCGAAGGCGTTCTCGCGGCGCGCATCGTCGATCAACGCTTCGACCACGATGAAGGCACCTCCTGGCGGCAAAGCGTCGTAGGCCAGCTTGATGAGATGCTTCTTCTTTTCGAGATTCCAATCGTGAAGGATCATCCCCATCGTGATGACATCTGCCTTGGGAAGCGGCGCCGCGAAGAAATCGATGACCGCAGTCTTGACGCGGTCGGACAACCCTGCTTGTTCGATGCGCCTCTTAGCGATGGGCTCGACTTGGGGAAGATCTGCGGAGGTGCATCGCATGTGTGGGTTTGCTGCGGCGACCATGCATGAGAGCTGCCCAGTTGCGCCGCCTGCATCACAAAGCGTCTCGTACTTCGAAAAATCGAACTTCTCCGCCAACGCTTTGAAGTTGGCGGCGGAGACCCCTGCCATGGCGTTCATGAACTGGTCGAGCCGCTCGGGCGCGGAGTACAGCTTTGCGAACATCGCCTCGCCCGATTCCTTGACCTCGTTCTGCGGCTGTCCGGTTTGAAGTGCCTCGGTGAGGTTTCCCCAGAAGCGGTAGAGGCGGCTGCCCGCCATCTCGAGAATGCCACCGATGTACTGAGAGCTGTTCTTGTCGAGGAACGCCGCCGCTTCGGTCGTGTTCTCATACAGCGCCTCGGGGCCTTCTCCTTCGCGATTGAGGAGGCCCAATGCGAGAAGTGCGTCCGGAAAGTCGGGGATCGCTCGTGGATGAAGCCCGAGTCGCTCGCGGATCGCTTCTCCCGTGAGCTTGTTTCCGCCGAGATGGGTGAAGAGCTCCAACTCGACCGCCGTGAGAAGCGTTCTCGAGCCGAAAAACCCCATTCCGACTTGCATGATGTGCGAGGGACTGAGCTCGGGAGC
>PVMK01123901.1_pt1 | contig 16236 bp, 19 predicted proteins | sample 1853481 | NCBI WGS metagenome assembly PVMK01 (sample SAMN08533507, study PRJNA380276) | Marine sediment metagenome, whole genome shotgun sequencing project.
CGGGACGTCGAAGTCGAGGTCGAGGCAGGGAGCTTTCGCGAAGACTTGTTCTACCGCCTCAACGTCATCCGCATCGAGGTCCCTCCGCTGAGGGACCGTCCGGAAGACATCCCCGTCCTCGCCGAGTACTTCCTCGGTAAACATGCTGCCCTCCAAGGTCGCCGGATCGAGCTCACACCAGAAGCCATTCGGTGGCTCGCGCGACAGCCCTTCGCAGGCAACGTTCGCGAGCTGGAGAACTTGATCGAGCGCGGCGTGACGTTGGCAGCAGGCAACACGGTGACCCGCGAGGATCTGGGCGACAGCCATCCATCGAAGAAGACGGCGGCGCTATCACGGATCCCCGAGGGCCGCTTCGATTTGGACGAGTACCTCACACAAGTCGAAAAGGAGCTTCTGTTGCGCGCGCTCGACCAAGCGGGCGGCGTGCGTAAGAAGGCAGCCGAGCTCCTCGGGATGAGCTTCCGCCAGTTTCGGTATCGTTTGGCAAAGCACATCTCGCCCGAAGTGGGCGATACCGCGGCCGATTGATATACTATGACGATGGCTTCCCCCGCATTTCGAAGGCTCTCCGGCTTCACCCTCATCGAGCTGATGATCGGAGTCGTGATCGTCGGCGTGCTCGCGGGCCTCGCTATTCCGTCTTTCAAAGGATACGTCTATCGAAGTCGGGTGAGTGAAGCCGCGTCGATGCTCAACGAGATCAAGCAGCGGCAGGAGTCGTATCGCAGCAAATTCGGCCAATACGCGGCGGTAAGCGGCACCGGCGACTGGTCAGGGGCGACTTACACGCCGGCGGTCCTCCCGGGCGTCAACCCCGTGGGTTGGACGACCTCGGCCAACTGGGAAGCGCTCGGCGTCTCCCCACCTGGGCCGGTCCGTTTTCAATATGCAACCCTCGCGGGCGGCCCCACAGATGCGGTGCCGACCGGCAGCAACCTCGCGAACAATGACTTTTGGTATGCGGCGCAGGCCAAAGGCGACCTCGACGGCGACGGGATCGAGTTCATCCTGGAGGTCTATTCGCAGTCGCCCAGGATGTACAACAGCGCCTCGAGTCTGGGAGGATACGAATGAAACGCACGCAAGGCTTCACCATCACCGAGCTCATGATCGCCATCGTGATCATCGGAGTGCTCGCGGCCCTCGCCATCCCCGGCTTCACCTCTTACATCTACAAATCTAGGATCACCGAGGCAACGACGTTCCTCGGCGAGATCAAGCAGCGGCAGGAATCCTACCGCGACGAATTCGGGCGCTACTGCGCCGTCAACGGGAGTGACTGGGGCACCTACAACCCCTCTACCATTCCCGGAATCGACCCCGTGGGCTGGACGTCGACCACGGAGTGGGGCCTGCTTGGCGCGACCCCGGATGGCCCGATCCGTTTCCAATACGCCACTGTGGCCGGCATCCCTGGCACCTCGGTCCCCACGGGCACTAATCTCGACAACAACGACCACTGGTTCGCGGCACGCGCCCAAGGGGATCTCAACGAAGACAGCACCACCTTTTATCTCGAGATCTACTCCCAAGCGAACCACATCTATAACAGTGCCACTGCACAAGGCGGCTGGGAGTGACAATTTGCGTCACCGACGGGTGACGAAAACTGTCGCTTGGCGCCCGATTGCCTCAGTCTGATTCTGCGAATTGCCAATGATTTTTGGGCAGCCGCCACTGTGAGGCAATCGGCATGGGGGTTGCATAGTCCTAGGGGGCACTGAGACTAGGCGGGCACGCTGCCCGGGGGAAAAAAAGGAAACCAATGAAAATTAACAAGCTACTCTCGAAAAAGGAGGGGTTCACCCTCATCGAGCTGATGATCGTCGTCGCTATCATCGGCATTCTTGCCGCGATCGCGATTCCTGCGTTCGTCAACTACGTCAAGCGTTCGAAGACCTCGGAAGCTGGCTCCAACCTGAAGGCGCTCTTCACGGGTGCTGCGGCGTACTACGAGCAAGAGAACTGGACCGCGGGTGTAGTCACCGCCGGCGCGGCCGCCGCGGCATCCACGCACTGCGTCGTGACGGCGTCCGCAGCCAGTTGGCTCGCGAGCCTGACCGACCAGAAATGGGTGCCGGACTGGACGAATGAGCAAGATGGATTCACGTCTCTCAACTTCGCTCCAGCCGATCCGCTCTACTACGCGTATAGTATTGAGCTTCCAGGTAGTGCGTCCGGTTGTGGCAACAGCGCAAACGACACTAGCGTCTACAACTTCATGGCCAACGCTGACCTCGACGGCGACGGCACGCTGTCGACCTTTCAGCTTGCCGCTGGGACGAACCCGGACAACGCGCTCTACAGGGCGCCAGGCATCAACCAGATCAGCGCGCTCGAGTAATCGAACGGAGACTGACGACGCAACGGGCCGCGATGTGATATCGCGGCCTTTTGCATTTAAGGGATGCCCGTCCCCTTTTTTTCGGTACACTTGGCGTGTGAGGGGTGTTGCCCAGGCGGCCGCGTTGGCGGTGCTCATCGGAAGTGTGGTGGGGGTGTGGGCGCTGCGAGGGCGCGCCATGGAGCACTACCTCGGGACGCAAACGTACGAGGACATCTACTACTTGCCTCCGCCCCAATGGCTGCAGGTCATGAGCCTCGGCTACAGGCGTGCCCTTGCGGACTTGGTCTGGCTCCGCGCCTTGGTCTACTTCGGCGACGAGTTCGAAAACCGCGGCGCCGTCAAGCATGTGTTCAACTATGGCGACTCGATGATCGCCCTCGACCCGGACTTCGAGCGCGTGTACCGGTGGGTCGGCGTTGCTGGGGTCTACACTCCCGAAGGCAGCCCTATAGAATACCTCGAGCGCTCGATCGCCGTGCTCCGACAGGGCGCGGAGAGGTTTCCGGACAATGGGAAGCTCGCCTGGGACACCGGGGCGACCATTTCGTACGAGCTGCTTCCTCGGCTGCCGAAAGACCACCCCAACCGCGAGCAACTTCAACTCGAAGCCAGCGAGCACATGATGGCGGCCGCCCGTCTCGGGGAAGGCCCCGAATGGCTCGTCCTCACCAACGCGACATCGCTGAACAAGCTCGGCCAGTCGGAGCGCGAACAGCGGCATCTCGAGGAGATGTACGCCATCGTGCGCAACCCCGACGTCAAAGCCCAGATCGAGATCCGGCTATCGAGACTTCGAGACGAGGCCTATGCAGAAGCCTTCCGCAATGCGAACGCCGAGTTCGAGGAACGCCGACAAGAGAAGTTTCCCTACATGCCTTCGCCTCTGTACTTCTTCGTCGCCGAGCCCATCCAAGTTGCTCCCTAGGCGATAGTGTGGGGGCGGTGGGGCGGGACCTTGCCAAGCGCCAACCCTGCTCGCACAGTCCCGCGGCCGTGTCGCGTGGTCGCCCGAGATTGAGCCTACTCGAGGCCGCCCTCCTGCTCAGCATCGTCGGTACCGTTGTCGCGGTGTTCGTGCCGACGTTCATGAGTCGGGTGAAAACCAACAAGATCATCGAAGCCTCCGAGCTCTTGCAAGAGCTGAGCGATCGCACGGCGGCGTACTACGAAACGTCGTGGAATGGTGGGCTCCGTCGTTGCTTGCCGCCGGCCGCGGGCCCCACGCCCTCCTTGCCTACCGTCGATCCTGAGGTCGTGGACTTTTTCGCGCCGACCGCCCAAGGCCACGACAACTGGGAGGCGCTCGGGTTCCAGCCCGACCGCGCGATTCGGTACAGCTACAGCTACATGCCGTCCGAGACGGGCTGCGATCTAGGAGGTGAGGGCAAGAACGGACCGGTCACCTTCCGAGCCGAAGGCGACCTCGAAGGCGATGGTGTGCGTTCGCGTTTCGAAAGGCAGGCCGCACCCACTCTCGACGGCACGTTGCGACCGCTAGAGGGACTAGAGGGACTGCACGTGCACCAGCGGGTCGAATAGCCTCGGCTACTTGCTGCGATTCGATGCGATGCGGGCTTCGGCATCGACCAATGCGGTAACGATCTCTCCGGAGGCGCGCCGAAGCGCGGGAGGCGTCTCCTCGCCGAAAAGGTCCGGGTGCAGGTCCTTCACGAGCTTTCGGAGGGCGCGCCGCGCGTCTCGACCCCCGGCTCCCTCGGGAAGATCGAGCAGGACGTGGGCCGAAGCCTGTTGTCGAACCTGCTGCCGCTTGCGAAGTAGCAATGGATAGGAACCCCCGCTTCTCGGCGCGACGGCCCTCAGGAGCTTGAGGCTGCAGAGGAAGCGATAGCCCGCGAGGCCGCATCCCGGCAGCGTCGCCACGTCCTCTGCACGCACGCCCCGGCCGAGCCTAAACGAGACCGCCTCCTCCTCTGGTCGCAACGTTAGACCCTCGAGCAGCTGCTCGCCTGCGCGAGTCAGTCGATAAACCCCTCCCCTGAGCTCTGCGCGCACCGATGATGCGTCCATGGCCTTCACAGCGCGCCGCATGGTCTGAAGGGCAAGCTCCCGCGCCCGGATTGGATCCTCCAACCTCCACCACGACGCCCGTGGCCGTCCTGTGCGAAGTGGAGGACGACCTGCTCCCATCCGCACATTCGGTACATGCCTTCGAGCACGTGCGCTGGGGCCGTGGCCACCCGTCGATCGACGTTCGCCCCGATGACATGGCCAGCGTCGAGCAAGAGCAAACCCTCTCGTCCAAGTCCGCGAAGCCGCAACGTACCGGAGGCCCCCGTTCGATCGAGGCCTACGAGAACACGACAGATGATCGTGGCGCTCGGTAGCGCACGCATGCACCCCGGATAAGCCATTGCCCAAAGCGTGGCCAGTTTTCAGCGTAAAGCAGCGTAGCGCGGGTCGCCTGGACGAAGCGCGAGCGCGTTGCGGATCTGTGCGAAGCGCGTGGACACCGAGGTCGGAGCGACCCCATAGCGGCGTGCCACCTCGGCTTGCGTGAAACCGGGGCGCCGTTCGACTACGGCAATAGCGTACTCGAGCGCGGCGGCCAGTACCTCGGGTTTCGTGATACGCAGCTCGCACCGCTCCTGCATGTCCGCCCAAAGCTGCTTCGCGCGTTCGATCTCAGCGCGCGAGAAGCCAGCCTCACGCATCTTCACCTGAACCGTCTCGACCACGCGGTCGCCTCGCGATCGACGCACTTTCGTCTTGGCGGTCGGCGCTTCGGTCGCGCCGGCTTCGATCCACTCGATGAGGACCCGATGATCGGGATTGCAGGGCCCCTGCTCTTGGGCAAGCTGCGCGAGGCGTTTCGCTTCGACGAGGTCGCCAAGACGCGCCACGCAGTGCGCCAGGGACCGATGATCTCGTCGTGCTCGGGCTCTAGCTCGTAGGCGCGTCGCAAATGATGCTCCGCGCCGGCCAAATCATCCAGCGCGACGTCCAACAAGTGCCCCAGATTATGATGATACCACGGAGTCAAAGGAGCGAGCTGCGAAGCCAGGCGATAGGACCGCACTGCGACCCGGTAGTTTCCAAGGAGCGCGTGGCACAGCCCCGTGAGCGCATGAAGAACGTCGTCGTCATCGTGGTACGCGAGCACGCGGCGGAGTTGGAGAGCCGCCACCCAAGGGTTGCGCTCGAGATTGAGCTCGGCGAGATGACGATAGGCGAATAACGACGCGTCGCTGCCCTCTCTCCGCCTTGGATGCGAGCTTCGTGAGCAGCCCTTCCGCGCGCTTGGACGAGGCCTCGAGTGCCTCCTCGGCCTCGATCCACAACTCTTCGATGGTGCGCGCACCGTGATCCATCTTGACTCGTATACCCGGTGCCTTTTTTGAAAGCAAGACTCGCAACGCCCGTCGCTTGGCTCGCTCGACCTATGAGGTATGCTTCGAGGGCTTGACCCCCGACACCCGGAGCGATAGCCCAACGATGATGGCTGAGGATTTCGAAGAAGAGACACCGCCCGGGCCCGAGGCAGGCGAGCGAGAGCGACGGTGGTCCGAAGGTGTTCTGCGGGAAACCTTTCGGAAAGCCGTCGAGAAGGGCATCGAAGCGGGAATCGGCACACTGCGAAGCGCTGACAGCGTGGTGCGCGGGGTCACCCAAGATGGACGCCTCCCGAAAGAGGTGATGGGTTACGTCTTTGCGCAGATCGATGAAACCAAGAACGCCTTGGTCCGCGGCGTAGCCAATGAGGTGCGTGACTTCCTCGACGCCACCGACATTGCGGGCGAGTTCTACCGGGCGCTCACCTCGCTCTCGTTCGAAGTGAAAACCGAAATTCGTTTCATTCCCAACGAAGCCGGGGGCGTGCGGCCGCAAATCAAGGCGCGCGCCGTTCAGAAGCGGTCCCGCCGCAAGGCCCGTGGCCGCAAGCCCGAGGATACGCCGCCGCCCAAAGATACGGGTGAGACCTGACGGGCATGCCCGCGCCCGGCAAAGTCTATTTGGTCGGCGCCGGGCCGGGTGACCCAGAGTTGATCACGGCTCGCGGTCTCCGGCGACTTCGAGAAGCCGACGTAGTGCTGTACGACGCCTTGGTGCACCCCGACCAGCTCACCGCAGCCAAGCCGGGCGCCGAGCTGGTCTTCGTCGGCAAACGTGCGGGCCGCGTGAGCGAGCGGCAGACCCAAATCAATGCACGCCTCGTCGAAGCGGCGCGCAGCGGCAAGGTCGTCGTTCGCCTCAAGGGAGGCGACCCCTACCTTTTCGGACGCGGCTCGGAAGAGGCGGAGCTCCTCGCGCGCGAAGGAATCCCGTTCGAGGTCGTGCCCGGCGTCCCGGCTCCGTTGGCCGCCACTGCATATGCCGGCCTTTCACTCACGCATCGCGAGCTCGCATCGAGCGTCGGCTACGTGACCGCGACCGAGTCCGTCGAGAAGGACCGAACGGCCCACGATTGGTCGAAGCTCGCGACAGCGACCCAGACCCTCGTGATCTTCATGGGCATGCGCAAGCTGGACTCGCTCATGAAGCTCCTAATCGAGCACGGCCGGCCCGCCGATACGCCAGCGGCGGTCGTCCAGTGGGCCTCCCTCCCCAAACAGCGAACGGTCGTGGGGACCGTCGCGGATATCTATGAGCGAGCCTCGAAGGCAGGCCTGCAGCTACCCGCCATCACGATCGTCGGAGAAGTGGTGCGGCTCCGCGAGTCGCTGCGGTGGTTCGACACCAAGGCCCTCTTCGGCAAGCGCGTGTTGGTCACTCGCGCCGCCCAGCAAACCGGCTCCCTCTCGCAGCTTCTCCGAGACGAAGGTGCTCAGCCCGTCCTTGCGCCGACGATCCGCCTCGAGCCTCCGCTCGACCCCGGGCCGCTCCGCGACGCGGTCACCCACCTGGACTGTTACGACTGGATCCTCTTCACGAGCACCAACACCGTCGATGCCGTCTTCGCGGAGATGAATCGCGCAGGCCTCGATGCAAGAGCGATGGCCAAGGCCAAGGTCTGTGCGATCGGTTCGAAGACGCGCGACGCCCTTGCGCTGTGCGGCATACACGCGGACCTCGTTCCCGAGGACGCGCGCGCCGAAGGGGTTACCGAAGCGCTGCAATCCGAGCTCGCCGAGCGCACCGCATCCTGCTGCCGCGGGCGGAGGTCGGCCGGAAAATCCTGCCAGAGTCCCTGCGCGCGGCAGGCGCCGAAGTCGACGTCGTGCCTGCATACCGGACACTTCCCCCGGAGCCCCGAGAAGCCGAGCGGATTCGAAGCCTAGTCGATCCGGAGGAAGTCGACGCCGTCCTGTTTACCTCGTCGTCGACCGCACAAAACCTCGTCGATGTCCTCGGCGAAGAGGCGAGCGAGCGCCTCGCAGCACTCGATCTCTTTTCGATCGGGCCGATCACGACCCGCGCCGCGGAGGCCCTCGGCCTCGAGGTGACGGCCACCTCGCCCGAGCCGACGATCGAATCGCTGGTCGCTACGCTCCGCGCGTACTATGACAACGGAGATGCGGATAGGCGATAATCAACCAAGGGGGCTCCTGGTGATCGTGATGCTGATCGCACTCGCCACCGGTTGCGGCGACCCGGACGACGGCGAGACGATCGAGGTCAGCCTCGCCGATCTTCCTTGCCAGATGCAGAATGCCGCAGGGGTTTGGGAGTCGGCGCCGCTCCCTCCGATCACGGACGAGCAGTGCCTATGGTTCTCGTTTGATCCCAACAACACTTACGTCTTCGAGCACCCGCTTGGACGCGTCCCTTTCGACGTAAATGGATTCATCGCGTTCGGGTCTGACGGCATCGGCGCCACGATCGGCAGCGGCAATGTCTTCCTGATCATCGAGGCCGACGAGTCGACGATCACCATCCGAAACGGCCAGAATCAGCGGTTCTGGCTGCGGTTGGTGCTCGAGTGACCCCCCTAGCGCTTCTGCCCCGCCAGCCTTAGGTTCGATTCACGCGCCGGAAGCGCTAAAATAGGGGATGGCCGACAGGTTCGAAAATGACGCCGGGACCGTTACCCAGGTCAAGCCGGAGAAAAAGCTCAAACGGCCGCGGCTCTTTCGGGTCCTTCTGCACAATGATGATTACACCACACGAGAGTTCGTAGTTCTGGTTCTGCACCATGTATTTCACCTCGATGAGCAAAGCGCGATTCGCATCATGCTCCACGTCCACAACAACGGCGTCGGCGTGGCTGGGGTATTCACCCGCGAGGTGGCAGAGACCAAAATCGAGAAGGTCGAAGCGATGGCGCGCGAGCAGGAGTTTCCCCTGCGCCTAACGATGGAGCCCGAAGAGGAAGACGCTTAGATATGGCTGGCCCGGTTATCGCAAAGGAGCTTCAAGAAACCCTGCGCAAGGCGTTCGACCGCGCAGGGCTGATGCGACACGAGTACGTGACGCTCGAGCACCTCCTCCTGGCGCTCACGGAAGATCCGAAAGCTGCCCAGGCGCTAAGCGCATGTGGCGTCGATGTTCGGCGCCTCCGAAAGCGACTGGATAAATTCGTGCAAGAGCGGCTGTCGCGCATCCCCGAAGATGTGACCGTCGAGCCCCGGCAGACCCTCGCGGTCGAAAGGGTCCTCCAGCGTGCGGCCATCCACGCCATCTCGTCAGAAATGAAGACCATCGATGGCGGAAACGTCCTCGTGCAGCTGCTCAAGGAGGACGAGTCGTACGCAGCATTCCTGCTCCAGGAAGAAGGCGTGACCTCGCTCGACCTCAAGCGCTACATCACGCACGGAGTCGGCACCGACATCGTTCCGGGGGAGGCGCCCGACGGATACACCGACACCGAGTTCGACGACGAAGAGGGAGATCCCGCGGCCGGCCGTGACCCGCTCGAGATGTTTGCGACCGACCTGGTCGCTGAAGCCGCCGAGGGGCGCATCGACCCCCTGATCGGGCGACAGGCCGAGCTCGACCGCACGGTTCAGGTGCTCTGTCGACGACGCAAGAACAATCCGATCTACGTCGGCGAGGCGGGCGTGGGTAAGACAGCCATCGCCGAGGGGCTGGCAAGGCGGGTCTACGAAGGGGAAGTGCCCGAGGTCCTCGAGGACGCGCCGATCTTCGCTCTCGAGATGGGAGCCTTGCTCGCCGGGACCAAGTTCCGCGGGCAGTTCGAAGAGCGCCTCAAGGCCGTCATCAAGCGCCTTGAGGAGCTCGACAACGCCATCCTCTTCATCGACGAGATCCACACCATCGTGGGCGCCGGGGCTACGACCGGGAGCTCGATGGACGCCTCGAACATCCTCAAGCCAGCGCTGGCCTCGGGGAAACTTCGCTGCCTCGGGGCAACGACGTACACCGACTTCAAGCACCTCGACCGGGACCGAGCGCTCGCGCGACGCTTCCAGAAGATCGAAGTTGCCGAGCCGAGCCTCGAGGACACGATCGAAATCCTCAAGGGCCTTCGGCAGTACTACGAAGAGCACCACGACGTGAAATACGACGATGACGCTCTCGAGGCCGCAGCGACCTTGGCCGACAAGCACATCGTCGAACGCCACCTACCCGACAAGGCCATCGACGTCATCGACGAAGCAGGCTCGCTCGAGAGAATGCGGCCGAGCGAAGAGCGCACGCACCGGATCACCACCGCTGAGATCGAAACGGTCGTCAGCAAGATGGCGCGCGTGCCGGTCGAGTCGGTGAGCGCGAAGGAGCGAGACCAGCTCAAGGAGCTTGGCCCGGAGCTCCGGAAGGTGATCTTCGGCCAGGACGAGGCGATCGAAAAAGTAGTGGGCGCAATTACGCTCGCACGCGCCGGGCTCCGGGCCGACCAGAAGCCGATCGGCTCCTTCCTGTTTGCGGGCCCAACCGGCGTCGGAAAGACCGAGCTCGCGCGACAGCTCGCACGGGTCATGGGCGTCGAGCTCCTCCGCTTCGACATGAGCGAGTACAGCGAACGGCATTCGATCTCCCGCTTGATCGGCGCACCTCCAGGGTATGTCGGGTTCGATCAGGGCGGCCTCTTGACCGACGCCGTTCGCAAGCACCCCCACGCAGTCGTGATTCTCGACGAGATCGAGAAGGCGCACGACGATCTCTTCAACATCCTCTTGCAGGTGATGGACCACGCGAAGCTCACCGACAACACCGGGCGAGAGGCGGATTTCCGAAACATCGTTGTGGTGATGACCACCAATGCCGGCGCTTTCGAGGCAACCGAAAAGGTCGTCGGGTTCGCGTCGGGGGACGAGCCGAAGGACTTCGCCACAGGTCGCACCAAGCAGGCGATCGAGCGCATCTTCACCCCGGAGTTCCGCAACCGCCTCGATGCAGTCGTCTACTTCCGCGGGCTTCACCGTGACGTCATTCGCAAGGTGGTCGACAAAGAGGTCGACCTGCTGCGCAGCCTGCTCGCTGAAAAGCAGGTGCACATCGAGCTCAGCGACGCTGCCCGGGATTGGCTCGCCGACCGAGGATACGACCCTCAGATGGGGGCGCGGCCAATGGCTCGATTGGTCGAGCAGAAGCTCAAAAAGCCACTCTCGCAGGCCATGGTGTTTGGCAGCCTGAGCGATGGAGGCAAGGCCTCGGTCGACGTCCAAGACGACGACCTCACGATCACCTACGGCTGAAGCCCCATAGAGCGTGGGGTTGCGCTAGCCTACGTACGGCGATCCCGTATGCCCGTGTACCTGCTCAATAGAGAACTCGAGTTCCCGCAGCCCGAAGACGCCAATGAAGAAGGCATCGTCGCGGTAGGAGGCGACGTTTCGCCGGAGCGTCTGCTCGTCGCGTATCAAAACGGGATCTTTCCTTGGCCCGTCAAGGGCTATCCGCTGCTGTGGTTCTCGCCGGACCCGCGTTTCGCTTTGGTGCCCGCCAAAGCACACGTTTCGCGTTCTTTGCGCAAGGTGATTCGTCGAGGGCAACTGCGCGTAACCGCCGACACCGCATTCGAAGAGGTGATCGCGGCGTGCGCGGAAGTTGAGCGACCCTATCAACACGGCACTTGGATCACGAGCGAGCTCCGAGAAGGCTACATGGGCCTTCACGAGCTCGGATACGCACACAGCATCGAGACCTGGCGAGGCAGAGAGCTCGTCGGCGGCCTCTACGGCGTGGCGATCGGCCGTACGTTCGCGGGCGAATCGATGTTCGCGTCCGAGCCCGATGCCTCGAAGGTCGCGTTCACCACGCTCCTTGGCCACCTTGCGATGTGGGGGTTCACGACGGTCGATTGTCAGGTGCACACCGAGCATCTCGCACGGTTTGGTGCAACGATGTGGCCGCGACTGACGCTGGCGCTGACGCTGGCGCTGACACTGCCGCTGACACTGAGGCACCGGAGCCCCCGAAGGCCGCCTCCGAGGCGGAACGGATCCTTCGCATTCGTCGGGGGATCAAGCTCGACAAGGAGAAGCTTCGTGGCCTTCGGATCGAGCTTCGCGCGCGCGAGAAGTGGTTTGAAGACCTCGCCGAGGGCATGACCGAGGTCACCGAGAAGCTCAACGAAAAGAAAGAGGCGCTCGAGGAGCTCGGGGAAGACGGTGACCCAGACGAAATCAAGGAGCTGAAGACGCGGATCGCGGAGCTCGAAGAAGACTACGAGCTCTTCAACCGACAGACCGACCTCGCGCTCACCGCGGAGAAGAAGACCAAAGAGCAGATCGAGGCACTGGCTACCAAGAACGAGACGGAGAAGCGTTCGCTCGCCGAGCTCACCGGGGCGGCACCCATTCCCCAGCTTGCAGCAGCAGCTGAGCCGGCACCTGCAGCTCCCGTCGCGGAAGGCGAAGGTGTTCCGACTCTACCGATGATCCCTCCTGGGATCCCTCAACCCACTGCGCCGAGGGCGCCCACGGAACCCAAGGACAGGCCGTCAGCCGCGACCGCTGCCCAGCTACAAGCGCATAAGGTCGTGGAGGAAAAGGAGAAGGAGCTCGCGCGCGCGCGCTTCGAGGTCGAAAACTACGTCGAGCGAAAACGCGCGCTCGAAGCGCAGATCAAGTTTGAGAAGGACCTCGCGAAGACCGAGGCGGATGAGATCGAGAACCTCGAGCACGCCCTCGAGATCTGGCAGCAGCGTCTCGACGCCGCGACGGAGGCCGGGGATGACGACCGCGCAAGACGGAGCGCCCGGGGGGTCAAAGGCCTCGGTGACTTCATCGCGGATGCCAAGAAGGCCACGGAGACGCGCGTCGAGTATCGAGAGTCTCTTCAAAAACGACTCGGATTCATCGAGGAGGAGGGATTACACGTCAACGCGGTCACGGACGAAAAGCGCAAGGAGCTCGAAAAGGCTCAACGCAGCCTCTTTTGGCTCGAAAGCCCCGTGCACCCACGGAACATCGCGTACTGGGCGATGGAGCGTGGACCGCGAATCCTTCTCGTCGTCGCGATGATCGCGTTTCTGCTGATCCTCCTGAGGGTGAGCGCGCGTGGCATCGCGCGGACGTTCATTCGTGGGCGAGGAGCTCGCCGCTCTGGGACCGGCCGCGCGGACACCCTCGCCTTCAGCTTCCGAAGCGCGGCGCGGGTCATGCTCTACGTGATTGGCGTGATGTTGATCCTGCAAGAGGCGGGATTGGACCTCCGAACGGTGCTTGGCGGCGCTGCGATCTTCGGCGTCGCCATCGCGTTCGGCGCGCAAGACCTGATGCGGGATTACTTTACTGGCTTTCTGATCCTGCTCGAGGACCAGTATCAGCTCGGGGATTTGGTATCGATCGGAGGCATCACCGGGACCGTCGAGTCCGTGAACATGCGCGTGACGGTCTTGCGCGACCTCGAGGGCCGCGTCCACTTCATTCCAAACGGCGAGATCAAAGCTGTCACGAATCGAACGTACGGCTGGGGACGCCCGGTCTTCGAGATCCCGGTGGGTTTCGACGAAGATGTCGATCGGGTCTTGAAGACGTTGGTCGAAGTCGCGACCGAGCTCATGACCGACCCAGACTGGAAACCATTCGTAACCGGCGAGCCCGAAATGCTGGGCGTCGACAAGTTCACCGACCGCGGGATGATCATCAAGTTCATGGTGAAGACCCAACCCGACAAACTATTCGCAGTGCGCCGTGAGATGCTCCGGAGAATCGCCAAGCGCTTCCACGAGTTGGGGATCCAGATCACCGTGCCACAAAGGTTGATCAGGCAAGAACACCCCAGACGCCTGACGCTGAACTGACGGCGCTGAACGCTGGCGCTGACACTGTCACTGGCGCTGACACTGGCGCTGACACTGGCGCTGCACTGGCGCTGCACTGTCGCTGTCACGGGCGAGCGGAAGATCACCGTGCCAGGTCCGGCCCCAGCAGCCTGATCGGAAACACCCCATACACCTCCAGCTCCCCCTGCAGCCGCACCTTGTCGGTGTAGCCGCTCGGCGAAGCGGCGAGCACCCTCGCCCGCTGCTCGGCGCTCGGCACTAGCGCGTCCACTTGTGGGGGGGTGTCCCAGTGGAACAGGCGGTCTCCCTTGTAGAGGTAAACCCAAACCGGGTCGCCCTGCTCTTGTTCGACCCGGAGCTGTCGGCTGAGGCGCTGAGCGAGCCGTGAGAGCGGGATTCCGGCCAGCACGACGCCAACCACACGGCCCTTCCGAATGGCCGGGGCCGCAAACAAGATGGACCACGACGAGGGCGCATCGGGATCTTCAGCAAAGAACTCCCCAAGACCGGTCGCAGCGCTCCCCTCGAGCGCCTGCTGCACCACCTCGAAGCGACTCTTGTAGTCCTGCCCCTTCATCCGATCCGGACTCCGATCCCGCGCAATCACCACCCCGTCGACGTCGAGGGCCGCGAGAAACGACATTGGAGACGCGACAAATTCATCAATACCTTTCTTGGGTTGCTGAAGAATCCTCAAGGCAGCTCGCATTTGTGATTCGCGCACCGCGGGGTCCGAGACGGCGAACCCAGGCGTCAGCTTGTCCGCCGCTTTGACGACCCCGGCCTGGTGGTTCTCGAGGTCCTGCTGAATGAGCGCTTCGACCCGAGCGAGGTCGACCGTACGGACCCGCTCCTCCGCCCGCTTCACCGCGGCGTCGTCCTCGCATCCCGCAAGCATGAGCACCGCGATCACGATCAGCCCCCAACGCATGGGGTCAGTGTATCGGGTGGGCGGGGCGGTGTCAGGAAGAGGGTCCGTCTCGTGTCAGTGCCAGTGCCAGCGCCAGCGTCAGGGCCAGCGTTCAGCGTCAGTGCGCGTCAGTGCCGGCGCCAGTGCCAGCGTCAGTGCGCGTCAGTCTCAAAACGGTCGACACGTGATAATCAACGCTGGGCCGACGAGACCGGCCGGCCGGCAAGGTTAACTTTTACGTATAGACGTGGGGCCAGGGGAGACGGACTCTCTAGCCCTGCTCTCGTCCTCCCTAATGGTGTGCGAGAGAAAGGCGGGCGATATGGAAATGATTCAGAAGAGCATCGACATCAACGGTTCGGTCGATAGGGTTTTCGCGTACATCGACGACCCGGCCACAGGCACGCAATGGCTTCCCAGCATGATGGAAGTACGAAACATCTCGGGAAGCGGCGTCGGTCAGCATCACGAGTGGACATACAAGATGGCGGGGTTCGCTCTCGACGGAGAGACCACCACGATCGCGCATGTCCCGAATGAGCGCCGTGTCGTGAGGAGCAAAGGGGGCGTCGATAGCCTTTGGACGTTCACCTTCGAGCCCCACGAGGGCGGAACCAGGTTGGGCCTCACGGTCGAGTACACCGTCCCCGTGCCCGTTCTGGGCAAGCTAGCCGAGAAGCTCGTGGTGCGGCGCAACGAACGGGAAATCGACCTCGCGGTGCGGAACATCAAGGACCATTGCGAGGGGTGACCTTCACGGTGGTGCGGTGACGGGGCCAAGACACCGTCTTCAGGACCACGGCGTCAACAATTACCAACAAGGAGAAGAGGCATGGAACATAAAATACTGGTGGTGGCGTTGACACTTGTCGGCGCATTGACTCTGTTTGGTTGTGGAGACGACAGCCAAGGTACGGGAGGAACTGGTGGCTCGTCCGACACTGTGACGATCGACTTTAAGGTGATCGCGTTCGAGCCAGCCGAGGACGATGTCGACGTTCCGGGCGCGGAGGTTTGTGTCGCCGACACCACGAACTGCGGCACGACGGATGCGGAGGGCTTGGTGGTGCTCACGCTGCCCGCGAACGCGGAGATCGCGCTCACCGTCATCGCCGAGGGCTTCACCAAGACGCTTGCGCCGCAAACCACGACCGACGTGGATCTCACGAATATTCAAACGGCGGTCTTGACCGACGAAATTGCCAACTTGTTGGCAATGGTCTTGGACACGCCGTACCCGCTCGGAAACCTCGGCGCGGTCGCACTCTCAACGCTGACCGCCCCAGTTACGGACGATGACAATGGCATTCCAGGCGTGACGTACACGCTCAACCAGGAAAAAACGGCGTACTACCTCGCCGAGAACGGCTTTCCCACGTTCGACTTGATGGCTACGACGGCGCCGGATGGTGCCGGTGGTTACGTCGAGCTGTCCCCGGGCGAGTACGAGATCACGTTGGGCGGCACGGCGAGCAACTGCGTCGTGGTGTCCGGTTGGCCGGGAAGCGACGCAAACTCCATCCGATTCCCGGTGCGCGCGGACTTCTTCACGCAAGCGTTCGTTACCTGCGATCCGGTTGCTGCAACTCCGTAGTGCGAGTGCGGAGGCGGCTGTCGTCGCGCTGCCATAAACAGCGCCCCGTACTCCAAGTCAACAACCCGACCCGGGTGGAGCTTTCAAAGTTGGCGGTGACCGTCACCTCCGCCGACATACGCCAACCCGGGTGGGGCTGCTGAATCCACCAGGACGACTAGAGCTTCCCCTCCGAGACCATCCAGTCGTAGGTGTCCTGCGCCATCTCTTCCAGCGAGACCTCTTGGTACCCGAGCTCGTTCTCGGCCTTCGAGCAGTCACAGGCGAAGTCTTTGACGCAGATGTCCACCAAC
>PVMK01122717.1_pt1 | contig 16233 bp, 15 predicted proteins | sample 1853481 | NCBI WGS metagenome assembly PVMK01 (sample SAMN08533507, study PRJNA380276) | Marine sediment metagenome, whole genome shotgun sequencing project.
CTGCCAGGGAAATTACCTCATCTTCCACCTCCTGACCCCCATCGTTCACGAGCACGATCTCTAAATTGGCGTAGGTCTGCTCCGCAATAGACTTCACGGCGTTTGCAAGAAGAGCCGGGCGATCCTTCGTGCGAACTATCACCGATACCAGGGGTCCAGCCTCCCCAGATTCAGCTGAAAGTTTGTCAATTTTTAGAAATGGCACACCAAAAGGGCCCACTTTCCTCACAAAAGCTGCATCCCACAAAGAAAAACCTTCGGCATAGGTCATTTCCACTGGGAGCGTCATGCTCCTGTATCGGTTCAATGCCTGAGAAATATCGTCGTATGGCCTTTCTTTGAGTTGGCTCTCATAGGCATATAGAGCCTCCTGCTTTTGTCCCATAACTCCGGTTATATCAACCAGGATATTTACATTTAAAGGTTGACTGCTCTCATAAAATGCCACTTCGAACTCGTCTTCGCAGCTATGGATGGCATCACACACCAAAAAGCACGTAGCTCTGTGATCGGGGTGAATTTCAAGTGGAGAAGGGCAGTAGACCAAACCAGGCCTAAAATCTTTGAACAAATCCATCATCTGCCGAATTGCGCCGCGGGAACCTGCCAATGCTCTGTCATCGTAAGACCAGAATTCCAGATTTTGAATTCCGAGAGAAGCGCAGGCCTTCTCTGCCTCCTCACGTCTCAAAGCCACATACGTCTTCTTAGCGACTTTGCCGGAGGTATCCCCCATGGCCCCGTTGGTTAGAAAAACGACCTTAACAGGATCTCCTGCCGCAGCATGCAGGGCGAGGCTCCCGCCGCACCCTATGGTTTCGTCATCCGGGTGTGGCGCGAAAACAAGCACCCGGTTATCTGTTAGATCAGTTGCGCAATAGGGAATCAGTTTTTCCTCGGTCAACACTGGAAGCTCCTGTTACTTTGGGCCTGCACAGAAATGAGATAGGTTTTAAGGGTTTGCTCTGCAGGGGTTGAGCTGATTCGTAAAGAGTTGAGGGTTGCCTCAAAAAAGGTCACTGTCACCCATAGCATAATACAAATTGTTCTCAAACAAATCCGTTGAGAACGGAGTTTCGAATATTTTGAACGTAGGAGCAAGGTTATTTGGTTCTTCCACCGCCTCAAAACCTACATCGCGCAAAATCTCTGTCCACCAAACAGGCACAGGTGAAAACCAGCCCTCGATTCTCGCCATATCTCTGAAGAAATGTTTAGCCAGATAATCTAACATAAAATTGACAGCGCCAGAATATCTCTTGTCAAATAGGGAATCTCCCCATATCTGTACATCGTCTCTTTTGATAAAGACACTCCAGCCCACAAGTCTACCAAATCTTTTTACTGCAAAAAATCTATGAACGCCCTCAGGGCAATCCAGATATCTCCATTTGAGGTAAGATGAAGTTCTTTTTACTAACATTCCGTAATCATCACGGACTTTTTCGAAGAATGAATCATACTCCTGGCCAATTTCTGATACCGGCTCAACAGAAAATCCTGACAGGAATGTCTTGATTCCGGACAACCCTTTTGGCTTTTTTTTCTTCAGGTTCAGCACTTGATACGGGACTGGCGAGGTGTATTCGTATTGCAGAAAACGTTCTCCGATCTTTCTGATTTTTCCTGTATTATACCCATAGTTAAAGGGAACTTCGTCAATGCAGTACTTATAATAAAAAAACTTCGTCACCCTGTTCAATACGCTTGCTTCACCCAGGGCAAGATTGCCTCTAAAGTCGAGGCTGGTCATTGTATCTCCGATTTGGTATGATAAGAACTCGCGGGGTTCATCCATCGAAGAATAAAATGGAACCGGATAACCGCAATAATGGGCTGCCACCTCGTCCTCTTCTGTAACTGCCATGGCAATCTTCAGATTACCAAATGGGTTGTCCCTGAATTTCCAGCGCCAGTGTTCCATTGTTCTGTTGGTATTAAAGATTTCGTTGAACATAGGGAGGATACGCTCTTCATCACCCTCATTATAAGGCATCATTGAAACATTGTCCTTGGTGCCAACAATAATACGGTAACCTATCTTATTGTCTGTATGCCATTCTTTTTGTCTTTTCCAGCCATTCAAAAAATATTCAAGCCGGTGGGGACTATCTTCTTTATTCACCAATGACACTATTTTATCGAAGTGGTCGGTGAATCGCTTCAAGACCTCATCACACGTTTTTAGCACATTCTTTCCAATTTCTTTATTAACGGTAACAATAAATCCATTCCCGAAAACGGCCGTCATAACATCTTTCATCATATGAACGGCTGTTTGTTTTTTAACCGAATTATTATAACATATTTCATCGCCAACAATGACTATTCCTTCAGGATTTAAAAGAAACCTGACCCTTTTGAAGACATCATCCAACGGATTAAGATACTGAAGAGATTCTTGAAATAAAACCACATCGTACTTTTTTGACAAATAAGCAGAATCGCTATTGTCCAAAAAATCCGCTACAAGAAAACCTGCATTACTTCCACCGTATTTTTTTGAAGCGTAATCGATTATCTCATTCGATGGGGCTATGCCGGTAACATCATATCCCTTTTGTGCCAGATAAAAAGTGGAGGGTCCAAGCCCACAGCCGACATCCAGCACCGTTGCGGGTGGATCTGGAAAATAGCCCAGAAGTTCATTAAACATGACTTCTTGCGCTTCCTCTAAGGTTAGATCCGGACGATCTTCGGGCCAGACCCCAAAATGCAGATGGTCGCTTTCCAATACCAAACGATAGAAGTTAAAAGGTTCTGGTAATTGGGCCATTAACAAATCCTTATCGGACATCTTCCTCCCTCCAACGATAAAAAGATCTTTATCTTTTTCGGTGTCGCATTCAAGATATCCAAAGGCACTAAACGAATCATAATTATTCCCTTTCCACTTTCCACGAAGCCGCCTGAGAACAGCCCCCGAATTTGTTGGAACTTCCTAATCTCCCGAAATAAGCCCCCTGGGTTAACATAGACCAACAGGTCCTTGTAAAATTCATTGAAGGACCCGTACCAAAATGACCCACAGAAGGTATAAAATTGGGATTGGGGCTCCATTCGAAAAGCCAGCCCCGTTGCCATTTATCCGGGACTGACAATTTGAACGGGGCGAAAAATTCGGGCGTTATCACGTGGTTGGTTTTTTGTTGCACGGAGGTTTTAAAACCTCTGAGGGCCTTATTGAGACGCAGGCGCCATCCCCGATTATGTTTTTCCAAAAATGCCTGATTAGACCTCATCATATGCAACCTTTTTTCTTCCCAGTTCTCCCGGTCGCACTGGTCATAGTGGTGGACTGCAGCTGCCCTCGGCTCCATCAGCAGTATAAAACCTGCCTATCATAACCGAAAAAACAGATCCGTGTGTTCATAATAAAGGAAGAAACGCGTATCAAAAAACCCTCCCGACCTCTGAACAGCCGCCCTTTTCAAAAGCACATGACCTCCGGAAAGGTTGTTCACCCTTACAGGGCGTTCAGAGCGCCATACCCGGATAGCCCTTGATCGCCAGAAGCTGCTCAAAAGACGGTAGATTCCAATCTGCGAGCCTTGTGCCCCAAAAAAAGGCTGCAAAATAAATAATGCGGGAGGATACGCCGGTGGAAGAAAATAGGTAAGCTTGTTGTCCCAGAAGGCCTGAGGTCCAACAGCAGCCACTCTTTCAGCAGAAGAAAGGGTTTTTTGAAGGCGTAGCAGGCATCCGGGCAGCAATCTTGCATCCGGATTGATGAGGAGGACAAATTCTCCTTGAAAATGATCGAACGCCTGATTACATGCAGCCCCGAAACCTCTGTTTTCGGGGTTTACAAACACCGTTACAGATGGGGGGAGATTCAAACGTAATTTTCCAGCCTCATTTTCATCTTCGCTGTTATCCACCACCACCACTTGGACCGGGCCTAAGGATTCGGATTCAAGGACCGATTGAACTGCCTGCAGCGTCAGGTCAGCACTCTTGTAGTTGACTATAATCGCAACAGTTTTCAAGTCAGACCGAGCCCTTCGCCGCTTCGGGAAAACGCCAGGAATGCTTGATCCAAAACATGCCAATTTCAGGACGTCCACTCTCTATTACAAATGGATTGCTGCCCAGTTCATCTATCAGCCTGATGGCATGTTCATCGCCGATTTTTGCCTTCACTCGATACCTTCCCTTCACTACGGGAATCGATGGAATAGCAAGCTCTGTAATCTGTTCGTTTACAAATTCAATAGGTTGCAAGCCGGAAATCTTGGTTGTGGTTTCAAAAATATTTACACCATCCAGCTGTTCAAACCCCACACTCAGATGACCTTTCAGGGGTGGACCAACACGCCGGGTCTTGACCCTAAAAACTACGGACTGAAACTGTTCAACATGTTCAAGAGGCATCCCCCTGTCATCGAGGACAGAAACGTCTTCGATGACAATCTCCGCCCCGAAGGACCTTCCCTTTTTTTCAGAGTCAACGATGGCATCATCTTCTCCGTTTTTTTCAAGGTATGCCTGGTATTCAGCTACTACCTTTGAGGTTTTACCACAGCTGCCTATTCGGCCATCACATAACCATATGGCATTTGCACATAATTCATTTATCAGGTACATACTGTGGCTGCAGACGATTATGGTCTTTTTGTCCTCTTTAAATCCGATCATCCGGTCTACGCATTTTTTTTGGAACCGTTGATCCCCTACACTCAGGGCCTCATCGATGATCAGGACATCCGGGTCCACGCTTGTTGCCACAGAAAATCCCAGACGCACATACATCCCAGACGAATAGGTCTTGACGGGTCGCTCAATAACATCCCTGAGTCCTGAGAACTCAATTATTGAATCTTCCCTTTCCTTGATCTCTTTTTCACTGAGCCCCAACAGAGCGGCATTCAGATAAATATTCCGTCGCCCACTGAACTCCGGATGAAATCCTGAACCTAATTCCAAAAGGGCCGCCACTCTTCCGTGTTTCACAATAGTACCTGTAGTTGCTGAGTTGTACCAGCCAGCATTTTTAGCAATGTGGATTTACCTGCCCCGTTTTCTCCGATGATTCCCAGTGTATCACCTGAGGCTACCTCAAAAGAGACGTCGGATAACGCCTCGACAAGTTCATGGCAGGGCCTCCGGATTATCGCTTCTTTGAGGCGGTCAAACGGCCGCAAATATACCCGATAGTGCTTTGTTAAATTTTTTGCCTCTAACGCGTACAATTTTTCTCCCTACAGGATCACAATTTGAGGCCTTTTCTCTCTTCTGCCCCATTATCTTTCATAGGACGTCAGCAAAGGCGCGTTTAGAGCGTCCGAAAAAAAGAACACCCAAAATGAAAAAAATTGCCCCCAGGACCGTTACATAGCCAAACAGTTTCCATGGGATGGTGTGCTGCAATAAAATCTGATGGTAAAGTTCGATGAACGGATATATGGGATTAAGCTTTATAACCCAGCGCAATTTTTCCGGCACCATGCTTATGGGATAAATGATCGGTGTCAAAAAAAACCATAATGAAAGTGCTGTCCCAATAAACTGTTTTATATCCCTTAAAAACACCGACAAACTGGAAATGAAAATGACAAGGCCAAGGGTGAATAGCATATGAATGGTCACCACTACCGGCAACCAGAGCCACAGGAAATGAAAATAACCCTTAAAAATCAGATACCCCAAAAACATGACAAATCCAAAACCTTGGAAAAAGAATGGGACCAGCACACCCGTAAGCGGCAGAATTTCTAACGGGAAAGCCACTTTGGTAATCAGATTGGCCCGGCTCAAAAATATATCGGTGGCATTACTCAGCGCCTCCGAAAAGGCCAGCCACGGCAGCATCCCGGCCAGAAAAAAGATCGCGAAGCTGTCAGTCCCCGTTTCCATGGACTTCAGCCGGATCTTTAAGATGACTGAAAAGACAAAAATATATATAAGTAGATTGGCTAACGGCGTCAGAAGGCTCCACGCAAATCCACCAATAGAGCCCGCGAAACGCCCCCGGATTTCGTTACTCACAAAACCCCAGAAAAGCGTCCGGAAACGGAACGGAACCTCGACCCAGCGTCTGATTAGAGCAAAAATATTCATGGCATGGAATTAGAGTTTTTTCATTGTTTTTCTTTGCGAGCTTTATTTGCCCCGTAGCTCCGGGAGATTTATCCGCCTCCGGAGGATGGTACTGGAGTAATCTGGGGATGGAACTGAGGAAAGATCACTGGGGATAGAACCTGTTCATGACATTTCTGACTTTTTGCTTGAATTCCAGGGTAACGGCATCCACATCATCCAAATCGTCAACTACCCTGGGTGTTATCAGGACGATAAGTTCAACTTTTTTCGTCCTCTTCGTCACTTGCCCGAAAAAATATCGGGCCACCGGGATGTCAATCAGACATGGCACACCACTTATATCTTCTTCCTCTTTATCCCTGATCAGACCTCCGATCACTATGGTCTGGCCATGTCTTACAGTCAGGGTGGTTTTGACGGTCCTCTTAAAAAAAGAGGGGTAGTTAAAATCAGCCACATTGACGTCTTCATCTAAATCACTGACCTCCTCGCTGATGTCCATGGTGACCAGGCCACTAGCATTGATGTGTGGGGTGACGGAAAGAATCACACCCGTGTCCCGGTACTCGATAGTGGTTTCCCCTATAACGGTACCACCTGAAACTGACGTTCGCCCGCTTGCCACCGGAATCTCTCTCGACACATCGATCTTTGCCTCTTTGCCGTCAGATGCAAGCACATGGGGGGAGGAGATGATGTTGACAAGGCCCTTTTGGGCAAGGGCGTTGAGTTCGGCATACCATTTGTCCGTAACACCGATGGAATACTTGAGCCCGGCCTTCCTATTGTAGCCAGGAAGCTTCCCGCCCTCCTCCGGCTGCACCTTTCCCAAAGGCCCAGTCCACGCCCAATTGGGTGCTCGAGTCATGGGTAACCTCGGCTATGGTGGCCTCAATCAATACCTGCCTCGGCATGATATCTATACGCCTGAGTATGTCCTCAATAATTCGGTGATCAGACGGGACAGCCTCAATGATGAGGGCATTCCTTATCAGGTCAGGGGTAATATTGATTTCGGCCGTCAAGGTCCCCGCTCCTTCGCCCTTACCTTCTGCGACAGCAGACGTCTGCTTGGCCGGCTCCCTGGCCTTTGCCTTTGCAGCAGCCTCTTTCGCCTTTTTTTCCTTCACCCGCGCCGCGGAAAAGGGATTGCCTTTAATAGTGGCAGAACCCCCGGCCTTTTGTTTTTTTTCCTTTGAGGGAGATTTTTTTCCGAAAACCTTGTCCAACAGTGAAGCCAAGTCTTCTGCCTCTCCATTTTTGACAAAATAGACATAAATCTTCGGTGCAACCTCTTCGTCTACCATATCAATTTGACCGAGGATCTCCTCTACTTTCTCAAATACAAGTGGATTCGTACTCACAACAAACAAGGTATTGAGCCTATCTATGGCAATAATTTTGACCATAACATTCGCGACTTTCTCATAGGAGGAGGTAAAATCACTGAGGGTCTTTGTTACATCCTCGGCAGCAACATATTTGAGGGGATAAAATCTATAATAAACTCTTTCAAGCATATTGATATCAAAGGTCTGCACCAGTCTCAATATCTTAAGGATATTCAGGCCTTTATCGACCACCAGCAGGGTGTTTGAAAGTATATCCGATACAACGGTCCCACCTGTGGAGATAAACGGCTTCACTAATTTTATCATCTCCTGGGTAGATATGAATTTGAGGGGTATGATCTGTATAATAATTTTGTCCATGGGAGGAGCATCCGCGCCCCCACGGGAAAAGCGGAGCTCGATAGGCAGCCGTTTACTCTCCTTGAGTTGAACAATCCTGTACAGGCTCCCCTCCTTGATGGCGGTCAGACCGTTTACCTCAAGTATCTGAAGAAAGACCGGAAAAAGGTCTTTCCTGCTTAGCCTTCGGGCAGTGTGGATAGTCACCTTTCCTCTGACGCCAGGGTCAACGATATAGTTGATTTTCAGCAGATCAGCGATGGTCTTGATTACTTCATAAAGATCCGCATCTTCGAAATTGAGGACGATCTGGCCGGCCTCTTGCTGACTCGTCTTTGGTTTATCCCGTACGCTGATCAGACGTCCAGGTTCTGACTTAGGCACAGTTTGTTTATAGGAAGGGGCGGCTTTTGTGGAGGTAATAACTGATGACTTTCTATCGACCGGAGAACTCTCTTCTCCCCCCACCCTTTTTTCAATCCTCTGTTTGGCAAGACCAAATGGTGTGGAGACAACTTCGGATTCACCTTTCTCGTCCACAAAGATATCTTTTTTTGGCTCTATCTCTTTCTTTTTCTCTGAGTAGGGAGCCTTCTTTTGGTAAGCGCTTTCGTGGCCACGATGTTCATCCCCGGCCTTTTGCTTATTTCCCGCACAGCCAATGCCTAAGACTATGCCGAGTAATGGCATCACAAAAAATATTATTATCCGGATCATCCCTCTTTTCACAATTCCTACCTTATACGCTGACGTTGAACGCCACCGGAAGAACAAGTCCTTTTCATCTTAACATCTGTTTCAGTTGAATCCATGTCAGTCTCTCTTAAATCAGGCTTTGGGCACTCAATTTGGTGATTTTGTTCGCCATCTTGGCCCTGTCTTTGGCCTCGGTATTTTCGTTTGTGGCCGCCGCGGTAGCTTCCCGGTCGATACTGCCTCTTCCCGATCCCTGGCAGGGAATACACCCTTTTTTGGTGTTTTGCCGACCGTGGCCAAGTCTTTCCCCGCTGTGCTGACCACTGCCGGTTTTGATTTTGGTTTTACCGAGGCCCTAATCTTAGGTTTGTCCTTGTCATACAAAAGGAGATCATACTTCATAGATTCAGCCTTTAAAAGCACCCTGTCGTCCGTAATCCCTGCCACTTCAAAATCGCCTAAAGTGTCACCCACTTTCACCCATTTCATCTTATTAGTGCCCAGCATTCTTTTCGGGAGCCTCCTTCCCTTGCTGGAGCTTGGCATATTTCCGATATCGGTAACAAGCGCTGCCGCATAATCGTCCGTGATAACCACACCAAACAGCGAAATACCCTTCAAAACAACTTCCAGTTGTTTCTGCGTGGGAGATTCCCCGCCCACATTCTTAGCATCCTGTTTTCCGGTTTCAGGTTTCGGCTCTATCCTTTTCGGAGAGAAAAGATTCTTCTCCATCACCACCTCATAAGTCGATTCAGGCGGCACCTCTCTTTTTGTTATACCTTGGGCCGGTATTTTTACGGTTTGCACTTGGCGGTTTTCAGCATTTCCGGTTTCCAACACAGGGCTCTCTCCTTCGGACCAGACCGCAAACGCCTTGAGCCCGAAAAAGGTGGCGCACAGCACCATGAGGGCATTGATCAGCCATAATCTTGAAAACATCTAAGCTGCCCGTCCTTTTGGTTTTATCACATTTTTAAAAACCCGCAAACCGTGATATCACCCCTAATTGTGTCGACACGTTGTCTGAAGTAGACCTTAATTCCGACCTTCTTTACTGTCAAGTACTTCATGGAAGTCTCAATTTTATAGAGAAATTCCTTCAAATGTCTGATCGTGCACGTGATGGTAAGCTGAACCGGAATACTCAGGTATTTGTCCTGATCAACTTCTTCAGGTTTCAGGATTCGAACCGTTTTTATCTCCACCTCACTCCCCTTAGCCAGATGGTGCAGGATTTTCTGGATGTCTGCGGCCGCAAGGGATGGGGTCTTGCCGGTTAGAAGCCCGGATTCCTTCCCTTTGAGGCTCTTTTTCAGGGAGACAAGTCTCGCTTTTAAGTCCCCACCCTCATGAACTATCCGACGGTACTTTTCAAGCCGTCTTTCTTTCACTACTATCTCCTGGTCTGCCCCCCGGATCTCCTGTAAAAAGGGCCATATCCTATATGCCCCACCCAAGAGCAAAATCAAGGCCCCGGCAATGAAAAGATATTTCTTGTTTTTTTCTATTTTAAGGCTCAACATGGTACTTTTGGACCAGATCTATCAATTCAGGCGCTTCGTGTTAAGTCCTATTTTAAACCTCTCCTTCCCATCTCGCAGCTTGGTAATGGTAGATAGGAAAGCCACATTATTAAAGAGGGGTGAGGCCTCTAAAAAGGGGATCAATTCAGAGGCTGAAGCTGCCTGGCCTTCTATCTGTATCCCTTTTTCCGAAAATGAAAAGCGATTGACCCAGGCACTCTCGGGGATCCTCTGGCTGAGCTCTTTCAGTATCTCCAGGACTGGGACACCGCCCTGACGAAGGGTATTCAGGTAATGAATACGACCTTCAATTTTTTTGCCCTCTGCTCGAAGCTGGTCGATCTCCTTGATTTCGGAACTAAGGAGTTTGATCTCAGCGTTCAAATGGTCGAGGCTTAGCTTATGGCGAAGGGTGTATCCGCCTCCCCAGGAAAAGGCCGATAAAAGGACCAATCCTGCCAACACCACCATGGTATAGTAGGCAATTTTGCTGGGTTTTTTACGGAGTGCCATGGGGAGGAGATTGATCTCCATCGGCACCTTCTGTATCCCCTTCAGGGCAAGACCATAGGCAGGTATCATGGCAAATGAAGGAATCCCTGCCTTAGAGAGATCCACGGGATGGAGATCAAGATCGTCCTCATTTCTGAAGTGTTCGAGCCTTTCAAGGTCTGTTTTGCTGCCACAGAATACCGTCTCTAACCAACCGTGCTCCTCTTCAAATCCTTCCCTCAGTTTTTGCAGCTCTTGCAGGAGAAGCTCCGGAAGATTCTCTCCCCATTCTCTCCTTTTAACGGTCCTCGAATAGATCAAAAGTCTCTCTGCAAGAAAATTTATTTCCAGATGGTCCTCGCTCAAATAGATAAAGGCGCAAGGACTCTTAGAATCCCTCCCTTCCTGGGAGGAAACGTAGTTGGCTATGGCCGTTGAACTGATCTCTATACCGGAAATCCCGGCGCCCAACCGGTCTGCAAGCTTAAGATAGTGCTCAATCGATTCCCTCTTTACTACGATGCAGAGCAATCTCAATCTACCGGCTTCCTTCTCTTCTGAAATTATCTGAAAGTCAAAATAGATCTCATCTGCGGAAAAAGGGGTGTACTTATCCATTTCATACCCAAGGGTACCCCTGAGGTTTTCCTTGACGGCTAAAGGAAGTTCCACATATCTCAGGATTGCCATATCCCGTGGAATTCCCAAAAATATGCTGGTCGGGGAGATCCGGTTTTTCTTTAGAAATCCGTTGACCAGTCTCCCTATATGATCTGCTTTTTCTTCTTCAGAGTCATCTTTTTCAAGGGGATAGATGGCGTTGGCCGCGAGCCTAATCCCTCTCAATGAAGGCTTCAGACATGCCACGGAAAAAGAGCTTTCCTGAATATCAATGCCGAAACTCATTTGAAAAAACAACTGTTTCCTCCGCTAAAATAATTACTCTACTCTCTCCCTGAGGATTGTTCCAACCGATCTTTAAGACTATCCCGCCATTGAACGACCCGGTATCCTTTTTTGATGTTTCTGTTGATCTCAACCAGGGCCTCTACACCCTGCTGAATCTTGCTGTCCGCCCTCTTTCCAACTGACGTAATGCTGTAGTAAGGACTTGTTTTCAGAGTGATATAAGGGGAAATGAGATTGTACACATCCGTCCCCACGAGATTGGACACTTCTGTCAAAACCCTGAAATCCGATTCTTTTCTATAATTTATAATCTTCTGGGCCAAATCTTCTGTCATGGCTGGCAGGGCCAGCAGCACCTTTTTATGTGCTGCGTTTATATTTATCTTGTTGAGATCCGACCTGACGACCTTGTGGCGCTGTCCGATCTTTTTACGCCGCGTAGACTTCTCAAATACAGTCACAATATCTCTGAGCCCCCCGTAGAATGTCTCAGGGGTCACACCTCTCACCATCAGCAGTTCTTCAACCGAGTCAAAATCGCCATTTTTGCATTCATATGGCTCCGGAAGAGATTTATAATAATCATCTTCCGCGCCGTTTAGACGGTGAAGGTCGTTCTTGTCCCGCCAGTCCAAGATGGAATCCACAATAATACTTTCTTGCTGCCCTTCAAGACCAAACCCGTTTAACATCATTTTCAGTAGAGCTTCGTTCGCTCCATTAATATTAATCTTTCCCCGCTCATTTCCAATCCACACTTCAAACTGCCCTTCGCCATAAGGAACCGGTGGGACATCTGTGTTGATCCTCCAACGGGTTTCCTCTTCCTCAGGTTCTTCATCTTTCTCAAAAATCTTGTCGACATTCGTTTCAGGGGGTATCACCTCATTCCTTATCAATTCACCGATGGCCCTGTTCACTCCTGCTAAGGCTATATAATATGCTTCTGTCTGCCCCTTGAAATTGCGGGTCATGTTGACCTCGGTCCTCATGGCGAAACAGAATTCCCCCACGATGACCGAAAGGAGCGTCAGGACCCATAAGACCAGGAACAGGGCAATCCCTTTTTCGTTTTTCATAAAATTCTTCACATTACACACATTATTCTTGGCTTGTCTTATTATTTGCTTGCCTCAACCTGGAGGCGGGCGATCACATAAATCGGCGCAGTGTCTTCATCTTCTTGAAGGGCTATTCTTACTGCTAAAGGTATGCCCGTATCCGAATCCGGATCCCAGGCATCCTGCCATTCCGGATCAGCATCCTTGTCTTCAGAGCCTTTCAGGTATTCAAATGCAATATCCTCTGCCCCGGGAATCAACTCAAAAAAGTCTTCTTCATCCTGTTCGCTAATATCTTCTTCTTTCTCGATAAAAACAACATCCTTCTCATAAAGCATAAGATGTTTCTTGCCTTCCCCGTCTTCCTCACGCACCACATACCTGACATAGACCATGCCAGACCCGGTTGTCGGCACCATTGGGACACGGGAAATAAACTCCATACTCTCGCTGTCGCCTCTGAAAAAAATCTCCTTTTGATCCTCGCTCATTATTTCGCTCAAACAGGTGGAGGATATCTGGCGCTTTACATTCTCCAGAACAACCCTCTGTCTCTGATGAATTTCCACATCTTTTTCGCCCTTTTCCCATGCCCTGGCGCCTATCCTGAGAGCGCCGAATACGATCACTAAGATCAATCCTATAATGGTGAGGGAGATCAAGAGTTCCAGCAGGGTGAAACCGGGGGGGATTGATGATTGATGATTGTTGGAGCGCAGCGTAAATCCCGATTCATCGGGGATGATTGTTGGAGCGCAGCGTAAATCCCGATTCATCGGGGATGATTGACAAAATACAGAGTATTTTGGCTTACGATCCCCCACTTCCTTATTTCTAAGATTCATCATTCTTTGAGGCCTTTGAAAAAGGTTCAATTTCGTTCAAGATCAAGGCGCGTGAGGATTTTGACCACAGGAATATGTTGAATATTTCGAGGATTACAATCCGAACGCAACGCAGAGATTGGGCAGATAAGCGCAGACTTCGAAAGGGGGCGTTTTTCAAAGGTCTCTTTTTTTCTTTTCGACCACTTTCATGGTGCTAATTGCAAAGTGCTTTTCTTTATTCCCCTCATACCACATAACGTCAACTCTGATATTAAACGTATTGAAAGGGAGTTTTGATTCCTCTTCCTCTGCCTGTTCGATGAGAATGATCGTTGATTTCCACCTGAACGAATCGCCGAATTCCCCCTCAGCCTCTTCCTCTGCGAAGTCTGTGGAAAGAAGAATTTCTTCCATCTTTTCCTTTGCGTGAAATATCCCCTTGGTATATTGATCAGACAATCTGCTTGCTTTCAGGCCCCCGGAAAAGAGCTGAAAAATCACTACCAAAGAGATGGAGAGGATCGATATGGCAACAAGGATTTCAATGAGGGTGAATCCTCTGTTTGAAGCCGAAAACCCTGGCCCATACCCAATCACTGTACCCGCTGAGCCCTGCTCACTGCTCACTGCTCCCCAACCGTACCGTTCCGGTTATAAAATCAACCTTTACCTCGTATCGATTCCCTCGATCATTGCTCAAAACCAGCTCTCCGCCACTGCTTCCCCCGTTGGAGAAAAAAATAATCCGAAAAAAGCCAGAATCGCCTTCATACTCTCCCCATACCGCCTTGTCTAATCGAACGTCTTCAGGGAGTTCATATTGCTTCGTTTGACGGCTGTCCTGATCGTCACCGCTCTCATTCTTTTCCTTACCTTTCTGGGCCGTTTGACCAGCCCGAATTACCACACGGTTTTTATCCAAATCAAAGAGGGCCACATACGTTCTGCTTTCCGATATGGCCTGACTCCGGGCATATCTCAAAGAAGCTGCGATTTTCTTCGAAGCAGTCCTCAAATTCATATTACTCATAGATCCGGCGATCCTTGGCCCTACAAAGGCGGCCATGACGCTGATAATCACCAGGACTACGAGTAGCTCAATAAGCGTAAACCCGTATGAGCTTGAACGTTTATCTTCGTTTTTCATTCGATGTTCGACGTTCGATGTTCGATGTTGGATGTTCATTTTTTCCCACTATTCGCCTGTCGCACCAATATCCTTCCAGCTGACAACATCCTCGTTTTCGCCTTCACCTCCCGCGGTCCCGTCAGCCCCTAAAGAAATGATGTCGCAGTCTCCGTGCTCACCGGGGGATCGGTATTCGTAGGCATGTCCCCATGGATCCAGAGGAACATTCTTCGGCAAATAAGGTCCATCCCACCTTTCCACGCCGCCCGGTTTAGTCCTGAGGGCCTGCAACCCCTGATCCGTTGTGGGATATTTGCTGGTATCGAGTCTGTAAGTATCCAGGGCAGTCTCAAAAAGTGATATCTGGGCCTTCGCAGCATTTTGCCTTGACTTTCCCACCTTCCCGAACATCCGAGGGCCCACCAGCGCGGCTAAAAGGCCCAAAATGACCATCACGATCAACATTTCTATCAGAGTAAACCCCTTTTCTCTCCTCTTGTATCTCCCCATAACCACTCCCTTCCAAATTCGTTAATCCGATCTTTCAAAAGAATGAGCAACGCATTCCTTCACTTTAGACACTTTAGCTCACTTTAGGCATTTTAGGCATTTTCCGTTCTAAAAAGGCATTTCGTTCATGCTGAATATGGCCATAAGCATCGATATGACAACAAACCCGACTACAAGTCCCATGGCAAGAATCATGGCAGGCTCCAGAAGGCTGATAAATCTCTTGACCGTGTCCCTTACCAGTTTTTCGTAATTCTCTGCCAGCCTCAGGAGCATACTGGCTAATCTTCCCGTCGCCTCACCCACTGTAATCATATGAAGTGGCAATGAAGGAAAGACTCCGCTATCGCTCAACGGTTTTGAAAGCTTGTCCCCCTCTTTGACCCTCTCATATACCTCTTCCATTGACTTGGCGATCACACGGTTTCCTATAATATCCTTGACCAGAAGAAGCGCCTGCAAGATCGGGACCCCGCTCTTTGTCAAGGTCCCCAAGGTCCTTGCAAACCGGGCTACTTCAATCTTCTTGACTAACTCTCCGGCGATCGGAAGACTCAGTTTATTCCGATCAAGTCTCAACCGGCCTGCCTGGGTAATTAAATACCGTCTGAGGAAAAAGAAGATGGTACCTAATCCGCCGAGAATGACCCACCAATAGGTCCTCAACACCTCGCTGAGACCCAATAAGAAACGGGTGCTGAACGGTATGGCCTGCCCCATATCAGAAAAAATAACAGAGAATTTGGGAATAACAAAGGTCAGCAGGATTATGATTGAGGCCCCACCCACAAAGACGAGAAAGAGGGGATAAACCAAGGCCGATTTGATATAATCCTTCAGGTCCTGTGAACTCTCTAAGAAGGCTCCTAACCTTCCCAAGACAGACTCCAGGACACCGCCAGCCTCGCCGGCCCTCACCATGTTCACATAAAACGTGGAAAAGATCTTAGGGTGTTTAGCCATAGCATCCGACAGATACCCGCCTCCCTGCACGGTTTTGAGGATATCACCCACCACTTCCTTCACTTTTTCCTTTTCCGCCGCGTCAATCAATATGGAGAGTGCCCGGTCTACAGGAAGACCAGCCTCTAACAGTGTAGCAAGATCCTGGGTAAAGGCGAGGATATCCTTGCCGGAAACTCCTTTAAAAAAAGAGCTTATCTGCTTAGAAATATCGACATCAAGACGCTTGCCGCCACCTTTGGAAAGGGCGATCCTTATAGGGATAAACCCCATATCATGAAGCTCGGCCACCACGCCCTTCTCCGCCTCTGCCTCAAGAGAACCATTAACGACTTTTCCTGAACTGTCCGTTGCCTTATAAAGATACGTGGACATCCTATTTCTCTA
>PVMK01123600.1_pt1 | contig 16227 bp, 20 predicted proteins | sample 1853481 | NCBI WGS metagenome assembly PVMK01 (sample SAMN08533507, study PRJNA380276) | Marine sediment metagenome, whole genome shotgun sequencing project.
AAACCTACTACATTTACTGTAACATTACCTATACAGTAGTGGCTTTGATTTTTTAGTTTACTCTTCTAATTCTATGTCATTTTGAAGTTCTTTTGCCAATCCTATCCACCAACCATTTTTACTTTCAGACATTAATAAAAAAAGATCCCATGTTGCTAATAGATCTGTTGGTTATTTCTTCAAAGTAATTGTTTAAGAAAATCTGACAAAACCTAATCTTTGATATATTTACTATCTGAAGTGCCGTCTAAATCTTTAATTTTTACAATTAATGTGTCTCCTAATTTGTTAAAAATTCGTTGGCGGTTTTTGTTTGTCATAAGCCATCCTAATACAACATCGATTGGCAATAGAAATGATTTTCCAAAACTGCTAATTATAATACCTTTTAGGCTTGCTCTGTCTCCTGAAATATTTATTATTTTTAAATTGAGAATTTTTTTACCAATTGTTTGACCTGTTTTGTATTCTAAAACTACCCAATACACAAAAAACAAAATACTAGTTGGAATGTATTGCATACTTTCTGCCCAAAAACCATTATCCATAAATTCATAATCTAATGTTCCAAATGATGCAAAAATTATTGATGTTGAAATCATTGATACTATGATAAAATCCACTAACCATGCAAGAAACCTATCTGTCCATTTTGCAATAATTATTTTTGAATCTGTATCTGAATTCACTATGAAATGATCAATTATTTTACATTAATAAAATATGTTAATTGCAGTCTAACTCAAATCACAATATACTTTATACAACTTTTGAAATTACATGAACAAATTTTAGCATGTCCACTTTCTTGTAATTTTGAGATCTAATTTTGAAACAAAATTTCAAAAATTAAGATTAATTGTGAATTCATAACCCTCAGTGTAATAATTTTGAAGAATTACCTTAGAAATTAATAGGCTTATTTATGAATTAAATTTGAAACAATTTTTGATGTCAATTAACCCCCTTGATGTATTATTTTGGACATTTCGTCGAAATGAACAGGATGTGGTTAAACTTTACACCACACTTTCACCTGTAATGCAACTTGCAACAGGTGGGTCAATGCTCAATTTTGGATATTGGTCATCTAAACATACAGATCCAATTTCTGCACAAAATAACCTGTGTATGATTTTTGCAAATTTGGCAGAACTATCTTCTGGAAAATATGTAGTAGATGTGGGGAGTGGATTATCTGCCCCCTCAAAACTCTGGAGGGACACATTCAACGATCTCAATCTCTATTGTGTTAATATTAATTTCAAACAATTATCTTTTTCTGGACTGCAAAGAAATATAGAGTTTGTAAACTCTACATCTACAAAACTTCCATTTGCGGATAATTCAGTTGATCGTGTTTTAGCTCTAGAATCTGCACAGCATTTTAGACCTTTACCTGATTTTATATTTGAATCAAAAAGAATTTTGGCAAAAAATGGATTACTTGTTTTTGCAATTCCAATTACTACAACCAATTCATCTATTGGAAAATTAGGACTTTTGAAATTTACTTGGTCTTCAGAACATTACAGTATTGATTATTTGAAGAATTTGATTCTATCATCAGGTTTCACTATATGTGATGAAAAATTTATTGGTTCAAACGTATATGAACCTCTTGCAGATTATTACGATGAAAATAGAAGTATGTTAAAAAAATTAATCTTAAAACAATATCCTAGATATGTTGAAATGATTCTTCATAAATCCCTTCAAAAAATGAAAAAAGCGTCCAAAGAAAAAATTATCGATTACGCATTGATAAAATGTCGTTTATAATTATACTCTGAGTATATTTCGTGAAATTAAATTTTCCATTGCTTCGAGATAATTTGAATCTGAAATTTTTCCTTCTAACCACCAATTGGTTGTTTTTTTCCACCATTTTGGTATATTCAAATCATGGAGTTGAATTCCAACTGAATCCTGAAAAACATTGGTCTTGATTAGTGATGACTTTTCCCAATTTGTTGAAATTATAGTCTTTTCAAATTTCTCAGAAAGTAACAGTCCTGTCTCCTTGTCAATTATCAATAATTTAGTTTCATCAAAACTTTGTGCTATTAACCCTATTCTAACCAAATCTCCTATTGGAAAATTTGTAGTTCCTATTATTTTGTAATTATCTTCTACTGTTTGACCAATCACAATTGGAACTTTGTAAATGAATTTTCTAGTCTCACAGCATTTCTCTTCATCAGGGATTTTTATTTTTTCATCAAGATAAAATTGATTAGTTTCAATTCCTTCTTCTGAAATTCTCTTAGTATTAATTAAAATTCCATCTTGATTGATTTTTACAATCTCAAATCTTTCTGTAATTGTATTACCAAATTTACTGGTATGTGAATATGTAACATAATCAGTTTCTTTAATACACAAACTTTCTTCAGTACAAATTCTATTATTCATATTATCAATAATTGCCGGTGATAGAACATTATTTTGTAGCATTGCTCTTACTCCGTACGCAAATTGACTATCCTTTAATTTTTTATCAACCCACATCTGTGCATCTTTTTTTATCCAATCTGGTATTGTGGCAAATTCTCTAAGATGTCTTTCTTTAATGTCATCTGAACTTCCTAGATATTTTTCAATTTCTTTTATTAATACAAAATCTCTCAATACGTGTGAACTGTTCCATGCAATATGATTGTACAAAATAAAACATGCTCTAATATTTGGAAACTGAGGATGTTGATTTACCATAAGATCCTTTCCCAATAATTCGTATTCATAATAAAGAAATTCACAAAATTCTAAAATATCTTCTACTGTACTTACCTGAAAATCTGGAGTGTGCCCAAAAACATTTTGAATACCAAAACCCCCAATTAATATAATTATCATGATTCCGATTGTTATTTGTTTCAATGATACCCTCTTTGCAGTTTTAACTTATTAACTCCATGTAGAAATTTCTTAAACATGATTACCAATCTGGAATTTTACAACAAAAAACATTTCCTTATGCTGATTTATCAAATTGACTAGGTTTTTATTTTTGATATCTTAACTTAACTTAGTGTCTGATCCAAGTGGAACTTTGAAATTATATGAGAAAAAATGTGATCACTTGCTTGGAGAATCTGAGATCAGATTTGCAGGAATAGTCGATAAAAATGGTAAACTAATTGCTGGTGGCTTTAAAGAAGGAATAACCCCTTATGAAAATGATGAAACTAAACTTCAAACGTTTTTTGAGTTTGTTTCAAAAACATCTATTCGAAAAGAATTCGATGAGAGTCTAGGACCAATTAATTATCTTGCTGCTAGACGAGATAAGGCTGTTTTAGTGAGTTTTCCGTTCCCTATCACACAAATTCTATTACTAATATCTGCAGAACCAACTGTGAATATTGAAACATTGGCCAAAAAAGTTGTTGAAATATTTACAGATGTTAATTAAGTCTAATTCAACGATCTGGCGAATTCTTTAATTATGTAAAAAATTGTTTTTGAATATGACTCTTTTTCCAATTGTTTTTCTGCTTTTATTAATTACCGGTGCTGTTTTCCCTGCATTTGCTGTAGTTGATGATTTCACAACTGACAAACCCTTGTACCATTCTGGTGATCAATTAACAATATCTGGAACTGTTTTTTACGATCCTGCAATTTCAAACGTTGTCATTCAGATTTTTGATCCTTTCAATGGATTTACCGATTTTAATGAATTCCCTGTGAATTCTAACGGTGGTTTTTTTGCTGAATTTGGAATCGGCCCAACATGGTCGTCTGATGGGAGTTACACTATTCGAGTAAGCTACGATGGAATTTTAGTCAAATCTATTGAGTATCGAGAATTTTCAGAATTTGAACCAACCACTGAACCAACCACTGAACCAACCACTGAACCAACCACTGAACCAACCACTGAACCCGCCATTGGATCTCAAACAAATATTCCAGAAAATTCAGAAATTGTCTTTACTTTTGATACTCTAAAACTTCAAATTCCAAATTTTCCTGCCCTTGACAAAACTCCTCAATATTATATTGATAGATATAATGATGAACAAAGTTACAAATCTTGGTTTGATTCACAGTTTCACCTTTATTCAATTAACGATGTAGTGGGTTACAAGCCAACTCATGTGGATAATTTTCCTGCCCTTGACAAAACTCCTCAATATTATATTGATAGATATAATGATGAACAAAGTTACAAATCTTGGTTTGATTCACAGTTTTCAAATGATTCCATTTACAATATTCTGGGGTATGAAGACCCCATAACAATACCAAATTGGATTCGTAACAATGCTGAATGGTGGGCAACTGGAGAGATCACTGATTCCACTTTTGTTTCTGGAATTGAATTTATGTTGGAAAACAATATCATCATGGTTTCTACACTATCATCTGGAACTCCTTCTGATGAGGAAATTCCTGATTGGATTAGAAATAATGCCCATTGGTGGTCTCAGGATTTAATATCTGAAAATGAATTTGTCGATGCTTTAGAATATCTTATTCAAGAAGGAATTATCACAATTAATTGAAATTTCTTTTTTATCACATAGTTTTAATCTAACATTGATTATTCACAATTATCTTGAAAGCAACATTTGGTGCAGGATGTTTTTGGCATGTTGAAGATTTACTCAACAAAACAAAAGGTGTAAGATCTACCGCTGTAGGATATATTGGTGGCCAATTACCAAATCCAACTTATGAAGAAGTGTGTACTGATAAAACAGGACATGCAGAAGCTGTAGAAGTAGAATTTGATCCTGATGAAATCACTTATGATGAACTTCTTAATGTGTTTTGGAATAACCATAACCCTACAACATTAAATCGTCAAGGTCCTGACATTGGAAATCAATATCGTTCTGCAATTTTTTATCATGATGAAGAACAAAAAGAAATTGCTGAAAGATCAAAACAAATTCTTGAACAATCAGGAAAGCATGAAAATCCTGTCGTTACTGAAATTGTTCCTGCTCCTACATTTTATGCTGCAGAGGAATACCATCAAAAATATTTTAAAAAAACACGGATTTTCATAAAATCATTTTACAATAACTACTGGAATTTTTGATGTATGTATGACATAATTTGAAACACTTCCAAAGAACATTTCTTTTGCAGAACTCCTTCCACGAGATCCCATCACAATCATATCATATTTTCCTTTTCCATGCGCAAGTTTGATTATATTGTACCCAATGTCACCTCTCATCATTTTTTCTTTAAACACGATCCCATTTTGAGCAGCTAATGTCTTTGCATCTTCCATAATTTTTTTGACTTGTTTATTTAGTGATTTTTCAACTGAACCCACCCCTCTAAATTCTGAGTGTGGTGGGGCATAAATTGAATAGACTCCTGTGACGATTGCACCACATTGCCTTGCTAAGGTAATTGCCATTTCAAGTCCTCTTTGAGAATTTTTTGAACCATCTAATGGAACTAAAATCCTTGAAATTTTTTTCTTTAACATATTGCTTTGACTATTATTGATCTTAAAAAATGTAGATATTATAATCAGTTATTTGAAAATATTGAAAAATTATATATTATTTGATCGCTAAATTAACTAAAACTTATCTAGTGAGAATTATTGACGGTAAAATAGTGAAAGAAAAATTCCTTCAAATTGATGAGAGTAAAATTCGTTATCTTGAATCTGGAGATTCTAAAGAAACACTTGTACTACTTCATGGTTTAGGTGCATCTGCAGAAAGATGGAATCCCGTTATTCCTCTTTTTACTAACAAGTATCGTGTAATAGTTCCTGATCTAATTGGATTTGGTTATAGTGATAAACCCCTTGTAGATTATACTCCTGAATTCTTTTCTGAATTTTTAGAAAAATTTCTTATTGCATCTAATATTACACGCCCTTATTTGATGGGTTCATCATTGGGTGGACAAATATCTGCAGAATATACTGCTTCACACTCAGACAATGTTGAAAAACTTATTTTGGTTTCACCTTCTGGAATTATGAAACAATCTACCCCTGCACTTGATGCATATATTATGGCGGCATTATATCCCAGTGAACAAAGTGCAAAAAATGCATTTGAATTGATGGAATGTTCTGGAAAAAACATTGATACCAAGGTTGTTAATGAGTTTGTAGAACGAATGCAATTACCTAATGCAAAACTTGCATTCATGTCAACTATACTTGGACTAAAAAATGCTGAAGTAATAACCACAAAACTTCAATCCATTATTACCAAAACTCTGATAATTTGGGGGGCCAAAGATCCTGTCATTCCAATTGAACATTTGGATGAATTTGTTTCTTCAATCAAAGATTGCAGATTTTATAGAATGGATGATTGTGGGCATACCCCATATGTGCAAGATCCTGTTACTTTTTCATCTGTAGTGTTGAACTTTCTCCAAAATGATCGTGTTTAAATAACTCTTATTTCCTACTAATACCAATGAATGGTAATCAAAACCTATACGATCCTTCTGAGATGTTTAAATCTTGGATTCAAAAAAGTGGACGTGCTCAAGCAGAATTTATGAAAAACTTTGGCTCTTTGATGACAAATCAAACTAGTCAAACATTCAATCCATTAGAAGTTCTAAAAGGCGTTTCTGACAGCACTAAACAAGCTCAATCTAGCATGATGGAAAATATCTCATCAATGCAAAGTAAGAGTATGGATACTATGTTTTCCATCGGTCAAATGCTTCCTTCCTTCCTGAATTGGGGTGCTTACAAAACTACTATTAGTAGCAATGGCAGAATTTCAATTCCTGAAGCTGAACGTAATGCACTTGGCTTAAGTGACGGTGACTTGATTCAAGTCATTATTCTCCCAATAGCAAAAAAATCAAAAAATAAGGAGGTGAAACAATGAGTAAAAACGAAACAACAACAAATCCAAAAGATGTATTTTCAGTATGTCAAGAAAATGTAGACAAACTGTTCCAAGGTATTAGACAATCAGTACCACAGTATCATCAATCAATTACTAATGTACAACAAGAATACCTACAAGCATATGAAAATGTAGTAGATTCAACTATTACACTACAAAAAGAATATGTAAAGAAATCAGGTATTGCAGCTAACATTCCAGAGGCAACTCTTAAAGTAATTCATGATACAACCGAAGAATTTGTAAAGGCAGCTTCTATACAAAACCAAATTACACTTGCAACTATCGATGCAACACAACAAAACATCAAAACATTCAACGATAATGCAAAATCATTTGCTGACCTAAACAGAAACATTCTACAATCTTGGATTTCTGCATTCACTACAAAGAATTAGTGCAAAATCTATTTTTTTATTTTTTATTTTATGATCTTTCGGCTAACCATTTTCCTAGCTCAGGTAATACCTTTTTTTGTGATAATGAACTAGCAATCATTCCCACATGTCCTGTGGGATACATTCGTAATGTCTTATCTTCACTTCCTACAGCATAATGAAGTGGCATACTACATTCAGGTGATACCAGGTGATCTCCTACTGCGACCTGTGTGAACATTGGCATATCTATTTTCTTTAAATCAATGTGTTGACCGCCTACGAACATTTTGTTTTGAATAAGCAAGTTATCTTGGTAAATATCTTTAATCCATTGTTTGAACAATTCTCCTGGAATTGGGGGTGTGTCTCCTAACCATTTTTCCACCCTCAGGAAATTATCTACGTATTTTTTATTTTCAATATTTTTGAAAAACTTTACATATTTTTCAATACCCTGCTCAAATGGTTTTAGTACTGAAAAACAATAATACATGAATTCCGGAGGCATGTTTCCTATGGTGTCAACCATTTTTTCAACATCCATGTGTTTTGCTAGATTGCTGATTACTGTGGTGTCTCGCCATCCATCAATAACTGGTGCTGTTGCAATGTAGTTTTTTACACTTTCTGGGTGCAATGTTATGTATGCAGTTGCTATTGTTGCACCAGTACAATATCCTTGTAATGATATCTTTTCAGTGGATGACTCATTTTTGATATGTTCTACATAGGAATCTAAATATCCATTTACATAATCATCAAAATCCAGATATTTATCCATACTAGTTGGCGTTCCCCAATCTAACATGTAAACATCAAATCCTTGTTCTAGTAGATTTCTTACCCAACTTTTTTCTGGTTGGATATCTAATATGTGATATCTATTGATTAATGCATATGAAATTAGAAGAGGTGTTTTATGTTGTTTATCTGTAAGAGATTTGTAATGCAATAATCTTGTTTTATCTATTTCTTGAACAATATCGTGCGGTGTAACCTCTAACTTAATTTCATCTGGAGCTGAAACTAATTTTGGTGCATCAATTACATTCTTTGCTAAATTTTAAAATCTCTTCAATTATTTTTGGATCAATTATTGTAGACTCACTTTGCATTGTGTTTCACTCTCCTTTTTCTTTAATGCCAATTCCATTTCCCACTCTTTTTTTAAGTGAATGAATCTCTTTGTACACTCTCATCCATCTCTTCTTTACTGGGAAGATTAACTGATTGTAAAATCACATTACTGATATTACTCCAATGCTTTGTTAATTCAAGTTCTTTAGACACTAATTTTCCATAATTCTCACCGAACTTTCCAGAATCAAATAACTCTGTAAAATCATTATCAAAAATATCTATCCAAATTCTTTTGAATGCCTCTATCTGTTCCACATCTTGAGGAATTTCAGGAGCTTTTGTTGACCTTTTTTTGAGCAACTCACTCCAAGTATCTGCAAGCTGTTTGTAGTATTCTGTATAGTACTGATTAAACCCATCAAAACTTCGTTAATCTCAATTAATTCTGTTGATATCTTCTTTGAATTTGTTGCAAATGCCTCATTGGTCCAACTGATGTAAGTGCCTGTGGCTTACTTGACATCAAATGCATGATATCTGTCCAGAATAGTGACAAATGCTTGTAATAGTCTGTATTCTCTTTAGATGATCACTTCACAAATACCTATTATCACAGATCGCAATAAATAGTTCGATTGTAAAATTAGACTAATGGATAACGTTGAGGATCTTGAAAAGATTTGTCAAAAAATACTAAATTAAATTCTACGATGCGCTCAGCCAGATTCATCAACAGTCGAGGACATTTGGCAGCTGGTGGTATGAAAGATGGCATATTTTCACTTGAGGCTCAAAAACAAGATGAAATGATGTTCATGGAACTTGCCTTACGTGTAAGAATGAGACATGAATTTGATAAAGAATTTGGCGAAGTTCACTTCTCTATGTCATATCGAGATAAAGTGATTGTCATGAGTTTCCCATTAATTGATGATGACGTTTTGTTGATTTCCTGTGAAAAAGAAACTGATTTTGGTAAACTACCCTTTAAAATTCTTAAACTTATAGAACCCATTAAAAAATCACCTATGAAGACATTCTGATCATAACAACTTAATTCCACTTAAACCATCTTTTTTTATGTCATCTGAACAAAATGTTAGTTGGAATGAAATAGAATTATTAATAAAAACACTTTCTGAAAAGATTTTGAAACTAAACAGAAATTTTTCTAGTATTACAACTCTGAGTAGAGGTGGACTAGTTCCTTCACGTTTACTTGCTGATAATTTAGGGATTACAAAAATTTTTGTTGATCAAAAGAATATTACTTCAGATTCATTGTTTGTTGATGATATTTTTGATTCTGGTAATACTTTTGATAAAATTATATCTGATATTGATAACCCATTAAATCTAGTCTTTGCAACTTTGTTTGCAAGATCTGGAAAAAAATATCCAAGACAACTTGTTTATTCTAAAAAAACAGATAATTCTGAATATGTTGTTTTTCCTTGGGATAAATTAGAATTTCAAAGATCTAAAAAATAATATCTTCATTCATACAACTTGGAAGTTGTCCTTCATGTCGTTTTTTAAAATCTATAATTAATTTATGTTTTACAGTTTCAAAAGACTCTTCTTTTCTATATCTGACTCTTGTAGCTTGTGATATGTCTTTTTTTGATGCCGCCTCTTCAATTGATTTTTTCATATTTTTAGAACCCCCTATAAACAAAATCTTCATTGATGCATGCATCATAAATACACCTGATGATTTTGGAATTTTTTCAAATGTTTCTTGATTAAAATCTAACCAGTCTGACCATTCCACATTTGACATTTTAACCATTGAGCATTTTTCTCAAGCCTGCACATCTGTTCCTAATAGTTACTTCTGTAACACCTGATGCGTTTGAGATCTGTTTTTGAGATTTTACTTCACCTGTACTTATACATGCAAGATATAATGCAGCAGCTGCAATTCCCATTGGATCTTTTCCTGCAACTATTCCCTCCTTCTTTGCTTGATTTAATATTGCAATTGCTTTTCGCTTACTTTTTTCACCCAATCCAGCAATACTTGCAATCCTTGAAACACCTTTAACAGGATCAACCACTGGCATTTTTAATTCAAGTTCTCTGTAAATTAATCTATAACATCTTGCAACATCTTTTCTTCGTATGTTGATTCCTTTGGCAACATCATCTAATGTTCTAGGAGTTTCAGTGTTTCTACATGATGCATAAAGACATGCTGCAACCAATCCGTGAATCGAACGACCTCTTACTAATTTTTTCTCCATAGCTTTTCTGTAAATGTAAGCTGCTTTCTCAATTACTGCACTTGTTAATGCAAGTTTATCTTTTAGTTTGTCCATTTCGTTTAATGCTTGTCTTAGATTTCTATCTGCAGAAGAATGAGCTTGACTTCTACTATCCCACGTTCTTAATCTTTCAATAGAACTTTTCATACTTGCTGACAATGGCTTGCCTGTTGCGTCTTTGTTGACTGCACCAATTACTGTTGATAACCCCATATCGTGCATTGTTAATGATGTTCCTGCACCTACTCTAGTTCTATCAGTTCCATCACTTGCAAATGAGCGCCATTCAGCTCCTGTATCTGCAATTTTATCTGTAACTACTAATCCGCATTTATTACAACATAACTCCCCTGTATTTTGATCTGCAACTAATTTTTTATTTCCACAGGATGGACATTTTGGAGTACTGATAATTGTATTTCTAAGCATAATATCAAAAAATTACTTCAATACACTATTATCCATTTTACATGTATTGTGAAGGTTAATTGTGTGTAGGTTCAGCTAACTCTTATTATCATTTTTTGTAATATGATCGAATATTTTCAAAATCAACTTAAGAGACAATATGCATATGATGGAGTAAATGATGGATACATGATATTATTTTGTTCTTCAACATGTTTTAGACCTATAGAATGACCTAATTCATGTGTCATTATAGTTTCAACACTTTTTACATCATACAATTGAAAACTACCATCACAATTGTAATCCCCTAAAGTAACTTCCACAACACCTTTTCCAAGATGTGCATGACCTAAAACACCATCTCCAATATTTCTAACTACCCATGTTATCCAAACATTTGCCTCATGTTTTTGATTTGTGACTTCAAATGTCATTTTAGCTTTTTGATTGTTAGTGTTTAACTCCTGTCCTTTCCAAAATTCAAAAGAATTTGATAATGTACTAACATGATCTAATGGTAACCCTGTTGGCTGTTCATTGATGTATACTTTATAGTGAATAACGTATGTTCCATCTATAATTTCATATGTTGGATCAGGAAATTTATCTGACACTCTTTTTACTTCTTCTTCAAAATTCCATTTTACATAATCTCTTAGGAATTTTTTTATGACATCACTACTTGGATTTGGATATTCAATGTACCTTTTTTCTTTTGAAATATTATTTGATATATCTCTAAGATATTTGTCAAACAAATAAGATTCATGATCTAATTGCTCTTGTGATTTTTGTGTTGTATGTTGAATATTTACATTGATAAATCCATTATTGATCAACCATTGAACACTCTTGAAAAACTCTTCATCTGACAATAGTCCCTGACTCCACCATCCAGCATTTTTTCTAAGCCATGATGGCAATTCAGATTCAGATTCCCCTTCAGATGATTGACTTTCGGGAACTTGAATAATTTTATTTTGTATTAGGTATTCTAGACTTTTTGAAAAATCTTTGTCTGTAATTTGTGTTAATGACCACCAATTTGCGGTATTTCGCACCCAATCAGGTATAGTTGGTATCTGTTTTTTTTCTGATTCATTTGGTTTTTCTGTTGGTGTGTATGGATATTTCGAAATTACTTTTTCAACAAATTCTTTGTAATTATTTATTACAACACTGTTTGGTTTTTCTTTTAATGCCTTTTCAAAATATATTGCAGATTCTTTGTACTCTCCTAGATTTCCAAAACCTACCCCCATACCAGTTAATGAAATTATATCATTTGGTCTATGTTGCAAGACTTTGAAAAATTGTTTTAAAGATTTACTATGTTCTTCAAGATTACTTTGTACTATTCCTTTCATTTTTAATGTTGAAATATTATCTGGGGCAATCTCTAGAATCTCATCATAAATTGTTATTGCTTCTTTGTATTCACCCTTAACAAAATGTTCACTAGCTTTATTGAACATTAATTCCGCATTTTTTTCTATTTGTGCGGACGCTGTTCCTGAAACAATGGATGAACTTAACAGAACTACAACCAAAAAATAAATCACACCTTTCATAGAATTTTTCACATTTTTGATTCAAATTATACTTTATTTCTATTTTTTACTAAATTTGACCAAACATTCACTTTTGCTAGGTGAATAATCGATGTTTGTTAGATAATCTTTAATTTATTCATGAATACGTGTTTTTGTATTGACAAAGATTGGTTCTGGTGAAATAATTTATGAATTACGTACAAAAATACAACAGATTCAATCTGATTTGAATCAATTGGGAGACCCCATACAGGACATACCTGAATTAATTGTTTCAGCTAACCTGCTACGTTCAAATGAATATTTATCAAAGACAAATGAAAAAAAAACAGAATTACTCTCTTATTATTTACAGTATTCCAACGCTTTAGAGGAATTACTTTCATCAGTTTTTGATATACAGCACGATCTAAAAGAAATACTAAAAGAACAATCTGTTCTCATTTCACCCTCCACAAAAAAACAATTAAAGAAAAAAACTAAATCAAAAACTAAATCAAAAACTAAATCAAAAACTAAAAAATAATTTTATTTTGATACATGAGTAATATCCCCTGCAATTACTCTAATTGATTTACCATTACTTGATATTACCAATGCCCCATCTTCATCAATTTTAATTGCTTTTCCTTTAATTTTTCCATTTATTGTACTTAATTCTACATTTTTTCCTATTGTTGATGATCTTTTTGTCCATTCAACAATTATTTTTTTTATCTGTTTTGTATTTAATAATTCGTAAATTCTTTCCAATTCTATCAAAAACCTTTGAATTAATTGAACAGGTTTGACTTCCTTTTTTTGTTCACATAGTGATACAACTCCATAAAAATTCGGGGTGCCTTTTAGTGATTTTTCAATTTGCTTTACATCTACGTCAAAATTCACCCCCACCCCTAATACAAGATTCTCAATTTTGTTTGATTCCAGTGATACGTCAACAAGCATTCCTGCAAGTTTTTTACCTCCGATAGTTAAGTCATTTGGCCATTTTAGTTCTGGTGATATTTTGAATATTTTTTCAATTGCAATTGATAATGCTAAAGATGATGCAATTGGAAATAAGGTTGTAATTGAAATATCAAATTTTGGTTGTAAAATTATTGAAAACCAAATACCTCCTTTTGGTGACTCCCATTTTCTTCCCGATCTACCTTTTCCATCTGTTTGTTCTTTTGCAACTATTATGGTTCCATCATTTTCAGGATTATCAGCCATTTTTAATGCCTGATTTTGTGTGGAATCTATTGAATCAAAATAATATGCTTGTTGCCCTATACTTTTTGTTTTTAGTCCAGTAGTGATTTCCCATGGCAAGAGTGCATTTGAATTTGATACTAACTTGTAACCTAGTTTCTGTTTTGATTCAACAGTATATCCTAACTCTTGAATTTTCTTAATATGTTTCCATACTGCAACTCTACTAATTCTTAAAACATCACTCAAATCTTGCCCTGATAGGTATTCGGTGTCATGAGTTTGTAAAAATCTAAGTACTTTTACTAATCCTGGGTTATCAAAAGAATTGTAAATCAACTACAGTTTATTTTTACATCGAGTATAAAACACACACTAGAAACTCACATCAAATTCGCCTTCATCTGTTACTGAATCGATATTGTCACTATCTACACTTTCTGGTATATTTTCTACTGGAACATAACTCGACATTGCCATTCCCATCATACTGAACATCATAGAAAACATCATCATATCCATGACCCCAAAAAATATCATTGTGGGGAAGAATGATTTGTTATCATCCATACATTGTTTCAGATTTTCTTTATCTTTTGTTTTGTATAATATTGACATTTGATTCCATTTTGCTTGTAATTCATGAATTTGCTCATCCACTTTCGTTGATCCTTTACCTGTAACATTGATTTCTATTTTATTTCCTAGCCACCCTTTTTTTTCTACAACTTGAATGAGTCCACCATTTTCCAATTTTTCCAAAATTGTATTTAATTCCTTAGCTTCAATCTGTGTAATTTTCTGAATTCTTTCAAATTTATTAATTCCGTGCTTTATTGCACCTAATACTATGATGGTTTTTGGCTCTAAATTCATAATATTTTATTTTGAATACGATTAAAAATTCTTTGCTTCATATATTATTTAAAATATCTATTCCGGCAATTTTGTATCTACTAGTACCTCTTTTGTGGGTATTAGCACGGGTATTAGGAAATTTTTTTTGCAATATGTGATAAAAATTCCTCACTTGTGTACTGGGAAAAAGCTATGAAGAATCTTTGAATAAAGACTTGCTTAATGGAGAAAAATCTATGATACCTCTATCCAAGGCACGTTGAATGTCTTTGAAGGAAAATCATATCTTTTTAGGCACTATGAAATGTCTTGCTAGCAAATACTAGTGCCTGTTATTGTTCTACAAAGTAGAGATACAGAACCTTGTAAGGATTTGAAAGTATAGTAAACTATTCTTCTGCAAGTATTGCATCTACTTCCTTTCTATGATGAATACAGTATGGCTGAGTATTCCTACAATCAGGACAGTTTAGATATTTTCTAAAATCAATCATAATGAGAGTTTGGTTTTTACTTTAAAGATCTTTCGTAGGAATTATTCGAGTTTGTTCTATTATGGCATTTCTTACAATCTATGTGTTTAGCTTGAAGTAAACAAGTACTTTTGACAGAAAATTGACAAAAATTGTGATATTTGCAAACTCTGGTAACGTTTCTCTTATTTTGATAGCATGATTTGTTGGTTCCATCATTGTTTGTAATGATTTTCTCTTTATTCCTGATGCTAATTCTTTTGACAAACTTCCTTTATACTAAAAATTTAATGCCATCGAATCTGATGGTTGATTTTCTATAACTAGAATTTTGGCTAAATTATTCATATTTGGATGTATTTTTGCACTCTCGTTAGTGCTAATAATTAACTCTGTTAATCCTGTTGATGCATATGAGGGCAAAATAGGTAATGTCCTATTTGAAATCAGGCAAGATGGGAAAATCACTCATGATGATGAGAAATTCATTAAAGCAATTAATGATTATGTGAAAAAACAGTCCCCCAAGAATTTCAAAGAAAAAAAACTATTGGGAGAAATAAGCAAATACAAAAATTCGTATATTGTGAAAAATAATAAAATAAAATTCATACAAGACAGGGAGGAATATATGCAAACACAATTAGATATTTTGAAAACAAAAAAGGATTTTCAAAATATCAAACATAAAATTACATTGGATAATTTTCAGAATTTTAAATATTATGAGAATTTAGACATACAGGTTTTAGAATATACTTTGATTCAAGGTGAGCCTCGTTTGATAATACTGGCGTTAGATGGAGTAGTGAAGAAATACCAAAACTTTGCTCATTTTAAAGACAGTGATTTCATTAATGAGATAGAAGAGTTGAGAAGGGATCTCAAATCCATGAGCAGTCTCAAATCATTTGATGAAAATTATGAAATGAATAAAAAATTATTAAAATCAGTGAAAGAGTTCACTAACAAAGCAAAAGATAAAATTACTAAAATTAAAAAAAGTTTGGACAGTTACAACAATCAAAGAGATAACTCCAATCCTAAAATCTTAAACCCGCAAGATAATGCACCAAATGAACCTGGCTCACCACAACCTGGCTCACCACAACCTGGCTCACCACAACCTGGCTCACCACAACCTGGCT
>PVMK01124537.1_pt1 | contig 16225 bp, 13 predicted proteins | sample 1853481 | NCBI WGS metagenome assembly PVMK01 (sample SAMN08533507, study PRJNA380276) | Marine sediment metagenome, whole genome shotgun sequencing project.
ACGCTACACACCGCAGGTGTAAAATATGCTCTAAATAGAGTATTTACATCCGATTATTGTTTTTCTATTATAGTCTTGTAGTTTATTCTAAAAAAGGGGGAACAATTTTATATTTGTATATGCTACTTTTCCTTATACCAAAATAGACTAAAAAGCGCGAATAGAGCAAACAAGCCATATAAGGCAGGTACATCAAGTCCAGATTTTGATCCAAGCATTCCCAATAAACCTAAGAAACCAAGACATCCTAACACGTTCAATTTTATATACATTTCCTTGGTAATCTCCCAAAAGTGAATATTAAAAAAATAAACATGTTTAAATTAGTCATTAATCTAATCTTAATCAAAAGATAAATATTCATGGTAATTTGGATACAGATGGGATACCAATTATTGTTTCTCATCTACAAATCGCTTAACTGCAAGTCAAGCGGTCGTATTGATAGGGGTTGTTTCGGGAAATTTTCAAACTATCTGCTAAATAAGGTGGAGGTGCTTCTTTCTAATTGAAGTCTACTATTTTCTAAATACGCCTAATAGATTTATTTATATATATATAATATATTAACTTGGACTACTGCTGATTGAATTAAACGTGCCGCCTGATTGGATTTGTATAGACCAAAGGAGGATTCGTGAACAAAATTTTATTACTTATAGCTTTTACATTTCTTGCTTTTAATGTATCTTGTAAAAATGATCCAACATCTTCAAAGAATACAGCTCCCATTGCATCATTCACTATCAACCCAACATCAGGAACAACTGCCACGACATTCGCCTTTGATGCTAGCAGTTGTAGTGATAATGAAGATGCAACATCAGCATTAGAAGTAAGATGGGACTGGAATAATGATGGCACGTGGGATAATGATTACAGTACAACTAAAACCGCTACTCATCAATATAATACAACTGGAACTTACACTATTAAACTCGAAGTTAAGGATAGTGAGGGATTAACTAACACAGCTACAATGACTGTTAGCATTCTACTGCAAAGTATTATTGTTACATTCCCTGATGCTAACTTTGAAGCATTAATACGAGAATCACTAAATATCCCTATCGGTGATATAATGAACACTGACCTTATTACTATTAATACACTTTCAGGAAGTGATAGGGGGATTACTAATATAAGTGGTATAGAGTATTGTACAAATTTAGAGAATCTCTATTTAGAGAAAAATTCAATATCTAATATAAGTGCACTAAGTAGCTTAATAAAACTAAAAATATTAAAGCTTTATAATAATTTTGCTATCATAGATATAAGTGTTTTAGAAAACCTAATAGATTTAAAACAACTATTTTTAACTGGTAATCTAATAACTGACTTAACACCAATTTCTGGTTTGAATAATCTTACGGTACTATTAATTGGGGGGAATCCATTAGATGATATTAGTATTGTTTCAAATCTTACACAATTACAAGCATTGTATCTTGGAAATAGTCATATAGGTAATATAAGTGCCTTATCAAATCTTACAAATCTTAAAACATTAGACCTGAATGATACACAAATAACGGATTTAACACCACTCACAGGATTGATAAATTTAGAAAGATTATGGGTGAGTAGTAATAATCTATCCGATATATATACACTTGCTAGTTTAACAAATCTCAAATTTTTACACATAGCTAATACAAATACTATCAGCATTAGTGATTTAACAGGATTAGTCAATTTAACTTCATTATCTATTTTTAATAATCAAATAATTGATATAAGTCCACTATCAGGATTGATAAATTTAACAAATGTAAATATGTGGAGTAACCAAATTGTAAATATTTCTCCTTTATCTGGATTAACTAACCTAGAATCAGTAAATATAAATGAAAATATTGTTACAGACATATTACCATTAGTTAATAATACTGGAATTGATAATGGGGATTCAATATGGTTGGAGAATAATCCGCTTAGTGAAACTTCGATTAATACTTATATCCCCCAATTAGAAGCTCGTGGCGTAACAGTAACTTATTAATTTTGGATACCTGCGGGATACTAATCTACGTTTCTCCTCTATAAAGCACTTGACTGTGTGTCAAGAGGTCGTCAATTAGTGGTTTGAATCATTTATTAAAGTACCCACCCACGCCATTGGTAGGCGGGTGGTGTTTATTATATATAAAGCACTCTTGCACACTACAGGGGATAATTATCTAATTAGAATATTAGAATCCGATTATTATTGTTAATAATATTCAATACATGTAATATTTTATGTTGCCCAGAAGTAATTAACAATCACATTTTACGCTACTAATAATGCGAAAGGAATATCTTATGTTTAACAAGTGGTTCATAGTTTTAACTCTAACAGCCTTAGTTATTGCTATATCTTGTAAAAATAGTCCAACAGATTCCAAAAATATATCACCTACAGCATCATTCACAATTAGTCGAACCTTAGGTACAATAGCATACCGTATTCGATTTTGATGCTAGTGGCAGTAGTGATAATGAGGATGCAATTTCAGTTTTACAGGTTAGGTGGGATTGGAACGATGATGGTGTATGGGATACAGATTACAATACAGCCAAAACAGCAACTCACCAATATACTTTAGCAGGAACCTATACGGTTAAACTTGAAGTAAAAGATAGTGAAGGGTGGATTAATAACACAACTAAGGATGTAACTGTCCAGCGACAAAGCACAGTTGTTACATTTGTTGATTCTAGTTTTGAAGCATTAATAAGAGTAACTCTTAATAAACAAGGTGGTGATATTACAGATATAGAATTAGAGGACATCACACAGCTCAATGGAAGTGGTTGGAATATTTCGGATATTTCTAGAATTGAATATTGTATAAATATACAAAATCTTGATTTACGAGATAATCAAATAATCGATATAAGTCCATTAAGTGGTTTAGTATATCTACAAACTTTATCTTTATTGAGAAACCAACTAATTGACATAAGCGCATTAAGTGGGTTACTTAATTTAAAAGTTCTTGGATTATCTGAAAATCAGATAATTGATATAGGTTCGTTGGAAGGTTTAGCAAATTTAAACCTACTTTATTTAGGCAATAATCAGATTATTAGCATAATCTCGTTAAGTGCACTAATCAATTTGAAAGAGCTTGGCTTGGCAGATAATCAAATAATTGACATTTTTCCACTAATCAGTAATGGTGGCATAAATACTGGAGATAAAGTCTACTTAACCAATAATCCATTAAATGAGATGTCAATTAATACTTATATACCACAATTAGAAGCAAGAGGCGTAGAAGTAATATATTAATAATTTAAGTGATACTTTTGTGATACTTCTTTTTTAGCACACCCACCCACGCCATTGGTACAACTTTGGGGGGGCAGGTCAAATAAGGAAAATCCTAATCCAATAGCCAAAGCGCAGAAGAAAGACGTGCGCACTAATTTAATTAGTTTCATTAATTATTTACTTTCATAAAGTATTATAATTAAGTAATCGAAATTGTTTTACAAACTACTAAATAAAGATATTGATCATTTTAGACAAATATTGTTAATCCAACAAAACATATTTTAAGCAAAAGTTTATTATCCTTCCGGGTTCTGGATAATCGTTCATTACCATATGTTGTTTGTTAAATAGATTAGAAGCATCCAAAATGAACTGCAGCGAATTACCAAGCAATTTTTTCTGATATTTTAGTACTGCACTGGTAGACCAATATCCTGGAATACTCGTATTATCTTCAACACCATATTGTGCTAATCTTTCTCCTGTGTAGTGTGCCTGTACTCCAATGCTAAATCCTTGAGTTGAATAGTTAAATCCAATAAATCCGATAAATTTTGGTGCAAACAATAGCTGTTTGTTTAAATCTAGATCCTCGGTTTTTTGGTATGTTGTATGCCATGCTAATTGTAATGGTAATTGTGTTAGCGTTACTTGATTACCAAGGGTAATGTTTGTTCTACGGGATTTTGCTATATTTTGCGGTTGCCAAATCAATAAAGTTTCATCGGTTGGTGTCCACTGAATAAGATCAATAGCATGATTGTCAGAAATATTTATGTAAATATTGTTTGTGTATTCATTATTTAAATAAAACTTATATTTAAATGAATGATTCCAGGATTTTTCTGGTTCTAAATCTGGATTACCACCCGGATTCCAATATAGATCATTAAATGTAGGATTACGAAAACCTGTTCTAATAATATATTCTAGCTTTGAATTTTTCAATCCATTGTAAGCGATTCCAATGGATTGATTATTATGTACAGCAGAACTACCAATTCTATCTATACGAAATGCGGGGGATACCATAAATTGATTTATTAACGGAATACTTACTTCAGTTGCAAATGATTGTGCGAACCTTTCATGATCTCCGACATCGGTACTTTCAATTTTATCTTGCTTTCCTTCAAGTAAAATATTAATCGAAATATTATTCAGAATAGTTTGATTATGATTAATATTTGCAGAATTACTATATACAGTATGTTCGCTAGATAGTGGCCATAATGGATTAGGATTATCATAATTTTCTGTACTTATACGGGTGCTCAGTTGAATCTTTGTATAACCATTTTTATTTAAATGATTGTAGGATATGTTACCCAGTTGCAATTTATTATCGCGACGAGCTACTGGAGATGGCCATGCTATCGATCCTGCTACACCTCGACTCTGGCGAGATTCCATAAATAAACCGCTAATATTAGATTTGTCAGAAATCTTAGCAACGCTATTTAATGAGTAGTATTTACGTTCAAAATCGTTGTTTTCTCGAGTAAATTGGTCATTATCAACAGAATAATCATAATTACCATCGTCTTTAAGATACCCTACAGATAGATTAATAGCAATTCTATCAAAATTTTTAAAATAATTACCCAATAGCCCACTGTGACCAAACGTGCCTATCCTTGCCGATATGTACGTACTATTTTGCCATGGATTGATATTTATTGCTCCATCAATTGCTCCGGATCCAAAAAATATGCTTGGAGAATTAACTAATGACAAGCTGTTGATTAATACTTCTGGCACTAGTGTCAAATCAACACTTCCAAATTGTGCATCAGTTAAATCAACATCTCCTAACAATATTTTTGTGTTGACAGCTGGACTGCCATAAGTACTTAAAAACATGCCACCGGTTTTACTTCCATAGGTTCTTATTGCAACACCAGGTATTTGCTGGAATAAGTTAATTGGCTCATTGTTTTCAAGTATTTTAGAGTAGGTATTTGATAATTGTTTGTGAGCAATATCATTGCTGCCTTTAACAATTACAGCTTTATGTTCTATTGGCTGTGGGCCTAACTCAATTAAATAAAATGATAATTCTGAAAGTTGAAAATGACTTGTATTGTATCCATAACGTGAAACGCTCAATGAATCACCAAGGCTCATTCGGGTACTAGTATTGTAATTAAAATATCCATTTTCATCTGAGATAACCCAGTTTTTACCTGAGACATCACTAATTACCGCGTATGATAATGGACTGCCACTGGTAGAAAATACTTGACCTGAAATTGGATTTTCGGCTAACACCAATGTTGTAATTAGCAGTGTGAAAAGTACTTGTTTGAACATAACAAACCTCCATTTATTATAGGGGTTTGTCGTGAGGAGATCAGCGTATTGCAGAAATTCCACGACTCATAACCCGTAAGTTCGTTCAAAAAGGGTCATTGTGTAGGTTTCCTGACTTACGCCTTGCGATGACATCCGCCTTCTCATCCCTGATTAAAGAGACAATGACATCATGGATGCATCATACGATTACAGTAGCGGGAACTGTGCCCGATTTTCACGGGCTTCCCTTCCACAATTAACCAACAATTAGTTTAAATAACATGTTAATATTAGGGTATGCTAATTACTAATTCAAAGAAAATTAAAACCCAGAAAAGAAATTTTAACACAAGACGTAAATAGGAAGGTATATAATATGAATCTTAAACCGAATAGGAGAGAGGGAGAATGCTGCTACCCTTTTATTTTTGAAAAATCTTATAAGTGCGATTATGAAATACTCACCAATGAACTATGTCGTCTTGTAGGTGGTATATTATCATATACAAAAAATTAATTTCCAGAAATACATTCTGAATTAGAAAAATTACAACCGCTTATATATCATTTAAATGGTTCTATTCGTGGGAAAGTTGCAATAGATGAAAAGGATATTCTTTGGTTAAAACAATTATATTACAATCACAATAATTTTACTAAAGATTCATTTAATTCGTTTATTTTACCTAGAGGAGACGAACCAGTCGCACTATTAAATAGTGCGAGTAGTTTAAGTAAAAAGATTATCAGAGTAATGGTAACAATACAGAATGAAGAAAAAATAGAGATAGATAATAAGCTATCAATATTTACTAATTTATTGTGTAATTACTTTTTCATTTTAACAACAGTGCTGAATAAAATTAGGGGAAGGGTAGAAATTGAATTTGAAACTAAAAGTTATTCAAAAAAAGTATTTGAGGTAAATAATTTAATAATATGATAGTACTGATTATTTAATTTCGTGTACGACTCCATAACCTGTATAGTATTGGAAAAATCCGGTGAAAAACCGAAGTATAAAATTGTAGTATAATTTCTAACCTTAGTTGCATAGAGCAGAGGTCAATGAAATGTTACAAAGAATCTGTAGCTTATTGCTCAAATAACTGCTCTAGTTTTTTATACAGGCAATTCCTTAATTTTCAACTATAATATAAACGATAATGATAGAAGTGGACAGTGATTGACATATGTGTAGCACAGTTATAGCACTTTTTTTAACTTGTTCCTCGACGAACACTGCCCTTATAAGGCAAATGTCGGAAGTTCGAATCTCTCAACGCCCGCTCTAAAATCCTCGTCGTTAGATATATTTTATCATCTGGGTATTTAATTTTTATAGGTTAATAAAAGTATTAAGAAAATTATGGAAATAAGAAATATTGCAATTATTGCACATGTCGATCACGGAAAAACAACCTTGGTCGATAGAATTTTGCACCAGGCAAACTTGTTTAGGGATAATCAAAAGGTGCAGGAGTTGATCCTGGATTCAAATGATCTGGAACGAGAGAGAGGAATAACTATTTTATCTAAGAATGTATCCGTTAGATATAAAGGAACAAAAATTAACATTATCGACACTCCCGGTCACTCGGATTTTGGCGGAGAGGTAGAACGTGTTTTAAATATGGCTGATGGAGTATTGTTACTTGTTGATGCTTTTGAAGGCCCGATGCCGCAAACACGATTTGTTTTGCAAAAAGCGTTAGAACTTGGTTTAAAGCCAATAGTTATTATTAATAAAGTTGATAAACCAAATTGTAATCCGGAGGAGGCAAACGAACGTGTTTTTGAACTAATGTTTTCTCTGGACGCAACAGAAGAACAACTAGATATTCCAACTGTTTATGGTTCTTCAAAACAAGGTTGGATGGGAGCCGATTGGAAAACAACAACGAATGATATTACTTATTTGTTAGATACCATTATTGAACATATTAACCCACCAAAAGATAATCCTGGGACATTACAGTTACGGATTAGCTCGTTAGATTACTCCTCGTTTACAGGAAGAATAGCAGTAGGAAGAATACATAGAGGAAGTATGAAGAATGGTGATAGGGTTTCGATTATTCAAAGAGATAGACAAATAAACAAATCTGTTGTTAAGGAACTATATCTTTTTGAAGGATTAGGAAAAGAAAAAACCAAAAAAGAAGTTAAATCAGGCGAAATTGTAGCGATCGTTGGACTGGAAAACTTCGATATTGGAGATACAATTGCTGATTTTGAAGCGCCTGAAGCTCTAAAACCAATCACGATTGATGAACCTTCCATGAGTATGTTATTTACCATTAATAATTCACCATTTTTTGGCAAAGAAGGTAAATATGTTACCTCAAGGCGTATTAGAGAAAGATTGTTTAAAGAAACAGAAATTAATTTGGCGCTTAGGGTTGAAGAAACAAATTCGCCTGAAAAATTATTGGTTTACGGCAGGGGAATCCTGCATTTATCTATCCTCGTTGAAACGATGAGGAGAGAAGGCTACGAACTGCAATTGGGTCAACCTAAGGTAGTTATTAAAGAAATTGAAGGGTATAAACATGAACCGGTAGAACTCTTATATGTTAATATTCCTCAAGAATTATCCGGTAAAGTAATAGAGATAGTATCTAAGCGTAAAGGAGATATTCTCAATATTGAGACAAAGGATGATAGAATAAATATTGAATTTAAAATATCAGCCAGAGGCTTGATCGGACTTGCTAATCCAATATTAACAGCAACCAAAGGCGAAGCAGTAATTTCGCATCGGTTTAAGGGTTATGAGCCGTGGAAAGGTGAAATACAAAGTAAGAGGAATGGCGCTTTAATAGCGATGGAAACAGGAACTGCTATTGCTTATTCAATAGATAAATTGCAAGATAGGGGTAATTTTTTCATCAATCCTAATGAAAATATATATGCCGGTCAGGTGATAGGTGAGAGCACAAGATATGATGATATTGTAGTAAACGTAACCAAGACAAAAAAATTATCGAATATGCGGGCTGCAGGTTCTGATGAAAAAGTATCAATCGCTCCGGCAATAAAGTTTTCATTGGAAGAAGCGATGGAATATATCGGAAAAGATGAATATGTCGAAGTTACCCCCAAATCCATACGTTTAAGAAAAATATTGCTAAGTGAGCATGACAGAAAAAGAAACAAGAAGTCTGACAATTAATAATATTTTAGCTGAATATTCAACAATATACTAAATATTTACTAAAGTAATTTAGGAGTAAACTTCGCGTTAAATTTTATTGTATAAATGGTGGAGATAAGATGAAAAAGAAAATAAGAATTGGAATTATGGGATTTGGTCGAATCGGTCGGAATTTGTTCCGATTAGGTTATGATAATCCTATATTTGATTTTGTGGTAATTAGTGATCTGGGTGAACCGGAAGCGATGCATTATTTATTGATGAGAGATTCTGTTTACGGTACGATGACCGAAGATGTAAAACTCGACGGTAATTATTTAAAGGTTCGCCATCAAAATACTCGACTATTGGAAGGTGGTAAGCCGGGAAGCATTCCATGGGATGCTTTTGATGTTGATTTTGTTCTTGATGCAACCGGTCAATATCATCATAGAGCTGATTTGCAAGCGCATATAGATGAGGGTGCCAAGCGGGTTATTGTGGCAGTCCCGCCTGTTGATGCGGTTGACAGAATTGTAATTGCCGGAATAAATGATGACGAAATTGAAGCACATGATAAATTGATTTCAGTCACTTCCTCCACAACTCAAGTTTTGGCGTTAATGGTAAAAATGTTGGATGAAAAATTTGGCGTTGAACGGGCAATGATGACTTCAATCCATGCCTATACATCAGATCAACCACTTGCCGATGCAGTTCGTTCCGACTTGCGACGCAGTCGCTCGGCGGCGGAAAATATTATTCCTAACGAAAATGAATCACCACGCTTAGTCAGCGAACTAATGCCGAAATTCAAAGGGAAATTAGCTGGTATGGCACTAAACGTTCCGGTTCCCGATGGCTCTTGTGTGGACTTATCGACCGAATTAAAAAATATGCCGGCTGTTACGGAGTTGAATGCAGCAATTAAATCTTATGCTGATGGTTCGCTGAAAGGAATCGTCGGTTACACCGACGATCCGATTGTTTCATCTGATGTATTAGGAACAAGTGAGACTATGATTTTTGATGGTAAAGCTACTATGATCACCCAAAATAAGCTGTTAAAAACACTCTGTTGGTATGATAATGGATGGAGTTTTTCTAAGCGAATACTTGAATTGATTGAAGCTTATTCAAAATTGGAGGTGAAATAATGAGAATTGCACTTAATGGTTTTGGAAGAATTGGTCGATCGGTTTTCCGTATTATGAATGCTAGAGACGATATTGAGATTGTAGCTATCAATGATATTTCACCATCTGATTCATTAGTCTATTTGTTGAAATATGATACAGTTATGGGACGTTTTCCTGGTACTGTTGAATTAAATGGCGATGTTTTAGAGACGGGCAAAAATAAAGTTAAGATGTTGGAAGAAAGAAATCCTGCTGAATTGCCATGGAAAGAACTCGGAATTGATGTTGTAATCGAAGCAACCGGAATATTTCGTACAATGGAAACTTTATCTGCGCATTTAAAAGCCGGCGCTAAGCGTGTTATATTAACTGTGCCTGCTAAAGACGAAATTGATTACACAGTAGTTATTGGAGTAAATGACGACGGATTGAACAAAGACCACCGTATTATATCAAATGCTAGTTGTACAACCAATTGCTTAGCTCCAATGGCAAAGGTTTTGAATGATGCTTTCGGTATCGAATATGGTGTAATTAATACAATCCATGCTTATACAAATGATCAACGCCTCGCCGATGTTCCCCATAGTGATTGGCGTCGTGGTCGCACTGCGGCCGAAAATGTTATACCAACAACAACCGGAGCAGCACGAGCTGTTGGAGTTGTATTGCCCGAATTAAAAGGTAAACTTGACGGTATAGCAATGCGTGTACCGGTTCCCGACGGTTCAGTTGTAGATTTAGTAGTTAGGCTCAAACAAGACGTTACTCCCGATCAGATTCATGGTGCTGTTAAAGCCGCATCTGCATCAAAACGATTGAAGAAAGTTTTGGAATATTCCACGTTACCGGTTGTATCGAGTGATATAATTGGTAATCCGCATTCATCAATTTACGATGCACCGTTTACGCGTGTTATTGAGGGTAGTTTTGTAAAGACACTTAATTGGTACGATAACGAATGGGGTTACTCTAACCGTGTTGTTGATTTGATTGATCTGCTTCGAGATTTAGATTAATATATTTTGGAAATGACAAAACCCTCAAGGTTTTCTAAAACCTTGAGGGTTTTTTTCTTTGGGGTCATCCTGAGTGTAACGAAAAATCCATAATAATACTTATTTAAGAACTAGATTCTTCACTTCATTCAGAATGACAAACTTTGTAGAGACAGGGCATGCCCTGTCTCTACTTTATTAAATTAATTCCCCTAAATCTTTATAATAATCCAAGCTCTCTGGGTTTACAAGAGCATCACGATTGCTTACTTTTTTCCCATGAATTATCCTCTTAACAGCAATTTCTACTTTTTTCCCGTTAATGGTATATGGAATATCAAGAGTTTTTAATATTATAGAAGGAACGTGTCGCGGTGAACAATTTGATTTGATAGTATTTTTAATTTTAGCAATTAAATCATCATCAAGTTTGTATTCATCATTTAATTTGATGAACAGGATAACTCTTTCATCACCTTGCCATTCCTGTCCGATAACCAAACTATCATCAATCTCAGGCATATTCTCTACTACTCTGTAAATTTCGGATGTGCCAATCCGTACTCCTCCCGGGTTTAGTGTTGCATCGCTGCGTCCGTGCATTGTTACTCCGCCATGTTCACTGATAGCAATATAATCTCCATGATGCCAGATATCGTGATATTCCTCAAAATACGCTTTTCTATATTTTTCTCCGTCGGAGTCATTCCAAAAATATATTGGCATAGAAGGGAATGGACTAGTACATACTAATTCACCCTGTTTATCAATAAGTGATTTACCATCAATAGAATATGAATGCACGTTCATTCCAAGTCCACGACATTGAATCTCTCCTCGATAAACCGGTAAATTTGGATTTCCTAAAACAAAACATGATATAATATCAGTACCACCTGCAATTGATGAAAGAGTCACATCCTTTTTAACATTAGAATAAATATAATTAAAATTCTCTTCTGTGAGTGGTGAACCAGTAGATAAAATCGTATTTAATCTGTTCAAATCTGAGTTAATCTGTGGTTGAATTCCTGCTGATTCGCAACTTGCGATATATTTTGCACTGGTTCCGAACACGGTTATCACAAGTTCATCAGCTAAATTCCATAGAGCATTTCCATCCGGATAAAATGGTGAACCATCATATAAAACAACTGTTGATCCAATCGCAAGCGAAGAAACGAGCCAATTCCACATCATCCAGCCACAAGTGGTAAAATAGAATATTGTATCATCTCTAGTAAGATTTGTGTGTAAACGTAATTCCTTAAGATGCTGCATTAATGTTCCACCGGCACCGTGTACAATTGCCTTTGGCATACCGGTTGTTCCTGATGAATACATAATATATAATGGATGATCAAAGGGTAATTGTTCAAAATGCAAATCTTTTGATTTAGTTGTTTTAATAAAATTTTGATAACTAATTCCATTTGGTATATCAGTTAATTCAACCGAATGGGAAATATATGGATTTACTATAACATTTTTTAATGACGGCAAATTTTTTGCAATATTTATTATCTTATCCAGATAATTGAACTTTTTACCATTATAATTATATCCATCAACAGTAAATAATAGTTTAGGTTCAATTTGTTTGAATCTGTCTAATACACCTTTTATACCAAAATCAGGGGAGCATGAACTCCAAATTGCACCAATCGATGCAGTAGCAAGCATTGCTATTACCGTAATCGGCATATTAGGTAAAAATCCGACAATCCTGTCTCCCGGCCGGATACCTGCGCTTCTCATTGCGCCTGCTAATATTGATACTCTTTCATATAATTGTTTATATGTGAGAGATTGTGGTTTCCTGCCTTCACCTTTAAAAATAAGTGCAATTTTATCATCGCGATGGCGTAAGAGATTTTCAGCAAAATTCAATTTAATACCTGAGAACCATTTAGCTCCCGGCATTTTGGAGTCATCATCAACTACTGATTCAATTTCACCTGTATGAATTATTTTACCGAAATCCCAAAATACTTTCCAAAAATCAGCTATATTTTTTACAGACCAATTGTATAATTCGTCGTAATTTTGTAAAGATAATTGGTGATGATTGTTCACAAATTCTGTAAATCTTGTCATTTGTGAATCTTGGATTTGTTTTTTTGTAGGTTTCCAGAGTATCTTTTTTACCACATTATCCATATAAAAAAATACATGTACTAAATATGATTATCACACAAAATTTATTTATTAAAAGAATAAGAATATTATGAAAATAGCATTTTTAACAGCCGGAGGTATTGCACCTTGTTTGTCTGCTTCGATTGGAGCATTAATTGAGGAATATAATAAACTCGCTCCAAAAGCTGAGTTAATCGGATATCTAAATGGTTACCGCGGTCTTCTCCTTGGGAAAAGCATCACAATTCCCGAGACAGTAAAAAGTAATGCAAAAATCTTATATGAATTTGGCGGTAGCCCGATTGGTAACAGTCGAGTGAAACTTACAAACATCGAGGATTGTGTAAAAAATGGTTATGTGAAGGATGGAGAAAATCCGTTGGAAGTTGCCGCCAATCAGTTAGTGCAGGATAAAGTTGACATTTTGCATACAATCGGCGGCGATGATACCAATACCATGGCAGCGGAATTAGCTAAATATTTAAAAGATAATAATTACAATTTGACTGTTGTGGGAATGCCCAAAACAGTAGACAATGATATAATACCAATTACGCAAACTTTAGGAGCATTAACAGCCGCTGAACAAGGAGCCATTTTCTTCGAAAACATTGTTAATGAAAATACAACAAGTACTCGCCAATTAATTATTCATGAAGTTATGGGTCGCCATTGCGGATGGCTGACTGCTGCCACGGCAGTTGCTTATCGGCATCGTTTGAATAAACGCACTTTTTTACCTGAAATTCAACTATCAAAAGACCGATGGGACATCGATGCTGTTTACGTACCTGAATTACAGATTAATATGAAATCGGAAATGGTGCGTTTGAAAAAATTGATGGATCAAAAGGATTGTGTGAATATTTTTTTAAGCGAAAGTGCCGGAAAAGAGGAGATAGTATCTGAAATGGAAGCGAAAGGGGAGCAAGTCCCCAAGGACGCTTTTGGTCACGTAAAATTAGATATGATCAACCCCGGAGAATGGTTCGCAAAAAAGTTTTCTAAGGAATTAGAATCAGATAGAACTTTAGTGCAAAAAAGTGGTTATTTCGCAAGATCAGCAGCTCCTAATGATCGCGATTTAGCGTTAATTAAGGGATCAGCAATGTTAGCTGCTGAATGTGCAATCGCCGGTGAAAACGGTGTAGTAGGGATGGATTATGAAGCTAATGATGAATTAAGACTTATTGATTTTCAAAGAATAAAAGGTGGTAAAGAGTTTGATATCAAACAAGGATGGTTTCAAACATTATTGAGATCTATTGGACAACACTAAGAATTTAAAATTGAATATTTAAGAATTAATAATTTAGGAGACATAATGAAAAAATTACCCCCAAAACAGAATACCGATAGAAAATTTCCAACAAACATGACTACCGCACATGCTTTGTGTTTAAAAGCGAAGAATGGTGAAAAGGGAAATCAAATAGGAAAGCGGTACGCTGTACCGGCATTCAACATAACCCATTTTCAGGGAATAAATGCAGCTTTTAGAGCATTCGAGCTATTGGGATCCTCGGGACTTTTAGCTGTATCAAATTCGGCATTAAAACATTTTGGCGAGGGCGATGCGATTTATGGATTGGAAGTCGCTTCCGAGTATATCGCTAAAAAAGCGGCTAGGTCATCCATTAAAATTGCTACACATTTGGACCACGGAGATTACATCTCTGATGCAGGACGGCGAGTTGTACAAGCATCTGTTCAGCATTTAACAAGTGTCATGGCGGACAACTCTACCGATAAGGTAAACAAGCGAGCAATGCCATTGCAAGATAATGCCGACTTGACGCGCGAAGTGGTTGATATGGCGCACCCGCTTGGACTTTCGGTTGAAGGAGAGTTAGGAGTTTTAGCAGGAGAAGAGGATGAAGACACCAAATCTGAGTTTTCAACATACACAAATCCAGATGAATTGGATCAATTTTTGCAACAAACCGGTGTTTTAATGTTAGCTCCAACAATTGGGACAATGCATGGGCCGAACAAAGGTAAGCCGGGTTCGAAAGTTAAATTGAATATCAAATTAGCGCATGAGTTGCTCGCTGTTGCTGATAAAATAAATCCCGAGATAACATTTGTAGCGCACGGTGCTTCTACGCTTTATCCTGAAGTTGTTAAATATGCAGTTGAGCAATTAGATAAAATGAATGATCCAACTAATTCCAAACAAAAATGGTTAGATTTTGTCGGTACCGATTGGGATCAAATTGAAGGATTAATTGAAGCGGGTTTCTGCAAGATCAATACCGATACTGAAAATCGCCAAACATTTTTATCAGCATTACTGGGTGCAATCAATGAAACAAGTTCAAAAATTGATATTCGTTGGTATGATAATCAGTGTACAGATGCGTTAGTAAAGTCATATATCCAAAAGTTGATTATGGCAGGTAATTATGGTGTATGGCACGATCCTAAAATTGACGTTAAAAAATATCAATTTGATTTGAGAAAAAGTTTATCTGATTTGATTTAATATATTTGTCAATATTTTGCGATTAATGTCGCAAAAGTAAAAAGCTATGAGTTATAAAAATATTAGATGGTTGTTTTTATTATTCATCATATTCGTTTATTCTTGCGATAAAAACCAAGTTAATAACAATGATGTCGACGATGAAACAAGCACTATAACGATTCTATATACTAACGATGAGCATGGCTGGATAGAAAATTCAGAATATTCAGATGGAGCCGCCAAAATGATGGGTTTATGGCGTGAAGAAGAAGGGTACGACGGAGATGACAGATATTTGATTTTAAGCGGTGGAGATAACTGGACAGGTCCGGCGATATCCACTTGGTTTGAAGGAGAATCTACTGTTGATGTGATGAATGCAATGGAGTATGATGCTTCCGCAATTGGTAATCATGAGTTTGATTTTCAGATTGATGGATTGTACGAACGGATTGAACAGGCAGAATTCTCGTATCTTTCGGCAAATATTCGTGAAAAGGCAAGTGGCGAAATTCCCGGTTTTGCAATTCCATATATCGTTAAAGATATAGACGGAATATTAGTGGGGATTATTGGATTAACAACCATAACTGCACCGTGGACTACATTCCCCGACCATGTAGTAGACTATGATTTTATTGATTATTCAGTAGCGTTAGAAGAAATTGTTCCCAATATTAAAGAAGATGGTGCAGAATTATTAATTGTTATCGCTCATATTTGCCAACAGGAAATGGTTGATTTAGCACCTACATTAATTAATCTGGGAATTGCTGCGATTGGTGG
>PVMK01178231.1_pt1 | contig 16225 bp, 17 predicted proteins | sample 1853481 | NCBI WGS metagenome assembly PVMK01 (sample SAMN08533507, study PRJNA380276) | Marine sediment metagenome, whole genome shotgun sequencing project.
CAGCCGGCATCATCAATTGCCTTGTCGCCGCCAAGATCACGGCGCATTTCCATATCAAAGAGCACTCTTTCACGCTGTTTATCGATACCGAGTGCTTTCCGCTTCTCATCTATCCTTGCTATCATAAGTTCGGCAATTTCCAATGGTTCCTCAGCCACATTCCACACTGCTCCGTAGGTATCCATCATTCCCTCAAGCAGATAATCATTAAAGGCCTTGGCGCCAGTGGTTGGCAGGCTTTGGAAGACAACCTGGGCACCGCTGGCCACAAAATACTGGCCAATGGCAATCGCCTTTTCACTCATCCACAACGGTGCCGTACCAATGGCAGGCAGATCGGAAATATCATCACCCAACCCACCTTCACGGACCATTTCAGTGGCTGCTATAAGCACACGGCTGTTATCTACGCAGGAACCCATGTGCAGTACCGGCGGCATACCAACCGTCTCACAAACTTCACGCAAACCCGGGCCGGCATGTTTTATGGCTTCCGGATTAACCAGACCAGCTCTGCCAAGGGCAGTAGCAGCACAACCGGTAGTCAGGACCAGAACATCATTTTTAATCAGCTCACGGGCAATGATCTCATGGGATTCGTCGGTCAGCTTATAGTTGTCGCAACCAACAATGATGCCAACCCCGCGAATGCGGCCGTTGATGATATTGTCGTTCAAGGGGCGGTAGCTGGAGCGGAAGGTGCCGCCCAGCATAGTGTTGATGGTCTCATGACTGAAGCCGACTACCACATCGACCTTCCTTTCTTCCGGAATAAAACAGTCACCGCGTTTTTTATAGTTGCTGATTGCTTTTCTCAGAATCTCCTTGGCTGAACCAAGGGCATCTTCTTCTTCAAACTGTATATGCACTGAATCGGGCATCTTGGCCCGGTAGTTGGTGGTGATAATATCAGTGTGGAAGTTTTTGGCTACTTCGGCTACAGACTGCATGACGCACTGGACATCAACGACCATGGCTTCAACCGCACCAGTAGCAATGACCATTTCCTGCTGAATAAACCCGCCAGCCACCGGAATGCCGCGCCGCATGAGGATTTCATTACCGGTACAGCAGACACCGGCCAGGTTGATGCCCTTGGCGCCTGCTTTTTTTGCCAATCCCAGCATATCATCTTCCTGGGCAGCCAGACAAAGCGCTTCAGCCAGGAGAGGTTCATGGCCATGCACTGTGATGTTGACCTGATCTTTTTTCAAACAGCCAAGGTCAACAATGGCCCGGCGCGGTACAGGGGTGCCGAACATGATATCCGTGAGTTCGGTGGACAGCATGGAGGAACCCCATCCATCTGCCAGGGCACAGCGTGAACCCTGCAGCATGATGTTGTGGTATTCCTGGTCAACACCCATATGGGTACGGTGCATCATTTCAACTACTTCGCGATCCACACCACGTGGTGCAACATTCAACCTTTTCCAGAGTTCCTGCCGCTTGGCAGGTGCTCGCTTTGTCATGGTTAAAGGTTCATCATCCTGCTTGCCAAAGTCTGCCAGGGCCAGTTCGCCGACTTCAATGGCAATCTCATTTTTATCCCTACCCTCGGTTTCAACACCGAAAACTTCGGCAAGCATGTGGAGCTTGCGGACGTCCTTGATCTCATTGGGTGTTTCACCTTTGGCAGTGGCAATAAATCCTTTGACCATTTCCCTGGCATGGTCCGTGTGGGCTGCTGTGCCCGCAGCAATCATCCTGGCAAAATGCCTTGCCGCAACAGTATCGGCAGTAGCGCCGCAGATTCCGAGCATATCATCGACGCCATCGATAATCTGGCATGGCCCCATGTTGCAATGACGGCAGCAGGTGCCGCCGGAACCGAAAAGACATGCCGACATACCACGGCGTTGAATACGGTCATAGGCAGTCACTACATTTTTTGCAATGTCCTGTTGAAGAACCTCTTTTGTTGAAATACAGGTAATCTCAGGACAGCCTTTACATTCGTTTCTTGAACTTGCCATTATTAAATCCTCACAAAAATTTGTTTATCACTCAGTTAACCAAGTTGCAAAGTGTTTAAGTAAAAATGATAATCATTACCAGCTTGGCCGGCATCAACTATTTTTTTAAAAGAATCTTTCTTTTTAACTGTTTCACCAAACGGGTCAACTTTTTTATGCAATTCCTGCTGACATTTTTAATGCCTTAAGGGTATTTTTCATAAGCATTGCAATTGTCATTGGACCTACACCGCCTGGTACCGGTGTGATTGAACCGGCAATCTCCTTGGCAGCGTCAAAATCAACATCGCCCCGCAGTATGGCAACCATCCTGCTGGGGTCTTTTGCACTGGGTTTCTCACCTACCCTGTTTACACCGACATCAATAACGCAGGCACCGGGCTTGATCCATTCTGGTTTTACAAGCCCTGGGACTCCGGCTGCTACGATGAGAATATCAGCACGTTTGCAATGGGCAGCAAGGTCCTTGGTGCGGGTGTGAACTACTGTTACTGTTGAATTGGCGCCTGGACCCTTCTGCAGCAGCATGTTGGCTATGGGCTTGCCAACAATATTTGAGCGGCCCACGACAACAACTTCAGCTCCACTTGTTTCAACTCCCGTCCGAACAATCATCTCTTGTATGCCGGCCGGCGTACAAGGTGGAAATCTCACCTGGTCGCCGCCGATCATCAGGCGTCCAACATTGACCGGATGAAAACCATCTACATCCTTGTCCGGATCAATGGCGTTTAAAATCTTTTTTTCATCAATATGTTTCGGTAAGGGCAGTTGAACAAGAATTCCGTGAATGGAATCATCGTTATTATATTTATCTATTAAACCAAGGAGATCTTCTTCTGAAATATCAGGTGACTGATCATCCTGAATCTCATGAAATCCAAGTTGGTTGGCTGTTTTAATTTTGAGAGTGACATAGGAAATAGATGCAGGGTTCTGGCCGACCAGAATTGTTACCAAGCCGGGAACTACACCGTGTTTCTCTTTTATTTCTGTGACCTCGGCTTTAATCTCTTCGAGAATCTGCTTTCTGATCTCTGTCCCACTGATAATCTTGGCGCTCATAAATCATCTCCTTGATGGCATATATTTATGATAATTAAAAATCCTTATAAATTCAGCTGCATTTTTACAATTTTCAAGCGTAGAGAAAATGAACAATTATTCAATAAATAAGTAGAAACAAAATAATATCGGGAAAGTGCGACGCGACAAAGCTAACTAAATATTCTCTTTTTTTCAACACTGGAAATAAATAATTTTAAAATTAAATAATTACCAAAGCTCCAATTTCTTCATAGGTATTTATACTAGTTAAGGTAATAGGTAGTATTACGGATAAAAAGTCAAGAAAAAAGATTATTTTAAAAAATAATTTTTTTAAATTTTATTATATGGTTTGCAACATTATTGTATGGAAAACTTGACTGTGCTATATATAATATATAAATCTTTAACTGTTTATCAATAATCCGTCAAAATAGTATTTAAGGAGTATTATTAATGAGAGAAAAGGTGCAAGCAGCTATTGACAAAATCAGACCTGCCCTGCAAAAAGATGGAGGTGATGTCATTCTGGTTGATGTCACTGAAGATGGTATTGTGAAGGTGCAGCTTACAGGTGCGTGTAAGGGATGCCCCATGTCCCAGATGACATTAAAGGACGGTATTGAAAAATTCGTCAAAAGTGAAATTCCTGAAATCGTTTCAGTCGAATCTGTCTGATATCTGATAAGTGAATTAAGGACTGACCTGTTTCCAGATATAGTAGATCTGAAAACCAGGATTTAAGAATTTATTTCATATAGAGCAGAAAAGGAATAATTTATGAAAATGAATATTTTCTGTAAAACAATTTGTCTGGTAGCGTTTCTCTCAATCCTCTGTGTTTCGTGTGCTCCTCCTCAGACAAATACAGGAAAAGGTGCAGCGTATGGTGCAACTGGCGGTGCGGTTGCTGGTGCCATCATCGGTCAGGTGGCTGGTGGAGATACGGAATCGACTCTTATCGGGGCCGCACTTGGTGCAGCTGTAGGCGGCCTTGCCGGAGCCGGCGTTGGCAAGATGATGGATGATCAGGAGCGTGATATGCGTGAAGCCCTGGCTGCATCCGAAGCAGCTGCCATTCGCCGTGAAGGTGATCTGCTCGCGATCAGTTTGAAAGGAGATGTTACCTTTGACTACGATTCAGCTATAATACGCCCGGGACTTTATTCTGAAATTGACCGTATTTCAAATGTGCTCATCAAGTATCCTCAAACTGTCATCCGGGTTGAGGGTCATACAGACAGTACCGGCAGTGAAAACTATAACATGGTTCTCTCTCAACGAAGGGCTGATTCAGTGAAGAACCTTATTGTGCAGCGGGGTGTATCATTAACCCGGATTGAGACAATGTCGTATGGTGAAAGCATGCCGATTGCTGATAATAGCACCGAAGCAGGCAGATCAATGAATCGTCGTGTTGAGATCAAGATTGCCCCTACCCAATATTAGCCATTGTATATATCCCATTTCCAGCGTCATCGCCCTTTTGGCATGGGTAACCATAGCCAAAAGGACTCTTCCTCGGACCTGGAATATATCCAACAGCTCATGGATGTTTATATTGAATGAATTTATCCTTTTGGGATGATTTCGAAGATGGAGTTCCTTTGCTTTACTTGTGGTACTTTTCTCCTGCTTTTATTGTGCAGGCCCGGTAGAGCTGTTCCAGCAGAAGCAGGCGGGTCATCTCATGGGTAAAAGTCATTGGTGACAAAGAGAGTACAAGGTTTGATTTATTCAGAATAGCTGCAGATAATCCCAAGGGCCCTCCTATGACGAAAGAAATTTTTTTAACCCCCTGCATCTCCCAGCGCTCCAATTGGGCAGCCAGCGCAAGTGAGTCCATCTGAGTCCCTGTTCTATCCAGGCAAACAAGATAGGCACCCTTGACACTTTGCATCAGGTTTTTACTTTCCTTTTCAATCAGAAAGTTTTCAGGTACACCTTTTTTTATCTTGCCTTCTTTAACTGTTTTAATTTCAAGTTTGAGGTAGCGTGACAGCCGCTTAACATAATCCTCAATTCCTGCTGCCAGGTAGGTTTCTTTAGTTTTGCCTAAAAACAGTAATTCCAAGCGCAAAAGAATACACCTTCTTAGTTATTATTTTTCGAATTGAAGAAGTGCAGTGAACTTCCTGCAGAAATCATCGTAACTGAGTTCCCTGTTGATTCCAGGACACGATTTTTTGATGATCTCAAAATTGTCCTGATCGTCAAGTATGCTCGGGTGCAGGGGCCATTGGGTGCAACGCCAGGGTTTACCTGCATGGATGGTACATCCGTTATCATAAAAAATGCAATGTCCATCAACAATCTTCATCTGAATGGTGTTGCCATTCTGACGCCAATATTTATGGGCGACCTCCTCTCTTTCCATGCCCAGGTGCTGAATCATTCGTTTTTGGTCATCTTTATCGAGTGAAACGGTGGTCTCCCCCTGGCAGCAATAGCCGCATTGCTGGCAGTCAAATATTTCTGAAACTTTTGTCATGGTTTTATAAACAAGTAGATTGTTTTTCTTTAGCCTTTAGCCTTTTTTATCCTTTAATTACACCCAGTGGCCGCAGTCTTGCTACTTTACTGGCAATTCCCGCTTCGTGGACGACCCGGACCACGTCCTCAACGTCTTTATATGCCTGGGGGATTTCTTCAACCAAAGTTGCACGACCAGCCCCTTTTACCGTCACGCCCATCTCTGCAAGTTCGGCAATGACATTATGCCCTTTTGCAATTTTTTTTGCAGCATGTCTGCTCATTAATCTGCCGGCACCGTGACAGGTGGAACCAAAAGTTTCCTGTAATGCTTTTTCTGTACCGACAAGCACGTACGAATAACGACCCATATCGCCTGGAATAAGTACAGGCTGCCCGGTTTCCCTGTATGCATCAGGCACCTTGGGATGGTGCGCCGGGAAAGCCCGGGTTGCACCTTTGCGGTGCACAACTACCTCTTGCTGCCGGCCATTAACCTCATGGGTTTCGAATTTTGCAATGTTGTGACACACATCGTAAACCAGTTCAAGGCCTAATTTTTTTACTCCACGACCCAGTACATGTTCAAAAGTCCGTCTGACCTCTTCTGTGATGAACTGCCTGTTGGCAAAAGCAAAATTTGCTGCTGCAGCCATAGCTGACAGGTATTTCTCCCCTTCTGGAGAATGGATTGGGGCACAGCACAATTCTCTGTCGGGCAGGTCAATGCCATATTTCCGCGAAGCATTCTGCATGAGACGGATATAATCGCCACATACCTGATGGCCAAGCCCCCTTGACCCGGTATGAATAATTATTGTCACCTGATTTTTGAAGAGTCCTATGCCGGAAGCAAGTTTATCGTCAAAGATTTTATCAACAAAACCGACTTCGACAAAATGATTTCCAGAGCCCAGGGTACCAAGCTGGGCCTGGCCTCTATCCAGAGCTCTATCAGAGACAGTTTCCGGATCCGCCCATCCAAGGCATCCTCCTTCCTCAATATGCAGCAGGTCATCCTTTGAGCCATATCCATTTTTCACCGCCCATGATGCGCCTGTTTCCAGTACCTTTTTTAGTTCCTGTTTGTTTAGCTTCAGGTGACGTTGTTTGGAGCCGACTCCAGACGGAATATTCGTGAACAGGCTGTTAACGATGGTAGCAATCTGGTCTGTTATCTCTTCTTTTTCAAGAACAGTGCGCAAGAGACGAACGCCGCAGTTGATATCATATCCAACCCCTCCGGGCGAAACAATACCCTGATCAGGATCAAACGCCGCAACTCCACCTATGGGGAATCCATACCCCTGGTGCATATCAGGCATTGCAAGACTTCGACCGACAATTCCAGGGAGACAGGCTACATTGGCAACCTGTGAGACACTTTTGTCATTTTTAATATGCTCCAGGAGCCCCCTGTCCATGAAGAGCAAGCCATCAGTCCGCATTTTGCCCTGTTTCGGTAAAAGCCAGCGATACTGATCAATCTGTTTGAGATTATGGATGGTGAAGTCATTCATAGTATATCCGCATAAGTATGCTAAATATCGAGAAATACCTGTGCCAACCACTTATGGTCTTTTTTGCCTATATAGAGTTGATGATATGTGACAGCTTTAACTCCAAGCAATTCTTGGTCTTTGTCATCGTTAAACTCTTGCAGCCAGGCCTTGGCACAGATTTTTGTCTCAGTAACTGATTGAACGGTTAACTGTTTACAGATAAACCCTTTTGCATCATATAAATAAAGGAATTCTTCAAGGAAGTTGACGAGAAGTTCTTTCAAATCACTGCCTGTTACTTCAACAATTTCAGGCTGACTCTCCTTATGGTGCCCAATCCGCCACATTATGTGGAAGAAGGCCAGGGCAGCGGCCTCAAATACCTGTTCTCTGGTGTTGCCCCGGACCTCAAAACCGGTGTCAGCAGTATGCTCAATAAGATGATAGAGTTGAGGCACCATGAACTTTTATCCCAATGATGCTTTACAATTAAACAGAATACTCAATCAGACGAATGTCCGGCTGATAAAATCATGCACTACCAACAACATCGCCATATGTAGTTATGTCAATACCGAATTTCCGGGCTGCCACTTTCCATTTCAAGGGGTCTGGTGTTTTAAAGATAATATCGTCCTCGGCAGGGAGTATAAGCCAGCCATTATCCGTTAATTCATTTTCAAGTTGTCCGGGACCCCAGCCGGCATATCCAAGGAGGAAGAGATAATTGCCTGGTCCATTATGAAGGGCAATATCCTGGAGTATTTGAGGATCGCTCGACAGGCATACTGTCTCACTCACCTGCAGTTGGTCTTTTGCATGGTAGTCAGCAGTATACAGAATAAATCCTGATTCCATTTCAACCGGGCCGCCCAGATAAACCGGCGGCAGTTCAAAATCGGGAATCGGAATGTTGGCGTTTATTAAAATCTCATCAAGTGTGATACCAGGAAGCGGATTATTAATTACCAGTCCAATAGCGCCCTCCTCCGTATGTCCGCACATGTATATAAGTTTTTCCCGGAAGCGTGGGTCCGGCATCTTTGAAGTGGATATCAGAAAACTGCCCTGCTGGCTTTCCATATGTATATTCTCTCTTTTAAAGGCTGTTGACGCATCTAAAATGTATATTTCAAACTACACGTTTTCCGGTTAGAGTAATGCTCCAACGTAAGTACTGAATATGTTTGTGCAGGCTACCATGACACTGAAAAATTGAAAAGCGGCTAGAATAAATATAATCTGATTGTTGTATGACTGAAAATCTAATATATGTCATACTTTAAATTTCTTAACAATTTAATATATGTCATACGGCATGATTGCTTAATAAAATAATCACGCAAATTGCACATCCCATATATTTACAATTTATCTGAAGGGTAAAAATGTCAACTTTTATAAGTTCACAAATTGATCGCGTTATAGATTCCGACCACCATGATCCCTTTCAGGTGCTTGGCTTGCATTTTATTGACCAGGAATCAGGAGGTGCCCTGGTGCGCACCTTCCAGCCACATGCCGAGTCAGTCCAGATTGTCATAGATGAGCAGAAACAATACATGTACAAAATGAGACAGGAAGGACTCTTTGAAATAGTTCTGCAGGAGTTCTCAGAACCATTTGCATACGAATTTGAGATCAAATATTTCGATAGTACAGTTTATACAACTGCAGATCCCTATAGTTTTCTTCCCCAGTTAGGTGAAATGGATCGCTATCTTTTCAATAGCGGCACACATTATGAACTTTATAATAAACTCGGTGCGCATCGAACAGTTATTGATACTATTGAGGGAACTATATTCAGGGTATGGGCGCCTTCGGCACGCCGGGTAAGTGTAATCGGTGATTTTAATTCCTGGGACGGCCGGGTACACCAGATGCGCAGCCTTGAAAAATCAGGTATATGGGAACTTTTTATCCCCGGAATCGCAGAAGATGAATTATATAAATTTGAGGTGAGAACCCAATACCGGGATTTGCTAATAAAGTCTGACCCTTTTCAGTTCTATGGTGAAGTTCGTCCTAAAACAGCGTCGGTTGTCAGTTCACTGGATAAATATTCCTGGCAGGATAAGGCCTGGCTCGAAAAACGGGCTAAGATAATACCCTATGATATCCCGGTGTCAATTTATGAGATACATCTCGGCTCCTGGCAGCGTGACCCCGGCGATCCGGGACGTTTCCTGACGTATAGAGAAATTGCCGACACGCTTGTCCCCTATGTGAAGGAAATGGGCTTTACCCATGTTGAACTGATGCCGGTCATGGAGCATCCGCTCGATGAATCATGGGGATATCAGGTAACTGCCTATTACAGCATTACCAGTAGATATGGAACTCCTGAAGAATTTATGTACCTTGTGGATCTCTGCCATCAAAACGATATAGGCGTTCTCCTTGACTGGGTTCCGGCCCATTTCCCAACAGACGGCCATAGCCTTGCCCGTTTTGATGGTACGGCGCTTTATGAGCATGAGGATCCCCGGCAAGGTGCCCACCCCGAGTGGGGAACACTGGTTTTTAATTACAGCAGGAAAGAAATCAGCAATTTTTTGATCGCAAATGCTCTGTTCTGGTTTGACAAGTATCATATCGACGGATTACGGGTTGATGCTGTAGCCTCCATGCTGTATCTCGATTATTCCCGTAAGGATGGTGAATGGATCCCCAACTGCTACGGTGGCAGAGAAAATATTGATGCTATTGAATTCCTGCGACATCTTAACAGTATTGTATTTGATCACTATCCTAATGTCATGATGATGGCTGAAGAATCAACCAGCTTCTTCGGGGTTTCAAAACCAACAGATTATGGTGGACTGGGCTTTGGTTTCAAATGGAACATGGGATGGATGAATGACACCTTAAGCTATATAAGCAAAGATCCCCTGTACAGGAAGTACCACCACAACGCCCTCACCTTTTCACTGTACTATGCATTTTCAGAGAACTTCATTCTTCCCATTTCCCATGATGAGGTCGTACACGGCAAGGGTTCCCTGCTTTCAAAAATGCCAGGGGATTTATGGCAGCAGTTTGCCAATCTCCGTCTCTTTTTTCTTCTGCAGTGGTGTCATCCTGGCAAGAAATTGATTTTTATGGGTTGTGAATTTGGCCAGTGGTCAGAATGGTACTGTAAGACAAGTCTTGACTGGCATCTGCCGGAGCATGAACCCCTCCATAAAAAAGCGCAGGATTTTGTTCAGGCGCTAAATCATATGTACAATGGCAATCCAGCCTTGTGGCAGGTTGATTTCACGCCTGATGGTTTTCAATGGTTGGATTTCAACGATATTGATAACTCGGTGGTTGGTTTTGCCCGTTTTGGTTTTGATCATCGGGACCACCTGGTGTGCGTTTTTAATTTTACCCCTCAGGTTATTTACAATTATAAAATGGGAGTACCTGCAGGTGTTGCTTACCAAGAGATATTCAATTCCGATCTTCAGCAATTCGGAGGAAGCAATGTCTCCAATAGTGCTCCCTTGGATACTATCCACGAACCTTTTGGCTTCGCGCCCCATCATGTTAAATTAAACCTGCCTCCACTTGGCGGCATAGTTTTAAAACCATTGAATGAGTAACCCCGACACGTACACAACAGAATAAATGTATAGATAGGAGATTCCCGATGTCTTCAGTAGATGAAATAGTGCCTTCCGGCGATAAGATGAAAAAGACATTATGCTGGATCAGCGAAACGATTAAAGAACATCCGGAGAAGGACAGGCAGCAGATAATCAGTGAAGCTGAGATACGTTTTGATCTTTCTCCTAAAGAGTGCGACTTCATTGACCGTAAGCTGCGGGATGATTCTGCGGAGTGTGATTAGCAGTTGATTTCTTGCCTTGAACGTAACTTTAGTTTGCATCCTTGCATTTGACAGGCATGGGTACTTTTAAAAGATTTATACCTTCTTCCTGCAGTTTCTTCTCTTCAAGTTCGGTGGTCACCCCACGAATATTTCTCGGTTTAGATACACCATAGTGTATTTTAAGTGATTCCGTTGCCAGTTCGGTGCCAACATCCTCAAAATTCTTTTCAACAAATTCCTGCAATGTCTCTAATGAATCAGCAACACGTGTTGATGGTTCTGATTCTGCAGTCTTCATGTGCGAAGGTTCATGTCCTCCATTTCTGGACGATTGTGCCCGAATGGGAGAAAGAATTTTACGTATCTCCTTGCCGCCACAGACGGGACACACCAGAAAGGCTGCGGTCTGCTGTTTGTCAAAATCCTGGCGATCCTGAAACCAGCCTTCAAAGGTATAGCCGCAGTCACATGTCAGATCAAAAACGATCATGGATAAATCCCGCTTGAGTTATTGGATAATTCTGTCGTTCTTTATTCTGAAGATAAATTAACATTTATTTATAGAAAAAAATAGCATCTTGCAAGGCTCGTTACAGTAGCATAAAAGGATAAAGAGATGGAACATTATGAAATAATTTCAAAATTTAGTTTTCTTTGGTATTAATCCCGTTATAATGCTTCTATCCTTAGGGATGTGTTGCTGGCCATAAAATATAGATAAATATTCAGGCATTATTCTTGCTTACATAAAAACAACTACTTTTTAATTTAAGATAATTTCAGACTGTTTATGAACTTCTACTTTCCAGAAGTTTGGAGCACCAAGGAGTAAATCACCATGAATGAGCTCGACCTTATTACCTGCATTGTCCAAAGGGGAAAAGCGGAAAAAGTAATTGATGCAGCCTTACTGGCAGGTGCGCCCGGGGCTACATATTACTATGGGCGCGGTACCGGAGTACGTCAAAAACTCGGACTCCTGTCGAAGTTGATTGTGCCGGAAAAAGAAATAATTCTAATTGTCACGAAGAAAAATCAGACAGATGCGGTATTTGATGCCGTTATCAAGGCGGGAAAATTGGATAAAAAGGGGCAGGGGTTTGCCTATATCCATACAATTGATCGTGCCATTGGTTTTCTGGAAGATTATTCCTGATTTTTGTCAAGTAATTTAACCGTTATGAGTTAAACTGATAACTAAAACGATACGATTGCCATGTCTGGCTTAATTAAAGATTTTGCTATAGCTGCGCTTATCATGATCTTAGGTCATTGGATATATGGTATTGCAGACTCCGTAGCCTATGATTTTATAGTTGATTTTATTGCCGACAATAAAATACTCTTGCTTACCACAGGAATTTTCGGCTCAGGCATTATGCTGTTTCTGGCCGCAATGTTTCAAAGTGTGGGGCTGTCTCAGGTCACTTTCATGCTAAGCAAGTTGTTTGCCAGACTGAGCAAGTTTTTTATCACCTTCTTCAGTATACTCAACACTATCTTTTACGCGGCTATGGGCCGGAACCTCCTTCGAGACATCGGCTATGACTTATTCATTGTATTAATTTTGACTCTAGGAGCATCCTGCTGGGCTTTACGCATGATTGATTTTAATTACCATACAAAAAACACCCTGCTGCCCGTTGGTTTGATTGCCTTCATGTCCTTTGTGCTTGTGAAGTATGTCTGGCCTTTTTATGGTTTCTAAATAGTCTCCCATTTTCAATTTACATAGTTTGCACCAGTCAGAAACTTTTGTTTTCTGGCATAGCGGTTGATTATTTTTGATACAGATCAGAATGTGTCGTAATGGACAAATTCATCTCTCTCCCGTCGCTTGGGAGGTTTTGGCTCCTGGTCTGGGTATCCAAGTGGTATCAAGACGAGAACTTCGTGATTGGCAGGAAGGTTTATAGCCTCCCCTACCCTGTCATGGTCAAACAGGCCGACAATCACCGTACCAAGTCCTGAATCATGGGCTGCCAGGCAGAGGTTCTCAGTTGCCAGTCCCAGGTCATACATGAACCACTCGCTGCCGAATTTGGTTGGGTACCGGTCATCGTAATAGCCTGATTTTTTCAATTGACCGCAGACAACCAGGAGAACCGGGGCATTGACAATTGCTAATGATGAGGGATTCTGGGATGGAACGGTTTCCTGGATTTTTTCTTTTATGGATTTGTCTTTCACCACAACAAATTCCCAGGGCTGGGTGTTAGACCAGGATGGAGCCCAGCGGGCAGCTTCAAGGACCTTTGTAAGTATCTCATCAGGAATATCCTTTGCCTGGTAACGGCGAATGCTTCTTCTGCCAAGGATTGTCTCCATTATATCAGCCATTTTTTTCTCCTTCTGGTTGTTTTTTAGTCATTTTTTTTATTTTGCGAGTTTTTTGGCAATTGCCGCAACATGATTTCCCTGAAACCGGGCAGCGTCCAGTTCATTGTCAGAGGGTTGCCTTTTCCCTGCAGAACCGGCAATGGTAGAAGCACCGTAAGGAGAACCTCCTGTAATTTCATCCATACGCATCTGACCTTCAAAAGCATAGGGAAGCCCGACCACTACCATACCAAGGTGAAACAGGGTTAGATGGAATGAGGTAATTGTGGTCTCCTGCCCACCGTGCTGTGTATTGCTACTGGAAAAAACACTACCCACTTTGCCAACCAGTGCGCCGGATAGCCATAATTTCCCGGTGGCGTCCAGAAACTGGCGCATCTGACCGCACATATTCCCGAAACGTGTAGGAGTGCCGAAGATGATGGCATCAGCCTGCCCAAGTTCATCCACTGTGCAGACAGGTATGTGGGCAAAAGCCTTCTGGGCCTCAACAGCTCCCATCTTTTCAAGGACTTCGTCCGGAAGGGTTTCCGGTATCCTGCGGAGTTCCACCTGGGCTCGTTTTACCTGGGCAGCGCCTTCTGCAACAGCCAGGGCCATTTTGTAAATATGTCCATAGAGCGAATAAAAAGGTACAAGAACTTTCATGGCCATCTCCTCTTTTATTTTTGGACTAATTGTGCATCTGTAACCCGGATACGGATCGTATCGAGCACAGACGCATTTTTATAAGGACCGAGATTCAGGTTTGTCGTGTATGATTTTCCCGCAGGAATAACACCATAGAGCCGCTTTGTAGTTTGCCGTTTTCTTCCTGATGAGTCGGGATATTCAATGTTCAGCTTAATATTTTTTATTCCCAGTTGTGCATTGTTGGCCACCCTGATTTTCACATATCCTTTCTGGCTGAGTCCGAGCTGTATCTGGATGTAATTGCCTGCGTTTTGAGGGAAATCAAGATGAAGAAGCGATAGTCTCGCCTCTTTCCCTGCAGGAGAGTCTGACCCGGCTGCTTCCTTGAAGTACTGCCTTGCCCTTTGCGGTGAACCCACAGACATTTCCAGCTCTCCCAGGCTGTTATATGCCATGGCAGTCGGTAAAAGTTTGGTGCTTGCCTGCAGGTCAGCATGGGCCTCCTGCGTCTTCTTTAATTTCTTTTTTGTCAGTCCGCGCTGCAGATAATAGTAAAAATAGTTTCCATTCAGATCAATTGCTCTATTGTAATCTAATAAAGCGTTATTATATCGTTTTCCCTTTAAATGGATATCTCCCCGCAAGGCATAAAAGTGACCTTCCCTGGGTTCTACACGAATAGCTTCCTGGGCAAAAGTGAACGCCTTTTTATTGTCACCTTTCTGCAATGCTTCCCTGCCCTTTGCATAACTTTCATAGCCTTTTCTATCTTTTATGAGGAATGCAATTTTCTTTTCATATTTGTCCTTGCCGACAAGTCCACCTTTGGGGAGTTTGGCTGCAGTTATTCTATTGGCCTCAAGCCGCTCAACGGAGGGTGGATGGCTGGAAAAAAGTCCTGCCAGCCAGTTTTGTGATTTATTCTCACTCAGGCGGATAAAGGTTTCCTGCAGACCGACGGCAGCCATGGGGTCATATCCGGCCCGCGACATATAATGCATACCGTAATAATCTGCTTCAAGTTCATCATCCCGGCCATATTTTGTATGGATCAATCCTGCTGCTACCTGTGCTCCTCCAACTACCAGTCCGCCATACTCGCTACCCTGGACTGCTATGCTGGTTGCAAGCAAGGCACCTTGCAGCATCATACCCTTTTCCATTTGTTGAGCACTGTGCCGGGCAGCAGCATGGACAATCTCATGCGCTAAAACAGCAGCAAGTTCGGCTTCGTTGTTTAATTCCAGCAAGAGACCTCTGTTAACTGCAATCTTTCCACCTGGCAAGGCCCAGGCATTCGGGGTGGAGTTATTCAGAACTTTGAATTCATAGGGAAGGTTTCTGTCACTGACCCCAGCGAGTTTTTGGCCAACAGTGTTGACATAGACGGATAATTCAGGATTAACGGTGTAATCCCCGCCCTGCATCTGTCTGCTGGGGCCGTAATTTTTCCGGCCGATACTGATTTCCTGGCTTTCTGATATGATGGAGAGTTCATTCTTGCCGGTAACGGGATTTACTGCACAACCATAGAACAGGAGGATTGGGAACAGGAGGAAGGCAAGTTTACGCATCTGAAAACCTCATGAAAGAAAATCAACATTCATGCTGCGGCGAATATATATTTTAATATGCACCAAAGGGACTTTTAAAATCAAGGAGATTCGGGATAAACTACTCCTTCCTAACATTTTTTGGCACTTGCTTAATCCTACCTTAATTTGTTATATTTAAAAAACTTTAAAAGATAAAAAAATAACAGTAAAAAGTTATGGTTAAGATGAACCCATTGGAGTTTATTTAAAAAAATGGAAACATGGTATGAAATAGAATATTCTTATAATAGACCTGGTTCTAATAAAATCAAATACAAGGGTCTAAAAGAATTTAACACCAGAGAAGAAGCAGAAAAATTTGCAGCTGTGGTTTATTGGTTGTCCCAAACAGATAGAGTAAAATATAATTCAAGGCAGCTTGAAGTATCAAAAGAATATCTTGGGAAAGGACAGTTTGTAGCTTTAAAAAAGTTTTACATATATACCAAAAAAGAAATAAAATTAAAAACAGATAAGTAATAGCCGGAGCAGGGATCAGAATTCTCCTCTCCGGCTTAAATATACATTTGGTAACCAGGCCAATCTAACTTTCCCCGGCCATACTATTGATATGGAGGGAAACAGTACAATGATTATTTCAGATGTAATTTTAATCAATGTTAAAGAGCATGAAATCTTTCTTGGTCAAATTGATGAGTTTGCAAAAGATAAAGATATATACAAAAAAGCGACTATTGATTTATGGTGTAATAATTTACCGGTTGACATTGTGAATAATTTTCCCTACCCAAAACAAATAGTAGCAAGGTAGCAACATGTCTAAGTCCTCCCAAACCCCAGCTTCCATAGTTGGGTTTTTTATTCAATCTATTGAATTGT
>PVMK01132459.1_pt1 | contig 16222 bp, 25 predicted proteins | sample 1853481 | NCBI WGS metagenome assembly PVMK01 (sample SAMN08533507, study PRJNA380276) | Marine sediment metagenome, whole genome shotgun sequencing project.
CACAGGCAGCGCCGCTGTTTTCAATATCCTTTATCTTGTCACCAAGGATCTGCTTGGAAATATCGGGAACTGGTCGAAATGGACCACGCCGATCGCTGCTGCGGTTTTGGTGGCTCCTATTCGTTGACCAGTCATCCCGATATTTCCAAGCAGATCCTTGGTGACAAGATAAAGGATATTGAAAACAGCGGCGCTGCCTGTGTCGCTATGGATTGCCCTGGTTGTATGTTGCAGCTGCGTGGTGGTCTGGAGAAGAAAGGGATCGATGTGCGGGTCAAGCACACGATAGAGTTACTGGCAGAAGCCTTGTCATGAGAAAGGGTTTGGCTGTCATAAGAGAGGACCTGGATTCGCCATTTACCCACGAACCCAGGTTTAACTTATTTGCTTAGCTCCTCAATAACCTCTTCCAGGAGAGCTTTTACATGGATCGACGCTTCTATGGCAACCGGACTTGAGATCATATCCATGATTCGCGCCGGGTCTTTGACCATCACCCTGCAACCACCTGACTGAAGTTCGTAGACCACGATGTTGCATGGCATTAACAGGCCGATGTTAGGATCGGCCTTGAAGAGTTGTTGTGCAAATTCCGGGTTACACGCGCCGAGGATAACGTAGCGGCCGAAAGAGGAATCGGCGTCGTCTCCTACTATATCGTGCAGTTTGAGTTGCGTATGGATACGGAAGCCTCTCTCGCCGAGTAACTGTTCTATCTTTTCGATAGTCCCTTCAAAGCTGAAGTCGACGCTACAGCCGAATCCATAATTACAGTTAATGGACATCATGATCCCTCCAATCATTGTTTTTGCCAATGTGATTAAAATCTGAGTCCATTATCTCTCAATTCCTGTCAGCTGACTAGCCAAATCCTTTGTTTGATGCTCTTCGCCACTCGGCTTCGTCTCTCTTCACTTGGCCACGAGCGCCGACTGTGGCACAATCGGACTTAATTCAGGAGTCATAGATGTCCAGTCTGCATGATAATCTCAGTCGCGCCATTGTCGAACTGCCTGCCAGTGCATTACGGCGCATGCTCAAACTGGTGCGTCTCCTCGACCGATTGAGTCGTCACCCGGAGTATCGCTCTCAGGTTTACCCGCAACTACCGGATGTCGCCCGTTTTGATCCGGGGCACGACGCAGTGATGATGTGCTACGATTTTCATCTTGCCGGGGATGTCCCGCGGTTGATCGAAGTCAATACCAATGCCGGGGGTGGCTTGCTTGCCTACCTGGCACACGGGCCGTCATTGCCAATAGAACCGGAGTCGCTTAAGGCGAGACTGAAAGAACGCTTGCTGCAGTCCTTTGCCGAAGAAATCCGTCAGTTTTCAGGTGGCAGCAAAGCCAGGCCAGAGCGAATCGCGATTATCGATGAGGATCCGACTCAACAGTATCTCTACCTGAGATGCGTGCCTTCGCCGGTCTTTTCAGTGCCTGGGGTGTGCCCACTGACATTATTGATCCTCAACAACTGGATGCTTCTGCGGAGGGTGTGTGGCTTGACGATCAACCTGTCGATCTGGTCTACAATCGCCACTGCGATTTCTACCTGGAGAGTGAACCTATGGCCGGCCTGCGAGCGGCTTACCTGGCTCGCAAGGTGTGCCTGTCAACCCGCATGTTTACGGACTGCTTGCTGATAAACGACGGCTGCTGCTCTGGTCGGATCCGGCAAAGAGAGCAGCATTCTCGCTCTCCGCTGCCGAGCAGGCCCTTCTCGATGAAACGCTCCGGCGTGTGCTCTTCTCTCCGATCTCGATCCTCAGCAAGCCTGGTCGACAAGGAAGCAGAGCGTGTTCAAACCGGTAGATAGTTTCGGCAGCCGAGGTGTCCTGCTTGGTAGAAAAATCAGTCGCAATCGCTTTGATCAGCTGCCGGCAGAGACAACCCTTGTTCAGGAACTGGTTCCGCCCTCTTTGACCGAAGTGTCTGGCACTGAACCGATGAAGACAGATCTGCGTCTCTATACCTACCGCGACCAGGCTCTTGGTGTGACGGCCCGTCTCTATCATGGACAAGTGACTAACCTGCGCACTCCGGGTGGTGGCTTTGCCCGTGTCAAGGTGGTTTGATTAGTTTTCGATCAGCCCGTGCATTGATAATCACAAGACAGACTGCTAGGAGGCTGTCGGACTATCCAAGATCCGGCTGCAAACCCGGCTGTTTGGCCCATATTTCAACTCCTTTTCGACCAATAGCTACGGCTATTACTCTTAAACGAGTCAAAATCTGGTCTCAAACTTCCGGATTTTCGCTTCGACCCGTATAGCCCGACAGCCTCCTAGCGGCGTAATTGATAACGCCGCACCGCGCGGTTGTGATCCTTCAGGGTGGCGTTAAATTCATGGGTGCCATCACCTCGTGCCACAAAATACAGGTCCTTGCTTATAGCTGGATTTGCTGCAGCATGCAGCGCAAATCGTCCCGGGCTGGCAATCGGGCCGGGTGGTAACCCTCTTTTCCTGTAGGTGTTGTAAGGGGTCGGGGTCTCCAGATGCTTGCGGGTAAGGTTGCCGTCGAAATCAGCAACCCCGTAAATTACCGTCGGATCCGCCTGGAGAGCGATGCCGCGTTTCAGACGATTATGAAAAACTGCCGAGATCAGCGGCATTTCCATGACATTGCCGGCTTCCTTCTGGATGATCGACGCAAGGGTGATCAATTGATGCCGGTTGAGCTTCAGGGCCTCGGCGCTTTTAAGTAATTCCGCTGTCAATTGTGTGTCTAATTGCGCCACCATGGCGCGCAACTGTTGACGAGGCGTTGTCGATGAGGTGTAGGTATAGGTTTCCGGGAAGAGATAGCCTTCCAGAGATGCTGCATTGACGTCCAGGTCGTTCAGGAAATCCCTGTCGTTGCATAGTGTCAGAAAAGTTTCGGCAGAACCGATGTCGGTCTTTTCCAGCCGTGCAGTAATCTCGTGCAGGTTAAAGCCCTCCGGGATGGTTACCTGAAACTTGCGGATGTCGCCTGCCGTCAGGCGGACGAGTATTTCATCCGGTGTAGCGGCATCTTTGAAGAGGTATTCACCGGCGTGAATTTTACCTGTAGCGTTACGCCAGCGGGCCAGCAGGGTGAAGCGTCCGGCATCACTGATGGTGCCGGATTGCTCGAGCTGGTTGGCAATGCGCGTGAAAGAACTGCCCGATTTGATTTCAATGACTTGCGATTGTGCCGGGGTGATGGTGGTTGTGATAAAGCCCTGCAGCCAGATGCCGAGACACAGCAAGGTGATGCCGATAAGGACAGCGATTGTCAAGATCAGGTTTCTGGGGCGTATGGTCATCAAGGGGCTTCCTAAAAGGGGCGGTCCGTCATGCTTTGAAGCGGTTTTCGGTACCATCCAGCAGCTGTCGAATATTGCTGCGGTGCCGCCAGACAACCAGTACGGCAATAAAGAGGGTCGCCAGAAAAATCGGTGGTGGGTAGTTCAACATCAGGATCAACAATGGCGCCGACAGGGCCGCCAGAATCGAAGCGAGAGAAATGTAACGAGTTATACCGACCACCAGCGCGAAGATGACCAGAGCGCCGAGGACTACTTGCAGCGAGAGAACCAGGAAGATGCCGAGGGCGGTGGCGACGCCTTTGCCGCCTTTAAACTTCAGATAGACTGGATAGCAATGAGCGATAATGGCTACTGCACTGGCAACGCCGAGCTGTGTCGGCGTTGGTTCCAGCCAGGATTTACAGGCCAACAGCGGCAAAAAGCTTTTCAGAGTGTCACCGATGAGCGTCAGAATTCCGGCCAGTCTACCGGCCACCCGATAGACATTGGTTGCGCCGATATTGCCGCTGCCTTTTTGACGTACGTCCTCGCTGCCCATAAGGCGGGAGAGGACGATGCCGGTCGGGATGGCAGCGATCAGGTAAATGACGATCAGAACAAAGATGAAAAGCAGGTCGTTCATAGGGCCTCAAAAGATAAAAGCGTCCACAGTTGGCCGCTTTATGTACGAAAACTGGTCGGGAGGACTGATTCGAGTCAGCGATCCCGGACAGGCACTGTAGGGATAAGAATTTACAGGGAATTTCTATCATGGCGTATCGAAAATCACAAGAGTATTCCCTGCTTGGCCTAACGGCCTGACTCGGAGGTGTCGGCAGACGTCCGCTGGAACGACTAGTCAGTCAATATCATGCTTCAAGTACTTCAGACATTCGTCGTCGAAGCATAGGGATTAGATCCCTCTCGAACCATGGATTGCGGCTAAGCCAAATATTGTTTCGCGGACTTGGATGCGGCAGTGGGACCATCTTGGGCCAATAGGATCGCCAGTCCTGAACCGTCTCGGTAAGTGACAAGCGTTTCTCGTTCATGTGATATGCCTGCGCATACTGCCCAACAACCAGGGTAACTTCAAGATGGCGCAGGTGACCGAGAAGCTTCTCGCGCCATGCCGGCGCACATTCTGGTCGTGGCCGAAGGTCTCCGGATTTCCCTGTGCCGGGGAAACAAAAGCCCATGGGCACAATGGCTATCCGCTTCGAGTCGTAAAAGACTTCGCGTGTCACTCCCATCCATTCACGCAAACGATCTCCGCTGGCATCATCGAAAGGCATGCCGGATTCATGAACTTTTCTTCCGGGAGCCTGGCCAGCAATCAACACCCGAGCCTGCGGGTGTATCTGTAGAACGGGTCTAACCCCATGCGGCAGATGCACAGCACAGAGAGTGCACGCGTGAACCTCTGCTAACAGAGAGTTGAACGAAGTCATGGGGCGCAGCTTCTTCTACCGTTTTCCGCCCGGTTGATTGGATTCTTATAAGTTGCTTTCAATAAAATCATATTTTCCAACTCCTTGGACAAGCAGGTATTTGGACTTTTGGTTAATGCCATTTGCCACTCTGTGGATTTCTCCTGTTTCTATTGTACACCGCTCACCAGGCTGCAATGAAATTGTTCGATCTGGTTTTTTAAAATGAACGTCTATACTCCCTTCCAGGCAAAAGCAATTATCGGTCACTTCAGTATGATAATGCCAAGCTGTTCCGGCCTTGGCTGAAAGTTCAATGATGCGCACTTTCGTGTTCTCTGTTTCAAATACTATTTCTTCGTTACTCATTGAGATTTCTCCTGAAGGCTTACGACGGATTGAGCTGAGCGTGTTGTACTCGAGACCACTTCAAATGGGTAGAAAACTTTACGTAAACCACCGATATCTATTGTGCCATTTTTGAGGGGGTTTTATCTACGGTACAGGAGTTTATCTGATAAATAAACAAAAGTCCCCACCAGATGGTGGGGACTTTATCAACAGCTTGGGTGGGGCATTTGCCCCTCTTTGTTCTTATTTACATCGGCGGTGTTTTTGCCGATAGCATCTCCATCATCTTTGCTTCCGGAGGATCCTTGACAACCTCCAGCAACTGAATTCTAAAGGTGAGCGATTTGCCGGCCAGTGGATGATTAGCGTCAAGGGTGACAGTCTTTTTTGTCACTTTGACAACCATAACATTGAGAACGCTGTCGTCCTGCCGCGTGATCTCAAGTTGAATGCCTGCTTTTAATTCAACATCTGCCGGCAACTGGCTGCGATCGATCTTTTCAACCAGGTCCTCACGATGCGCACCGTAGGCGTCTTCACACGGGATGACAAAAGTTTTGTCCTCCCCCTTAAACAGGCCTTGAACGGCTTCATCAAAACCAGGAATCACTTCGCCTTTGCCGAGAATAAAACGTAAAGGTCGATCTTCCGGTGACTGGTCAAAGACTGTTCCGTCCTCCATGGTCCCTGTATAATGTACTGTTACCGCATCGAGTTGATCAGCGCGAATCATGCCGCATCCTTCCTGTCTGAGTGTTATTGAGAGCTCTTAACAAAGCGGCATCGTATACCCGGGCCGCTTTGCAGGTCAATCTTTTTACTCTGAAAGAAACACCCTGCAAGAGTACGCTTTTGGCTAGGAGGCTGTCGGACTATCCATGGCCCGGCTGCAAATTCGGCCCGTATAGTCCGACAGTACTCCTAGTACTGTCTGGGCAGGCAATGTCTTATTGTGTTCGCTTCCCGTCAATGCTTTTGTGCCTGGGATTTCTCAATAGGTTGATAAGTGATCTCTTTAAATGAAATTCTGTAGTTAATTGGTTTTTCTCTTAATAGCTCAAAGCCACAATGTACACATTTTCTTTGCTTCCGGTGTCCACCGTATGGATGCCCACATTTTGGGCAAGGAGTATTCCGAACCCAGGACCAAATTTTGAAATGCACAACAACAGGGATGATAAGGACAATGACCTGTGTGTACCTGCCTAAAATCATAGAGCTTGAGGTAGAAACGATGATTGCGAAAATAGCCAGGCAGCACATGCTGGCAACCAGAAGTTTTTCTCTGCGCCAAATTTCATCTAAGCCGCGTCGGATATTTTCATTTTGTTGATCAATCATTATTACCTTCAAGTAAACCAGGCTGAGTGGACTGGAGCTGGTTCCTTTCAAGTGCGTAGAAAACTTTACGCGAACCGCAAACGTATCTTCCCGTTTGCTTCAGTGTATGGTTAGCTGTCGCCCTCATTGGGCACGAACCACTCTTTTTTTCGATATGCCAAGTCCTGACTCTTCGCTACAAGATCCCCGGTTCGATCATCTCTAATGGTAATGTCATATAGAGCTATTGCCCCCGTAGCGGTTTGTTCTATCGCTTCAGCGACGAGTCGATCACCGGAGTTTGTTGCTTTCAAGAAGTTAATTCCAACGTTCAGTGCCACTGCTGCCTGCCCATGGGAGTTCCCGGCAGCCGCAAAGGCCATATCTCCTAGCGCAAAAATTACACCACCATGAGTGTTGCCGTGAAAATTAACCATGTTGTCAGTGACAGTGAGAGTCACCCGACTATGACCTGGTTCCAGAACTTCAACATTAGCCCCCAGGAGTCGTGCGAATGGATCACACTGAATATATTCGTTTATCTTTTGTTCTCTCTTTTCGTTCATGGCCTTCTCTCTGAAAATTGATCAACTAAACGCTTCGCATCACCGGTAGCAAAAAGTAGAGCGAGGTCCGAGCGGCGCTTTTTGCTGTCCGAGTGCATGCGATTGTTATATTGCATATTCCACTGCCTTTTCTGCATGAATTGTTGTGGTATCGAGTAGCTTTACATTGGTATCACCCTGGTTTACCAACATTCCAATTTCGGTACAGCCAAGAATAACTGCTTCAGCCTCCTGATTGGCCAATGAATCAATGATGCGTAAATATTCAGCTTTTGATTCGGCTTGTATTTTCCCTAAACAAAGTTCCTGATAAATTATTCTGTGAACGATTTCTCTGTCTTCTTCATTTGGCACCAAAACATTTATCCCATATTTATTACTCAACCGACCTTTGTAAAAATCCTGCTCCATTGTGAAAGCAGTACCTAGCAAACCTACTTTTTTAATGTTATTACGAACAAGTACTTCTGCTGTTGCATCAGCTATATGCAACAATGGTATTGTGATTGCCTTTTCTATTTGAGGTGCAACCTTATGCATTGTGTTTGTGCAGATGATCAAAAAATCAGCGCCGGCAGACTGTATGCTTAGCGCTGCCTCTGAAAGTATTCTTGCTGAGCCTTCCCAATCACCTTTCTGTTGTAGCTTTTCTATGGGTTCGAAATCTACGCTGTACATAGCAATTTTGGCTGAGTGTAAGCCTCCAAGGGCATTTTTTACACCCTCGTTTATAGCACGATAGTAACCAACTGTGCTTTCCCAACTCATTCCTCCCAGAAGGCCAATTGTTTTCATCCTGCCTCTCAGTGTGCTTTTGCAATATAACGGTTGAGATAAGCGGCGGCGACATACCTGTCTGCCTTGGTAGAGACCTTTTTGAGAACCACACCGCTACATTTTGTCCGCTGTCATTTGATGGTCATATCCTTCTGAATATAACGGACCAAGCTAATCGGGCTGGAGTTGGTCCTTTTCAAGTGTGTAGAAACCTTTACGTGAACCTCCGCTGTATCTTCCGGTCCGCTTGAGCATTTGGTTAGGTATTGTCATACGCTGACAAAATTTCTAAAAATTCTGTGGGCTTAACAATGGTTACAGAACAAATTGACTCTAGTTCTGATTTCATTTTTAAAATTCGGTTGTCGGTAGTTATGAAATACCCTACATGTTTACTGGCATAAAACACATGCTCTGCATCTCTTTTCATCTTTTCTGGTTTGCCATTACCCGTCAAAACTTTCCAAATGTTGGCCTTCAAATCTCTTTCTTCGATATTTAGTGCTGTTGAATGAGTATAAATGCAAGAAGATGCCTCTTGTTTGACCCACCGAGGTGTGTTTGGGTGGTCTATTTCCTTTTGTATTGAATGAGCTAGATTAAGGACAATCTCTTCGTTTTTGTATTTTTCGAATATTTTTTGAGATGCGTTTTCTTCAGTTGAGCAATCTGGATCGAAGGCGCAAGAATCAAGAAAATTGAGTTTTCTTTTCGGATCAATATGAATTTTTTCGATTGGTTCTCTTCGCCGATTCATATTAATACCTAACGCTTCGCATCAGCGGCCGACAAAACGCGTAGCGGCTTGTCGGCCCGGCTGTATGTGCTTGTTATGTATCTTGTAAGGACAATGACATTTCGTTCCAACTCATTCCCCCGTGGTCCGAGTCCGATATTCCCAGGTTAACAAAACCGTAACTCGCATACATGTCGATTAACTCTGTTTGACAAATCAGAAAGATGTCAGATTTACCAAGAGCGTTCATCTTATCTATAAATCTATTCATAAGCTTACTGGCCATACCCTTTCCCTGATAATCGGGGTGAATAACAACTGACAGTATAACTATATGTTTGCCTTCAGGGTCGTGGCCGATTAGTTCTTTAAATTCTTCGGCCGATAGTTCGACCTTTTGGGTAGCCCCAGAGTTAATAAAACCAATTATCTCTCTGTCATTTTCTAGAACAATGAACCCTTCTGGATAGGTCTTTATCCGTTTTAGAATCTTATCTTTAGTTGCGGCTTCGTCACCCGAATATGAAACAGATTCAATTTCAAAACATCGATCTAGGTCTTGTTCATTTACGATACGGATATTTACATCTGGCATGCTCTAATAATTACTCCTGATACATAACGGTTCATGATAACCGGTGGCGACGCGAAGATTCGGCCACCACCTCAATTCAGATTTTGCTTTTCAATTTAGCGCAGACGTATTTTCCGTCCGCGTTGATTGGTTTGTTAGATTTAATGCCCTACGGTTTTAGAAAACACATTGATCACTACCACGCCAGCTACAATCAAACCCATTCCTAAAACTGCAGGAAGATCTGGTGTCTGTTTGTATAAAATTGCGCCTACAATTGTGACCAAAACGATACCGAGGCCTGACCAAACCGCATACGTCACACCCAGCGGGATAGTTTTTAATACGTGAGTTAAAAAGTAAAAGGCAACTCCGTACCCAATAATAACGATAAGACTTGGAACAACCTTCGTAAATTCTTCAGATGCCTTTAATGCACTTGTGGCAATAACTTCGGCAATGATTGCAATTGCAAGAAATGAGTACGTCATTTTATTCTTTCTGAAATCTAACGGTTTAAGCTGAGCGGCGGGCCTGCTACCGTGCAGCGTGTAGAATGTCTACGCGAACCACTCCTGTTACACCCGTCACTGCCTCTAGCGTTTGGTTAGAGTCCTTTCCTGGGTATCAACGTAAGCATCGATCAGTTGCCTGATCATCCGCTGGTATTGCGTGTGATGCTTGCCTGCTTCTGACTTGAAGAAATCGATGCTTTTTTTACTGAGCGAAATCGTAATCTTCACAGACTCTTCACGAAACGCAAGTTCCTCTGGAGTGGGGAGGAAGTCGGAGACTACCCGCAAGTTTCCAAGGGGCTCATCGGTGTAGTTAATTTTCCTGCTCATAAATCACCTTTCCTTTCCGCCAGTATCCGGCTCCAATGATACGAATGACATCTTCGCGATAGGTAAATCGAACAGTGAGGATACCGCCACCAACTTTGCCGAAGCATTAGTAGCGTTGTTCTTGATCTCTGTGGTTCGAGTCTTCTGCAATGACGCGGTAGAGGTTGGCAAAGGCATACTGGGCCTTAGAGAACGCGACGCCATGCTTCTTCTGGTTTTCCATGTCTTTGTTCGGGTCCCATTCGAAGTGCGTCTTTTGCATGTCACCAGTTTATCACAGGAGGGAAGGACAGCCATATTTTTTTATGGCAGAGAATATGGGCGTGATTTTGTGACTCTAACGGTTCGACCTGAGCGGTTAGCAGTGCAGAAACAGGTATGTAGGATGTCATTCGCGAACCATCCCTGTTCAAAATATCAGCTCGTGGGATTGGCTATAGCCCACCCATTGACTTGCAACCGTTTTGCAACCATAATGGAACAAACAGGAGACAGGGAGGCCAATATGCCAGCACTGACGATTAAAAATATCCCTGATAACCTTTACGACAAACTCAAAAAAACAGCCAAATCTCACCACCGAAGCCTCAACAGTGAAATTATTCATTGTCTTGAAACTGTTCTGGTGCCTCAAAAGCTGGATATCGCAGAAAGATTATTAAGAGCTCAGCAGTTAAGAGCTCAAATTCCAGAGGGGATAATCGCCCCTGCTGACGTTGATGATGCAATCAATCAGGGTCGGCCATGATAGTTGTTGATACAAACATTCTTGCTTATCTTTATCTACCAACCGAGCACACACTCAAGGTTGAAGCTCTTCTGGCTAATGATCCTGAATGGATTGCTCCAACTCTTTGGCGTAGCGAATTCAGAAATGTTTTAGCATTCTATTTGCGCAAGAAATTACTGGCTTTTGATCAGGCTCTGGCAATTCAGGATGAGGCTGAATCACTTCTCCAAGATAACGAATTTATCGTAAATTCTCTTGATGTTCTGCAATTGGTGCAGGATAGCGAATGCTCAGCATATGATTGTGAATTTGTTGCCTTAGCTAAAAACATGAACGTGTCATTGTTCACAATGGACAAAAAAATACTCAGAAACTTTCCCGATATAGCGAACCCTTTGTTGTGAAAACTCATGGCTATAACGGTTCTGAATTGAGTGACGGACAAACTCAGAGCAGGCGTGTAGCCTGTCTACGTGAACCACCCCTGTTTCACTCGTCACGGCTCTGATGATTGGTTATGTGGCTTTCATCCGAAGAAACACCCAAAAGAATCTTGTTCTATTGTTTTGACAAGAACGGACAGATCTTTGCTCTCTGAACTCTCCTCATACTTTAGCCATTTCCCGTTTGCTCTTTGCCAGTAAAGTTGCCAAACATTTCTGGTTTTGTTGAATTTTAATTTTGCTACAGAAAGCTCTGTTTTTTCTTGAGGGTTGTTCCACTGCGGACGAATTTCGAAGATTAATACGTCATGTCCAGTGATCCTATATTCAAAGCACAATTTGTCTTTGTATTGCACTGGAGTTTTTTTACTGCAGAGGCCACCGACCAGTTTGTCGATCCTTTTTAACTCAATTTCGGAAAATGCCATTTTCTTTCCTGTTTTTGCCACATAACGGATAATGATAACCGGCAGCGACGTGAACTTGCGTGAAACACCGAACTATTCGGATTAAAAAGCAGACGTATTTCCCGTCCGCATTGATTATATGGTTAGCAGTCTTTTCAGCTTAAAGCATATTTCTATTGCAGTAATTAGCAATCTCAAACTCTATAACATTAGCGCCTATATTAGGAACCGTAGGAAACATTGTAGTTAACCTTTGAACTATTTTTTTTGACAAATCAGATTTTTGTTCATCGTTTCTACCTTCCATTATATTTGCAAATACATGGATAAAATCTTCAATTTTGTTGCCCGTAGAATATTTTTTAAATGGGCTAACTCTTACTTTTATATCATTTTCATTAAATAGCTCAGTTGATTTAGCAGCAAAATGAACTTGCTCAATTATTTGTTCTTCGGAATGCAATTTAAAAATACTTTCAGAGCAATCTATTAAGAAATGAGGCATCGTTTCTCCTAAGAATATATCAAGTAATGCTAACGGTTTTGACCTGAGCTGCCAGCAGTGCAGATACAGGCCTGTAGAATGTCATCCGCGAACCACCTCTGCTTAAAATGTCAGCTCGTGGGAGTGGTTATGCAGCATCCAATGGTCTGATCCGAGCAACTTGGTCCCTAACTGATTCAGATGCGACCCAAAGATCAACCGCACGCTGTGCGTTTAGCCAGAATTCTGGAGAGTTGCCAAACAAACGACCAAGCCTTAACGCCATTTCCGGGCTAACCGCCCGACGCTCACGAAGCAACTCATTGACTGACTGGCGGGATACACCAAGCTCCTTTGCCATGCCGGCCACGGTCAGACCATAGTCGGTGATAAAATCTTCACGCAGCATTTCACCGGGGTGAGTCGGTTTACGTTGCATCCTTGCAGTATTCGGAATGGTCATAATCATTACCTCACTTCAATGGTAGTCACAGACTTCGACCTCGTAAGCATCGCCGTCAACAAAACGAAAGCAGATACGCCATTGGTCATTAATGGATATAGCGTACTGTCCCTTCCTCTCACCGGAAAGCGCATGGAGCCGATTACCTGGGGGGACTTTCAAATCGTCCAACTGTGTCGCCAGATGAATGTATTCAAGTTTTCTGGCAGCTCTAGAGGCAACGTCGGGAGCAAATTTCTTTGCTTTCCCCTTAGTATAAAGCTCTTGAGTGCGCTTATCTGTGAACGTTTTGATCATGGAGGAAAGCGTATCGTGTCTCGTGACACTTGTCAACTCCAGAGAGGCGCGCTGCATAACTACTAAATAGCCGGAAAAAAGTCGTGATAATAAGCACGACTAGAACGTGAGTATTTATGTTGAATATTAATGTGATTATAAATACTTATAGGAACTCTTGGATGGATATCCATTTCGATAAACCCCGCCAAAATCTTCAGAGTCATATCCGAAGCCCTTACTAGATGGTGACGCTTTTTGTCTGTAGGTGAATCCTGCAATAAAATCAATAAATTATAGAAATCATGAGGAGCTTTTGCTATAAATTATGCTGTTGTTATGAAATTTAGTCAATTTAGTTGGAGGTGATATGCAAAAACCACGTCTATTGGACCAGGTCCGGTCCGTCATTCGCGCACGTCATTACAGTCGCCGTACCGAAAGTGCCTATCTATCGTGGATCAGGCAGTACATTCTTTACCATGAAAAACGCCATCCCTTAGAAATGGGTGCTGATGAAGTTGGCAGGTTCTTAAGCTACCTGGCGACGGAACGTGATGTCGCCGCTTCAACTCAAAATCAGGCCTTGAATGCCATCCTGTTCTTGTATCGAGATGTCTTGAAAATTGATATGGGGATTCTGGAGAACGTGGTTCGTGCGAAAAAGCCGAAGCGTTTGCCGGTGGTTTTGAACCGTACAGAAGTTCTCAAGGTTCTTGATGGCATTAATGGAACACTGCGACTGGTGGTGAGCCTGCTCTATGGTGCCGGAATGCGTCTGCTCGATGGCCTGCGACTGCGGGTCCAGGATGTCGACTTCGAATCTGGAGAGCTTCTGATTCGTCATGGGAAAGGTGGCAAAGATCGTCGAACGATGCTGCCGGAGTCCTTTGGATAATAAATAAATGAAAGGAACGAGGGACGCGGGACGCGGAAAGTCAAAGGCAATAGCTGAAAATCGAATGAGATGCTGGTTAACATTGAAAAGGTATTATTGTTGGCCCCTGTTTGATCAGCGCCAATCTGATTTTATCAGCGGCTAATTATAGTTTTTTGGCTTAGCTGCCCATCCCAGTTAAATAAAAGTCTTTTGAGTCAAGCCGGTATTCACAGGGATATGCAGGATGAACAGGATAAGATCATAAAGCCCGTTGTTATTGCCTCGTCAACTGACAGATTGTTATGACTGCTCAGGCTCAAGAACACAGCAGAAGTTCCCACTCAACATGGTTTTGAGACAACCGTTGCAGGAGGTGCAGGTTGATTTGTCACTGGCTCCACTCTGAAACTTGTTCGGCAGATCCGGCTCGCGGATCAACGGTCGACACAGGGAGATATAATCGGCTTGCCCGGTTCGTAGCAGGCCGGTTGCGACATGCAGGCTGCGAATGCCGCCGACTGCAATCACCGGACATTCAACTTGCTGCTTGATAGTGCGTGAGAGGATGACGTTATAAGCCATCTCATTGCCTGATTCGTGACCCGGGCGTATTGGCCCAAGATCACCAGATGCAGGCGTTCCACCACTGACCTCGATGGCGGCGATACCGGCGGCATCGAGCATCTTTGCAACCTCGACAGCTTCTTCGATATCCAGGCCACCGGCCAGGTTGTCACTGCCGTTCAATTTGATCAGCAGGGGGAAATCCTTGCCAACGGCCTGCTGCACTGCACTCACAATGGCAAGCAGGAAACGGCTACGATCGGCTAGATCACCGCCGTAATTATCTTGACGCTGATTGGTTAAGGGGGAAAGGAACTGATTGATCAGATAACCGTGTGCAGCGTGTAACTGGACGGCATCGCAACCGGCCTGCTTGGCACGGGCAGCAGCGGCAGCAAAGGCAGCAATGATCTTCTCGATATCACCTGTTGTCATCTCCTGTGGTGTTTCTGGATACTGTTCAAGCTTGACTGCCGAAGGGGCCAGCGGCTGCCGACCACAAACTTTGCTTCGGCCCTGACCTCCTGTATGGCCCAGTTGCAGACAGAACTTGCCATCTTCCTGATGAACTGCGGATGCTAACTTTTCCAGACCGGCAAGCTGTTCGTCACAATCGGCTCCCAGGCTTGTCGAGATCAGTCTCCCTTCTTCCAAAACGTGGGTATTCCCGCTGATCAGCAAGCCGCAACCACCAGCGGCCAACTGCCGGTAGAGATCGATCAGAACCTGTGTGGCCTGCCCATCCGCGCCACACAGTCCTTCCAGGGTTGCGGAGCGGATCAGACGGTTACGTAGTTTCATCCCCTGCAACAGGTGCGGGGTGAATAGATTTGTTTCGGCCATTGCCATGTTCCTTATTTATGCAGATTGGTCTGATCTTTATCATTCCACTGAACAGTCAAAATCTAGACCGACGGTTCTGCTCTTAGCAATTCCACTGAACGGTTAAAATCAAGACCGACGGGTCGCGTCCCGTCAGACGCCATACTTTTTTCAACGCCAAAAAAGTATGCAAAAAGGCTGGCTCCTGCGGAGGGCACTTCTTTCGCGAGTGGTCGGTGTTTTGTTCAACTACAAAGGTTGATGAATACGTTTATGCTGCGTGGCACCGAAAACCGGGCCCAGCTTTTTTGAACCCGCTAAACGAAAGAGCGGTTGTGTTTGGTATAATAGGCCACGAGAACATTTCGTGTTCATTGTTTGGTTCTCAACCCGCCTGCCAGTCGCTGTAACAGCCCCACCACACAGCAACAATCACCACAACAGCTCAGCAGCAAAAACAAAACAGAACGAATCTTGTTCATCAAGAACCGTCACGGATAAACACACCGACCACCCCGAGCAAGAAGTGCCAAGCGCAGCGCAAAGCCTTCTTTGGTTACTTTCTTTGGCTTTGGAAAGAAAGTTACCCGGCTGTCGGCCGGGACCGACGGTCTTGACCCTAAAAAAGGTAGCGCGGGACGAGGAAAGCCAAAACAAAACAGCCGAGTCACTTCCCGATAGGAGAGTGCCGACCTATCCATTATGGCTGAACTTTCTTAAACGTACGCGCCACAAAATCACTCACCGCAGCGTGAGTATCATCAGATCCCCAGAGGGCAAAAAGCTCCGCCTCTTGCCCTTTGGTTCTCGAATCAATCGCCTCGCGTACAGGTTGGCGGAGCTGTTGTTTGGAAAACGAAAAAATTTCAGGGCGGATGGATGCGAGTGCTTCAGCAGCAGAAATTGCTTCGGTCAGCAGTTGGCCTTTCTCTACAATGTCATCGACGAGACCTCTTTGCAGGGCGTTCTGCGCAGTATAAGTCGCTGCTCCGAGGATGATTTCTTCAAAGTAGGCTGAACTCGTTTTTGCGCGCATGATTTCCAGGGCAACGACTGGAAAGGGCACTCCGACACGTAATTCAGGAACACCGATCTGTGACTTGCCATTAACCATCAAACGTCGATCAGCGGTACAGGCCAGCAGACAACCACCGGCGATGGCGTGCCCATTGATTGCCGCTACGATGGGTTTATTGCAGAAGAAAAAGGCTTCCAGTACATCATCAAGTGCGGGGAGAAACTGACGCACATATTCCGCACCACCCTCTAAGAGCTGTGGCA
>PVMK01141387.1_pt1 | contig 16221 bp, 14 predicted proteins | sample 1853481 | NCBI WGS metagenome assembly PVMK01 (sample SAMN08533507, study PRJNA380276) | Marine sediment metagenome, whole genome shotgun sequencing project.
GGGGCGCCTCCCGAGGGGCGCCCTGTCAGGTCACGCGTCCGTGCTCGCGGCTTCCTCGGCCGGGGCCTTGGCCTCCACGTCTTCCGGTTGCTCGGCCACCGCCACGGCCTCCTCCACTTCGGCCGGCGGCTCACCCTCGGAGCGGCCGTACTTCCGACGGAAGCGCTCGACACGACCAGCCGTATCGACCAGTTTCTGTCGACCGGTAAAGAACGGATGACAGTGAGAGCAGATCTCCACGTGCAACTCGTCTACGGTCGCGTAAGTCTCCGATATGCGCCCGCAGGCGCACGTGATCTTGGTCGGTGTGTATTCCGGATGAATCCCTGGCTTCATCTTAAGCTCCGCCTGAGTTACGACTTCCTCTTCTCGACGCTTTCCGCAACGGCCCGATGGGGACGCCCCGGAATGCACAGCACAATAAAATGGATTCAGCATCTTGTTTCGTCAACCACAGGCTTGTCGCAGCGGTTCCCGGCCGCATCCTTCCCGGGTGGACGGTGTAAGGGGGAGCGTCATCCTCTCACGGATATAACAGGAATGAATACCACGTTATCCAGCATATCTGTCCGGCAGGCGCTGCTCCTCGTTATCGCCGCTGCATCGCTCGCGGGTTGTGGAGGGAACGACAGTACCGGGCCCGAATTCGGCGATCTCGAGTTCTCTCCGGCCTCACCGATCGCGATCGGCGCGGCCAGGCAAGTGGACCTCGAGCTGTTTAGTCTCTCGGACGAGTCGCTCGGTCCGTTAGTCCTGGGCGCAGGCAGCATCCCTCTCAGCTTTCCGCCGGAGTTCACGTGTCCGGGCCTGGAGGTGCTGGTCGCCCCGAACCAGATCAGTTCGCTGGCCGGCGGCGCGTCGAGAGAGGTCAGCGTGAGCTTCAGCTTCGCCGGGCTCACCGAACAGGAGTGTCCACTCGCCACCTACGAGGTGGATCTGAACGCCGCCCTCGGGGCCACGATTCTCGGTTCAGCGCAGATCCGGCTCGACCATACGGCGCTGGAGTAGTTCGGGTCGCTGAGGAACCCCGGCGGGATAATCGAAGCCGATCATCAGCAGATACGGGGAAGCTGGTCTCCGGGCAGCATATCCACGATCCGGCTCACCCCCAGGCCCGTCGTCAAGACGACGAAACCCGGGCGATCCTCCGTGATAGTGCCTACCCGCACGGCCGATGAGCCTTCCGCATGGGATCGCAGGGCCGTCACGGCATCGTCGGCCGCATCCTCCTCGACGATTGCGACCAGTATGCCCTCGTTCGCCACGTAGAGAGGATCGAGCCCCAGTATCTCACACACGGCTCGCACCGGATCGGGAAACGGGAGGCTCCCCTCATCGAGCCGGACTCCGACGCCCGAGGAGGCCGCAATCTCGTTAAGGGCGCTCGCCACACCTCCGCGAGTCGGATCCCTCAGGACGTGCACGGACTCGCCGCATACCTCACGCAGACTCCTCACGAGCGGCGCCAGACATGCCGTGTCGCTGCGAACTTCGACCTCGAACCCCAGATCATCGCGGGCGGCCATGATCGCCACACCGTGGGCTCCGATGGGACCCGACACGATTACGGCATCTCCCGCCCGCGCTCGATCCGGCCCCGGGCGAAACGTCGAATCCAGGCTGCCGATTCCCGTCGTGTTGATGAACATGCCGTCGGCCTTGCCGCGCTCCACGACCTTCGTGTCGCCGGTGATCACGATGACCCCGGCTTCGCTCGCAGCCTCGGCCATGGAGTCCAGTACCCTGTCCAGCACGTCGAACGGAAGACCCTCCTCGAGGATGAAGCCCGCCGACAGATAGAGAGGCTCGGCCCCCATCATTGCCAGATCATTCACCGTTCCGTGCACGGCGAGATGTCCGATGTTTCCGCCCGGAAACTCGAGCGGGCTGACCACGAAGCTGTCGGTCGATACGGCCATGCGATCCCCCGGGACTTCGACGATCGCCGCGTCTCCGAGTTGGCCGAGAACGTCGTTACCGAACCGCGGGAGAAAGCGCTCTGCGAGCAGCGCCGCACTCAGTTTGCCCCCGGAGCCGTGACCGAGTAACACGCAGTCGACCGCACCGGCCGGAACGGGACACGTCAGACCCGCCGAGGCGATGCGCGAGATGCCTTTCCCGATCGAACGGGCCTGCGAATCGGACCTGGCGCTCACGCGGTCTCCGCTGATGGCTGCTGCTGGAACCGTGCGTAGTTGTAGTAGGCGGCGCACGCTCCCTCCGACGACACCATGGGGGCACCGAGGGGCCTTTCCGGAGTGCACTCGTCCCCAAAAGCAGGGCACTCGAACGGCTTGATGCGGCCGCGCAGAACATCGCCGGCCATGCACGCCTCGGGCTCCGACGTCCGGATCGACTCGAGCTGGAACCTCTTCTCCGCGTCGAACGCCGCAAATTCCTCGCGCAAGCCAAGTCCGCTCTGCGGAATCTCTCCGATGCCCCGCCACTTGCGATCCACGGGCACGAACACCTTCGACACCAGCTCTTGGGCCGGCTCATTCCCGGCGCGACGCACAGATCGGACGTACTGGTTCTCGACCTCGGCCCGTCCCTCTTCGAGCTGCCGTATGGCCATGTAGATCCCTTCGAGGATGTCCACGGACTCGAAACCCGTGACGACGATCGGTACCCCGTACTCCTCTACCAGCGGCTCGTACTCCTTCCAGCCCATTACCGTGCACACGTGACCCGCAGCCAGGAACGCCTCAACCCGGTTGTCCGGTGCATCGAGGATCGCCCGGATCGCAGGGGGAACGGTGACGTGCGACACCAGTACACTGAAGTTCGACACGCCGAGCTCGCGGGCTCTCCACACGGCCATGGCGTTCGCAGGTGCGGTCGTTTCGAACCCGACGGCGAAGAACACGACCTCGCGGTCGGGCTGCGCTCTGGCGATCTCGAGGGCGTCGAGGGGAGAATAGACGACGCGAACCTCCCCGCCGCGTGCACGAACCCGCAGCAGGTCGCCGTCGCTGCCCGGGACCCTGAGCATGTCGCCGAAAGAGGTGAAGATCACGTCGGGGCGGGCAGCCAGGTGCAGGGCACGGTCGATCTGCTCGAGTGGCGTGACGCACACCGGGCATCCGGGACCATGAATCATGTCCACAGCGTCCCGGAGCAGCTCCTGAAGCCCCTGGCGTACGATCGTGTGCGTCTGCCCACCGCATACCTCCATCAGCACACGCGGACGCGACGCCGTGGCCAGGATCCTGTCGATGAGGGAACGCGCCAGCTCCGGATCGCGATACTCGCTGACGTACTTCACGGAGCATCTCCGTCGGGGCGATCCTGGCTGGCCCCGGGGTCCGGTTTCTCGAGTCCTGCCAGGCTCTGCTCAGCCACCTCCTTCATCCATTCCAGCTCGTCCAGTCCGCTGAGCTCCTCCAGGAGTTCAAACGTGCGGCGAGCCTCCTCCTCGTCCACCTTGGAGATGGCAAACCCGACGTGCACGATCACGTAGTCGCCCGGTTCGACCTCCCCGGCTACATAGGCCATGCAGACTTCCCTGCGGACGCCGCCGAAGTCTACGACGCCCATCGGGAGCCCTTCGCTCCCATGTATTTCCGTGATCTTACCGGGAATCCCGAGACACATGCCTTACCTCCCCCGCTCGTCGGCCAGGCGCGCGGCAGCCACCACTGCCTGGCCATAGCTGATTCCGCCGTCGTTGGGCCCGAGTCGCTGTGGCAGGAGCACCGTGAGGCCCCGCTCCTCGAGTCCCTCCTTCACGATCGCCAGAAGAAGCCCGTTCTGAAAGACTCCGCCACCCAGGGCGACCGTTCCGATACTCAATTCCCGGCACGCGCCGGCCGCGACGTCCACCGTCGTGCGTCCAACCGCCACGTGGAACGCAGCGGCGAGGAGGCCCGTATCGGCTCCGCCTGCGGCCCGCGCACCGAGGTCCGCCAGCAGAGGAAGCGGATCCATTTCCAAGGGCCCCTCGTCCCTCACCCGGACGGGAAAGCCGATGTCGGGCAACCGGGCCCGCGTCGACTCGGAGGCGATCAGCTCTCCGGCATTCGCCTCTCCCGACCCGAGTCCCAACACGTATCGAGACGCCAGCGCCTCGAGCTCCATCGCCGCCTGACCCTCGTACGAAGCCACCCGGCGTACGCCCAGGATCGCGGCAGCGGCATCGAACAGCCGGCCCATGGAGGAGGCGAGGGGGGCGTTCACTCGGCGCTCTATCTGGGCGTCCGCGAGGCGCTTCTCCTGCTTCGTCACACCGCAGAACGCGTTTGCGAAGGCCTCGCCGTAGGCCGCGTCGAGCGCGGCGTAGCCGGCCGCAACGCGCCACGGCCTGCGCGCCGCCAGGTCTCCGCCCGGCATCGGAGCGTAGCGCAAGTGGGCCAGTCGCCGATAGCTCTTCAGGTCCGCGAGCAGGATCTCGGCTCCCCATGTGTTTCCGTCGTCTCCGTATCCTGTGCCGTCGTATGAGATCCCGATCACAGGATCGACGACGCCGTGTTCTCCGGCCACCGCAGCCACGTGCGCGTGGTGATGCTGAACGTCGATCACCCGGGGCAGACCCAGCTCCTCCGCGATGCGGGACGACAGGTAGCCGGGATGCAGGTCTCTCGCGACGACCGATGGCTCGATGCGGAACAGGGTCTTGAACCGCAGGAGGGCCTCGCGATAGTGGTCGAGCGTTTCGACGTTCTCCAGATCTCCCACGTGCTGGCTGACGAAGGCGCTGTCCCCCGCCACGAGGCTGAACGTGCTTTTCAGGTGCGGACCGACGGCCAGAAGAGGCTCCGGCGACGCGACGGGCAGCGGAACCGGCAGAGGAGCGTAGCCGCGCGCCCGGCGAAGAAACACGGGCGCCTCCGCCATGACACGTACGACCGAGTCGTCGTACCGGGCGACGATGTCCCGGTCGTGCATGAGGAACCCGCTCGCGACCGCGAACAGCTTTCGTGCCGCTTCCTCGTTGGATGTACAGATCGGCAGCTCGCTCAGGTTACCGCTCGTCATTACGAGAGGCCGTCCCACGCGCTCGAGGAGCAGCAGGTGGAGCGGTGTGTATGCGAGCATGACTCCCACCGTGTCCAGGCCCGGTGAGACTGACGGAGCCAGCCCCGATTCATCCCTCGCGCGCAGGAGGACGATCGGCCTCTCGGACCCCGACAGGACCTGCTCTTCCACCCGCCCCACGTGGCACAGCTCCCGTGCCTCGTCCAGCTCCAGCACCATGACCGCCAGCGGCTTTGTCCTCGCGCACCTTCTGCTCGCGCAGCTGGCGGACGGCAGATTCGCGCGTCGCGTCACACGCCAGGTGATATCCCCCCAATCCGCGGATCGCCACGACGTCACCCCTCGCGAGCATCCGGACCGCCGCCTCGATCGCCCGGACCCGCTCTCGATCGGCACGCCGTCCGGGCCCGCCAGCCAGATCCGGGGTCCGCAGTCCGGGCAGCTGTTCGTCTCGGAATGGAAGCGCCGATCAGCTGGATCGGTGTACTCACGCCGGCAGGTGGTGCACTGCGGGAAAGCACGCATGCTGGTGCGGACTCGATCATACGGCATCGACTCGATGACCGTATACCTGGGCCCGCAATCGGTGCAGGTGATGAACGGGTACCGGTACCGTCGGTCCGCCGGATCGAATAGCTCGCTGCGGCAGGATTCGCAGGTCGCCACGTCAGGCGACACGGGGAGTCGTCCATCCGTTGCCCTGCTCTCGAGGACGCGGAAGCCGCTCACGCCGCGTGGCGCCACCGCCTCCGCTTCCAGCGTGTCGATCCGTGCCAGCACCGTGGCTCGGCCCGCAGGGCCTCGACGAACGCGCCAGGGCATCGCCGTCCCCTCGACCTCGATGAACACCTCACCGACTCGTTGCGCGCCGTGCCCGCCAGGCCGAACCGGACCGCCAGCCGGTGCACGAACGGCCGGAAGCCGACTCCCTGCACGACACCGGTGACGTGTACCGGCGTGCCTGCAGATCCGCTCCGCGCTGACTCGGCGCTCGCGCTCTGAGTTCGCCCCTGTCGCCGCCCGGTCCGACTTCAAGCTCAAGCTCGAATCGCCCCTTCGACCTGGGCAAGCACCCTGAGAAACTCGTACCAGTCTCCCATCCCCTCTTCCGTAAGGGCGGAAGTGAAGAAGAAGCGGAGGTCAGGGTTCACTTCGCGCGCGAAGGCCACCGCCCGGTCCATGTCGAACGGCACGTAAGGCAGCAGATCGATCTTGTTGATCACGCAGAATTCAGAGCGCTCGAACATGCGTGGATACTTGAGAGGCTTGTCCTCCCCTTCGGTCACGGAGAAGATGACGACCTTCGCGTCCTCGCCGAGGTCCCAGGAGGCGGGACACACGAGGTTGCCCACGTTTTCCACGAACACGAGATCCGTTTCCTCAAGATCGATCTCGTCGAGTGCGGTTAGGATCTGACGGGCGTCCATGTGGCACGCACCCCCGGTGACCACCGCCTGCACGAGGCGATCCGTGCGGGCTGCCAGCCGGTCCGCGTCGTTCTGCGTCTGGACATCGCCCGTGACGACAGCAATGCGCAGATGATCTCCCAGCGCGTCCAGAGTTCGCTCCAGCAGACTCGTCTTCCCCGAGCCAGGCGAGGACACGAGGTTCAGCGATGGCACGCCGTGAGTGCGCAAGCGGTCCCTGACTTGAACGGCGAGCTCGTCGTTCTTCGCCATGACCTTCTCGCGGACATCGATCCTACGAACCGTCATCGTCCTCCACCTCCACGTAAGTCACGCTGAGTTCGTCGCCCTCGAGCCTGCGGATCTCGGGCCTGGCGTTCCCGAACGGCGAGCTTCCGAGCAGAGCCTCGAGGCAAAACTCGAAGTTGTCGATCTCGATCCCGGACCGGTCCCCGACGTCCAGACCGACGGCCGTCACCCGCGCGAGGGCGTCGGAGCCCACGTGCTCCTCGGCGATGCGGCAGACATCCAGAGCCAGACTGAGCTCATGCACGCGCGTCTCCCTCGACCTCTCTGACCTCGTACCCCCAGGTCTCGAGTCGCCGGATTACGCATGCCACGAGATCGCCCAGGCGCGAGGCCAGCGCCGGACTCAGTGAAACCCGCATCTCCACGCTGTCCGGCTGCAGGCCGATGGCCACGAATTCTTCGGGCAGCGTCCCTCGCAACTCCGCCAGCGCCAGAACTTCCTTTACGTCAATTTGATGCGGAGACAGCTTGCGGGCCAGAAAGCGGGGAATATCCTCTCGCTCCAACTCCACCAGAGTACCCGGCTCCGCGTCGACGTTGATGGCATCGATGAACAGCACGCGGCGGGCCCCCTCGACGTGGGGAAGCAGGTTCAGCCCCCATGTGCCGCCGTCGAGAAGATCCACATGGGGCTCGAACCGCCACCTATCTCGAAGATGCTCGAGGGCTGCGATCCCGAGCCCGTCATCACCCATGAGGGGGTTTCCCACACCGATGACGACGGTCTCAGGGAACGAAGCTTCACTCATCCTCGAAAGTTATGTCGGCGCGGACGAAGCGACCACCGCTGAAGATGGAGGACATCTCGCCCTCCCTTTCCATCACGTCCGCCCGGAACGCGAGGTAGATGTGAAGCGGGATGAAGGTGATCAGGATCCACGTCAGCGCGTGGTGCGCGAAGCGCGCGTTCTGGATCCCTCCGAACATTGGCCCCACCCAGGAGAACAGCGTGTGGAAGAAGCCGCCCGGATTCGAGAGTCCGTACATGGCGAATCCGGTCACGAACTGGACGATGACCACGAGGTAGATCGCGGTGTAGCTGAGCTGCTGCAGCGGGTGATGGCCCAGGTAGTGCGGCATCGACTCCTGGCGGACCAGAAAGTAGTACTTGAGCATCTTCCACAGATTCTTCCAGTTCTTCGTCCGAATGGGAAGCAGGGCGTTCCAGCGCGCCCACTTGTTCCCCGCGAATAGCCAGTAGACCCGCAGGATCGCCGCCGCGACGATGAGCGCCGCGGCCGTGAAGTGGAGGAAACGCGCCCATCCCATGAGGAAGTGGCTGCTCGCTTCGCCCCACGTAGTGAAATACGGAGCCCCGATGTAGAAGCCCGTCACGATGAGCACGACGACCGTGACCGCGGAAACCCAGTGGGTGACGCGGAGCGGCCAACGCCACAGATACACCCACCTGTATTCGGGGAGTGCCGGAGGATGCGGAATGTGTGTGGCGTCCGCGACATCCTCCGGAGTGACCCCGCCCGTGCCGGCCGGCTGGAGGGTCGGCTCTCTCACGTCGGTCATCGCACCCTCACCTCGGTAACGGGCTCGCCGTTGGCATCCAGCACGTGCACGCCGCACGCCATGCAGGGATCGAACGAGTGGATCGTGCGGAGGATCTCCAGCGGCCGCTCCGGGTCAACCAGCGGATGGTTGTCAGTGAGCGACGCTTCGTACGGTCCCATCTGGCCCTCGCCATCCCGCGGCGAGCCATTCCAGGTACTGGGTACCACGCACTGGTAGCGCGAGATCTTGCTGTCTTTGATCTCGATCCAGTGGCCGAGGTTCCCGCGCGGCGCGTCCTGGTACCCGTATCCCCGTGCCGTGGCCGGCCAGGTGCTCGGGTCCCACCGCTCACCGTTGAAGGTAGCCGTGTCGCCCCCCTTGATCCGGCCGACCAGGTCGTCGTACCACTTCTCCATGCGTCTCGCCAGCAGTACCGTCTCGATGCCTCGCGCCGCGGTACGGCCCAGGGTCGAGAACAGGGCCTCCGGACCCACTTCCAAGCGGCCCAGCACCTCGCCGACCAGCTCCCGGGCGCCTTCGTGTCCGGAGCCGTAGGCAACCAGCATGCGGGCGAGCGGACCCACCTCCATCGGCATCCCGTTGTAGCGCGGGGCCTTCATCCAGGTGTACTTGTCCTCACCCTGGAGGTACTCCCACGGCGTTGGAGGGCCGCTGTACTTCGGCTTTGTCTCACCTTCGTACGGGTGGAGACCCGTCTGATCTCCCGCGTCGTATTCGTACCACGAGTGGGTGATGTACTCCTTGATCATCTGCTGATCGTAGGGAAGCACCTCGCCGATGTTCTTGCTGAGAATGATCCCTTGCGGCAGGTAGTACGAGTCGATGTTCCGGATGTCGTCCTCGGGAAACTCACCGCATGCCATGTAATTGCCAACGCCGCCCCCGATGCCGGCCCACTCCTTGTAGAAGCCGGCGATCGCCACGAGGTCCGGCCAGTACACCTCCTCGACGAATCGGCGCGCCCGTCGGATCATGGCGTAGATATCGGTCAGGCGTTCGGCGTTGATCGTGGCCGTGCTCTCGAGATTGATGGCCGATGCCATCCTGCCTACCAGGAAATTCGGATGCGGGTTCTTGCCCCCGAAGATCGTGTGCACGCGGATCACGTCCCGCTGCCAGTCCAGCGCTTCGAGATAGTGGGCGACCGCCAGCAGGTTGACCTCGGGCGGCAACTTGTAGGCCGGATGGCCCCAGTAACCGTTGGAGAAGATCCCGAGCTGTCCGCCCTCCACAAACCTTCCGATCCGGTCCTGAACCTCGGCAAAGTACGTCACCGAGTTGTTCGGCCACGGAGAAATCGAGCGAGCGATCTGCGACGTCACCGCTGGATCGGCCGACAGCGCGCTCACCACATCCACCCAATCCAGCGCGTGCAGGTGATAGAAGTGGATCACGTGGTCCTGGATGAACTGCATTCCGAGGATCAGGTTCCGGATGATATTGGCATTGGCCGGGATCCGGATGTCGAGGGCGTCCTCGACCGCCCGCAGGGACGCTATCGCGTGCACCACCGTGCACACTCCGCAGATCCTCTGGGTGAAGGCCCACGCGTCACGCGGGTCCCTCCCTTCCATGATGATCTCGATTCCCCGGAACTGGGTCGAGGATGCCCAGGCATCGGCGATCATTCCGTCCTCGGCCTGGACCTCGATACGCAGATGTCCCTCGATCCTGGTAATCGGATCGACGACTACCTTAGTCCTGGCCACGGTCCACCTCCGCTTCCTGTGAGGGCTGGGAAATCACGGGCAGCTGCTTGCGCTGCCTCGCTCTGTGCACGCCGGTCGCTACGGCATGCGCCGCGACGCCTGCTGTCACGCCCACCGCCAGAACGCCACCGATGGTGTCCACCCGACGCTCGACTCCAAAACCGGCGACATCCGGGAGACGCTCGTAAAACGGCGTCATCGTGTCCCAGAACTGCCTCTCGGTGCACCCTAGGCACGGGTGGCCCGCCCCGATCGGCCAGCTCGTCCGCACGTTCCACTGGATGATCGGACAGGGCGCGAAACTGGCCGGTCCCTTGCAGCCCTTTCGGTACAGGCACCATCCCTTTCGCGCCGCCTCGTCGTCGAACTCCTCCACGAACTGGCCCGCGTCGAAATGCGCCCGCCTCTGACACTGGTCGTGGATTCTCTTCCCGTACGCGAACAGGGGGCGGCCGTCGATGTCGAGATCCGGAACCCGTCCGAACGTCAGGAGGTGAACGATGGTTGCCGTCACGACGTCGGAAATCGGAGGGCACCCCGCGATGTTCACGACGGGCTTGTCCCGGACGATGTCGGATACGCCGACCGCGCCCGTCGGGTTGGGCTTCGCGGCCTGGATGTTGCCCCAGTGTGCGCAGGCTCCGACCGCGATCACGGCTCCAGCGCCGGCCGCCGCTTCCTCCAGGACCTCCTTGGCCGTGCGCCCGCCGATAGTGGTGTAGATCCCGGTATCCTTCAGGGGCACAGAGCCCGTCACGACCAGGATGTACTGCCCGGCGTTCGCCTGCATCGCAGCCTGCAGGGCCTCTTCCGCCGCATGTCCGGCCGCGGCCATGAGCGTGTGGTTGTAGTCCAGCGAGATCGTGTCGAGGATCAGGTCGCCGATCGAGGGCTCGGACGTACGGATCAGGCTCTCGACGCACCCGGTGCATTCCTGGAGTTGGATCCAGATGACGCTGGGCCTGCGCATCTGTGCGAGCGCCTCGAGCATTCGGGGAGTGACGACCGAACTGAGGCCGAGCATGGCCGTGAGCTTCCCACACAGATCGAGAAACTCACGCCGGCTCACGCCCCGGGCGCTCAGATGCTCGCCCAGAGTCTCGTCGGTCGTCCAAGGATGGGATGTGGGAGCTAGCATGCATCACCTCCGATGGACCGTTCACATCGCGTCGCGCGACACGACGGACGCGCCACGACATCGGGACCCGGTGGCTTGCGGGTACACGAAATGCCGGGTCTCTATTACCACGTCACGCATTGCGCGACGCCGATCTATCGGATAATGCCCCAGAGTCTCCCTGCCTCGGCGGGATCTAATCCCGGCAGGGCGACATGCTTCGAAGGAAGCAAAGAGCGTGCCCGATTCGCTCTCAGCGAGAGATGACGGATGAGAACCGTTCCTGGGCCGTTTGCGGGCGTCGCGGGCCTCCGACGCGCACGCCGCGGCGCGTGTCAGGCACGCCCGAAGTGAGTCGTTCTGTCAGGTCGCTGCGAAACGACTCAACGCTACTCCGCGATCCCGGCCAGATTCAGCAGGAAAGCGTACTCCAGCGCCGTCTCGCGGTGACGCTTGAACCGCCCCGAAGCTCCACCGTGCCCCGCCTCCAAGTTAGTGTGGAGGTAGAGACGATTCGAGTCCGTCTTCATGGTCCGGAGCTTCGCCACCCACTTGGCCGGCTCCCAGTACTGCACCTGCGAATCGTGCAGTCCGGTCGTCACGAGAAGGTTCGGGTAGTCCACGCGCTCGACGTTGTCATATGGCGAGTACGAGAGCATGTATTCGAAGTAGGTGGAATCGTTCGGGTCTCCCCATTCATCGTACTCGCTCGTAGTGAGCGGAATCGACTCGTCCAGCATCGTGGTGACGACATCCACGAACGGAACGGCGGCGACCACGCCACGCCATAAATCCGGGCGCATGTTCACGACTGCCCCCATGAGAAGGCCGCCGGCGCTTCCGCCCATCGCAAACACACGATCTGGATCGGCGTAGCCCTCGCTCACGAGGTAGTCCGCGGAATCGATGAAATCGGTGAACGTGTTCATCTTGTTGAGCAGCTTGCCTTGCTCGTACCACCAGCGGCCAAGCTCCTCACCGCCTCGCACGTGCGCGATCGCGAAGACGAAGCCCCGGTCGAGCAGGCTGAGGCGGGCCGAGCTGAACGTCGCGTCCATGCTGGAGCCGTAGGACCCGTACGCGTACAGGAGAAGCGGAGCACTCCCGTTCCGCTTGAAGCCCCGGCGGTATACGAGAGAGACGGGCACCTGCCGCCCGTCACGGGCCTCGGCCCACAGGCGCTCCGACTCGTAGTCCGCCGGGTCGAAATCGCCCACCACCTCGGTGCGCTTGAGAAGCGTTCTCTCCCGCGACTCCATGTCGTAATCATATGTCGTGAAGGGCGTCGTCATCGACGTATACCCGTACCGCAGGACTGGCGTGTCGAACTCCAGATTGGCCGTCGTGAACGCCATCCACGCCGCATCGTCAAACTCGATGTAGTGCTCGCCGTCGCCCGTCCACGGAATCACCCTGAGGCGTACGAGCCCGCCCTCCCGCTCCTCGAGGACGAGGTGGTCGCGGAAGATGTCGAACCCCTCCAGCAGCACGCTGTCCCGATGGGCCACGACCTCCTCCCAACCGTCGATGCCCGGATCTGCGACCGGGGCCCGCACCAGGCGGAAGTTCGGAGCTTCGTGGTTTGTGCGGAAATAGAAGTGGTCACCGTAGTGCTCGACGGAGTACTCGTGATCAGCCGCGCGCGGCAGGATGACTCGAAACTCGGCCGACGGATCCGCCGCGGACACGTATCGGTACTCAGTTGACAGCGTCTGGGAAGAGGTGATGAAGATGTAGTCCTGGGACTTCGTACGCCCGACGCTGACGCTGAACTCCTCGTCGGCCTCTTCGTACACCAGCTCGTCCGCCGACGGATCAGTACCGAGGATGTGACGGTAGACCTGGAACCGGCGCAATGTCTCCGGATCCTGGCGTGTGTAGAACAAAGTGCGATTGTCCGCCGCCCACACCAGGTTCGGCGTCACGTCCGGGATCTCGTCCGCGAGGAACTCCCCGGTCTCCAGATCGAGGAACCGGATCGTGTACTTCCGCCGACCCACGCTGTCCGTGGCGAACGCCAGGATGCGTTGGTCCTTGCTGATCCCGCTCACCCCCACCCTGGCAGAGAAGTACTCGTGGCCCGACGCCAGAGCGTTCACATCCACCATGACCTCCTCGGGACCCTCGATCGAGCCCTCCCGGCGGACGTGGACCGGGTATTCCTTCCCTTGCTCGTACCGCGCCTGGTAGTAGTAATCGCGAAAGCGGTACGGAACCGACTCGTCGTCTTCCTTGATCCGCCCGACGATCTCCTGGAACAGCCGCTCCTGCAGATCGGCGGTGTGAGCCATCTCCGTCTCGAGGTACGCGTTCTCGGCCGCCAGGTACTCGACGACGGCCGGATCCTCGCGCTCCTTGAGCCAGTAGTAGTCATCGATCCTGGTGGTGCCGTGCAGCTCGAGCTCCGTCGGTTCCACCCGCGCCACGGGCGGCTCCGTCCGGGACGTCCCGTTGCCGTCACATCCTCCGGCAGCCACCGCATAAAACATCATAAGAGGAATCCCTCCCGCAAGACCTGGCCTGCATCCACGCATCGTACCCCCTCACCGGCATATCGGTATCGGCCCGTGGCGCCTGTGACACGCTCTGGCACTCCAGCAGATTGCTGACAAAAGTCGGGTTGCATGCTATCGCCGGACGTCGCACCATGACAGCCCCTTTTGGCGGTCCGGGCGGGGCCGCACACAACATCGGAAGGAAGTTTGAGATGACTATTCGGATCAGCGGTGTGCTGGGCGCTTTCGTCGCCCTGACCATCATCGTTCCCGGGCCGGCGGCCGCGCAGGATGTCATGACGCCCGAGCTGTTGTGGAAGCTGAAACGGGTTTCCGCGCCCGCGGTGTCACCCGACGGGAAATCGCTCGTGTACGGAGTGCGCACCTACGACCTCAAGGCGAACAAGGGAGACACGGACCTGTTCGTGCTGAACGTCGCAGGGGGACACCCCGTCCAGCTGACCGACATGAAGGGATCGGAAAGCTCCGCGACCTGGCGTCCAGACGGCCAGTGGATCGGCTTCCTGTCGAGCAAAGGCGGATCGGTGCAGCTGTGGGAAGTCGCGACCGACGGCAAGAAGCTACGCCAGGTCACGGACGTCGAGGGGGGCATCTCCAACTTCCGCTATTCACCTGACGGGACGCACATCTCGTTCACTGCCGACGTGAAGCTCGACAAGACGGTGAACGACATTTATCCCGACCTTCCCGAGGCGGATGCCCGAATCATGGATGGCCTCCTGTACCGGCACTGGGACAGCTGGCACGATTACTCGTACAGCCACCTGTTCGTCGCTCCGTACAAGAACGGCTGGGTCGGCGAGCCCGCCGACCTGATGAGGGGCGAGCGCTTCGACACACCGCTCAACCCGTTCGGCGGGGTGGAGCAGATCGCGTGGGGCCCGGACGGGCGGAAGATCGCGTACACGACGAAGCAGGTCCTTGGCACCGGCTACACGGTGAGCACGAACTCGGACATTTACATTGTCGATCTGGACTCGGGAGAGACCACGAATCTTACCGTGGGGATGATGGGTTACGACGTGGAGCCCGTGTTCTCACCCGACGGTGGACGCATCGCCTGGCTGAGCATGGAGCGCGACGGATACGAGGCCGATCGGAACCGGCTCTTCGTGCACGACTTCTCGACGAACGAGCGCTTCGAGCTGACCGCAGAGTACGACAACGACTCCCATTCCCCCGTGTGGTCGGCAGACGGCGAGTCGATCCTCTTCACGAGCGAGACCTGGGGCACGGTCCAGATCTTCGCCGTCGATGCCGGCGGCGGCCCCGTTCGCCAGGTAACGGACGGCGTGTTCGACTACGTGTCGCTGGATGTGGCACGCCTCGGCGACGAACAGACGCTCATCGCGGCCAGGCACTCCATGTCCTCGCCGACGGAGATTTATCGCGTCGATCCCGAGACCGGAGACGCCGAGCAGCTTACGTTCGCCAACCGCGAGGTTCTCGCCGGTGTCGAGCTCGGCCGAGTCGAGAAGCGGATGGTCCCGGCCACGGACGGACAGGAGATCCTGACGTGGGTGATCTACCCGCCGGGATTCGACTCCTCGCGCCGCTACCCCGCCCTGCTGTACGCGCAGGGGGGGCCGCAGGGCACGGTCAGCCAGTTCTTTTCTTACCGGTGGAACTTCCAGCTCATGGCGGCTCACGGGTACATCATCGTGGCCCCCAACCGGCGCGGAGTGCCCAGTTTCGGACAGGAGTGGAAGGAGCAGATCTCCGGTGACTGGGGCGGCCAGGCGATGCAGGACCTGCTCTCTTCGATTGACCACTTGGCGGCCGAGCCGTACGTGGACGAGACGAGGCTCGGCGCGATCGGCGCCAGCTATGGGGGATACTCGGTCTACTGGTTGGCGGGCAATCACGATGGCCGGTTCCGCACCTTCGTGGCCCACGCCGGCGTGTTCAACCTCGAGAGCATGTACGGGGCGACCGAGGAGATTTTCTTCGTGAACTTCGATCTCGGCGGGCCCTACTGGGAGAATCCGGCCGGTTACGAAGAGTTCTCGCCGCACCGTTTCGTGCAGAATTGGGACACGCCGATCCTGGTGATCCACGGCGAGAAGGACTTCCGGGTGCCGATCACAGAGGGGATGCAGGCGTTCACCTCCGCGCAGCTCAAGGGAATAGAGAGTCGTTTCCTCTACTTCCCGAAGGAGGGCCACTGGATCCTGTCACCGCAGAACGGGATCCTGTGGCACCGGGTGTTCTTCGACTGGCTGGGCAGATACCTGCAACCAGTCAGCTGAACTGGTCAGCCAGCGACGGAAAGAGAGGCGGGGCCGGCGGTTCCTCCCCTCTTTCCACCGGGCTAGGACTCAGGTGTCGCCTCGCACCGTCGTCATCCGGGCCACCGCCCGCGTCGCGAGCGCGCGTGGGAAGAAACGCGGCAGCGCACTGCCGATCTTGTTGAATACCCCGGGGATCACCACGCGCTTGCCCTTCACCATCCCAGCGTAGCCGGCCCGTGCCACCGCAGCGGCGTCTCCCGACACTATGCGGCCCCCGATCGGTGCGTGCTCCATGGCCGCTCTCTTCTGAAAGCCGGTGACGGTAGGCCCGGGACACAGGGCCGTGACCGTCACGCCGGTGCCGCGCATCTCCTCGCCGAGCGCTTCCGAGAATGAGAGAACGTATGCCTTCGTGGCAAAGTAGACCGCCATGAA
>PVMK01118971.1_pt1 | contig 16219 bp, 15 predicted proteins | sample 1853481 | NCBI WGS metagenome assembly PVMK01 (sample SAMN08533507, study PRJNA380276) | Marine sediment metagenome, whole genome shotgun sequencing project.
GTTAGTAATTCTACATATTTGAGCCTCACCCAAAAGCTGTACCCTGAAAATTAGAGATTTCTGACTTTATGAGCCTAACTTTAACTTAATCCCAGCTTGACAAAAGGGGAGGGCAGTACAGGCAATAACCCTTCACAACGAACGGGAAATTATATATCCTGTTTGTATGAGTGTAAGAAGAATTGGTAACCGTTGGTGGCTGGACTTTTATCAAAACGGGAAAAGGGTGCGAGAATCGGTAACGATACCCGGCAAAGAACCAAAAGATGTTACAAAGACCGAAGCGTTAAAGGCTTTGGCAATCAGAAAAGCTGAAATAGCTACGGGTAAATTTGATATTGTACAAACTAGAAAGCAGTATCCATTTGATAGGGTTATAAAGTCTTTTTTAGAAAACTACTCGACGCACAAGAAGTCGGAGGGGCGTGATGTAGAGTCTTCAAAACCGTTGCTCAAGTTTTTTAAGGGCAAAAAGCTTTCATTCATTAATAGCTGGCAGGTTGATAAATATAAGTCCCACAGACTTAAAACTATAAGCATTTATGGAAGGCCAATATCAAAATCAACTATTAATAGAGAAATAGCCTTCCTGAAAACAATGCTTAATTATTCTGTTAGAAGGGGCTGGTTAAGTGAAAACCCCTTAAAGGGATATTCGCTATACAAAGAAAAACCAAGCAAGATGCGTATTTTAAGCCAGGAAGAGTTTCGGGCGTTTTACAAGGAAGCATCCGAGCTATTAAAGCCGATACTTCTTGCAGCGTATTATACTGGCATGAGAAGGAATGAAGTGCTTAAGCTCAAGTGGGAAAACGTATACTTGGACAAAGGGTACATACTGGTTGAGGAAACCAAGAATGATGAGTCAAGAGTTATACCTATAAACAAACAATTGCTTAAGACTTTAAATTCGTTAAAATTAATACCTAGTGATGGGTTTGTTTTTACAAACAAGGGTAAACCAATAAAGGATATTAGAACTGCTTTCGATGGAGCTTTAAAAAGGTCAGGTATAAAAAAATTCACATTTCATGACCTACGGCATACGTTCGCGAGCAATCTGGTTATGAATGGTTTTGATCTTGTAACGGTAAAAGAATTAATGGGACATTCTTCTATTCAAATGACAATGAGATATTCACATCCAACGCCGGAGCATAAAGTGCAAGCAATTGAAAGTTTAGATGCGGGTTTTACCGGGCAAGAAATAGTCAAAAAAGAGGGTTTGATAAATTCTGGGTATAGCTCAAATGCCAATAAACATTGAGGGGCCGAAGTGGTGGAATTTGGTAGACACGCTGGACTCAGAATCCAGTGGGCACTGCGCTCGTGGGGGTTCAAATCCCCCCTTCGGCACCAGAGGTTAACTGGGTTCATGAGTTAGCCAGAGATAGGGGATATTTAATATTGGGGGTGTTATATGACAAATTTAAAACCGAAATTTATAACTGCCGGTTTAAATAAGAAAAAACGCGGTTTCGGCAGCACTATCGGTTACTTTCTGACTTTAATTTTAGTATTTGCTGTTGGGGTCTATGTTGGAATGAAGGTTGATGATACGGAATTGAGCGAAGATCGATTGACCGAAATTTCTCAGGACCGCTCTCAAGCAAGTCAGGATGTAGCTAATAAAGAGCCTGAGGATATGGATATAGCTATAATTAGAGAAAGAGATTCAGAGAAGAATGAAATTTATAATATTTCATCTGATTCTGCTACTATCAAAGAGAACGACATAATCGAAACTCAGACAGCTGGCACATATTCTGATCAATCCCCACTTGAAGAAAACGAAAACCCTTTAGATGGTCAACAACTTCAAGATAATGGCAACTCCGAGTCATACGGAACCAAAGTTGCTCTTAAGAACAAAGTATCTGATATAGCAGAAACAGAGTCTCAGGGAAGTGGGTTAGCTGAGCTTGATATATATAGGCTCCAGGTTGCAGCGTTTGAAAATCTCGATGATGCCAAAGAAGCAGTTAAAGAACTGCAGTTAAAAGGTTATGACGCTTATATTGTTACGAGTACTAATTCAAGAGGAGAAATTTGGAACCTCATTAAAATTAGTAAGTTTAAAACAGCCCAAGAGGCATGGAATTTTTCAACACTGTATCAAAGCAAAGAGAGGGGGGAAGTATTTGTTGAAAGTTTAAACAGGGGTAGGGTCTATAATGAGTTTTTGGCAGAGGATAATGCTGAAGAATAGTGTTCTAAAGTGATGATACCGTGAATATTTGTTAGCTTTTGCGTAGAAGTTCTGCGTAACCTACTGCAATGACTATACAAATAAACCTTCAAAACTTTTTTTGCAGATGCGAAGAAAGTTCTTGACATTAAGTTCCGAAAGTCGTATAGTTTCTATGGTTGTAGCAGCTCATATCCAGGTTATTTACCGGGGCAGAGTTAAATATACTAAACAATAGAATTTGTTTGATTAAAGGTGAGATTATGAAATCAGCAAAGTTTGGAGAGGTTGAGCAGGGCCAAACAGAGATTCGAGGAGTTGACGAATTTAATCAGGTAGAAGAACAGACATTTCCGTCTATTTCAATCAGAGATAATGCGATAACTGAAGATGAACCTGAATTTAGCTTTGAGATTGAAGAAAGACCGGTTGTTGAGGATCAAGAAGAGGATAAATGGACTCCTGACGAGCAGTTCAGACTTCTCTATGTATATTTCAAAGATATGGCAGTTGAATCTCTTTTGACGGCTAAAGAAGAAGTTGAGGTTTCAGCTCAGATTAAAAAATGTGAAGCCAAAGCGATAGAGTTAACTATTAACGTAGACAAGCTGCAAAAGAAAAGAGATAGCCTACTTAAAAGACAAACCAAGACCGGCAGCCGTCTCAGCGAAAAAGTTCTGACAAAGAGAATTGAGAGTCTGAGTGCGTTTGTGAGAGTGTTTGCGGAACGTGCATGTTATATGAAAGAGAGGTTTGTAACAGCTAACCTAAGACTCGTTGTCAGCATATCAAAAAGATATATGGGAAGAGGATTGCCACTGACCGATTTAATTCAAGAAGGTAATGTTGGTTTAATGCGGGCAGTGGAAAGATTTGATCATACAAAAGGTTATAAATTCTCTACCTATGCATCATGGTGGATACATCAGGCAATTTCAAGAGCGCTATTGGACCAAACTAGAACCATAAGAGTCCCGGTTTATGTGTTGGAGCAAGCAAGTAAGGTATATAGAATTAGCTCTATGCTCCATAAGGAAATGGGAAGAAAACCACTTCCTGAAGAAGTTGCTGAAATTGCTGGGATCTCAGTAGAGGGTGTAAAAAGAATCCTTGAATCAACTAATGACGCAGCTCGTTTAGATTCTCCAATTATGGATGGAGAGAAAACTACTCTCTTAGACTTTATATCTGATGAAAAGTCACCTGCGCCCGATTCCGTAATGGCAACCACAGCACTGTCACAAGAGATAAGAGACGCTTTAAATGTCCTTACTCCTAGGGAAGAAGAAATAATAAGGCTTAGGTTCGGAATAGACCAGGACGGTACCTACACACTAGATGAAATTGGCAGAAGGTTTGATCTGACCAGGGAACGCATCAGACAGATTGAAAAAAGGGCACTTGAAAAGCTGTCTGAAGCTGATAGCAGGCGATGTTCTAAGAAGTTTTCTTGCAGTATAGGGAATTAATTTCTAATTTCAGCTTGTAAGAGCCAACTTCATCTCCACTTTTTTATTCAAAATCGTACTTGATTACTAGAGTTCTATCCTAAGGTGCATTGTCATTGCTCTACATATAGTGTAATTTCACTTTAGAAAATGAAGGTACACACTCCCGTTATAATTATTGGAATGAGCCGTTCAGGCACCAGTATGATTGCCAGAATGCTGGATGATTTGGGGCTATTTGTTGGTAAAAAGTTGACCCCAAATCATGAAGCCGTATTTTTCCGTGAAATAAACGATTGGTTATTGACTCAATGCAGTGGTGGGTTAGAGGATCCGGGCACAATTAAATACCTGCTTCAGGATAATGAAGCCAGGGGTCTATTTGAGGAATTCGTTAGGTTCACGATGAAAACACCTCACTCGATTTCATTTCTGGGCTTAAGTAAATATTTGAGCTGCCGAACACCTGAACGACTTGATGTCCCTTGGGGTTGGAAAGACCCTCGAAATACATTTACCTTACCTATCTGGTTAGATATATTTCCTGGCGCCAAAGTGATTCATATATACCGTCACCCTCTTGACATTGTGAGTAGTTTAATGACTCGAAGAAAAAGAGGACTTTCTAGATTAAAAGAGAGGCATAGCAGTTTTAGACCCATTTACTGGTACTACTTAATGCACAAGTTTATTCTAAAGAACAGGGTTTTTGTAGATATAAGGGGCGGCTCACTGGAAGAAGGATTTACTTTATGGGAAGAGTATTTAAAAGAGGCCCGCTCGCATGTAGAACGCCTAGGGGACCGTGCCATAGAAATAAAATATGAGGATTTTCTGGAGCGGCCAAGCGAATTATTGAAATCATTATCAGAATTTTGTGAACTCAAGGCTCAAGACAATGAAATTGAAAATGTTTCAGAGCAGGCGAATAAAAGCCGGGCTTACGCATACCTAAACGATCCTCGGTTAAAAGCTTATTCTATAGAGATTGCTGATCGCTTAGATGCTTATGGATATTAATAACGAGTCTTAAACAGATTTAAATACCAATTCTTTGACTTCATTTGATTCAATAGATAGATCAACTTTAATATCTTGAGAAAATTCCCTAATCCATGAAATCATCGTCTTGTATATCTGGACCCTCTGAAATTTCAGGTATTTATACTTCCCGTCTGTTGAAGGGAAAATTTCTCCAAGTATAGTGGGACTTTCAGGAAACCTCTTCTTTATCACTTCGAATAGCACTTTGTTGTGCTTTGGTGTTCCGAGAGCAATATAGTCGATTTTTTGCGTATCAAGTGTGGTAAGTAGCTCCTCTACTATCAATCTGTATTGATCTTCCCATCCCGGGATCCTTATGATTGGATCTAACCTTACGCCTACTGTATAGCCGGCTTCCTGGCATCTTTTTGCAGCGGAGAGTCTTTCATTAAATGAAGGCGTTTTATGCTCAATTGTCTCAGCGATCTTTTGAGGACTGAAAGTCCAGGAGGGGATGATATTTCGCGGAGGATTTTTAATAGATATTAGGTTCTCGACATTTGTACTCTTTGTTCTAAACTCGATCGTTCCATTTTCATGCCTTGAGAAGAGCTCTGCAATATCAAGAGAGAATTCAGTAAGATCATCAAATGCCAAAGCGTCACAAACTTCCCCAACGTGAAAGTAGGGGTTATCAAAACTCATTAGTATTTCTTCAATTTTTTCCAATACCTCGTCACGGTTTACGAATACCACCGGTACTTTAGTTTGGAAATAATATTGAAGGTAACAATACTCGCAGTCGTATTTACAATCTATCTCGTGAAATAAATAGAATTGTCCATGATCCATCCTGCCAATACTCTTAACTAGCTCTCCCTTCTTGTTGGCAAGTGCAAGCGAATTTTTATCCTCATCCGCCCTTTGGGTAAATGGTTTGTCCTCTCCCTATTTTCTTATAGTCTTCGACGTATATAATAGGAGTTCTATCTATTTTTGATAAAATTTTCTTTGTAAATGGGTGGTTAGAGACGCTCTCTTCAACATAAATCTTTTCAGGAATTTGGATCAATAGTAAATTTACCTTGAGCTGCCAATATTTTTTCTGAATACCAAGACCTAGGGGCTTTACTTCCTCAAGAATTGACCGAGTTTCATAGCAAGCCCAATATCTCCAGACATCTTTATCTTGCCCGTCAACAGTGCACTTTCCGGGCGGAGTTTCCCGGTAAATACATCAACAAAGTGTACATCACTGGATTTGAAAGTGCATTGAGCATCTTCTTCTGTTTGTCTTACACCTAGTGTTTCTTCTCTGAGGTCTACTATCCAGGTGCCGCCATCAGGGCCGTTTAATTCAAATTTATACACTGCCCCTAGTTGAGAGAGCTCATCTGATCTTTCTTTTATTTTCCTCTCTATTTTTTCAAATATTTCTCTTGTAGTTGCCATTGAACGTTGCCCCCTTAATATTGAGAAAGCATTGTACCATTTATCTGTTATTTTATGCAAGATTAAATTTGAATAATTGACGCTACCCAATTAAGTATTTACAATTCCTATGCATTTTATCAAAGGGGAATTGTAAAAATGAGTATAAGTTATCCAAAAAGTCACGATGTGATTGTGATTGGGGCCGGGCATGCCGGATGTGAAGCTGCTCTGGCGGCAGCAAGGATTGGGGTGTCGTACACTAGTGCTAACGGCTAATATCGATACAATAGGTTTAATGTCGTGCAACCCGTCAATAGGCGGCGTTGGTAAGGGGCACCTTGTAAAAGAGATAGATGCACTCGGCGGAGAAATGGGAAAAGCTGCCGATCATGCCGCAATTCAGTTCAGAAGGCTTAACACCAGAAAGGGTGCTGCTGTACAGGCTACAAGGATTCAAGCTGATCGTCAGTTATATAGAGCTTATATGAAAAAGGCTCTTGAGTCCGAAAGAAATATTGATATCAAACAAAGAATGGTAGAGGGATTTCTTATAGAAGGAGACCGTATTGCTGGAGTAAAGACCAACTTGGGAGAGCATTTCTTTGCAGATGCTGTCGTAGTTACTCCGGGAACTTTTCCTAATGGACTAATCCATATTGGAGCCACTAAAATTTCTTCAGGGCGTGCCGGAGAAGCAGCAGCCACTGGTATTTCAGAATCATTTGGGAGCATTGGTTTTAAAATTGGTAGACTCAAAACGGGTACACCGCCCCGCTTTGACGGCAGAACGATCAAATGGGATATGCTTGAACCACAGCCCGGTGATGAAAATCCTAAACCATTTTCATTTTCAAATCATGCTATCAATAGAGAGCAACTACCCTGCTACATTACATATACGAATAAGAAAACTCATGAGGTAATAAAGAATAACCTTCATAAATCTCCTCTTTATTCAGGAGAGATTAAGGGAGTTGGTCCTAGGTACTGCCCTTCAATTGAGGATAAGATTGTAAAATTCCCCGATAAAGACAGACACCAGGTCTTTCTAGAACCCGAGGGCTTAAATACATATGAAATATACCCAAATGGAATATCAACCAGTCTTCCACTTGAGGTTCAATATGAGTTAGTAAAGACAATAGACGGACTAGATGAAGTTGAGATTATGAGACCAGGATACGCGATTGAGTACGATTACGTAGATCCTATGCAGTTAAAACCAACTCTTGAGACCAAATTGATAAATAACCTATATTTCGCAGGACAGATAAACGGTACTACAGGTTATGAAGAAGCCGGGAGTCAGGGGTTAGTCGCGGGTATAAATGCTGCACTTCGTGTAAAGGGAGAGGGACCCCTTTATTCTAGACCGTTCCGAGGCTTATATTGGTATTATGGTTGATGATCTTGTTACTAAAGGGGTAGACGAGCCCTACAGAATGTTTACTTCTCGAGCTGAGTATCGTCTTATTCTGAGAGAAGATAACGCCGATATGAGGCTTGGAGAATTAGGTTATAAGATCGGGTTATTGAAAGAAGAAGATTACTCGAGATTCGCAAAAAGAAAAAAAGCAGTAGCGGAAGAACTCTTTAGATTGGAAAATATTAAAGTTGTTCCTAATGCCAAAGTTAATGAGATCCTTATAAGACTTGGCGCTTCTCCTCTTAAAAAACCGCATAGTCTAAAAGAACTTTTGAGGCGGCCTGAAATCTCATACCGAGACCTTGAATTTTTTGAATTAAACACAAGCCAGGATTCCATTTCTGAGGATGTTGTATCCCAAATTGAAATAGAAGTTAAATACGAGGGTTATATAAAAAGGCAGATGGAACAGGTTGATAAGTTTAAGAAGCTTGAGGATTTCATTATACCAGTGAGCTTTTCTTATGATAGTATCCCTGGTTTGTCGAATGAGATTGTTCAGAAACTCACAAATGTTCGTCCTAACTCTTTAGGACAGGCAACCAGAATTTCCGGCGTTACTCCTGCTGCAATTTCAGTTTTAATGGTTTATCTAAAACGAGATGAGAATCAAAAGTTAGCGGGTCGTCATTCTATTTCTTCTTGATCTTCCAAGTTTTCGGAATCAAGCTCTTCTTCCAAAAGCTCCATCATATCTTCGTAGTCACCGCCTATGTATCCGGAATTGTCCGGATCCTCAAGCATTTCTACCAGATCTTTTATTTTTCTTCGAGCTTTTCTAGGCATGCTCCCTGCCCTCCGTTATTTCTATAAAGTTACTTAAGACTTCTTATACCTAATATTATAAAATCAACAATTTGAAAATCAATACACATATATTATAGCGGAATTGTATTTAAAATGTTCGTTTTCTGAAGATTTTCATATTAATACTTTATGATTTCTCCGGAGCAAGTAGTTCAAGCATCTTGTTTACATCTGTTGTGGGTAGATTGCATACATGGTTGAGGCAAACATAAGCTGTGGCTTTCCCATCTATTCTCGACTGTCCTTTTGTGAACTCTGCAATTTCTGTAATCTCGGAATCTTTCTCAGTTCCACGAAGTAGTACTACTTTATTGGGACTATAGGCTTTTCTAATGGCTTCAAGCATTGTTTTTGTGTCTTCTGCCAGAGGGTCTCCTACTATAACTACCTCATATGAAGGTCCTAATCCAAAATCAAGCCCCGTCATAAATAGCGTGTATGCCATCGGGCCGCGTTCAATTGTTTCAGAAAAAGCCTTACCAAGTTTAGAAGCCTTTTCTTCATAATCTACAATGCCTGTTATCCTTGCTATTTTAAGTAAATTAAACCCTGCTACAGAGTTTCCAGAGGGTATAGCGCCGTCATATATCTCTTTTTGCCGGGCGATTAGCACTTCAGCGTCATTTGAAGTGAAGTAATATCCTCCGTTTTTATCGTCCCAAAATCCCTTATCCAATTCATTTTGCAGAACAAGTGCGGATTTAAGATATTCAATGTCAAAAGTACTCTCATATAACTCAAGGAGTCCCCAAATAAAAAATGCATAATCATCTATGTTGGCTGTAATCCCCGCTTCCCCTTCTCTATATCTGTGAAGGAGTTTCCCCTGATCGTTACGCAAATCTTTTAATATGAAATCAGCAGCACGTCTCGCAGCATCAGTATAAATAGGCTCATTGAAAACTCTCCCCGCTTTTGAAAGTGCCGCTATCATGAGGCCGTTCCAGTCAGTAAGAATCTTGTCGTCTTTATATGGGTGTATCCTTTTTTCACGTTCATTAAACAATCTGACTCGGGACTTCTCTACTCTCTTATTAAATTCTTCTTCGCTAAGCTCGTATGAGGAAGCAATCTCACTAAGGGGCTTGTTAAGATGTAGTATATTAGATTCGGTTTTGTGTCCCCCTGCTTCTTCTTTGAAATTGCCTGATTTACTTGTATTAAATGTTGCAATTATTATTTGGGCATCTTTATCGCCTAAGGTCTCTTTTAATTCCTCTTCTGTCCAGACGTAAAATTTTCCCCTCTACCCCTTCGCTATCTGCATCTTCTGCCGAATAAAACCCTCCTTCAGGGGATGTCATATCTCTAAGCACATAAGTAAGTATCTCACGCGCAGTATTTTCATATTCTTTCTTGCCCGTAGCCTGGTAAGTCTCAGTGTATGCCATAGCCAGCATTGCCTGATCGTAAAGCATCTTTTCAAAATGAGGTAAAAGCCAGCTAGGGTCTGTGGAATAACGGTGAAAACCGAATCCAACATGGTCATACACGCCTCCTAGACGCATTTCGTTAAGTGTTTTTTCAACCATATTTAGAGCCTGTTGATCCCCAGTGCGCTTCCAGTAGCGGAGTAAGAACAGGTGGTTATGCGGGGTTGGAAACTTTGGAGATCTGCCAAAACCGCCGTTTTCCTCATCAAAGTTTCTAAGGAGCTGGCTGTAAGCGGTATCTAGGGTTTTTGTGGACAGATCTTTACCCTCTGCACCCTGAGAAACATCTGTTGCTTTCTTAAGCGCAGCTGTAATGTGTTCTGCAGAATTGAGAATGTTCACATTATCTTTTTCCCAGGCAACTTTTATTTTTGGCACAAGCTCCATCATTCCAGTTCTTCCATATCGGCTTTCCTTAGGTATATATGTTGCTGCAAAAAAAGGTTTTTTGTCGGGCGTCATAAAAATATTTAACGGCCAGCCACATCCCCCCTTAGAGAGCATCTGACACACAGTCATATATATGTTATCGATATCGGGCCTTTCTTCACGGTCAACTTTAATAGAAACGAAGGTTTCGTTCATAAGTTTTGCCACATCTTCGTCCTCAAACGATTCGTGCTCCATTACGTGACACCAATGACATGTGGAATATCCAATGGAAAGTAATATTGGTTTATTCTCTTTCCGGGCTTTCTCAAATGCCTCCTCTCCCCAGGGGTACCAATCTACGGGATTGTCAGCATGCTGAAGCAAATAGGGGCTTTTTTCATCTTTTAACCTGTTTGAATGTTTCATCTGTTTAGATCCCGAGGCATGAGCCCAATAGTTGTTATTTATACCGAATGAGCAAAATAGTATCAGGAAAGCAATAAATCCAATATTAAAAATTAACATTCTATGTACTAAGTTTTTTATTTCTGCTTTCATTGCCTTTTTTATCTAATACTACTGAGTTTACTGTACCTTCTTTCATTTACAAGGATGTATTATTCATACATAGGATTAATAAAACAAGTCCTATGTTTTCACTTATCCGGATACTCTTTATTTGCTATCTTGGTTATAATTGATGAGATACGAGTAGGTTATGCAAATACTAAACGAAAAATACACAAAAATAATTCTCGAAGAAAAGCTATTGCTTACATCTCTTTTAGCTGAAATAGAGATACTTTCAGACGAAGATCTTAAAAATAAGCTAAATGTGGTTATAGAGAATTTAGAGAATTTGTTTTCAATTGTTTTTATAGGGGAATTTAGTACCGGAAAGTCCTCTATTATAAATACTCTTCTTGAACAAGACATTCTGCCCGAAGGGATTACTCCCACAACAGACGAGATAACGGTAATGAGATACGGTGATCAAAAAGTAGAATCGATAGAAAATGGCAGCCGTTTTATTTCTATTCCCGAAGACAGGCTTAAAGGAATCCTTCTGGTCGATAGTCCCGGTACTAATGTAACTATCGAACAGCACCAAAAAATTACAGAGGAGTATATACCTAAAGCGGATATTGTATTTTTTACCATAGGAGCTGAGCGTGCGGTAACCGGAAGCGAAGCTAAGCTCATTGAGTTTATTAAGGAAGAGTGGCTTAAAAATATAGTCTTTGTTCTAAATAAGATTGATATAGCCAAGGATGAGGATGAGCTCAACGAGCTTGTAGCACACACGGCAAGTGAGCTCGAGCGCACATTTCAGTTTAAACCCTACGTTATTCCTGTGTCAGCGATGCAGGCAAGACAAGCTAAATCAAGCTCGGACCCCGGACTTTATACAAAGAGCGGTTTTGAGAAGCTTGAGGAGTATATATTTAAAACTCTTGGTGAAGAAGAGCGAATTAGGATGAAGATTGAAAGCTCTTCAGAGCTTGCTTTAAGCCTTTGCTCTGAGACTGAAAAGGCTATTGATGCTAATCTAGATAAAATATCTCAAGACACCGAAAAACTTGCAGATTTCCAAAGAAAACTGGACGGAATGAAGGATGAAATTATTGGGAATTCATCACAGTTTACCGAGAGGATTAGAAGCAGACTTCTGGAATTTAAAACAAGAGGGGTCCAATTTATAGATGATCTTATTAGGTTCCAAAATATATTTAAACTGATAAGCAAGCAAAAGATAGCTAAGGAGTTTGAGTACAAGGTTTCCCGCCAGACAGTGGCTGAACTTGAGAAAGATCTTGACTCAATGGTTACCTGGACAGAGAAATCGGCTAGGACGCTTCTGGATAGCACAATTGATTTTTACAATAGCTCAATAAAGTCTGAGGCGCCAAGTATGAGCTCGGGTTTTACATATGACAGGACAAGGCTCATAGATACTGTGAGGTCAGAGCTTGAGGCGAAAAGGAAAAGTATTGACCCTGTAGTGCTCGGTGGGAACCTTGTGGATTCTGCAAGGGGAGCGGTAGCTTCGGTATTGGGAGTTCAAGTAGGTTCATTTGCTATTGGAGCAGCTGTGGTTTCTGCCTTTTCTTCATTCATTGTGGATATTACTGGCATATTAGCAACGATTGCAGTAATGGCCACAGCGTTTGCGATACTCCCAAAAAAGAGAAGGGATGCTATGAAGGAGTTTAATCATAAGATGGATGCGCTTATTGAGGAGCTTACATCTAGTGTTAGCTCACAATTAGAGCGCGATTTTGAGGGGATAAGTATTCAGGTTACTGATTCACTGGTTCCCCTTAAAAATTTCTACAAGATTGAAGCAGAGAAGCTACAAGAATCTAAAAAGAGAGTGCAGGATATTAGAGAAAAAATAGAATTAATTAGGAATAACGGTCCGATTAAGAGCTGATTATAAATAAAGAATCTCCTACTCCAACTTAGCTACCCAGGATTATTTGTAATTTAGTTTGATTTTCGTTCTAGAGTCTGGATTATTAGGATAGTTTTTACACGATTTTAGCGTCTGGGATAGTAAGTACGTTTCGACTTAATCTATAGTTAACTCCATACTAGATCCATGAAGCTTAAAGATTTCCTTTATTAAGGAGAGGAATATATTTATATGAGAAAGGATAATATCAGAAACATAGCGATTATAGCTCATGTTGACCACGGTAAAACCACCCTTGTTGACGCTATGCTTCAGCAGAGCGGGGTGTTCCATGAACACCAGCACGTTGAAGAGAGGGTAATGGACTCGCTGGATCTAGAGAAAGAGCGCGGAATAACTATTACGGCTAAAAACACTGCAATTCTCTACAATGACATAAAAATTAACATTGTCGACACCCCGGGGCATGCGGATTTTGGCGGAGAGGTTGAGCGAAGTTTAAATATGGTTGATGGCGTTCTACTTCTCGTTGATGCAAGCGAAGGACCTTTACCTCAAACACGTTTTGTTGTACAAAAAGCCCTGGGAAAGAAACTTCCGATCATACTAGTAATTAACAAGATCGATAGACCAGATGCCCGTCCAAATGAAGTAATAGACGAAGTGTATGATCTATTCATCGAGCTTGATGCAAATGAGGAGCAGATAGAATTTCCTATCATATACACAAATGCGAAAATTGGTGCGGCTCACAAGGAAATCGATGATTCATCAAACAAATTGATCCCTCTTTTCGACCAGATCGTATCCTCAATTCCCGGTCCTGAAGTTGGAGACGGCTCTATTACACAGTTTTTAATTACAAATCTGGATTACGATAATTATGTCGGAAGGCTCGCTATAGGACGAATGATGAGTGGAGAGCTTGAGTCCAACCGCAGTTACGCACTATGTGGTGAAGATAACTCAGTATCTAGAATAAAAATTTCCGTTTTATATACGTACTCAGGGCTTCAGAAAATACAGGTTGAGAAAGTAGAAGCAGGCGATATTATCGCTATTGCCGGGGAAGAGAATGTCCTAATTGGAGATACGGTCTCTAGTATCGAAAATCCTGTACCACTTGAGCGTATAAAGGTCGATGAGCCTACAATATCTATGGTTTTCTATGTCAACAGTGGTCCCTTTGCCGGTAAGGAGGGGAAAATTCTTAACCTCCCGCCAAATAAGAGAGAGACTGGACAGGGAAAAGCTTAGAAACGTAGCTATCCAGGTTAAAGATACAGATAGAGCAGATGCGTTTGAGGTAGCGGGGCGCGGAGAGCTTCAAATGGCAGTTCTCATTGAAACTATGAGACGCGAGGGCTATGAGTTTATGGTCTCAAAGCCCACGGTAATAACTAAGGAAGAAAACGGCAGAGTTACAGAGCCTGTTGAACGCATTTTTATTGACGTACCTGAACAATACGTGGGAGTAATTACAGAGAATGTCGCCAAGAGAAAGGGGCGTATGGTGAATCTTCATAACGTTGGGAACGGGCGGGTGGACATTGAATTTGTGATAACCTCAAGGGGGCTTATTGGTTTCAGAAGCCAGTTCCTGATTGATACGAAGGGGTCTGGAGTAATGAATACACTATTTGAAGGTTATGAGCCCTGGTACGGGCCTATCCCGCAAAGATCAACAGGTGCCCTGGTCTCAGACCGTTCGGGTAAAATAACGACCTATGCAAGCCTCGCTATGGTTGACAGGGGCGAGCTTTTTGTTGAAGTCGGCACCCAGGTTTATGCGGGGATGATGATTGGTGAGAGGAACCGGAATGGTGATCTTACTGTCAATATAACAAAAGAGAAGAAGCTCACAAATATGAGAAGCTCCACTTCTGAGGCGACTGTTGTTTTAAGACCACCCAGACCATTGTCACTAGATCAGGCAATAGAGTTCATTGCCGAGGATGAACTTGTTGAGATCACTCCAGAGAGCATGAGACTCCGTAAGATGGAGCTTGACGCCGGGAAAAAGGGCTATATTAGCGAAAAGAGCGAAAGATTAATATTAGTTAGGACTTATATATCTGATTCAGTTCATGGCGGGCGATGGGGGATTCGAACCCCCGACCTCTGGCTTCGGAGGCCAGCGCTCTAATCCACTGAGCTAATCGCCCTGGATAATTAGTTCTTAGGCAGCGGGAGCCCTAATTCCTTCATCACAACCTGCATATCTTCCCAGGCGGGTTTTTTAAAATGAGGATTTCTAAGCAGTGCCGCAGGATGGTATGTTACCATAAGTTTTGTTCCGCTGTACATATGAAATTTTCCTCTCAAACTACCAAGGCTGGCCTTTGTTCTGAGGATCGACTTTGCCGCTGTAGCGCCTAAACAAACTATAACTTCAGGCTTTATAAATCTTATCTGTTTAAATAGGAACTGCTCACAAGTGGACATTTCATTAGGCTCTGGAGTTCTGTTGTCGGGGGGACGGCATTTTACAACGTTACATATATACACATCTTCTCTCTTAAGCCCCATAGCTTCAATTATCTTAGTTAGTAGCTTCCCGGATCGTCCCACAAAAGGCTTACCCTGCATATCCTCATCACGCCCCGGACCTTCCCCTACAAATACGAGTTTTGCTTTTGGATTTCCGTCCCCGAACACAAGGTTTGTTCTGCCTTCGTGGAGCTTACACCTGGTGCAGTCCCCGATTTCCTCCCTAATTTCTTCAAGCGTCATGGTCTTAGAACCGTCAAACAAGTTGGCTGGTTCTTCGATTATGATTATATCTTCCTCAGTTTGATTATTTTTCGTGGCCATTGGTTCAGTCCTTGGTACTTCCTTTTCGGTTATCAGCTGGGTGCCATTTTCGGTTTCTTTATTATAGGCGGTAACGGTTTTTAAACCCATAGATTCTTGAAACTCCAAATACCTCTTGAGTTCTTCTACAATTTCTTTTAAGTTGCTATCTATGCTCATATCCGTGTTCATTTAATATAATACAACATGGATAAAATTGTAAAAGCACATTTAAAAACATAAGACAGACTTTGAACTCTTCTTGTGTTTCTGGCAAATCATTCTATTCTAAATGAAACTTTTGGAGTAAAATAAACGAAAAATGAAAGAGAGCTATAACGCAAAAGAGATCGAAAATAAATGGCGTAACTATTGGGATGAGAAGAAGTTATACCAGGTTGAAGTAGATCATGATAAGAAGAAATATTATGTTTTAGAGATGTTTCCCTATCCTTCCGGGCGCATACACATGGGTCATGTGAGGAATTATACGATCGGTGATGTCACAGCCCGTTACAAACGAACCAGAGGATTTAACGTTTTACATCCAATTGGGTGGGACGCCTTTGGACTGCCCGCTGAAAACGCGGCCATTGAGCGCGGCGTTCATCCAGTAAAATGGACCTATGAAAATATCTCGCAGATGAAGGCCCAGCTAAAACAGCTCGGGTTCAGCTATGACTGGACAAGAGAAATCGCCACCTGCGATCCTTCGTATTACAAATGGGAGCAGATGGTCTTTACTCACATGCTTAAGAAGGGGCTTGCCTATCAAAAGTCTACTACAGTTAACTGGTGCCCGTCTGACGAAACTGTGCTGGCTAATGAACAGGTTGAGGACGGACTTTGCTGGCGCTGCGGATCTGAAGTTGAGTTAAAAGAGATGGAAGGATGGTTCTTTAAGACCACTCAGTATAC
>PVMK01121905.1_pt1 | contig 16218 bp, 14 predicted proteins | sample 1853481 | NCBI WGS metagenome assembly PVMK01 (sample SAMN08533507, study PRJNA380276) | Marine sediment metagenome, whole genome shotgun sequencing project.
CTTCTCTACTCTGTACTCTGGAATTTCTCCAATAGGCATCATTCGACGTCATCATTTAAACCAAGGCAGCAACTATCCCCCGCCCTCACTCCAGCACATGGATGTTCTTTCTGGCACACATATCCTTTAATATTTTTGGCCAGACGGTGACACTGACTTCCCCGATATGAGCCTTCTTTAGCAATTGCATATAGGTGCGGGATTGACCGATGCCACCACCGATGCTTAAAGGAATTTCATTGTTAATGATGGCCTGGTGGTAAGGAAAGTCGAGAAAATCAAGCTGATCGGAGATTTTAAGCTGTTTTCTCAGTGAGTCGGCATTCACGCGGATACCCATGGAAGTCAGCTCGTGACGGCGCCGGGTTACCGGATTCCAGACAAGAATATCTCCATTGAGGCCATGGACCGGTTGGCCTGCGGCGGATGTTATTTCCGTGACCCAGTCATCGTAGTCCGCCGCTCTCATTTCGTGAGGATATCCGTCTTTGAGAGGCCAGCCGATCCCATAGATGAAGATCGCCGGATATTTCTGCAGAACCGCTGTTTCGCGTTGCTTACGCGGCAGATCCGGGTACATGTCCAGAATCTCTTCGGCGTGCAGAAAGGTCAGTTTTTCAGGCAGATCGGCATATTTTTCCGTTTTTAACTGGGGAAAGCGTTCGTGCACATGGATTTCGGCGCCTTTGAGAACCTTCCAGAGCTTCTCTACCACCTCGGTTAAAAATTTCAGGTTGCGCTGCTCTTCTGTAATTGCCAGCTCCCAGTCCCACTGGTCCACATAGGCGCTGTGATCGTGATCGAGGAAGTAATCCTTTCGTACGGCATGCATGTCAGTACAAAGGCCTTCTCCAATTTGCATATCGAATTGCTTCAGGGCCATGCGCTTCCATTTGGTAGCGGCCTGTACGACCTGGGCATCGACCGGGTTTTTATCATAATCGTTGGAGATGTGAAACTGAACGGGGGTGCGTGATCCATCCCGGTCCAGAAGGTCATTGACGCCGCTTTCAGCATCCACGATCAACGGGACCGAAACCATCATCAAATTGAGTTCCTTGCACAGATTTGCCTCTATAAAGTTTTTGATGTCATAAATAGCCTGCTGTGTGTCTTTGGGCGTCAAAGTCGAGCTGTAATCCCGCGGCAGGATTTTTTCCAGCGCCTCATAGTTGCCAATGCCGGGCCCGGCCAGGTCTGCTTTTTTATCTGTCATGGTTTTTTCTCCTGAAAGTTGTGCGGGTTCAATGGGGGAATACAATACACCTTCATTCAGCATATGGCAACAGTATGATTGACATTTCACTGCCTGAAAATTAGCTTCCTTCGACCTTTGTGACAACAGATTAAAGGTCAAATTGGGGGATAACCATCCATGTATGATATGGCGCGTGAAGAGGCGAAAGGTACGTTACCGGATGGGCCCTTTACGGGAGTACCTTTTTTACTAAAGGATTTAATTCTTGAGGTCAAGGGTGTTCGCCTTACAGAGGGTTCTGCATTTTTAAAAAATTATATCTCTGATTGTGACAGTGAGCTGGCACTTCGATTTAAAAATGCTGGGTTGATTTTTACTGGAAAGACCAACACATGCGAATTTGGGCTTATGACAACGACAGAGCCAAAGTTGCTTGGTCCTTGTCTGAACCCATGGAACACCGATAAAACCACCGGCGGATCAAGTGGCGGTTCAGCAGCTGCAGTGGCTTCTGGAATAGTTCCCATGGCCCATGGGAACGACGGTGGAGGTTCGATTCGGATTCCGGCTTCATGTTGTGGCGTGTTCGGTCTTAAGCCAACTCGTGGGCGCAACCCACTTGGTCCTGAATATAGTGATATTTGGACTTCCTATTTGGCTTACATCTACTCTCTATCAGCCTCCACTGAATATAGGATCATTTGGGCCAACACCAGAAAATCCTTTCCACGCTTTTGATCAAATGGATTCGTTTTCACCGCTCCCTGGGATCTGTAATGCAACAGATCAACCAGCCATGTCTGTACCGCTTTTCTGGAATTCAGATGGTCTTCCAGTAGGCACGCACTTTGCCGGGCGTTATGGTGATGAGGAAACGCTTTTTAGCCTTGCAGCACAGCTTGAAAAGGCAAGGCCGTGGGCTGCTCGACGTCCACTGATATCGGCTTGAGTATCAGATGCAATTATGTTCATATGGTGAATCTGAAAAAGCAAGAACACTTATCAAAGAATTACCTTTAGAAGTCCAAAAACGTATGACCAATTTAGATGCAGAAAAGCGGAACAAGAATGCCCTCAGAGGATGCAAATAGGTCGACTAATGAACGAAGCAGCTTCAGACTTGATTGAACTAAATACTAAGGTCAATGGCGCGTGAAGGTAAATGATGGATAACATATATATGTAATTAAATAAGTAGTTTAAACAATGTGATACTCAAATGATATCTTGAGCCGAGCAATCGTTATTAGTAAACTCATTCATTCTATTTCTAAAGTAAACCGCTGTACTTGCCGCCATCGATCAGCAGATTCTGTCCGGTGATATAGCGTGCCTGGATACCGGATAGGAAGGCAGCCGCAGCACCGAAGTCGGATGGATCCCCTATCGTTTTGCTGGGGACTTCGTCCACCATCTCCCGGAAGACTTCTTCCATCGGTTTATCCTCCCGGGCGGCGGTGTCCTGCGCCAGCTGGTCGATTCTCGATGTTTTATGGATACCCGGAAGCAATGCATTGACGGTTATGCCGAACGGCGCCAGTTCCGTAGCAATGGTTTTCAGAAATCCCGTCAGACCCGCCCGCGCCATATTGGACAACAACAGGTTGGCGATGGGCTGCTTGACGGAAATCGAGGTGACGGCGATAATGCGACCCCAGCCTTTGGCCTTCATTGCCGAGGTGACACCGTGAATCAGATGTACGGCACTCATAAGGTTGAGGTTTAAGGCCTTTTCATATTCCTCCAGGGCTGTGCCGGCAAAGGTTCCCGGCGGCGGACCGCCGGCATTGGTCACCAGAATTTCCGGATCCCCCAGAGACTGTTTGACATCCTCCAGCAAACGGCTGATATCTTCGGATTTGCTCACATCGGCCCCGAAACCAAAAATTTCAGCCCCACTTTGGTCGGCAATTTTTTTGGCAGCCTGTTTTGCGGCGGCATCATCACGGGAGCAAATCGCAACCCGACATTGGCCAGCCGCCAGCTGTTCCGCGCATCCCCGGCCCAAGCCCCTGCTTGCTGCAGTGACCAGGGCTATTTTTCCCTTTATGCCAAGATCCATTTTTCAACTCCTTTAAAAAACGTTCGTGCAGAGCGTTCATAGCTTTTTGATAAGTTCATCAACGTCAGGCTTTGGCCCGGATGCTACAAACCGAGTCACACAGGAGTTGGTCACCCCTAAATATCGGGCCACATCGGCACCGGAATAGCCCAGTTCTCTTACCGCAATCCAGGATATCGAACCGCGGGCTTTAGCTACATCCCGTCTACGGCTGCCTGAACGAAGCTCGTCCAGGGAAATATTGTATTTCTTGCACACCTGCTGCGCCAAAGCAGCTATATTTATCCGCTTTCAACGCGCGATTGCGTCATACAGTATGTTTATTTATAAATGGTTGAAGAGTTTGTTTAGGCATCTGTTACCAGGCTTGCCGGATCAAAGTCGGGATTTGTCGGTTCAACACCCCATTCTTTTTCCACTTCAGTCACAAACCTTCTTAAATCACCGGCCACGGAATCAGAAAGAGGTGTCGGTTGATGGTTGACCAATATATCCTTCACCTTTTCTTTGGCCAAATCATAGGGGTCTGGTTTCCCGGCATTTATCCAGGTAGTTCGATTCATGCGCTCAAAAAATTGCGGTCTGCTTTGTGTTCGCATATATTTCAGGGTCACAGGAGACATTAGAAAATCGGACATGTGGCCTCCTTCCTTGATTTCATCCACACATAATGTCTCATCACTGACTTCGACCCCCCCAAGAAAATACTTTATCATATCAATTATGTCGCTATCCAATAACAATTGGCTAAAATCCACAACCATGCCACACTCTAACATTCCTGCTCCGTATAAGACATTGTTCCCTGACATTGCCGCAATGAGAGCTGTTAGAGTTTTTTCGTGACCGGCTTGTGCGCTACCGGCGATATTGCTATCCGTCTACGTCCCGCCGCTCCAGGAAGGTACTCCGTAAAATTGAGCCATTTGGGCGTTCATGGCCGCAAATAACGCCATTTCCGGAGAACCCACCGCAGCTTCGCCGCTTTTTAGATCCATCGAAGTCGTTGAACTGCTGCAAATCACAGGAGCTCCTGGTCGAACAGCTTGGTGCATCACGACACAGGCAAGAAATTCGGCATTTTGAACAGCCTGAGTGCCTGCCAAGGTAATCGGACTGGTAGCGCCCGACAGCGCCATCGTTGTAAAACGGACCGGAATACTGAGTTCGGCAGCCTTCATGCCAATTTCACAGCAATGTTTGACCAGGCGTAACGGGGTTACCGGGCAGGTAGAAGCGCATATTAGGGGATTATCCACCAGTGTGTCTTCTCCACCGGCAATGATGGCCGACATTTGATAGATTTTTTCCAGACACCTGCCGTCACCAGGTCCTAGGCTAACCGGTTTGTCTGTGTTATTCACAAGCGCTTCATAATTATGGAGTGTATAGGCGATGGGGTCTACATCCAGTGAAGAAACCGGTCGATGACAAACGCCATAGGCATCCAGTGCATCCATTAATCTTGTTCCTGCAGCCAGATCCTTTTTGGTCGAGTCCCTGATTTCGCCGGTATTGATATCGACAACTCTGACACCTTCGCCAAATGAGGTGAAAGTCACCCTTTTACCTTCCATGATGTAGCTTTTATCATGGCTGCGTGCCCCCAGCACAATTCTGGACGGTGCTGTTCGTATGGATTTTTCTACAAGGTAGTGAGGGATTTTGACTATTCTTTTATCGTTATCTACACGGCAGCCGATGGAATGGAAGAGATCAATGGCATCATCATCTTCCACATAAACACCGGTTTTTTCGAGTATTTCAAGGCTGGCATAGTGGATATCGGCAATCTCATCGTCGGACAATACTTTGAAATCAACACCTTTAATTTGAATTTTACCGCTGCAAATGGCACGATTCATTTCATTTCTCCTTTCATATGGGTAATGGTTTTCAGAAACATTCCTCAAAAAGTTCATTCGCTATTACGATGTCTGATCTGTGTGTGACTTTGATATTTGAATGATCGCCGGGGACAACCATAATATCGTGGGAAGTCATATTGGCCACAATTTCGCTGTCATCCGTCGGCACAAAATACTTTTTCCTGACTGCCATTTCCATGGCCTGTTTTAAGATTATTCGGTGATAACCCTGGGGGGTTTGTGCTATCCATGTTTTTATTCTGGGCAATGTCCCGGTGATCATCATGGACTGATTGTCGGTTATCTTTACGGTTGCGGTCGGATTGACCGCCGTCATGGCCGCCCCTGTTTTTTGGACACAGGAAATTAATTCTTTTATCAGTGCGGGTTTCACCAGAGGTCTGGCGCCATCATGGGTAATCAATATATCACCGGCAGATGCGTTCAGCGCATTTAAAAGGGATTCAATTCGCTGCTTACCGCCGATAACAATTTTTACGATCTCCAACTCTTCGGTCAGTTCCTCATACCTTTCTTTATCTGAACCTCTGGCAGCCACGATTATTTCATCGATTTCCGCGCAGGCAAGAAATCTTTCCAAGGTTCGGATTAACAGTGGTTTTCCCTGAACCGGCTCAAGCATTTTGTTTTTTCCATAGCGGGTGGAAGAACCGGCAGCGGTTATCAAGGCAGATATCATGATCTCACCAGCTTAATTTTTTTTTAACCACGAAATACACGAAACACACGAAATATTTTCAAAGTAAATTACGAGGTCCGGACTCAGACCTCATAATTTACTATGAAAATAGCTCTTTTTTTTTGGACATTATCGGGCGTAGTGAAGCCTTTTCGGAGAATAGGTTTAAGGTGTTCCGCCGGATCAGGTTTCAGGCCGGTTCTCACTTTTCTACTACTGACACCTGAAACCCGACACCTGAAACCTTAGTGCCAGTGTCCAATTATTTTGCAAATATGGGATAAATCCATACTTATAACCACTTAACCAATCAACTAATCAACGATATCTGGGACCAGGGTTTTTGCAGTTTCTTCAGCCCATTTTTCTGAATCAAGGATGGCATCAAGATCCGGGTCTGTGATTATCTCGTGGGCATCCATCGTCTTCCGGATAATAATCGGAATGTCGGTAAATTTGATTTTTCTATCCATAAACGCTTTGACTGCCGTGGTGTCGGCTCCATGAAATACGGCCGGCATCGTGCCGCCTTTTTCAATGACGTAATGGCCCATGCCAAGACAGGGAAACTTATCAAAAGGCGGCTTTTCAAAGGCGATTGGTTTCTCGAATAGATCAATGAAAGAACCTTTGGGGGAAACGCCTCTATCCGGGTAGAACAGGGCATATTGGGTGTATCTTTTCATGTCTGCTGTGCCAAGTTCACAAATGATACTGCCATCTTTAAACTCCACCAGGGAATGACAGAGGTATTGCGGATGGACGACAATACTGATTTTTTCAGCCGGGACATCGAAAAGCCATCTTGCTTCAATGACTTCAAATGCCTTGTTGACACATGTTGCGCTATCGACATTGATCTTCATGCCCATATCCCAGGAGGGGCCGATTGAGGACATCTTGCATGTAACGCTTTGATAATTGCTGTTTATCCATACCGGCGATCGGCCCTTTGCCCATGGTGAGGATAAGGCGGTGTATTTCATGACGGGCACCGGATTTTAAAGATTGAAACAGCGCTGAGTGTTCAGAATCAATGGGAATTATGGATACGTTATGGTTTTTTGCCAGCTGCATCACTATATTGCCGGCCAGGACCAGTGTTTCTTTGTTGGCAAGACCGATCTCTTTTCCAAGTTTGATCGCCTCAAGGGTCGGCAAAAGACCCGATTTTCCAACAAGTGAATTTATGACCATATCCACGCGATTGTCGGTGGCTGCCCCTGACGATATTTTTTTCTCCGGCCAATACCTCAATATCAACTTCCTTCGACAGGATCTCTGCGTTTCTTTCATCAGAAACAACGACAAATTCCGGTTTGTACTTTTTTATTTGATCTTTTAATAGTTGAATGTTGCGATGGGCGACCAGAGAGATGATATTGAACCTGTCCGGAAATCGTCTAACAATATCCAATGTCTGTGTGCCAATGGAACCGGTAGAACCTAATATTGCGATATTTTTCAATACAACTCCCTACTGTGGATGATAGCCGGAAGCTTGCTTTTTGCTTCAGCAATCGAAAATTGTTTTGCCATACAGAAGCCTCCTAACCCGGATAAACCGGAAATCCTTGGCAAGTTCCGGATTACAGATTATCGGGCATGGTCATAGCGTGGGCCATTAGATCTCTCACAGAGCCCACAGCCTCCGGCCATAGGGGCCAGTGCCCGGGGCCTACGCCCCGGCTTCCGGCTCGTAGAGCCCAGAGCTTACAGCTCGGAGAGCGGGAGTACGCAGAGAAAAATCAAAAAAACTCTGTGATCTCAGCGGGCTCTGCGAGATAACAAGAAAATGCTTACAATTAAACAAATTTCTGATGGCCGAAATTAGAACCAACCCCAGATCATCAAATATTGCTGTTTTTATGGACATAATCAAGCAATTAATGGCGCATCGAAAAAAAATTGATTGAATACAAAATTTTCCTTGCAATTATAGACTTGTTAGTTGTATATACGTCTAAACTATTAAACAATTATCATTTTGGATATTACTGCGGGGCTATTTTCGCCAGTTCAGATAAACTATTCAACGAGGCCTAAGGTTACACGCCATGACCTTGGCTACACACTATCCCGGGAGCGATAAAAGGAAGGTTAAAATTGAAAATCGTTGACCCGTCAAATCCCATACCAAAATACCTTCAAATCAGCACCTGGCTTAAAGAAGTGATCCAGACCGGCCGCTATAAAGTCGGGGAAAGACTGCCATCAGAAGTAGAACTTGCCAAAATGTGCGGTGTCAACCGCAACACCTTGCGACAGGCCATCGCCGAATTATCTGCGGTTGGCATTTTGAGAAAAGAAAAAGGTACCGGTACTTTTGTCAGCGCCCCCGCACCCTCAGAGTTAAAACATAAACTTGAGCGGATTTCAAGCTTCAGGGATATGTTGGGACAAAGCGGCATAAAGGCAAAGACCATCGTTATTGAGAGGGGTATTGAGAAGGCCGTTGAATACGTTGCCAGGACCCTGTTTTTAGGTGCCAACAAAAAAGTGATTGCGGTCCGGCGGATCAGAGCCGGAAACAGCACACCTTATATATACGAAGAAAGTTACCTGCCGGCGGATATGTTTGAGGGGTTTTTAAACTTTGATCTCACCGGTTCCATGTATGATATTATCTCAGAGCGCTTTAATGTCGTGCTTGCCAGGAGCAAACAGACCATCAGTGCCGTGAATTTAGATCAAAAGGTAGCCGATATATTGGGAATTCCGGTAAATTCAGCTGCAATTTTCTCCGAATACGTCACATTTGACGATAAAAGCATACCCGTTGAACTTTTATATTCCTATTACCGGGGAGATAAATATAAGCTCGAAATTGAACTCGGACGGTATCATGCCAAACCGGACAGCGTCAGTATTACAACGGGGTAAAGATCCGGGTCCAAACCAAAGGGCCGGCTTTGGTCGACCTTGGAGGGGTGATACGGGTGATAGCGTTTACCAGCAGTGTTCAGGTTTCAGGTGTCAGGTGTCAGCAACCGAATTTGACCCGCTGTGTCGGAGTCGTTCATGAAATGGCCTTTCTTTTACCGGTGTTGGCCTTCAGTTGCAACCAAATCAGTGTTCAGGATTCGGTATTTACTGATACCTGAAACCATGAACTGATTTGATCTATGGCAGAGCCGATCATCTCTGACCTGGCTCTCCGAGGCGTAGGATCGTGCCCCTACGAGCCGGAGGCCCAGAGGACCAGGTTTTCAAGGTTAGAATAAACGAATGCCTAAAGTGATCTAAATTGCCTAAAATGACTAAAATTTAGGAAAGGATTCCAGAGGCTTCATGGATACGAGCAAGATGCGGCTACTGCCCAAAATGAGCTCCGTAAACTCCTATGAGCTGTTGGAGATCGGCCATGAAATCGGCCGGGTTGCCGCCCGGTTGACAGAACTGTTGGAGGACACAGTGTTGCGCCAACAGCTTGTTGAAATCGTGGAAGAATTGTACGATCTGGGCCGGGTGCTGGAGGTCTATCAAATCTTCGGCGGCTACATCAACCGCAGTTTCGGGCTGGTGGTTCAAAGAAACGGAATCCGAAAAGACTATTTTTTACGCCAGTATAAGCATGGCATTGCCGAACACGAAATTAAATTCGAACATGCACTCATCAACCACTGCGCTGCCAGGGGGTTCACCCTTGCCGCCCGGGTGATCGCCAACCGGCAAGGGACAACGTATATCAAGCCGGCCAACAGCAAGAGCTTTTTTGCCGTGTATGAATTCCTTGAAGGTGAAGACAAATACACCTGGGATAATCCGGCTCTCAATGACGAGGAATTTGTCAGCGCATCGAAAATGCTTGCTGTTTTCCACACAGCCGCTTTAGGATTTGATCCGGGGAAATTCCAAAGGGTCGAACCGCCGATACGTGATTTGCTGCCCATTTTTAGTGCAAGTCTTAAAAAATTTGCACAAATCGACAGCGTCAGCAAATTTCACCGCTTCTTTCTCGGTCATCTGAAAAACATCCTGGAGTCGATTGATCATACCCGGATTACGGAAGCAGACGCCTCACACATGCTGATTTGTCCAATCCACAGTGATTATCATCCCGGCAACCTCAAATATGAGAACAATCAAGTCGTGGGGATTTTTGACTTTGACTGGTCCAAGATCGACCTGCGGTTGTTTGATGTATGCATGGCGGTTGCTTATTTTTGCTGCAGCTGGGACGAAAAAAATGACGGCGACTTGCGCCTGGAAAAAGCAGCCCTTTTTCTGAACGCCTATCAGGACCAATTGCACCAAACGGACGGTATGAAACCTTTGAATGCGGTGGAAATCAAACATCTGCCCGACATGCTCACCGCCGCCAATTTGTGCATCATCAACTGGATTGTGTCCACATTCTATGCCGATGATGATTTAAACGACTATGAGTACCTGGCCTATCTCAAACACAGTGTCAGGCTTATGTATTCCATTGAAGAGAACCGGAGCACTATTTCGCAGATAGCTGCCGATCTGCTTAAACAAACATAGGTTGAGAGGTTCAGGGTTCAACGTTCCGGGTTGAAAAAAACAGAGGATGGGCTTGAATCCTGCTTTTGGGTCCGAAGCTCCACGCCTTGAACCGCTCAGTTTAGGATAAAGATATCATAATTGCCAATTTTCTGACAACATAATATGAGGTTTCAGGCAAGATTACTGGCCGATAAACAACTGAAGCAGGAGGGTAAAAAAAAACTATTTTTTCGGTTGCAATATGAAATATTTTCTGTATATACATCTATAACAATACCCATATAAGCAATAAACCATTACCACACAGGAGGAATAAAAATGGAATCAAGGAACCTATTTGAGAGATTGGTGGACGTCAGTCCCGGGATGGAGATTTGGTGGGATTCATCGCCGGTTATTTTTAATAACTGGTGCAAAAAAGTTCTCGCTAAAGCGGATGCCCAGGATCGCGATGTGCTCAGCGCGCAGTTTAGCAGGATGTATGATGAGAACAATCCGGCGACACAGCTTTTCAGAGGCGTGACCACCAATCCGCCCCTGTCGCTGCAGGCGATTCAGGATGACCCCGCGTACTGGGAAAAAGTGACCCAGGATATCCTCACAGACAATTCGGACCTGGATAAGGAGGGTCTTTTTTGGGAGCTGTACAAACGGGTTGTCAAGCGCGGGTCCGACATGTATCTGCCGCTTTTTGAAGCCAGCGGTTACAAAGAAGGCTTTCTTTCCGGGCAGGTTGACCCCCGCAGTGTTTTCGATAGCGAGGCCATGACCCGGCAAGCCGAGGAACTGGTCGCCATCAACCCCAATGTGATGATCAAGATTCCCGGTTCCAAAGAAGGTTACCAGGTCATTGAGTATCTGACGGCCAAGGGAATTTCTACCAATAACACACTGACGTTTATTCTGCCTCAACTGGTGGATTGCGCCCAGAGCGTCAAGCGAGGTCTTGCAAAAGCAAAAGCAAATGGTGTTGATCTGAGCAAATGGCGTTCGGTGATCACCCACATGGAATCTCGATACGGCGATCTGGGTGGATTAAGAGACTTTGCTAAAGAAAAGGGCATCGAGCTTTCCGACGGTGAGGTGCGGCTGGCGGAACTGGCCATATTCAAAAAGGCCTATAAATATCTGATAGACAATAATCTGCCCAGCAAAATGCTGTCCTGTTCGCTGCGAATCGGTCCCACCGTGGATGGCCACAATCGTATCTGGCATCTGGAAGAAAAAGCGGGTGCCGGTATCGTGATGACATGCCCTCCGGGGTTTATCGAGCAGGTGCTGTTTTTGGAGGATGTGGAGCAGATTCAATTTGAAAAGGATCGGATACTGGAAGATATCCCCAAAGATGTGATGGATAAGCTGTTGCAAGTTCCCTATTTCGAGCGTGCCTACTCAGAAGACGGTTACAGCCGCGATGAATACAACACCCATCCGGCACTGCAGCGGACGGCAGAACAGTTTTCAAAGGCAACCGAAGAAATGGTGAACTTTGCCGGAAAGTGTCTTGAAGGGCATTGCTTCAAATGATGACATCAAGGAGGTAATTATGCCAATCGGTATATTAAAGGAAATAAAGGCTGAAGAAAATCGCGTGTGTATGAGTCCAGGGGGAGTTGAATTCATGCGGCAGCATGGGCACCAGGTTCTTGTCGAGAAAAATGCCGGCCGAGCCAGCGGATTCGGGAACGCCCTTTATAAGGAGGCCGGTGCCGAGATTGTGGAATCTTCCAGGGATATTTTCAAGCGGGCGAAAATGATCATGCGGGTTAAAGAACCGCAGCCTTTCGAATTTGAACTCATGCGAGAAGACCAGATTTATTTTGCCTATCTTCATCTGGCGGCATCGAAAGAAGTAACCCTTGGGTTTATCAAAAGCGGCTCTGTTGCTGTCGCCTATGAAACCATTCAAAAGGCTGACGGAACGTTACCGCTGCTTACCCCGATGAGTGAGGTGGCCGGCCCCATGGCTATACAGCAGGGAGCCAAATACCTGGAGATGGCCCAAGGCGGCCACGGCGTTTTGTTGGGAGGTGTACCCGGGGTCGATCCGGCCACCGTGGTGATTATCGGCGGCGGCGTGGTGGGCATCAACGCTGCCAAAATGGCCTGCGGTCTTGGTGCCAAGGTCACCATCCTGGACATCGACCTGGAGCGCTTACGGTATTTGAGCGATGTGATGCCCGGTCACTGCATCACCTTGATGTACAGTCCGGCAGCCATCCGCGATCTCCTCCCAGCGGCGGACGTCGTAGTGGGTGCCGTACTTGTTACGGGAAGTAAAACACCGACTCTCATCACCCGGGAAATGCTGAAATTAATGAAAAAAGGATCGGTTATCGTGGACGTGGCCATCGACCAGGGTGGCTGTATCGAGACCGCCAAGCCGACCACCCATGACGACCCGATTTATGAAGTCGACGGAATCATCCATTATTGTGTGGCCAACATGCCCGGAGCCGTGTCTATGACATCCACCCTTGCCTTGACCAACGCCACGCTGCCCTATGCGCTGGAGCTGGCTGACAAAGGGTACCAAAAGGCGGCACAGGAAAATCCGGAGCTGGCCAAGGGTATCAATGTTATAGCCGGCAAGATTACCTACGCCGGTGTAGCGGATGCATTTTCGCTGGAGAACACCTCTTTAGAATCAGTGATAAATTAAACAAATTTAAATTACCTTGGAAAAGGAGATAAAAATGAAAAAAGATCTAAAAGATTGGATCGTTCCCTGGCTTTATACGTCAAGGGAGTACAATGTAGGTATTTTGGATAAGGCCATGGACAACCCCGGTAATGCCCGTCTGATGCTCAATGAAAACCCCATCCAACCGTCGGAAAAGGTGATCGAGGCGGTGGCGGAGTCTCTTCGACATGGCAACTGGTATCCGGACAGTTTTTTACGGTTGAGAACCAAAATCGGTAAAATGTACGGTCTGGGTCCGGACAATGTGGCCCTGGCCAACGGATCTTCAGACACCATCGACGCCATGATGCGTCTATTTCTGCAACCGGGAGATGAGTTCATGCTGTCCACGCCGACCTTCGAGCTGTTTCCGCCCCGGGCCGAGCTATGCAATGCAAAGGTCGTTCAAATTCCGGTCAGGGAAGACGACCTGCAGTATGATGTGGATGCAATGATCAATGCCATCAATGAACGGACGAAGCTGATCCTGATCATCAACCCCAATAACCCCACCGGTGTTTTTATCGACGATGAGGACCTGATTCGATTTTGCGAGGCAGGAGTCCCCCTTTGCGTGGATGAAGCCTACCTGGATTACAATACGGACCGGCCGTCGAAAGCCGACCTGTTCAAAAAATATCCCCAGGTGTTTTTATCGGTGACCTTTTCCAAGGCCTATGGATTTGCCGGTGTCCGCTTCGGGTTTGTGCTGGGCACCGAAGAGATGATAGCGGCCTTCAATCGGATGTTTTTACCTTGGAACGTTAGCCGGATGTCTGCGGCTGCCGCCGAAGCCATCATCGACAATCCGGGTGAGGTCAAAGCGAAGGTGGACCACAACAACAAATGGATGGCCGTTTTTACGGAAGAGTTAAAGAAACTCGGGCTTAAACCGTTTCCGGCCAATGGCAATTACATGCTGATTGACGGCACCATGACCGGCAAAACCACCGAAGAGATCCTCAAAGCCGCCCTTGATGATAATATCTATCTGAAAAAGATCGGTGAAATTCACGGCAAGACCGGATATTTCAGGGTAACGCCGGGAATCGATGAAGAAAATGAAAGATTCTTGAAATTTATCAGATCGTATTTTGGGTAGCAGTTCACAGCCTCGGCGAATGGTTAAAGGGTTCACGGTTCAAAGGTACCGAGGTTGGTTTCTCCATCACATTAGCCAATGACATCAATGGGATAGAGAAAAAACGCGAAGCGATTAACCCTGAACCGGGAACCTGGAACCTTTTAACCCAGACCGACCGAATGCCCAATTTGTGGGCAATTCCGCGGTCTATTAAAGACCTACGGTTACTTTTATTTGGTGAATAACGAGGTCTGTAATTAACCATCAGAGAGCGGTTTTATCCGGCCAAAGACTTGCCGGTAAAACCGCTCCTGTTACATTCCAACCTTTCGATTATGACGTAAATGCATATCTATATTACAATTAAATCGATTGTAATGGCGATTGCCCTTGTGACCGGATTTAGTCTATTTTTCTTTAAAGTCAATCGGCTTGTTTCGTTGATGAAGGCTGTTCAGGGTGAAGCAGCTTTTAAGCTGGATCGAATTTCCGAACGTATTAAAGTTTTGATTACCGATGTGCTTGGCCAGTCCAATGTGCGGCGTAAACTCCTGCCGGGCCTGGCCCACACGCTGATATTTTTCGGATTTCTGGCGGTTCAGCCCCACTCGCTGGAGCTGATGATCCGGGGGGTGTTTCCGGGGTTTCATCCGACGGCATGGATCCCGGGATTTTACGGGGCCTATCTTTCAGCGGCCGACCTTCTGGCGTTTTTGGCTCTCATCGGTTTGGGCTACGCACTATACCGTAGACTTTTTCTCAGGCCCAAATACCTGACCGACGGCCCCGATGCACGGCTGATCATCCTGTTTACGGCCGTCATCCTCATCACTTTTCATTTCATCAATGCTTTTCTGATGATACCGGCCATTGGCGGAAATGCTTTTGATTATTCCCGCTATTTTACGGTTTCAGCGGCGGTTAGCAGCATTTTCCAGCTAAACACCCTTTCGCCGGCAGCCGCCAGAGCCGGCTTCGAAGTCGTCTACTGGATCCATATCCTGACGATTCTCGGTTTCCTGATTTACATCCCCGGCTCCAAGCATTTGCACCTGCTGGCGGCAGCACCTAACGTTTTTTTAAAGCCTCTGGAACGATCCAAAGCGATGTTCGTCACCGATATTGAGAACGAGGAGGCTGAGACATTCGGTTTAGGCAAGGTTAGCGAGCTGAACTGGAAAAATGTGCTGGATCTGTATGCCTGCACCGAGTGCGGCCGGTGCGAGGAACAGTGCCCGGCGGACATGACCGGCAAACCCCTGTCACCCAAACGCATTATCCATGACAGCAAGCATGATCTCTTTGATCAATCCCCGATGGTTTTGGCCGGAGACTATGATTCGGTTTCGCCCCTGGTGCGCGCAGATTCGCCGATCTCCCCGGACGTCCTGTGGTCCTGCACCACCTGCCGGGCCTGTGAAGACATCTGTCCGGTCGATATTCAACATCTGGATATCATCCTGGAAGCCCGTAAGTATCAGGTGCTGATGGAATCCAGTTTCCCCCCCGAAATGCAGGAGACTTTCACCAACCTTGAGAACCAGTCCAATCCCTGGGGGTTTGGCAGTGATACGCGGGCGCATTGGGCCAGGGGCCTGGATGTCCCCTTGATGGCCGACAACCCGGAAGCTGATGTTTTATACTATGTCGGCTGCGCCGGATCTTTTGACGATCGGGGTAAGAAGATCGCCCAGGCAATGGCCCGGATTCTTAAAAAAGCCGGCGTGAATTTTGCCATCCTGGGAGAGGAAGAGCGCTGCAATGGAGACGTCGCCCGGCGGGCCGGCAACGAATACCTTGCTCAGATGATGATTTCCGAAAACGTCGAGATCTTGAATCAATACAGGCCCAAAAAGATTCTTGCCGCCTGTCCGCACTGTTACAACGTTATAAAAAACGAGTACCCCCAATTCGGTGGCCGCTATGAAGTTGTGCATCACAGCGAGTTTTTACTGGATCTCGTTCATCAGGGACGGCTGAAACCCAACGGCGGGTTCGGGATTGAAAGCCTGACGTTTCACGACTCCTGTTATATGGGACGCTGGAATGGTATTTTTGAAGCACCACGGCAACTGCTGCGTTCATTTAGCAACGGTGTAAATCTGATTGAGATGAAGCGCAACAAAGACAACGGGCTCTGTTGCGGGGCC
>PVMK01116753.1_pt1 | contig 16214 bp, 13 predicted proteins | sample 1853481 | NCBI WGS metagenome assembly PVMK01 (sample SAMN08533507, study PRJNA380276) | Marine sediment metagenome, whole genome shotgun sequencing project.
GGCTACGTGGATATCGCTGAAGAGGCCAACGGGCCGATACCCAAACCGGTCGACTTCAGCTATATCTGGGGCGATGCCCTGGCGGAACTGGACGGGGTGTCCCCGGACCTGCGCATCATCAATCTCGAGACCAGTGTAACCACCAGCGACGATTTCTGGCCGCGCAAGGGCATTCATTACAGGATGCACCCGGACAACACGCCCAGTATCAACGCTGCCGGCATTGATGGCTGCGTGCTGGCGAACAACCACGTGCTGGACTGGGGTTACCCGGGGCTGGAAGAAACACTCGACACCCTCCGCAAGGCTGGCCTGCAGACACCGGGCGTGGGACGTAACCTCGAACAGGCCAGGGCGCCGGCGATATTCAATCTGGGTGAAAAAGGCCGCGTCATCGTATTCTCCATGGCATCGGAAACCAGCGGGGTTCCATCCGCATGGGCCGCCACGCACGACCGGGCGGGTGTCAACTTCATCACTGACTTCTCGTCCGCATCGGTCAACACAATTGCTGACCAGGTGCGAGCCTTGAAACAACCGAACGATATCGCCGTACTGTCGGTTCACTGGGGCAGCAATTGGGGTTACGAAGTTCCCTCTGACCAGCGTGAATTTGCCCGCCAATTGATCGACAAAGCCGCCATCGACGTGATCCACGGGCACTCTTCACACCACCCCAGGGGGATCGAAGTTTACCGGAACAGGCCGATCATCTATGGCTGTGGCGACTTTGTGAACGACTACGAAGGCATCCACGGTTACGAGGAGTACCGTGGTGAGCTGTCCCTGATGTACTTCGTCAGTGTCAATCCACGCTCCGGTGAGCTGACCCGCCTGAAAATGACCCCGATGCGCATCCGGCGTTTCCAGCTGACCCGTGCATCCGGTGAGGAAACGAGCTGGCTGGCCGCAACCATGGACCGGGAGAGCAGGCGCTTCGACTCCCGCGTCGAGCTGCAGGAGGATCAGTCCCTGATCCTGGACTGGGAGAGTGCCTGAGGGGGGTGAGTATCAACTAGTGGACAGGGGAACATTTCTAAGTAATTTAAAGAGGACATTTCTATATCACTTCTACATAATGCTGATGCGTTGGATTCGTATATTAAGACACACAATGACCTCAAGGATTGTACTGTTCGCGACTACCGAGGCATGGTGAAGCGGTACTTCGGAGACTGGCTCGACAAACCTCTATTGTGGATTACCCCTGAGCTCGTATTGAAGCGTCACGCTAAGCTGGGAGAATCCATCGGCAATTCCACTGCAAATAAACAGTAGAGTAAAGCAGGAGCAGTTTACCGAGTAGATCATGTCAAGTCCGACAGGCTGCTAGGGGCATGTCGTGTCGCCATCGCATACGTTGATCCCGATCTGGACCGCAGATTCCGACACCGTACCGCCGCCATAGATGGAAGGGTCGATCGTATTCATACCGAAGCCGACCGATTGGGCACTTGCGTTGATGCCTAATCCGTGATTCCCACCCAGGGTGTTTCCGATGATGGTCGCCGAATCGAATTCGATCTTGATTCCGTCGGTGCGGTTTCCGATGATCGTATTGCGAGAGACCGTGCAATCGCGGCACCACACACCAACGAGCCTGTTGTAGGAAATCACACTGTCCGTCACGAGAAAAGGGCCGTTCGAACGAATGCCATCTCCTCCATTTGCCCTGATGGTGCTGTTGGCTACTTTCCCGCCATTGAGCACGACACCACCTCCTCCATTCGAGCCGATCGTGACATCGAAGATCTCGACCCGGGAGTTTGAACTGATGCCCAGGTTGCCCATACCGACTATGTACCCATTGCGAACAGTAAGGGTCCACGCGCCGCCGGGCCCCACGCGGATGCCGTCACCGGTCCCGGTAGGGTTGCAGCTGGTATCGGGGCCACTACACTGCGTGGGACCGACGATTTGGAATCCGTTCAAGTCGATCGTCAGCTGGTTGGTGGAGAGGGAGGGACCGGTGGTCACGATGGCGGAGGTGTCCGCACCGGGGATCACCAGGTCACTCGTCAACACGTAGCTCCCGGGCGTGTCGATCGTTACCGGCAATCCGGGGAGGTCGGACGGCGTAATCCCTCCGGCGGTGGCACTGGCGGCATTGATCTCGACCAGGCCGTCCGAGGCGAGCACCGGATGAGCAAGAGTAACTGTGGCAACGATGATCGCGATCAGAACCTTGGCTTGCATAGTGCCTCTCCAGTCGTACAAAAGCGCATGTGTTGGTGTGATTTTCTCACAACCGGCCGCACGGTGCGAAAGTCACGGGCACGAGGGGCCACGTGCATTGGGCCATATGTCACCGAGGCACACTACTTCTGCATGGACTATATTAGGAATATCGCAAGGTAAACATCGACCGAAGAGACGTTATGAATAAATCTGCAATCCTTCTATTCTGCCTGATTGCATTTACGAATCAGGCCTGGGGCCAGTTGTTGCGCTATTCCGTCGACACCGGAACATCACTGACAGCTAAAGCCATACACCACGGGAACATCGTTTTTGACCCTCAAACGGGTACGGTTTCAGTGAGCGATCCACTGATGCTGCCCCCTGGGGTAGATCTGACCGGCTTGGAATCGGGCAGCGGCAATACTTTGCTATTCTCGATTGACACCACTGCCCTGCTCAGTGGGACTGTGATCAGCCGTTCAGACGTCGGGCAATTTTCCGGAGGCGACTATACTGTCGTATTCGATGGCTCATCGAATGGGGTGCCGCCCTCTGCCGCTATTGATGCCTTCACCATTGATGGTGACGATCTGCTTCTTTCCTTCGACATCAGCGTAGATTTTCAGGCATTTGTCGCCCACGATGAGGACCTGGTCCGTTTCGATGGCGCGAACTTCACACTGGAACTTGATTTATCAGCCGAGGGCTTGCCGGAAAACCTTGATCTGGAGGCCGTACACCGATTGGATGATGGCACTTACTTCTTGTCTTTCACAGAGAATGGAATAGCGGGAGGTGTCTCATTTGCCGATGAGGATATCCTCGGATTAGACCCTTCGGACTCAAGTTGGACGATGGTATTCGATGGCTCTGCAGCACATGCTGGCCTGGCGAATGTGGCTGTAGATGCCCTGTCCTTGGCCAGCATCGAAATCTTCAGGGACAGCTTCGAAGACCTCGTGGTGATGGTGCCGGCACCAAGATTCGAACTCGGGACCTATTGATTACAAACTGGTGGGTAACTAATTCTTAATTAGTCGGTCCCTTGCTGCACATTTGCCGTATCTTTCTGAGGTAAATAGAGAATTCCAGGCCCCGACGCTCGCACGGCCTGGACTAGTAGGGGAATAGTACGGTTAGAGCGTCGTAAAAACGCCGTTACAATTACTTTCCAGCTGGGTTAGAGGGTAGGGTTCGGGACTGATTTTCGTTATGTGGTTCGAATTACTCCACGCCTAATGGGAAGCTGATATCCTGAATACTTTGCTATTTCTTAATTGAACCGGTCAGAGTAAAAACTATTAGTACCCGGCTGAAAATATGTGAGTTTCTACCCTGACCCCAGATATTCTTCCTGCTTGTCGGCTCATCCCTTGACGTTCACCACCTGCCTGAGTGTATGCACGATTTCAACCAGGTCGGATTGATTGGCCATCACCTCGTCAATGTCCTTGTAGGCCGATGGAATTTCGTCCACAACGCCACTGTCCTTGCGGCACTCGATGCCCATCGTCTGCTCAGCCAGGTGCTCGGCGGTATATTGCCGCCTGGCCTGGGTACGGCTCATGCGCCTGCCCGCACCATGGGCGCAGGAACACAGTGCGTCCCGGTTACCCTTGCCGAGCACGATATAGGATTGCCTGCCCATGCTGCCGGGGATGATGCCGAGTTCGCCCTTGCGCGCCCTTACAGCGCCTTTGCGTGTGACCCAGACATCCGCCCCAAAATGACGTTCCCGGGCAACGTAGTTGTGGTGACACTCGACCGCCATTTGCGTGACGGCGGCGGTTTTGATGCTGGACTGGATGGCGGACAGCACCTGCCGCATCATGAAAGCCCGGTTCGTTTCAGCGTACTCTTGTGCCCAGCCTACCGCGGCCAGGTAATCATTAAAGTGGCGTGAACCCTCTTCCAAATAGGCCAGGTCTTTGTCCGGCAGGGAAATGCTGTGCCGTTGCATGTCTTTTTTGGCAAGTTCAATGAAGTATCGGCCAATGCGGTTGCCGATACCGCGCGAACCTGAATGCAGCATCACCCACACACTGCCGCCTTCGTCCAGGCAAACTTCGATGAAGTGGTTGCCGGTTCCCAGGGAGCCCAGATGCCGGTGGGTGTTGACGTGGCTATGCATGAGGTTCGGATGACGCTCGACGATGCCCGGATTCACCACCTGGAACCCATGTTTGGCCCACCAGTCCAACTGGCCTTGTGGCGTGTGACTCCACGCGCCCCGGTCTTGCCTGCCACCGTGGTCAGTGCGGCCATGCGGCACCCTGGATTCAATGTCCGAGCGAAGGCGATGCAGATTGTCCGGTAAATCCTCGGCTTTGAGGTCGAGCCGATTTGCCATCATGCCGCAACCGATATCCACACCGACGGCTGCGGGTATGATGGCTCCCTTGGTTGGAATCACCGAGCCAATGGTTGCGCCGATCCCACAATGCACGTCCGGCATGGCCGCAACATGGTGATGAATAAACGGCAGCTGCGCCAGATTCTCCAGCTGTTTACGCGCCATTGGGTCCAGGTCGTCGGTGTAAACCTTGACCGGAACTGCGCCTTGAATGACTTGCCTGACTGGCATGTTGCCCTCTGAGACCTGATAAACAGCCACCTGGCTATGCAGCGGCGATGTATATCGGTTCCTGCATGAATTATCCGGGCTAGATCGCGTTACCCAGGGTTTATACTGAGAGTACAGCACAAGTTGCAACGCGCGTTGGGAAGAATGATGCGACTTTATCTTGTTCAGCACGGAGATGCCGTACCGAAAGATGTCGACCCTGACCGTCCCTTAAGTGATCAGGGGCGAGCCGATATAAAGCGCCTGACAGAGTGGCTCTCACGCCAGAACGTCCAGGTCGCGCAAATCCTGCACAGCGGCAAGAGCCGGGCAAAAGAGACCGCAGAGATACTCCGGCCATTGCTTGAATCTCCCGGTCAGATTTCCGAAGGCCAGGGCCTGGCGCCCAATGACTCGCCCGAGGCTTTTCTTCGACAGTTAAGAGACACCAATAAAGACCTGCTCATCGCCGGCCACATGCCGTTTGTGGCGCGAACCGTGTCACAGGCATTGACAGGCGCACCCGATCTGCAACTTGTGGAGTTTCTCCCGGGAAGTGTCGCCGGCATTGAACGCAGCGACCGTGCAACCTGGCATCTTTTCATATTTGCTCGACCCGAGTTCTTAAGAATCGTCGCTAAACCGCCGATCTAGCGATAGTAGCGATCAGTGTGTAAAGCAAACTCACGATGCCTTTTTCTGGTTTCTCCGTGCTTGCTGAATCTTACAGAAACGCTGGAAACCAGATTACTCAATATCCAACGACTAGATTAAAAGCCGCAATGATGAACGCAACTTGATAAGGTTTTGACTCCTGAATAGTCCCATCAGAAGGACCAACTTACTCAGCAATAGCTGAGTAAATTTTGCCGCATCAATCCTGAAAATTCCGAATAACTTTGTACTGAATGGTCATGTTTGTTGACGCGATTGAGATTGGTACTGGGAAGCCTGATGCGCTCCTTCGAACTCGGATGTTGTGCTGATCAGCGCCCAGAAAAGCGAAAGATTCAGCATCGATTCCGGGTCATTTGGCTAAGCGAGGTTTATCCATGCCCCCAAGACCATTTGCAAAAACTGACCTGTCGCCGGCGCGGTTCACCTCATGGGCAAGATCTGTTTTGAAAGCCTGTTGGTTGGCCACGCTGACTCTTCCCGGATTCCTCATCGGACAGGAAGTCATGGCTGAATCCCAGCCTGTCCACGTGCTCAACCCCGGCTTCACCGACGCCTGGTTCAACCCCGCCACCCCCGGGCAGGGTTTCCTGCTGACGGTGCTGCCGGATAAGCAGCAGGTTTTTCTGGCCTGGTTCACCTACGATACCGAACGGCCGCCGGAAGATGTAACCGCCATGTTGGGCGAGCCCGGTCACCGCTGGCTGACCGCACAGGGTGGCTACGAAGGGACAACCGCGAACTTGACGATCTTCGTCACTGTGGGCGGTGTCTTCGATTCGGGCGAGCCGGCCGCGGTGACTGACCCGGACGGCGACGGCTCCATAACCATCGAGTTCGCGGACTGCAGCGAGGGCCTGCTGACCTACGAAATTGACTCGCTCGGCATCCAGGGCGAGATTCCGATCCAGCGCGTGGTGGCGGACAACATCGCGCTGTGCGAAGCCCTTGCGGCCCAGGAACCCAACAACTGCACGCGCGCGCCGGTCGACCAGAGCCACGGCCCCGACAACCCGACTGTCATCAACGGTGCGATCGTCGATCGTTCGCTGCTGCTCGACGGAGGACCGGGGCCGGACGGCATTCCACCGCTGGAAACGCCGGATTTCCTGCAAAGCGCCAACTCTGCCCCCTTTGCAGATTCGGAGCTGGTGGTGGGGGTGAAGATCAGCAACGATGTGCGTGCCTATCCGCACAGCATCCTGAACTGGCACGAGGTGGTCAACGACCTGTTCTTCACCGAAGGTGAACCGAAACGCGCCACCTTGAATTACTGCCCCCTGACCGGCTCGGCCATGTTGTGGCAGTCCTTCATGGAGCCTGGCAACGAAACCATGGGCACCTCCGGACTACTCTTTAACTCCAACCTCGTCATGTACGACCGGAAAACACAGAGCTTCTGGTCGCAGATGCTGGAACAGGCCATCGTCGGCGACCAGGTGACGAAAATACCGAATCGTCTGCAGGCCGTGGAAACCACCTGGGGAACCTGGAAGGCGATGTACCCGCAGACCACGGTGTTGTCCAAGAACACGGGGTTTTCGCGAAATTACGACGTCTACCCATACGGTTCGTTCCGGCAAAACGAAAGCGTGCTGTTTCCGGTCGCCAACGCCGACGACCGCCGGCTGCACCCCAAGGAGCGGGTTCTGGGTATCAACGTTCGCGACCAGTCCAAGGCCTATCCGATCAGGCGTTTCGAACCCGACGTCGAGGTCATCAACGAATCCGTCGGTGACATGAACGTGGTGGTGGCAGGCAGCAGCGGCAGCAATTTCGGCGTCGTCTTCAACCGTGAACTGGAAGACTGCACGGTTTTGGAATTCGAGGCGGTGCAGGACCAACTGCCGGTAGTCATGCAAGACGAGGAAGGCAATGAATGGGATATCTTCGGCGTGGCCGTAAGCGGTCCACGAAAAAGCCAGCATCTGCAGAAGACCAATTCCTACATTGCCTACTGGTATGCGTGGACAGCATTCTTCCAGGGCGCGGTCATCCAGCCGTGAGTGGCCGGCTGCTCAGGTCTTTTTTCCTGGCCTTCCTCCTGATCAGCCTGCAGACCGGGCGACTGCCGCAACCTGCAGCTGCGCGGGCGTACCGCTGCTGAGCTTCATCGAAACCTCGGCCGTCGAGAAGGGCGATCTGTTCCTCAATTACACCGTCGAGGACCACGAGATCAGCGACCTGGTCAGCGGTACCAGCGATGTTCCGGACGAGACGGGTCGAGAGCGCAATTCCTTCTCGCAAGTGATTTCCGGCAGCTATGCCATCACCGACCGCTGGTCGGTTTCCGCGCTGCTTTCCCACGTAAGGCATTTTCGAAAAATCAACACCAGCTTCCTCGCTGAAACGACCTCGTCCGGCCTCAGCGACAGCGTCGTTCTCGCCCGCTACACGCCTTTTGCCATCACACCGTTCTCACGCCACCAGTTATCCATCGGGGCGGGCGCCCGGATACCAACCGGTGACAATGACGCCGGCACGGGTTTCATCCTTTCCGAGGACATGCAGCCCGGTACCGGCGCGTTCGGCGGCATCGTGTGGGCCAGTTACAGCCACGCCTTCAACCAGGCCGCCACGCTGCAGTTACACGTCTCAGCGAATTACACCTACAACGGCGAAAATGACCGCGAGTATCGCTTCGGGCACGATTTATACCTCTCCACCAGTTTGAGCCAGAGCGTGAACACCTGGTTTTCCTGGTCCGCCGGCCTGCGCTACAGGAATGCGCAAGCTGACCAGCGATCAGGCTTCGATATCCCCAATACCGGCGGCAGATGGCTGGATTTCATCCCGGCCATGCAGTTCAACCTCACCGACAATTTCAGCCTGGCCCTGTCCGGACGCTACCCCTTGTGGCGAGACCTGAACGGTGCACTGCAGTTCACCACCAGTCATTCCTACGCCGTGTCGCTAACCTATGGTTTCTAGATTTCTGACAACGCTGATCGTTCTGCTGCTCTGGCCGCTGCCGCTCCATGCGCAGGATACAGCAGGGACTTTCAGCGGAGTGGCGATCAACACAGGTCAACAAATCAGCCTGGCGGACTACCGCGGCAAGGTGGTGTTGGTGGACTTCTGGGCTTCCTGGTGCCTACCCTGCCTGGAGTCGCTGCCGGCCTACGACCGCATGCGGCAGGAAATTGGCACGGAGGATTTCGAAATCATCGCAATCAACGTTGATGAATACACCGAAGACGGCCTGGAGTTCCTCGCAAAACACCCGGTCAACTACCCGGTTCTGGCGGACCCGGAAGGCGATATCGGCATTCCCTGGGGCGTCCGCTCCCTGCCCCGAGCGTTCCTGCTCGACCGTGAGGGACGGATCGTGGCGAGACACAAACGATTCAAACCCGGCGATGAAATCAGGCTGAAACAAGACATCACCGAACTACTCGCTCGGTGAACAATCCGATTCACTTCAGATCAACGAATATCGACCGCACAGGGCATTGGGGCGCATACCGCCTACGATGTGTCAGGAAGCTCAAATTGAAATTAGGCCATATTCGCGTGGCTTTTTCTTTGTATATGCTTCTCAAACTTACATAGGCATACTATTAGCCACGCCTTTGCGACGCTTGCATTTGCGCGCCGCCAGACTGGCTTCCCGATACAGCCGGCTTGAGATACACAAGATGCAGGGATATATTCATTCGCGGCTGGCTAATGTTGCTGAGATTTCGGAATAAACTGAATGAATAGTTAGAAATCGGCTCTTCAAGTACTCTGGATTTCTGGCAATATAGTGTTTATTTTCCATTTACACCCGTGGATTTAGGATAGGAGGGAAAGCGATGTCTTTGATAATCAAAAATGGGCGAATCATCACGGCAGGCTAATACATTACTCCCGCGTTCCTGTGCCAACCGTAGACAATTCAATTTCCGGCGAATATCTCTTTGTGCTTGACGATCCATAACTCTCTCCTGTGCAATGCGCTTTGAGGTTAGTGAAATCGTCCCACGAAGTCGTACATTTCATACACCGAGGTACTCGGTGACCTTGCCCGTTATCACCGCACCACGACGATCCGTTTCGAACGAACGCCAGTAGTCGGTACGGGCGCCCCGGGCTATCTCGTCCGCAGGCGAGCCGAAGGGCCCCATGACCTCCCACCGCGTCAACAGTTCTTCCGGCGTGTACTCGATCGCGGGCTTGCGAGGTCCGGTCCAAGCCGGCGCCTCGATGGGAGTGACACGCACGTTATCGATGCGCACCGGGTCGCCGGTGACCCGAGGCTTGAAACCGACGAGACCGGAGCTGGCCTCGAACAGATCGAAGGTCATGCGCGGGATGCGCAGGTCATCGACATAAACGTGGCAGTCCTTGCCTACGATCTCGGCCTTGAGGCGGTGCCATTTTTCGGTGCGGATGGCAGCGTCTCCCAAGAGGGGTGTCCGGTACTCCTCGGCCATGAACAACTTACAGCGTTTGTCTAAATGCTGTGAGAAGTAAGATACAAGGCAGCATTAAAGCCCTTTTCCATGAAATCCACGCCAATTGAGCAGCCTTTCACTTCGACTGTTCAGCCAGATCACTGCGATATGTGAACCAAATCACGCCAAAGCGCATCCATCACCTATGGAGTATCGCCGTATCCTGCCCGCAAGGCGAAAGACACCGCGGACTGAATCGGTCTGCCTTCTTTGTTTACCCGTCCCCACTTTTCAAATGGAAGGATAGGGGGATTTACTACCTCCCTCTGATGCGGGGATCGATAACTTGGCCCCAGGCACCCATTTCGACCTGGTAAAGGAAACCCGAGTCAGCCGCACCAGGAGCATTAGCTAGTTTCATTTTGACCCAGTGACAAGCCCGGGGAGCTCCAGGGCCGGGCGGGTCGTAATTACAAGCCACACCATTGAGCGTAAGTGAGGACTCGAACGTGATATCGCCATTGTTTCTCATAACTGGGTTGGTCTCATTTGGCCCGGTAGCATCGTACTGGCCTGCAAATGTGTCTTTGAAGACCAGCGTGAACGGTACAGGGGCTGCCAGGGGATCGATGAAGTCAGCACTGTAAAAAACTATCTTCTTCGCGGGACCAGTCTCCGTTATCATTGTTGGAACGTTCTTGGTCGGATCCATGGTGAAGAAAATCTTATTGGCTTGCCCAAATACTGTCCCTGTGAAGCAAGCGGTTACTGTCAAACTCAATAATATTGCGACTCCTCTTTGCATTGTTATAACTCCTCGTACTGTCAAAAATACAGGTTATTGGTTGTTGATGCGTCCTTGCGGGTCTTGCGATGATGCCTCCGGCATCACAACTCTCCATCTTCAATATTAGTCACTGTTTACGTTTTTACCCGGATTGTCCAGCAATTCGACAAACAGCGGGTCCGGGCGCAGTGCCTCGAACTGCGGATCACTGCGTAGTTGAACAACCGGGAAATTCAGTTCGACCGCGCGGGTAATGGCATCGAGCGCCCTTCCCAGGCGGCCCGCTTCCAGGTGCACCAGTGCGGCGTAGTAATGCGCGTACGGGTCTTCCGGCGTATCCTGCAGCACCTGCTCTATGAGCCCCATGGCGCGTGCGTCGTCGCCCAGGCGCGAGGAGCAATGTGCGAGGGTTATGAGCATTTCGGTGTCGGAGGCATTGATGGCGAGCAGCTTTTCACTTAACTCGGCGCCCTTGCGGTAGGCTTCCAGGGCATCCGCCTCCCCGTCCGGCGTCTCACGCAAAGCGTCGGCGAGATTGCTCCAGTTGACCGGTTCCTCGGGAACCAGCGCGACCGCCTCTTGCTGCATGATCACCGCTGCGTCGAAATTGCCGGCGTAGTAGTACATGACACCTACATTCGAATAGACCAGGCCGGTTGGCTCCAGGGCAATGGCCTGGCGCCAAGCCTCCGCGGCGCCTTCAAAATCGCCCAGCATGCTGCGAGCGTACCCAACCGCATTAAATGCGCTTGCCCCGGCCCGGGGGTGCAGAGCCATTCGCTCGAATACCGGTTTGGCTTCAACATAACGGCCGCGATTCATGTAGAAGTCGCCCAGCTCGAACAAGCAGAGCAGATCATCGGGGTCATACTCCGTGGCATTGACTAGAGCGTTTTCGGCCTCGACTTCACGACCCAGTTCAGCGAAGGCCATGCCGATGCCGCGCCAGGCAATCGCCAGGAAGGGCTCGGACTTGATCGCCTGCTGATATTCCGCTATTGATTGCTCGTAAGCACCAATATTGCGGTACAGGTCGCCCATGGCGACGTGGCCTTCGGCCAGGTCGGGGTTCAGTTCCAGCGCCTTACGGCAGCTTCGCTCGGCGGCCTCGATCCGCTCAGTTGCCGGCTCGAATAGATGCCACTCCAGGAATGCTCGGCATTGCCCCGCCCAGGCGTCGGCGAACTGCGGGTCAGCTTCAATGGCGTTGGCGAAAAAGCGCTGCGCGTTTGCCACATTCTCCGCCTGCGAGGCGTGTTGCAGGATGCTGCGCGCCTGCAGGAAGTAGTCATAGGCTTCCATGCTGACCGTAGGAGGCGGCTTGAGCAGCTCCGTATCAGGCGCCAGCGTCAGTTGCAGTTCGGTAGCCAGCGCGGTGGAAATCTGGTCGTAGATCTGGAAAAGATCCTCGAAGTGACGATCGTAGCGTGCCGACCAGCGGTGGTAGCCCGTCTGGGTGTCGATCAGCTGGGCGACGATGCGCACCTGGTCGCCTTCGCGGCGGACGCTGCCTTCAAGCACGTTACGCACGCCCAGCCGTTGACCGATCTCGGTCATATCCAGGTTGGTACGGTCAAGCTCGAAGCTGGCGGTGCGCGATGCGACGTGCATTTCGGGGATAGACGCCAGCCGGTGCAGGATGTCCTCGGCCAGCCCGCGGCCAAAGTATTCGTCCTCCTGCCGCCCACTCATATTTTCGAAAGGCAGTACAGCAATGGAAGCTGGTGCGGCCTCGTGGGTGACGAACTCCGGGGAGTCCACTCTCATGATGTGCGTGAGGCTGACCGAGACGAATACCACGAAGACCACGATGAATGCTATTACCAGGTAATCAACAGACTTTATGGAGAGGTCGGTTCCAGTGTCAACGACCGCGGGTGGTGTTCGCCTGATGCCATCGCGGTCGATCTCGTAACGCCAGCTCGCCAGCATCATCACCGGAAAGCCGATGAAGAGCAACCACACGGAAAGCGCCATGGTCCACTGCGGCAGTCCGATCTTGATGAGTGCAACGTCGAACACCTGCAACAGCAGCCAGCTGCCGGCCAGGTAGATGCCGGCGGCATGCAAAACGCGGCGCCGGCCTAACTCGCGCCAGAAATGCCAGAAACGTTCGGCCACTGCCTGTCCCATATCGTCCAGTGAATGTAGTCAGTGCGGCCGATCAAGGTCCGCATCAGCAATTAAGCCCTACTCCATAGTCTTCAATGCCAGTTGGAAAGCATCGGCCCACCCGTCACTGGTTTGCCGTTCCCTTCAACCTGTAATCCGACAATAGTACAAATCTGGTTTCGGTAATTAAATTTTCCTGTATAGGGAAGATAAAGGCTATATGCACAGAAAACCACCGGTATTGAGCAGCCCATTATGCCCGATATCCGGGATTAAAGGGACCGGATACATTTTTTTTAGGTTGGTTTTTCCTGGTCTGCTGACCAAACTTGAAGACAATTACGAATTATGATCAAGATCGCAGTATATCGCCATCGGTGTATTGTTTGTGAAAAGTGGTGTCGATGTCCGCTTCTGTTAAGGATTATTCGACACCTGCCATCGAGCAGGAGCTTACAGCTTTAGATCGACGTCCAGGGCAGGTGTTGGATAATACTCAGGGGAGGAAACCGCGGGGTCGTGGCAACATCGGTTCGTTAGTAGCAACGGCGCTCCAAGCAGTTCCGCATTAAGCAGTAAAGCAGTTATGTGCGAAGTGTGATTTTCAGCCGCTTTTTAATCCGTAATTAGTCGGTCCGATCACAGTTCAGTAAAGTATCTTTTTGAAATAATGCGGAAAATCAAGACCCGTTAGTTTCGGCAATATGAGAATTTAGCGGTGTATTGAATGAGATTAAGGCCCACCCAGAGAGCAGGGAACATCTTGATTATCACCGACAATATTATCGAAAAACGCACTCCTGACTTTGGGGCCATAAATTATTTACCCAGCCAATCACAATAAAGCTCCGGTCTGCGATCCCTCAAGAACAATTTTTGAGCATGGGAATTTTTTACATCATTCAGATTTATATCCGCGTATAAAATTTCTTCTGTGCCTTCCTGCGCACGGGCAAGAATTTCTCCCGCTGGATTACACACAAATGATTCACCGCCAAAAGTCAACTTTTCTTCTTCGCCAACCCGATTGCACAATGCCGTAAAATACCCATTCTGAAATGCAGCAACACGCATTTCTGCCTCATACAAACCCTCCGGCCATTCACCTACAGCACCGGCTTGCGGGATAAAAACTATTTGAGCGCCGTTGAGGGCAAGTGCACGCATGTACTCCGGATAATGGCGGTCATAACAAATTGCCACACCAATATTCCCGGCAGTCGTAGGGTAGACAGCGGCACCATGATCACCCGGCGCATAATACCCACGCTCATGAAAACAATCATAATCCGTGATATGCACCATGCGCGTCGTGCCCAATAAAGACCCATCAGAGTCGATCACAGGCGATGTGTCATAGGTGCGTTCTCCATCGCGTTCAAAAATATTCAATACAATAACCACACCATGCGGCGAGTTGTCATCCAGGCTTCAATCGCAATCCATATTCAGGGCCATCCCGTGTGCTTGTGGCGAGAAAAATTCGATCGCCTCGTCAGCATAATAGGTCAACTCCGTGGCCCCGAAGCGCCGTGCAAAATGAATAATTCCTGGAGCAGGATTTTTGCATCTCGAAACACGGGCCATCCGTCACCGGGGAGCAATGCCTCAAGCTCTGGCAGAAGCATAAGTCGCTGCAAGGACGCGATCGCTTTGCGCTTATCTGACAGCTTTTCCGACGGCAGAAGGGATAATGCTCCGCCTTCATGAGCACGGATGAGATCGCCCGAGATAATTGTCGAGCCCTCAAGTAAAAGCGCCAGTTCGCCCGGTGTTTTCGAGCCCTCCATTTCCAATGCCAACATGCCGGGGACCACCTCATCCCCGTCGGTCAACCAACGATTACACTGCATGGGGAAATCATTCGCTTCTTGTGACGGGCCGAGTAGTTGCGCACCCGTGTTCTCGGCGAGTCTGATTGAATCCCGCACGTGATCAGAGTTGGTCACCACTATCCAGGCCACACCTCCCAGCTCCCTCAGGTGAGCCTCGTCATGGTCAGAAAGGGGTAATGGATCGATGACCACGTTGCCCTCGGGGCGAACCCAAACTGTGCTATGGAAATCGATGTTTCGATCTTCGTTGAAAACTGACCAGCCAAACAGATGCGGACGATGTAGGCGCTTCATAACAGCATCTAACCTCATTGAAAAATATATAGGTCTATCTTCGATTGAACTTCAAATCCACTTCGCTACCCATAAGAGTACTATTTAATGACTGGAGCAGTAAATTGGGCAGGCATTGCAAGCAAAATATCGGGAGAACAAGCATGACGAACCACAAACACCTCAACAGTGCAGATCAGGGCCTGCTGTTATACTTTTCACGAATCGAAAGAGCATGGGAGAAGCCATGACAGCACACGCCCAATTCTCAATTGGTGATCTGGTTCATCACAAACTGTTTGATTACCGCGGTGTCGTATTCGACGTGGATCCGCGTTTGATGCTATCCGAGGAATGGTATGAAGCCGTCGCACGCTCACGACCACCGAAGGACCAGCCCTGGTACCGTGTGCTGGTACATGACGCAATCCATGAGACCTATGTGGCCGAACGCAACCTGGAACGGGATACCAGCGGCGCGCCGGTACGTCATCCATTGATCGATACCTGCTTCCACGACTTCAGTGATGGACACTATTGGACCGCGGGACGAATGAACTAAAGGTTTCAGAGGGTGATTGTTGATCGAACACCGGCGTAAACATGCGCCTTCTGCCATTTTTTGAAATCGCCGTCCTTTGAGGTGCCCAAGGGTGAAAGATCTTGCTGATTTTCAGGCTGAAGTAATTGCACGCGGATATACGGTTGACTTTGCTATTGATCTAAGGTCGGCGGCTGCGGATATTACAAACGAGCTTCACATTGTAGAATCCGTGACCTTCGATAACGGCACGGATCCCGGTGATGACGTGCCGATGTACCTGGTTGAATCACGGAGTGGCCCACAGGGCTATTTAATCCTCTCGGACAGCTTTCACACAGACCCGCGAAAGGCCGCCTTTATCGATGCCTTGCTTACGTTGTGAAATCTCGTCCTTCCAATGGACTGGAACGATTTAGGGGTATCCGATCACATTGTTCATTGGCGCCATCATTGCCAAAAACTGAAGTTTCCTACGTCTATTCGTTGAATTTACCGATTATCTAATTCATCTCTTTGGGTCATGCTGAGCTGGCTACACCTTTTTTTTGCGGCATGAAGAAATCTGCTTCATTTTGACTGAAAGTACCCCAATGGGGTATATTCTTAATGTTGGGCACAAGTGTAAAGCTGGAGATCAGCCAGGATTACCATGGAACAGAAACTGTTTGAAGAGTTGCTGGAATCGGTCAAGGAAGCGGGGCAGATTCTTAAGGGCAAGCGTCAGCCATCCAGGACCTTTGTTATGGAAGCTCTGGATGTACGGGACATTCGTGAAAGCCTGAATCTTAGCCAGAACCAGTTTGCTGCCTTGGTTCACGTGAGTGTAAAGACCCTCCGCAACTGGGAACAGGGAATCCGTCGACCG
>PVMK01142033.1_pt1 | contig 16214 bp, 15 predicted proteins | sample 1853481 | NCBI WGS metagenome assembly PVMK01 (sample SAMN08533507, study PRJNA380276) | Marine sediment metagenome, whole genome shotgun sequencing project.
CGATCATATCGGCGGGGCGGTCGAGCGCGAGAAGCTCGCCCTGCTGGCCGAGGTCGAGCGCCGGGCCGCCGACGTGGTTCGACCGCTTTTGGAGAAACACGGACTGGTGCCGAGGGATGAGTCGGTCCTCAAAGCTCTGGGCGAGGCCCATGTCGAACGGCACCGGCATTATAGCTGGATGGGGCTGATGACGTATATGGCCGGCAGGTATCCGGCATACCTCGATGAGTTCGAGGCGTTGGAGCGCCTGGCGCCGGAGGACGATGTGCCCGCCCTCAAGCTGCTGACGCATCACGAGGTCGTGGCGATTGATTTCGCCGACAAGGAGATCGTGGGCGACCCGGACAGCCTGGCATCGATCCGGGAATACCTCGATCGTTAGATTGCAGATCTCCGCACCCCTAGGTCATTTCGTTTTCGTGAACCCATCAATTCGAATGGAAACCAACGTGCTCATCAAATTGCTCTTGTTCTTAAGGTTAGCGCTCGCTGCGCTACCTGGTGGTTGATAGTAGTAGGAGGCATAAAAGTCCGGGTGATTAACTGATTGATCCGTACGTTCTTCTGCTATGTTCCCGATGCAGTTCCTCATCTCTTCCGCAAACCGTTGAAATGTATTGTGAGCTCGCTCGTCTCCATGGGGGTACTTCCAAACGCACCGGTAATACCTATGGGTCGTTAATATCACCCTTTGGTATAAGACTTCTTCTCCACATCTTCGAAAATCGCGCAGTACCAGGCGTCGGGTAGAACGAACGTTGCATCGTAGTCTCCAAAATCACTACCCGTGTCTCCCCGTATAGCCACGAACTGGGATTTGGATTGCGCGATCAAGTAGAAGATATCGGAGCATGGAGTCGGTTCTTCCGACGCCGCGTTCAAGAAAGTCATGGTGGAAAATACAACGCCGGCCGCTACGGATAAGATCCGTGGAGTCCATTGGCGCGTGGTGAGAGGTTGGTCTTCATGCTCCCAACCTCTTACGCCTAGCTACATCGATGATCCTTGAAGGTTATCGTCGCGTCACTTCACATCTCCATATTCTTAGATTTTCCCACCCATGGCCGTTGGTTTCTGGATGAGGGACCGACGCGGAACTCCGCTCAGCCTGACTCCTTATGCGCGAAAGAGCAGAACAGCGCCAGCAAACGCGCAAACGCCCAACGCCGCGCCGCCGAGGAAAGCCGAGGGGATCAACTTGGTTCCCCGTTGGCCGGTCCGCCAGGCCCAAAGCACCCCGGCAATCGCACCGACAACGACTGGAAGGACGCCAAACAGAACCAGGAAGCCCCGCCAAAACTCATGATAATCCATCATTCGGCGCTTATACCAAGGAACAGTGATAAAGACCTATAGAGACGGCTTGCCGCGCCCCGGAAATCGATATTATCGGATATTTGCCGATGGCACGTTATTGTAGGATGCCGGCAACCGAATGTCGCCTTCGGGGTCTCAAGGCGCTTCTTTGGGAATCCGCAGAAAGCGTCTGCTCTCGGGATCCTAGCCGGCGCACTCACGGTGATTGGCGGACAGGCCAATACTTGATGACCGGTTTCGGGGGATCAGCAGACGCTCCGACCGATCCGTCAGAACGTCGCAGAATAGCCGAGAGCCGCCACATTGAATCGTGTGGGAACCGCGCTACCATCTCACGCGTCAAGCAGTGGAGCTCGATCACAATGACTCAGCACATCGGCATCGTCGGCTGTTCGGCCGAAGGTGCGGCGCTTTGTTACCGCACGATCTGTACGGAGGGTGCGAAGCTCCTCGGCCCGCACGCGCATCCCGAAATCTCGATGAACACGCCATCGCTCTCGGACTACGTCGCGCGCATCGATCGGGGCGACGTGCAAGGGATCGGCGAGTTGATGCTCGCTTCTGCGCACAAACTCGCAAAAGTCGGCGCCGACTTCTTGATCTGCCCCGACAACACGATCCATCAAGCGTTTGCGCACGTGGAACCCCACTCGCCGCTGCCATGGCTGCATATTGCCGAGGTGGTCGCGGCCGAGGCGGTCGATCGCGGATTCCGACGACTGGCTCTGACGGGAACACGATCGCTCGTCGACAGCGAAGTCTACCCGGAGAAGCTGACGGCGCGCGGATTGGAGTTCCTGCGTCCCGATCCCGCCGAGCGCGACGAACTCAATCGCATCATCATGGAGGAGCTGGTTTACGGCACGTTCAAGCCGGCGGCGATTGCCTATTTCCAGACTGTCACCGACCGACTGAAGCTGGCCGGGTGCGATGCCGTGATCCTCGGCTGCACGGAGTTCCCATTGATTGTCGACGATATGAAGTCTTCACTACCGACGCTCGATTCCACGCGCCTGCTTGCTCGAGCGGCTCTGCGCCGTGCCGTGCGCGCTGACCAATCGACGGGTTGAGCAGTCTCCAAGACGATACCCGACGTCACCTAGTGGGATGGACCGGCCGTGCTCGGAAGCATAGCCTCCGGCAGTTGGGGCGCACCATCTCAGCCGGCGACGGCTTGCCGCCGGCCATGACGTGAAGCTGATGCCGGCGCGCACTGTGAAGCCTTGCCTGAAGGGCCACAAGACCGACTTCCGCGATGCCGAAGCCATTGCCGAGGCGGCGCGGAGTGTGATGACCTGACGGCCCGTAAATCCGCGTGGGCCAGTCTCTTCCTTGACGGCACCAGGTTCCAACAGGAACGTTTCCGTCAAGGACCTTTGGTTTTATTTACTCCGCACTACAATTTAACGTCGACGCGGCCGAACTTGCTCTCCGCCCAGCGCGCGATGCGGAGCACCGGATAGCAGTAGGCGAAGTACATGAGCGCAACCACACCGTAGATCAACATCAGGTCCCTGGGGTGGCGCTGGGTGGCATGTTCACCGGCCCGGACCAGTTCGGAAATCCCGATGACCGAGACGATGGAAGTGCCCTTGATGATGATGACATAAACACCGCCCATCGGTGGGATCATCAATTTCAGGGCCTGGGGCAGCACCACATGCCACATTGATTGAAGGGCCGTCATTCCGGTCGAGCGCGCCGCTTCGCTCTGGCCGCGCGGGACCGCCTGGATCGCGCTGCGAACGATTTCCGCGACATAGGTCGAAGTATATAGGCTGAGGGCGATGACGGCCGCCGGAAAGGCTTCAAATTGCAGCCACAAAATTCCCGTCGCCGGAAGCATGAAGTAAATGACATAGAGATGAACCAGGAACGGCGTCCCCCGTAACGCATGGATATAAAGTCCCAGCGTCGCGGAAACCGGCCCGCCGCCCACCGTACGCAGCATCCCGACGACGAAGCCCAGAATACTTCCGCAGATGATTGTGATGAGCGAAATTTGGATGGTCATCCACAATCCATCCAGAAGGAAGGGCATGGTGACCCGGATCACATCGACCATGGCTCAGCCCCGAACCCCGCCCAGCCGACGCTGAGCGGAATTGGAGAAAAATAGCATGACCGCGTAAATCGCCAGGTAGCAGACAGCAACCGTCAGGAACGCCTCGTTCGGCATCAGCCGCTCGCTGAGGACCGTCAAGCCGGCGCCGAAAAGCTCGAAAACGCCGATGAAACTGACCAGGGAGCTGTCCTTGATGAGAACCGCCGTCTGGCCGAGCAGCGGCGGCAGGACGTTGGCGAAGGCCTGCGGCAGGACGACGTAACGCATGCGTTGCAGATAGGTCATACCGACGGACTGGGCACCCTCGACCTGACCGCGTGAGATGGACTCGATGCCGGCGCGGATAATTTCGCTCATGCAGGCGCCGGCGTTGAGGCCGAGCGCGATGATGCCCCCTTCGAGCTCGTCCAGGCGGCGGTCGAGCAGGGGCAGCGCCGGCAGGCTGAAATAGATCACATAAATCTGGATGAGCAGCGGCGTCGAACGGATCGCCTGCACGTAGGCGGCGGAGATACGCCACAATACCGGGTTGGCGGACATCCGCATGATGGCCGCCACCGTGCCGATGACCAGGGATAAAACCAAGGGACACCAGCGAAATCCAGATGGTCGCCGTCAGGCCCCGCGCGAACTCCGGTACGTACTGGACGGCGACGCGGTAGTTGTAGAAATCGAGGATCCAGTCCATGTCCGCAACTATTTCGTATCCGCTTCATGACACACAACAGGGGGGCTCCACCATGCCGGCGAAGCCCCCCCGCATTGTAACGAAGGTTGGGTATTCTTCTCGCCTGTTATTTCGGCACTGGCGTTTGCTCGGTCTTCCAGGCGGTGCTAAAAATCCAGTAGTCCATGAGTTTGTCCATGCGCCCGTCGGCCTTGATCAGCATCAAGTAGTTGTCCATCCACCTGACCAAGTGGGTTTCATCGGGCCGGGTGGCGAAGCTGAGCGGTCCTCTATCAGGCGCGCCCTCGAGAATCTTGAATTCCGGATACTCGATCATATACCCTTTTGCCGAGGCCTCGTCGTTGATCCCCGCATCGGCCCGATCGGCCGCAACCGCCTGGGCGACGGCGGGCCCGCCACCGGCGAATTCCTTGATCGTCGCCAGCGGGCATTTTGCCTTGAGCACTCCGACGTTGCTGCTGCCCTGAACCACGGCGACAGAGACACCCTCGACGCAGGCGTCCTTCCAGGACACGAACGGCTTGGTCTTCTTCGAGTAAATGACGTTTCGGCTGTACATGTACGGTTCGGTGAAAATCAGAACCAGCGCACGCTTGGGCTTTGGTGTCATGTCGGCGGCCAGGAAATCGGCCTTGCCCGAAGTGACGGCCGGGATCAGCCCCTTCCAATCGTAATCGAGAAGCTTGAGTTCGACGCCCATATCCTCGGCCATCATGGTGACGAGCTCGACCGCAAAGCCGGTGCGGTTGCCCTTCGTGTCGACGTAACTGACCGGCGGTCCCTGGGTCTGCACCGCCACGCGCAACTCGCCGCGCTTGACGATGTCCTGAATCACATCCGCGCGCGCGGCGCCCGAGATGCCCAGGAAAAGAGCAACCATGCCCGCCGTTGTGAGCAACAATCTTCGCAAGGATTTCATTTCGCAAACCTCCCATCGGATTTCGTGGTCTCTCGGGCAGGTCACACGACAGACATCTGACAGGCCCGATTTCCCTGATTTCTTGTCGTGTATACCAATCGACGTTGCCACTCTAATCCAAAAGGAGTTGGAACGATACGGCGGGTCACAACTCATATGATCTGGCCAAGGAAAGTACGCAGGCGTTGTTCTTTGGGGTGTTCGAAAAAGTCGTCGGGACTGCCTTCTTCGACGAGCGCGCCGTCAGACATGAAGAGCATGCGGTCGGCCGCCTTGCGGGCAAAGCCCATCTCGTGGGTGACCACCACCATGGTCATGCCCTCGCCGGCGAGATCCTCCATGAGCTCGAGCACGCCGCCCACGGTTTCCGGATCGAGCGCGGAGGTCACTTCGTCGAACAGCATGATCTTCGGATCCATGGCCAGCGAGCGAGCGATGGCGACCCGCTGCTGCTGCCCGCCCGACAGTTGGCTCGGATAACTGTTGCCCATCCCGGCGATGCCGACCCGTTCCAGGAGGTGGTTGGCCTTCTCCTCGGCCTCCTCGCGGGACCGCTTGAGCACGACGTTCTGGGGCAGCGTGACGTTTTCCAGCGCGGTCTTGTGCTGGAACAGGTTGAAGTGCTGGAACACCATGCCAACTTCCTGGCGCACCTTGTTCATGTTGGTCTTGGCATCGGTGATCTCGACATCATCGATGATGATGTGGCCGGAATCGACCTGCTCGAGACCGTTGAGTGTTCGCAAGAGCGTGCTCTTGCCCGACCCGCTCGGGCCGATGAGGACCAGCACCTCCCCCCTCGCCACGCGGTTGGTCACGTTTTGCAGGGCCTTGACCGGGGCGCGGCCTGGAACATTGAACGTCTTTGAGACGTTCTCGATTTTGACGATCGGTGCGGCGCTGGCCATGAGGCGGTCTTTCGCTAAAAGTGTTGGGTCGTCTTGATCTAAGCAGGTTTTCCCGACTCCGCCCAGCCTACTTGTGGGCGGTCTTTGCAGAACCGGCATGACCGTTGAATGGGATTGGGCAAGGGATTGGGCGAGGAATCATGGCCCGAGCTTCCGTGGCCGGATCAAGGGCGCTCCGCTCAGACGGGACGTCCGTTCGTTGCCTCGGGTTTGCTGCACCGCCCCCACGAACGGCTTCCGCCGCCCATCGGAGGACAGACCGGCAAGAGGTTCAAGTTGGGAGCGGAAATCCGCGGTCGTCGAGCCGCTTAACGGTCCGCTGCCCCGAGGATGCTTAGGGGTCTGCTAGTACTTCATGAATGGACAACCGGAAATCCGATGCGATTCGCTCAGCGTTGGAAGCCGGCGAGATCGAGGCCGGTCCGTTTAGCGAAAAAGAGAAGCTCGCGCTTCGGTACGCCGAAGCCCTGACCAGCAATCCTTCGTCAGTCGCTGAGGACATGGTTATGGGACTGCGTGCTGCTGGTTATGACGACGGCGAAACTCTCGAGATCAATCAGGTCGCGGCATACTTCTCTTACGCAAACCGCACGGTACTGGGTCTGGGATGTTCGACGAAGGGCGATATCTTGGGCCTATCGCCCAATAAATCGGACAGCCCTGACGATTGGTCGCACACATAAGTGCGTCGACTGGATCCGTTTTCCTGGAATCGGCTGTATGCAGATCCTTTAGTGGGGTGCACCCGTTTGGGTGGACAGGTGAGCCATGGTTTATTGGATAGCCTCACGGGCGAACTCCTCTTCGAAATGGACCGGGCTGCGGTAGCCAAGGGCGGAGTGCAGCCGCTTGGCATTGTAGACTTGCTCGATGAAGCGCGGTCGGGCCGCGGTGACGTCCTCGAAGGTCTTGCACTCGCTAGAGGTAAACCCCCTCGACCCTGAGCGTTTTCATGAAGCTCTCGGCGTTATCGTATGGGTTGGCACGCCGCGTGGGTTACCTTAAGTAGAAACCGCTCTCAAGTGCCCTGCCACTGTGACATGGCAAGCTGCATGGTTTGCCTTGTGTTCGATAGCTCATATGTGCAATCATAGCTAGTATTGCGGAGGCTAACCGGAACATCTCGCCACAAACCACCGTGGCGGCAGTTCTCAACGCTGGCACCGCCTCCTAACCGTGCCGCAGACCGAGCGGTTCGGCGTGTATGGCTATGCAAACGCTCCAGTCCGCGGCACTCAGCAGGGGAGGATGTCATGTCATTCCCAACCATCTCGGTCGTCAATTTCTCAGATTTAGCGGACAACGAGGTTCAAGCCGCCATTCGCGCCGTCAACCGTCAGATTCAAGAGGACTTCGCGCCCATCTGGGGCGCGGTCTGGGACCTGCGGCTCCATGGATCGAGCTTCGACCCCAACGACATTGACTCGCTCGTCGAAGAATTCATCCAGGGAGAAGCGGTCCTCTATCTCGTCGACGAGCCCCATCTGCCCGGCGCGGCCGGCTACCACGCGATCAACGGTCGCGAAATGCCTTACGGCTTTGTCTTTATCACCGATCCCAACGACTGGACCGTGACCTTGTCGCACGAAGCCTTGGAACTCATCATCGATCCCACGGTCAACGTGCTGGTTCCCGGTCCGGATCCGCGGCCGGAGAGACCGAACAACACGGTCCTCCATACCTACGAAGTGTGCGATGCCGTCGAGCGGACGAGCTACCTGATCGACGAGATCCGCGTTTCGAATTTCATCACGCAGCAGTGGTTCTTTCCGGACGACGCGCCGGGGACGCGCAACGACTTCCTGGGCGTCGGCGTTCCATCGTTCGATGCGACGCCGAACAGCCATCTCGCCTTCTTGGACTTGAACCAGGGTTGGGTGACCTACTTCGGTCAAGCGGCCAGCGGCGTGCAGCCCGGCTTTCTCGCGCGCCAAGCTAGCTTCGAGCACGAGCGCAAGCGCCTCGGTCCGAAGCAAGAGCCGGAGATGATCGAGGTGCTCCAAACCGTGAAATCCAAGCCGCCGATCAAGGTGACAAACGACGGCGAGCGTCGCAGACTCGAGCGCTTGGTTGCGGTGACGCGCAGCGGCCGGCGTCAGTACGCACCGCTGCAAATCAAACAATAGCCCTGGCCGGTAGCCCTGGCTGGCCCTCGGCGAAGTCGAAACCGGGGGCGTGATAGCGAAGATTTCTCCCGACCCGCTGTGCGGCGGGCGAGGTGGTGTGCGCTCTGCCGGTGCAAGGCCACGACCTTGTCGAGCGATCGCGACCTGTGGGGGTATTAGACGCTCATGCGCTCAACAGTCCGCTGACAGTCTCGCATGGAAGATTGGTGTCGAACACACGCCATCGCGCCCAGCCGGCCGGCGTATCCATTCGCAACAGCTTCTTGTCCGACTCGATCCTGGCTTGTCCCTGCGCAAACAGCCGTTCGCCCTCCCGCCACGGGAGCGTGGAGAGCTCGATCCGCCAGGCATGATCGTCGATTCCGAGGCGGCCGATCGAAACCTCGCAATCGAGATAGGCTTCGATGGTGGCGCGATTTCCATCGGCTTATTGGGCGAGCTCATGCAGTGTTTCGGCTGGTTCGAGCTGGCAGCCTCGGCCGCGGGCGAACATGAAATGATCGTCGAGGACCACTAGAATCGCGTCATTGGGAGGCCGTTCGCCAAAAAGATGGCCGCCACAGCTCTCCAGGCGTAACGCAATGCGTCTTTCCTCTCCACCGACGTCTCGGTGGTAAATCTCGTGGTAATCCATTGCGATGATCGAATCCGCGCCGCCTTCCTCGTGCAGGATGTTCCCCTCCAGGTGCAGGTCTCGTCTTCGACCAGTACATGACCGGCAAAGGCGTGCTGTTCTGAGAGTTGGGTCAACTCCTCGATCGTGAAATCCTCGAAGCCGAGGCAGCCGGTCCGCGATGGGCGATCCATCGGAATGCGAATATCCACGAAGAGGTTTAAGGTCTGCCCCCAGAAAACTCTTGTCATTCGGTCGCTGGTGCCGTCCTGCAGTTCGATCGCCTCCCGGCGCCATAGGCCGACCAGCCAATCCGGGGCCTGGGGAAGTTCGGTCACGCTATCCAATGCACGCTGTCTCCTGTGATTCCTCAAAACTTAGATCCCGGAATTCTCGCGGAGTCCCTTTTTGAGGACAAGCGTACGCGTGCATATTGCGGCGGCAAGGCGCTGAAAACGGATACCACCTACAAGCAAGCCACCCGCTAGCGGCCGTCGCCGGAAGGTGCCTCTTCGCCCCCGCTGCGCAGGCGCAGCAGCACATCCACGGCCGCCACGCCGTCAGACAGCACCAGCAACGGGTTGATCTCCAACTCTTCCAGGGTGCCCCGCTCAGCCTCCGCAAAAGCGGCCACGGCCAGCACGGTATCGATGGCCGCTTCGCGGTCCCCCGCCGGCCGGCCTCGAAATCCGGTGAGCAGCTTGGCGACCTTCAGCGTTGCGAGGGCCTCCGCCACGCTCTCTCTATCCGTCGGCAAGAGGAGCGTCCGCGAGTCGTGGACGAGCTCGACGAGGGTGCCGCCGCTGGCCAGCACCATGACCTGTCCGAACTGGCTATCGCGACGGATGCCGATCAGGACTTCCGCAACCGGCTCCCCGATCATGCGCTCAACGAGAAACTCGCTACCGAGGGCCTCCGGCGCGCATTCGGACACAGATCGTGTGATGGCGGCGACCGCATCGGCGACCTCGGCGGCACTAATGAGACCGAGCCGCACGGCGCCGGCTTCCGTCTTGTGCGCAAGGTGCCGGCTCACCATTTTCACCGCCACCGGAAAACCGAGCTCTTCGGCCGCGACGGGCGCCGTCTTGGCATCGGCCAGGCGGCCCTCGGGCACCGGGATGCCGGCAGCGGCCAGCCGACGCTTGCCCTCAAATTCGGACAGATCCTCGACCTCTCCAGCCAAGGGGCCGGCCCGGGAGAGCCGCAGCGCGGCGGCCTTGCCCTCGGCCGTAAGGCGGGCCCGCCGCTCGCCATAGTCCGCGGCGCCGGCAACGCCGATCATCGCTTCCTTGATGCCCTGGAGTGGTGCGATACCGCCGGCGATCATCATCTCCCGGCTGTCCCGGTCGATGTTTTCGGGCAGGGCGCTGACCACGGCTGCGGGGAGGCCGGCCTTGCGCGTTGCGGCGATGAACGCGCGGGCGTCCGCGAGATACTCCTGCTTGCCGCATTCGAGGTCGGGGTGCGGATAGTCCTGGACCAGTAGGGCCGCATCGTAGCCGTCGGCCAGCACGGTCCCGAACAGCTCGGTCAGTTCCGCCTCGTGTCCCCACAGCGGCGTCGTATAGTCGAGCGGATTGGAGACGGTCGCAACCTCCGGCAAGAGGGCGGCCGTTTTCTTCGCGGTCGACGGCGACGGCGGGGGGAACGATAGATTGAGCGGCTCGGCGTAGTCCGCCAGCAGCGTGACGTTGCCGCCCGAGGCGGCAAATCCGGCCAACCGGCGGCCCCGAGGCACGCCCGCTAGGGACAGCACCTTGAGGGTCTCGAGGAGCTGGACCGGCGAGTCCACCCGTATGATGCCGAGGCGATCGAAGAGGGCCTGGTAGACGTCGTCCTCGCCCGCCAGCGAGCCGGTGTGGGTGGTGGTCAGGCGGCGGCCGATCTCGGAGGTGCCCGACTTGAGGACCACGATAGGAACGGCGGCCTCCAGGGCGCGAATAGCAGCCTCGCAAAATCGCGACACGTCGCGCAGTCCTTCGACATGAAGCCCGATCGCTGTCACCGCCGGGTCGCCGACCAGAACGTCGAGATAATCTTCCACGCCGAGCATCGCCTGATTGCCGGCGGAGACGACGTAAGCCAGAGGAACCGAACGCCGGTTCATGGTGATGTCGGATCCCAACATGCCGCTTTGGGTCACGACGGCGACGCCCCGTTCGACCCGCGTCCCGCCAAACGCAAAGGGCCAGAGCGCGACCCCGCGGACATAGTTGAGCAGCCCGTAGCAGTTGGGCCCGACGAGCGGCATGTCGCCCGCCGCAGCCACGAGCGAGCGCTCGAGCGCCGCGCCCTCATCGCCCAGCTCGCCGTATCCGGCGGTGTAGCAGACCACCCCTCCGGCGCCCTTGCGTCGCAAGGCGTCGACGATCTCGACCGCGGCATTGCGCGGGACGGCCAGGAAAACCGCATCCGGTGCTTCCGGCAGATCTTCGACCCTGGCGAAGCAGGGTTGGCCCGCCATCGTCTGCCGGCGCGGATTGACCCCCCAAACCGGTCCATCGAAACCCATTGCACGGCATTGCTCGGCGGCGATGGCGGCATCGTTCCCGCCGATGAAGGCGGCATGCCGCGGCGCCAAAAGCCGCCCGAGAGTGTGACGGGGCGGCGAGGTCATGCGCCGTGCGGGCGCAACAGCGACCGGGCGATGATGTGGCGCTGGATCTCGGAGGTGCCGTCCCAGATGCGCTCCAGCCGCGCGTCCCGCCACAGGCGTTCGATCGGCAGCTCGTCCATCAATCCCATGCCGCCGAAGATCTGCACCGCATGATCGGCGACGCGGCCGACCATCTCCGAAGCGAACAGCTTGGCCATGGCCGCATCGACGATGGTCATGCTGCCCTGCTCCGCCTTCCAGGCCGCTTGCATGACCAAGAGGTCGGCGGCCTGCAATTCGGTCGCCATGTCGGACAGCTTGAAGGAGGTGCCCTGAAACCGCCCGATGGGCTGGCCGAACTGCTTGCGGTTGGCCGCCCACTCGGTGGCCAGCTCGAGCAGCCGCTCGGCCCGCCCGCAACAGCCGGCGCCGACCCACACCCGGCCCATGTGGAGCCATTCGTTGGCGAGATCCAATCCCTTGCCCTCGCCCCCGAGAATCTGGCCCGGGCCGACCCGGCAGTCATCGAAGCTGAGCTGATAGTTGTGATAACCCCGGTGGCTGACGCAGCGCGGGCCGCGACGCATGTCGAACCCTTCGGCGCCGCGGTCGACCAGGAAGGCGGTGACCCGCTTGCGCGTGCCCCTCGCGGTTTCGTCGACGCCCGTGACGGCAAAGACGATGGCGAAATCGGGCAGGGTGTGGCTGCTGATGAAATGCTTGGAGCCGTTGATGACGTAGTCGTCCCCGTCGCGTTTTCCTCGCGTGGCCATCGACATGATGTCCGAGCCCGCCCCCGGCTCGGTCAAGGCAAAGCATTCGTGGCGCTCGCCGCGCACGCAAGGCATCAGGTATCGCTCGCGCTGATCTCCTTCACAGGCGAGCAGAATCTCGGACGGCCGCCCGATAAAATGCTGCAAGGCAAAGCTCGTCTTGCACAGTTCCCGCTCCATCAAAGCGAGACTGGTATAGCTGAGACCGCCGCCGCCCACGTCTTCGGGAAGGTTGGCGGCAAAGAACCCCATCTCGATCGCTTTTTGCTTGATGCGCTGGCCAAGCTCGTCAGGCACGCCGTCGTTGCGGTCGACCTCCTCCTCATGGGGGCGGAGTTCGCTCTCCACGAACGCGCGGAGGGAGTCCACCAGCATGCGTTGCTCGTCGCTGGTCTGAAAGTCCATCGAACCCCTCCCCGTGGCATGACAGTCGCGGCACTTGGGTATGATGCGTCTCAAGGATCGGTTCGGGTCGGAACTATCCGACGGAATTGCAAATTTTTCGACAGAAGTCCGATCCGCACCGGGCCGCCTGGCGGGACTCGGGTGCACGGGGCCTGGCCGGCCCTGTCGAATTGCTCTTAACTCTGTCGAAAAGTCACAAATCCCAAAGCGCCTGAGTCTCGATCATGGGACACGGGATCGAACCTGGGGCGGTACGTTCTGGGCGCCTCCCGGTCGATGCCGGGCATACTGGGCCATTGCAGCAAGGAGACCGCAGTCATGGGTGAGAAAGTCATGGGTGAGGAAGTCATGGGTGAGGAAGTCAGGGTCGAGCGTCGCGGGGCCGTTCTGGAGATCACGCTGGACCGACCGAAGGTGAATGCCATCGACCACGCGACCAGTCGCTTGCTGGGTGAGGCCTTCGCCCTTTTTCGCGATGACTCGGAGCTGCGGGTTGCGATCCTGACCGGCGCCGGCGAGCGGATTTTTTCGGCCGGCTGGGATCTGAAGGCGCTGGAGAGCGGCGAACAGCAACTCGACAACTGGTGGGAAAGCGAGGCCGAGGTGCCGGGCGGCTTCGCCGGACTCACCGAGATGTGGAACCTCAACAAGCCGGTCATCGCGGCCTTGAACGGCCTTGCCATCGGCGGCGGGTTCGAGATCGCATTGGCCTCCGACCTCATCATCGCGGCCGAGCACGTGGAATTCGCCCTGCCGGAGCTGCCGCTCGGGATCATTCCCGATGCCGGCGCCATCCAGCGTCTTCCCCGCCGCATTCCCTATAATGTCGCGATGGAGATGCTGCTCCTGGGCCGGCGCATGCCGGCCGAAGAGGCCTACCGCCACGGTCTGATCAACCTTATCGTGCCGGCCGAGGACCTCATGGATACGGCGCGGGAATGGGCCGACCAACTGGCGGACGCAGCGCCCCTGGCCTTGCAGACGGTGAAGGAGGTGCTGCGCGCCATCGAGGGCGACACCATCCAATCGGCTTTCACCACCATGCGCACCGGAGACCTGCCGACCTACCGGGCGATGCTCAAGTCCGAGGACGCCGAGGAAGGGGTGCGGGCCTTCGTGGAAAAGCGCAAGCCGGAATTCAAGGGCAGGTGAAATGGCTCAGCCGCAAACGGCTAGGAAGGGTTCGAATATGGCGAGGAAGGAACCAAAAGACGTCCGCCGGGTGACCAACATCGGGTCCGGCGCCATCGGCGGCGGCTGGTCGGCCCATTTCCTGGCGCACGGCTACCAGGTCACCACCTACCTGCACGATGCGGCCGAGGAAGGCCCGTTGCGGCAGCTCGTCGAGACCGCGTGGGTCAGCCTCGAGGCCCTGGGCCTGGCGCCAGGCGCAGCGCTGGACAACCTCACCTGTACGACCGATTTGGCGGAGGCCTGCGCCGAGGCGGACTTCGTGCAGGAGAGCGTGCCCGAGAACCTGGACCTCAAGCAGGCGGTCTATGAGAAGCTGGGCGATCTGGTGCCTGCGGACGTGGTGATCGCCTCCAGCACGTCGGGCCTGTCGATGACCGACATCCAGGCCCGCTGCTCGACGCCGGAGCGCACCGTGGTCGCCCACCCCTTCAACCCGCCCTATCTGCTGCCGCTGGTCGAAATGATCGGCGGCGCGCGGACGGCGCCGGAGACGGTCGCCTGGGCGGCCGACTTCTACCGTCTCGTCGGCAAGGCGCCGCTGGTCATGGAGCGGGAACTCCCGGGCTTCATTGCGACACGCCTGCAAGAGGCCCTGTGGCGCGAGGCGCTTCACATGGTCGCCAACGGCGAGGCTACCGTCGAGCAGATCGATCTCGCCGTCGCCAACGGACCCGGGCCGCGCTGGGCGGTCATGGGGCCCTGCATGGCCTTTCACGTCGCCAGCGGCGAAGGCGGCATGGCCCACAACCTGGATCACTTCGGCCCCGCCCTGAAGCTGCCGTGGACCCGGCTCGAGGCGCCCGAGCTGAGCCAGGAGCTGCGCGACCGCATGGTGGACGGCTGCGCGCGCGAAGCCGACGGGCGGGACTTCACAGCCCTGGCCGAAGAGCGGGATCGGGCGCTGGCGAACGTGCTCCGGGCGGTGCGGCAGTCGAAATCCGGCACCGGCGACTGATCCGGAGATGAGATCGGGACGTGGCTAGAGCGGTTTCCGTGCCGGGCTTCGCGTGGCCTTGGCAGTATCGACCAACAGGGTCGTGGTGCCGGGCCAAATCGGCCCGGCGTCTAGATTGGGCCAGGCCTCGCGGTATTCCCGGGGCCGCTTGCCGAAGTGCGCCGAGAAGGACTTGGTGAAATAAGACATGCTGGCGAAGCCGGATGCCACCGACACTTCCCTGACGGAGAGGTTGGTATTGGTGAGCAGCGTCCGCGCATACTGCAGCCGCAGAACGTGATAAAAGCCGATAGCCGAACAGCCCACGTACTTGCGGAACAATCTTTCCAGCTTGCGCTGCGACACGCCCACCGTGTCTGCCAGAGCCGGCACGGAAACCGGCTCTTCGAGGTTGTCTTCCATGATTGCAATGGCATCGCGCACGACGGGATGCAGTTCGCTTTGCTTGCTCCCTAGGGCCATGCGCTGCGGCGCTTCGGGTTCTCGAACCGGGTAGTGGAGAATCTGATCGGCGACTTCCAAGGCCAACTGCCGGCCGTGTCGCCGCTTGATCTCATGCAGCATCATGTCGAGTCCCGCGATGCCGCCGCCGCTGGTCATGCGGTTGCGGTCGATCACGTAGAGCTGCTCCTGTGCGATGGTGCCGGGGTACTGCTCCGTGAACGCCTGCAGGCAAGACCACTGGGCCGTCGCCTTGTAGCCGGCGAGGAGCTTGGCGCGCGCCAGGATAAATGACCCGATGTCCATGGCGCCCAAGATTACCCCCCGGCGATCCATGCGCCGCAGCCAGGCGAACAGCTTGGCGTTCTCATAATGCTCGCTGTCCCAGCTTCCGCAGACGAAGATGGCGTTCCAATGATCGTCGGTGCCACCGAAAACCTCGCTGTCGAGGGTCATGGCGTTGCTGGCGGTCACCGTGCCGCCATCGACCGAGAGAAACCGCCATTCGTAGAGAGTCCGACCGCTGAGATAGTTGGCGATCCTGAGCGGCTCGAGCGTTGTCGCCAAGGCCGTCATGTTGAAGCGCGGAATGAGCACGAACGCGAACCTCTGGACCGAAATATCCGCCTGGTCGTTCATCGCGGCGCCTCCTGCTTCCTTGGGCCCTCGATTTTCCGGCGGGTCAGGCGCCATCCGACGGGGCGCCAACTCAATTGGTCGAAAAAAGAGGGCTTCTTGGCGAAAAAATTATAACAGGCTTTCCGTTTGAACCTAACAATGTTGACCGGCGAGGCGTCGCCTTCGAAAATTTATGCGGCCACGGCGACCAACCCATAAGGGGGGGCTCGCGCGGCCGTTCTCAACGGGGCTGGTCCCCTTGCGGCCGCCCATTTCGACCGCCGGACGAACGCCGGACGAACGCCGGACGAACGCCGGACGAACGCTGGGCATAAGCTGCTCGCACGAGAGGGAGGAACGGGGGATATGAACAACGAGGTGATTATCACCTGTGCCGTGACGGGAGCCGGAGACACGGTCGGCCGGCATCCCGGCGTGCCGGTCACGCCCGAACAGGTCGCCGACGCGGCGATCGAGGCGGCCAAGGCCGGCGCGGCAGTGGCCCATGTTCACGTGCGCGACCCTGAAACCGGCAAGGGTTCCCGGGACCCGGCCCTGTTCCGCGAGGCGGTCGAGCGGATCCGCGACAGCGG
>PVMK01126218.1_pt1 | contig 16212 bp, 16 predicted proteins | sample 1853481 | NCBI WGS metagenome assembly PVMK01 (sample SAMN08533507, study PRJNA380276) | Marine sediment metagenome, whole genome shotgun sequencing project.
AACGATGGCGTGTCGGGCCAAGGTAACGCGGTGGTTGACTTGACGAGGCTCCCGGATTCGGAAGGTGCCGAGGCGAGACGCGCACTCGAGGAGCGTATCCACGGGATGCAGTTGGAGTCGTCGGCCATCACGCTGGAAGAATTCTTCCAAACCATGTCCGAGATCGGCGGAATTGCGGAAGAGCGAATCCAGGGGCACGACTTCTGCAGTCTCAGCGCCCAGACGCGCATCCCACCACTCGGTGAAGTAGAGGTGCTCTCCACCCACGACCAACTCCTTGGTGGCCCAAGTGGACAGAGCTTCCTCGGGAGCCGATTCCCAGCTGATCCACGGTATGGGCCGCTGATCTGCAACGAGGCTCGGAAGATCGGCGATCAGCTTGCGAAGCGCGGCGGTCTGGGCCGATTTGCGATTGACTTCGTGGTGGTGCGTGACGATGCCGGCAAATGGTGTTCGTACGCCATCGAGATCAACCTACGTAAGGGCGGAACCACGCACCCCTTCCTCATCCTGCAGTTCCTGACCGACGGCGCATACGACGAAAAGTTCGGCAATTTCCGCGCACCCAGCGGCGTCGAGAAATACTACGTTACCAGCGACCATCTCGAATCCACGCTGTACCACGCTTTCACACCGACGGACCTGTTCGACATCCTGATCCGGCATGGCCTGCACTTCGACCAGGCGCGGCAGACCGGCATCCTCGCCCACATGCTCGCCACCATTGGCGAGAACGGCCGTTTTGGCATCGTCGCGGTCGGGAATACGCCCGAGCATGCGCAGGAACTGTACGACCGAGTGCAAGAGGTCGTGACAGAAGAGGCGCGGGAGGCAGTCAAGGTGCGAGAGCTTCCCGACATTTGAGCACCTCTCCGCATGTCAGCTTATGGCCGAGGGTGTTCTCTAACTCGGGGATGGATGTCAAGTTCTCCCTTGATGCACCTGCCGGGTTCACTGTTCTCTCCGCAGTAGGAGCCGAGCCCTCTGCATGATGGCGTTGGAGGACGTTGGCGGATCAATGTTGAAGACGCGCTTGCCTCGATGAGGCATCGCAAAGCCTCGGTCGATCTCGCCGACGCCGCCGTCCCGACAGGGACATCGGTTCCGCTCTCGTGGAATTCTGGAGGGTTGTTGCTTCTATGCTGCCACCTTCTTGGATGACCGGATAAAGTCGGTTCCATCGCGCCACATGCGGTGGAGGATGACCGCCACCGTCCAGAACCTCAAAAGGCTCGCCAATCACACCGCAAGACCGCCTCAGCAAATAAAGGCGGAAACGAAAAACGTCCGCTATAAGCAATAGCAGACATCGAAATCGGCTCCGATTCCGACTTCTTCAACACCCTCGGCTAAAATCGGACTATTCGGCCACGTCGCCGTTATGTCCGGTTAAAGCCGGCCTCTCTAAAGCCGACATGGGCAGGCCGGTAACCCGCCATATCAATGAGGACTGCGCGAACTTGTCGGCCCCGGCCCGCTCGTTTAGCCTTGGCCTCCTGCGGCAAGCTGGCGGTTCTTTTTGTCCCGTATTTTCCGCCGTGTTTAAGTACGGGAAATCAGGATAGGCATATATATTTCATTCACTTAGGTCTTCTGGACCTATAGCAGCGAGATTTGGTATTAACGCGCGCCGGGGCGGGTGCGGGCGATGGTGCGGCTGAGCAGGATCAGCGGCAGCACCCCGACCGCGACGATGGCGAGGGAGGCGGTGGACGCCTCGGTCAAGCGCTCGTCGGAGGCCAGTTGGTAAGCCTGCACCGCCAAAGTGTCGAAGTTGAACGGCCGCATGATCAAGGTCGCCGGCAACTCCTTCATGACGTCGACGAAAACCAGAAGTCCGGCGGTCAATAGACTGCCCCACATGATCGGCGCATGGACCCGCAGCAAGGTGCCGCCCGCGCCCTGGCCGAGGCTGCGCGCGGCATCGTCCATGGACGGACCGATCTTGCCCAGGCTGGCCTCCACGGTGTTCAGAGAGATCGCCAGGAAGCGCACCAGGTAAGCGAACACCAGGGCGGCGATGGTGCCGGTCAGCAGCAATCCCGTGGAAATTCCGAAACGGGCGCGCATCCAGCCGTCGACCGCGTTGTCGAAAATCGCGAAGGGGATCAGCACGCCGACCGCGATCACGGTGCCGGGCACCGCGTAGCCCATGGCCGCGATCCGGTTGGCCGCGAAAGTTATCCGGCCTGGATCGAGGCGCACGCCGTAAGCCATGATCACGGCGATGAGGACGGCGATCGCCGCGGTCACCGCCGCCAGGGTGAAACTGTTGAACGCAAGGCGCAGGAATCGTGGCCCGAACTGGGCGTCGCCGGCCTCGATCGACATGTCGAGCAGGATCGCGCCGGGCAGCAGGAATCCAAGAACGACCGGAACCAGGCAAAACCCGAAAACTAGGCCCGCCCGCCAGCCGGCGAGCGCGTGGCGGGGCAGGTGCCGGTAGCGGCCCGAAGTGTGGTAATAGCGCGCCGGTCCGCGGCTCCAGCGCTCCGCCAACAGCACGGCCAGCACGACGCAGAGTAGGGCGGCGGAGAGCTGCGCGGCGGCGACCCGGTCGCCGAGCGAAAACCAAGTGCGCACGATACCGGTGGTGAAGGTCTGTACGCCGAAGAAGGATACCGTCCCGAAATCGGCCACTGTCTCCATCAGTGCGAGCGAGGTGCCGCCCACGATAGCGGGCCGTGCCAGTGGCAAAGCGACGCGGAAGAAACTGCCCCAAGGACCGCAACCAAGGGTCCGGCTGACTTCGAGCGCGCAGACCGACTGCTCCAGAAAGGCCGCGCGCGCCAACAAATAAACGTAAGGGTACAGCACCAGGGTCAGCATCACGATGGCGCCGCCAAGCGAGCGGACTTCCGGGAACCAGTAGTCGCGCGCGCCCCACCCGGTCGCCTCGCGCAGCAAGCTCTGCACCGGCCCGGCGAACTGCAGCAGGTCGGTATAGGCGTAAGCCATGACATAGGCCGGAACCGCCAAGGGAAGGATCAGCGCCCACTCGAAGATCTTGTGGCCGGGAAAGCGGTACATGGTCACCAACCACGCGGTTCCCACGCCGCCGAGGACGACCCCGAATCCGACCCCCAGCACCAGCCACATGGTGTTGGCCACGTAGCTGCTCAACACGGTGTCCGCCAAGTGCCGCCAAGTGTCGCTACCGGGGACGAAGACGTTGACCAGCACGCTGAGCACCGGAACCGCGAATAGTCCCGCGATCGCCAGGGCAGTCCAGGTCAACGCGCCGCGGCCGCGACCGCGGCGCGTCCATGGGCGCGTTGGCGGAACCGGGAAGGGACCGGTCGGGTTCTGTTGTCGCGTGGCTTCGGTCACGGTGCGGTCACGATGCTGGCGGTCGGTAATATCAAGGACCTTTGGTATTACCCATTGCGGTCCTTGGTCAACAGTCCCGGCGTCGGCGCCGCGAGGCCTCGATTGAGATTGCTGCCCAAGAAGATGCCACGAACGGCGTTCACAGCGTTAAGTTTTTGTTTTCTTTTCATGATTTTATCCGAATGAAGGGTTCCGATCTAGCCGGAGTAGGGGGTTTTTTAACCTCTATTCATCACTGTCAGGGCCGAGATATCCGGGTTGGTTAATGACGCCGGGGAGTCCATCCGAGCCCGCGATTGGCGTGCATTCTTTGAAGGTTTTGCCGTCGTGGATGACCCGACGGCCGAATTTCTTTCCGAACCGGCCGTTGGGCCGCCGACGAGAAACGCTCCGGAGGCCGACAATGAAGACCTGTCTGATCGTTGATGACTCGAAAATCGTGCGCATGGTCGCACGCAAGATTCTTGAAGGCCTGAACTTCGAAATCGCCGAGGCCGAAGATGGCCAACAAGCGCTCGACGCCTGCTTGGCGGAGATGCCGACCGCCGTTCTGCTCGACTGGAAAATGCCGGTCAAGAACGGCCTCGAGTTTCTTCAGGACTTACGCGCCATGGATGATGTCGACCAACCGGTCGTCGTTTTCTGTACCACCAAGAACGACATGACTCACATACAAGAGGCTATTCGAGCCGGCGCCAATGAGTACCTCATGAAGCCCTTCGATAGCGAGATCATCGAATCGAAGTTCATCCAGGTCGGCCTCCTCTAGGGCCGGCGCGGTAACCGAACCTTGGAAACGGCTAGAACAAATTCGGGCAGGGCGATGACGGAACCGTACCGGGTAATGGTTGTCGACGATTCGGCGGTAATCCGGGGACTGCTGACGCGGTTCCTGGAGGCGGACCCGGAGATAACCGTCGTCGCCTCGGTTAACAACGGCCAGATGGCGATCGACAGTCTCGACCGGACCGACGTCGAGGTCGTCGTGCTCGATTTCGAGATGCCTGTCATGGATGGCATGACGGCGTTGCCACTGATCTTGCGGAAGAAGCCGGGCATACAGGTCCTCATGGCCTCGGTGCCGACTCGCAAGAACGCGGAAGTTAGCCTGCGCGCCCTGTCCCTGGGCGCGGCGGACTACGTGCCGAAACCGAGTTCCACCAGCGAGATTCACGCTGCCAATTCCTTCAAGATCGAGTTGACGGAGAAGGTCAAGGCGTTCGCCGGGGCTTGCCGCGGCGGTCGGGGACGGGGATCCCGGCCGGCGACCGCTGGGCCCGCGGCGACGGCCCGGCCGCATCTTCCTCGCGCCCGGCGGCTATTACTTGACGGGGGAGAAGGGTGAAAGCGGCAACGTTCTACGTTTGACGCGGAACGAGCCCGAAAATTACTGCCGGCCGGCGGTCGATCCCATGTTGGGCAGCCTGGCCCCGCTCTACGGCTCGCGGCTGTTGGCGATCGTTCCGACAGGCATTGGCTCGGACGGCTGCAAGGGATCGCAAGCGGTCGCGGCCGCCGGTGGGTGTTCGGCTGATTTCGACACGCCGGCCAAGACCCGCGTGCTGGAAGGCATGGCCAATATGCTGGCGCCCGATGGTTTCCTCTATCTAGGCGGCGCCGAGACCGTGCTGGGGGAGACCGACCGGCTCCAGATCATGCAAGGTCGGCGCGGGGTCTGCAGTCTTGCCGCGCCGGACGCCGAGAGGGCCAAGGCCGCGAGCTAAAATTCGGTGATAGCCGTCCGAGCGACCGGTCGCCGGTCCGCGCGATCCACCCAGCAAAAAATAAAAAACCGGCGCATCCCTTTGGGGGTGCGCCGGTCTTGGTATCGGATATTCGAATGAGCAGTGTGTCGTCGGTAGTGTGCTCCGCCTAGCCGCTGGCGGCGACTTGCTGCGGCTCGGGCGCGGCGTCTTCGACCGGTGCCGGGTCGCGCAATACGTAGCCGCGGCCCCAGACCGTCTCGATGTAGTTGTCGCCGCCGGTCGCCGCGGTCAGCTTCTTGCGCAGCTTGCAGACGAAGACGTCGATGATCTTCAGCTCCGGCTCGTCCATGCCGCCGTAGAGATGGTTCAGGAACATCTCCTTGGTCAGCGTGGTGCCCTTGCGCAGCGACAAGAGTTCCAGGATGCCGTATTCCTTGCCGGTCAAATGCAAAGGCTGGCCCTGGATCTCGACCGTGCGGGTATCGAGGTTGACGGTTAGCTTGCCGGTCTTGATGACCGAATCCGAGTGCCCTTTGGAGCGCCGAACGATCGCTTGGATCCGGGCGACCAATTCGCGCTTGTCGAACGGCTTGGTCAGGTAGTCGTCCGCGCCCACGCCAAGGCCCTTGATCTTGTCATCCAGGCCGTTGAGGCCGGAAAGGATGAGAATCGGGGTCTTGACTCGCGCGGCGCGCAGCCTGCGTAACACCTCGTAGCCGTCCATGTCGGGCAGCATCAAGTCGAGGACAATGATGTCGTAGTCGTAAAGCTTTCCGATCTCGAGCCCGTCCTCGCCCAGGTCCGTGACGTCACAGACATAGCTTTCGGCCCGCAGCATCATTTCGATGCCTTGGGCGGTTGCTGGATCATCCTCAACTAGAAGCACTCTCATGGGTCAATTCCCGCTGCGTTTTATGGAATGGTTGTTTCTGTCATTAACCATTTTGCGGAACTTTTATTAACAAATCATTAGCGCCGCAAGCTTGATTTGTCTTTATTTTACCGAAACTTAAATTGGTGAGGCTCATGCTTTGCCCGAATTGGGTGGGAAATTGGAATTATTTGAAGGGGAGCGTGGGCTTGACCTGAGCCGTTCGGTCGCTCGTCGACGCGCTCGATCAACTCTCCGAATATCAGCTTTACGTCCGGGCCACCGGCGTACTCGGCATGACGATCGAGGTCGCCGGTCTTGGCTGCAAGGCCGAGGTCATTGCCGACGAGCCCGGGATCTAGCCGACCGAGGCCTGGTTCGGCCGGGTCATCAACGCGCTGGGCGAACGGACCGGACGGTAAAGGGCCGCACCCCTCCGGTGATGCCGCCTGTCCGCTGTGCCGCTCATGGGACTTTGTTCGCCGAAGTTATTCGTCACCGCGTCCGCGTTGCCGCCGCTGACTCGCGTCTCCGGCACGTTGCCGCGCCGGGATGCTTGGTGGATGAGATTTGGGGATGCCGGGCGCGAGGGGGCTCGCGCCGTCCTCAGCTCTATGGCTTCGGCGCCAGGGTGCTGGAAGCGCTCAGGGCGGGCTCGTCGCCGTCCCGGCGGTACTGTTGCAGGCGTGTGGTGCGCAGGCCGCGCATACCGTGCTGATCGATCAAGCGTTGCCAGGAGAGGAATTCCTCCGCCGACAGCTTGTAGCGATTACAGGCATCTTCGAGGCTGATAAGACCGTTACGCACAGCCGTCACCACCTCGGCCTTACGCCGGATGACCCAGCGCCGCGTCTCCGGCGGCGGCAGATCGTTGATGGACAGCGGCTCTCCTGCCGGCCCGATCACCGTCTTGGGCCCACTTGGGCTTTCTGAACCCATCGACAGCACTCCTCCTTATTCAAATCTTCTCGTTGCAGCGACCCAAAGACTACGGGACCGCTGTTGAAAAACCATTAATTTCAATGGTTAAGTGAAATTATTGGAAGCTAATAAAGGGTTCGACACGGGGGCCGTAGGAACAGGGAAGTCTGGCCAGGTTCGAAGCGGGAGCTCGAAACCCGGCCGATTCTATAAGACGCGCTGGACATTGGCATTGGACAACGGTCCCTGCGCGCTTGGCCGTTCCAATTGGATAGATAGAGGCGCGGGCCGCACTTTGGCCAATTTCGAACCAGCGCGGGACTGCAAAAATGGTTAGCCGCCGCGCTCCGGCTTAACTGCAAATTGACGACGCGAGTCCAGATTTCCGCGCAACCGGAGGTTCTACGGACCGACAATGAACATCGATCGGCTTTCCACTACCGGGGTGCCCGCCTCCAGATGCCGCGAGCGAATCGGTTCGGCCAAACCGGGTGCATTTGCCGAGTCCCTGTTGGCCGGCGGGCGGCGCCATCGGCCGCGGTCGAGCAGGCCAAGCCGGGCCGATAATCCCGGAAATCCGCCAATCAGAGGTTTTCCTCTTATGATTCAAACAAATGTGAATATGCCCGGCTAATTTTCTTCGCTTGAACGAGCGAAAAAATTTCATATACTCCCCGGCGAAATTTTGGACCTCGCATGTAGGGTGGAAATGTCGCAGAAAAAAAAGAAAAAGGCATCGGTTCCTAGGAGTTATCGCCCCAAGGAAGCCGAGAAGTTCATGAATCCCGTCATGAGTGAGTATTTTCGGCGCAAGCTGAAGGGCTGGAAAGAAGAGCTGCAGCGCGAATCGGATGAGACCATACAGGACCTGCAGACCGAATCCCTGCATGAGGCGGATATCGCCGATCGCGCCTCCGCCGAGACCGACCGCTCTCTGATGCTGCGGACCCGGGATCGGGAGCGCAAGCTCATTTCCAAGATAGACGCCGCCTTGAGCCGCCTGGACGATGGCTCCTACGGTTACTGCGAGGAAACCATGGAGCCGATCAGCCTTCGGCGCCTGGAAGCGCGGCCGATCGCGACGCTTTCCATCGAAGCGCAGGAGCACCACGAGCGAATGGAGCGGACCCACCGGGGCGACTGAGCCCAAGGGCCCATTCGTGGCCGAATAGTCGACCAGGCTGATTTTGGGGGTCGGGCCGTCCGGGGCCGGCCCTTTTTTTTGGGGGGGTCTGCGCACCCGACCCCGAGCTTGCGTATAAGCAGCCCAGGTGCCGCGGAGATGGCCCAACACCTTCGCGGTTTTACCCTGTATTAACCGCGTTTGGTTAATCTTCATGCCGGAATATTGGCGGCGGCTGGGGGTGATTTCCGGCCACCCGGGAAATGAGGAGGTGCCAAATGGCTGACGTCGACAAGAACATGTCGATTTTGATCGTGGACGATTACAAGACCATGATCAGGATTATCCGAAATCTGCTCAAGCAGATCGGATTCACCAACGTCGACGAAGCGATCGACGGCGGCTCGGCGCTGACCAAGCTCCGCGACAAGGATTTTGGTTTGGTGATTTCCGACTGGAACATGGTGCCCATGAGCGGCCTCCAGTTGCTCAAGGAAGTGCGTGCGGACGTCAAGCTCAAGGAGCTTCCGTTCATTATGATCACCGCCGAAAGCAAGAGCGAGAATCTCATCGCCGCCGAGGAAGCCGGTGCGAGCAACTGCATCGTAAAGCCGTTCAACGCGGCGATCCTCAAGGGCACGCTGGTTGCGGTACTGGGCAATTTCTAGGGTGTTGGGCCCAAGGTGATGCCGGCCCTTGGCGGAGACGTCGAGAACGGAATTCACGATCCGTCGAAGTCGATGGGAAGCGGTCTCTATGGGTCTATTTTAAGGACATCCGGTACTAGGCAGGGGTCCGCGTCATGGATTTCACTTGTTTGGTTCCGAGGATTCCGCGTAGGTGCCCACCGCCCGCCGCCGCGCGGGGATCTAGCTCACCTCGGCCTTGACGTCGTCCATCGCGGTCTCGATCGACTGGCCTAGCCGGCCGAAGGCGTCGGCCAAGGCGAGCAGCTCGGGCTGTAGGTGGCGGCCCTCGCCGGGAGGCAGGCTCTCGATGCGGGCGCAGAGCGATTCGACGAGACTCTCCAAGGGGGATAGGTCGAGCACCACACCCACGGCCAGTTCGGATTCCGCGCGGGCGACGATACCGCCGACGGCATCCAGGTCCGCCATGATATCGATGTTCTGGTTCATGCGCCGCGCGCCGTTTGGCGCCGATCGAATCCGCTGGGCCCGGAGTAGGGCGTTTGCTCGGCCACGGCCGTTATGGGTCCTTCCGCGATGAATCGGACGCTCGGGAGCGGCCATGGATCGACCCTCGCGCGCCCAGGTAAACATCCTGGCGCAACAGGTTTAATGAAAGGTTTAGAAAGACCGCGCCGGGGGGGTCAGCCCGAGGGTTCTGAACCCTCTTTTGGCTGGGCCTGGCCTGGATCGGCTGGACCGCGACTCCCGACGACCTGGGCGAGTGCCTCGCCGCCCGCCGCCTCAGCCCGTTTTTCGGCCTGGATGCGCTCGAATATCTCGCGCCGCAAGACCGTGGCGTCAGTCGGAAAGGTAAACCCAAGCTTAATGGATTTTCCCCGGATATCGATAACGGTCACCTCGATGTTATCGTTGATGATGACCGATTCGCCAATCTTCCGCGTCAAATAGAGCATTCCGGCTCCTTCCTGTGCCGGTTCACTCCGGCATCCTTGCGAGGCGCCGGTTATTACCTAATTAAGCAGCATTTGAGATGAATTAAAACTGATTTTTACGAGTTCGTAACCTACGGAATCTGATTATGACACTTCTAACAGGCACTTAGGTTCGGTGTGTCCTTGGATGATGCATGGAATGCAAGTTCGACATCTTCGCGGTCATAGGTATACGCATGGATTGGTTCAGCCGGCGCCGGAAGGTGGTGGCCGGCAATATCGCCAATGCGGATGCGCCCAACTATCGCGACGGCGAGGCTCCACGCCTATCGAGAAGCCCACCGCAGACCGATTTAGACGGCGGTCCAAAAAAAATCGGCGGGCGATCCATTGCGCCAAGGGTGCCGGCCAGGCCGCGTTCCGCATTCGCGCGGCCGCGGGGGATCACAGCGTTCCGGTGATCGAGAACCCGTCGGCCGCGCGCGGCGCCCCGCGTTTCCGAGCGCCCGTGGGCGCCCGGGGGCGGATGCCGGGAACCGCACCGGCGCGGGTAGCTTGAAGCGCAACGGTCGACTATGGTTTAAACCGTGAATCGATGACAGTGAGTCGAGACATGATGGCAGGGCGAAACGATCGAAGGCGCGCCCCACTACGCCCCTGCGGCATGATGCTGCGCGCCGCGCGGTTCCTGTTTGCGACCCCGGCGGTGGTCCTGGCGGGGGGCCTGGCGGGGGGCCTGGGCGGCGCCGCGTCGCTGTCCGCGCAGGGCATTGAGGCGGCGACGGAGCAACCGCCATTCGCCGGATTCGAGCCGCTGGTACTGGTGCTGCTTATTATCACCATAACCGCGGTAATCGCCGCTTTGATCGCGATCCGCCGGCTGCGCCAGGCGAATACCCTCCAAAACGATGTCATCGGCGCGATCCCGCAGCCGAGGCAGGTCGTCGACGGCGGCGGCCGCACGATTTTCGCGAACCAGGCATTTTACGACTTCTTCGGTGGTGCCGATAAACCGACGCCCGAACTGCTCGCCGTCGAGGTGGCGGACGACGCGGAGGCCCGGGACCGTCTCGACCGGCTGGTTTCGAGCGCGCGCGATGGGGTGGCGGGCAATGCCGAATTGCCGGTGCGGCGCCGGGGTGGGACCGAGGGCGGCGGCACGGATGGTCCCGCCGATGGCGCGGCGGAGTGGCGTTACGTGGCCGCCTATCCGGTCTTGGCGCGCCCCGGCACGGTCTTGTGGATGGTCGACGACATTACCCTGCGCCGGCAACTGGAACAGGTCATGCAAGAGGAGCAGGAGCGCTTCGTCGACCTCTTGGAGCATGCGCCCATCGGGTTCTACTCGGTCGATAGGGAGGGCCGGTTCCTGTTCGCCAACCAGACGCTTTGCGACTGGCTCGGCCTTTCGCACGAGGACCTGGAAAGCGGCGCGGTTCGTTTGCATGACGTGATCGCCGACCCGCCGCCTGAAGGCACGCCGCCCTACGATCCATTCGCGAACGCTTCGGCCGCGCGCGGCGAGGCCACCCTCAAGGGCGCCGACGGGATGTTGTTTCAAGCATCGATCAGTCAGGACTTGGTCAGCGACGCGGACGGTCGAGCCCTGCGCACGCGCTCGGTGGTCCGCCACCTGTCGCGGGAGCGGGCCATGGCCGAGGCATTGGAACATTCCGTGCAACGCTTCGAACGCTTCTTCTTCGAGGCGCCGATCGGCATCGCACTGCTCGATTCGAGTGGCGGCATCACCGAAACCAACCGTGCCTTTGCCGCGCTCGCCGGCACCGAGGTCGTGTCGGGATCCGCGCTGGTTAGCTTGGTAAACCAAGAAAACCGTGGCGACGTCGAGGCGTCGCTGGCGCGCCTGGACGGAACCGGTGAAAGCGCGGGGCCGGCGCCCGTGGAAGTTCGTTTCGGAGACGGCGGGGAGACCGTCACCTCGATGTACGTCAAGGGCATGGCCGACCTGGCTGGCGGAACAACCGGCCACATCGCGTATTTCATCGATACCACCGAGCGGCGCAACCTGGAAATTCAGTTCTCCCAATCCCAGAAGACGCAGGCCGTGGGCCAGTTGGCGGGGGGGATCGCGCACGACTTCAACAATCTGCTGACCGCGATGATCGGGTTCTCGGACTTGCTGCTGCTGCGCCACCGGCCGGGCGACCAGTCCTTCGCCGACATCATGCAGATCAAGCAAAACGCCAACCGCGCCGCCAACCTGGTGCGCCAATTGCTTGCTTTCTCGCGCCAGCAGACCTTGCAGCCGCGCATGCTCGACGTGACCGACATCCTGGTTGAACTATCGCATTTGCTGCGCCGGCTGATCGGCGAGAATATCCAGCTCGACATGATCCACGGCCGCGATTTGGCAACGGTGAAGGCGGACCAGGGGCAGCTCGAACAAGTCATCATCAATTTGGCGGTCAATGCCCGCGACGCCATGTCAGAGGGCGGCAAGTTGGCGATCCGAACCTCCAATGTCACGACCCGTCACGTCCAAAAACTCAGGGCCGAGGAGATGCCACCCGGCGACTACGTCCTGATCGAGGTCGAGGACAACGGCAGCGGTATCGCGAACGAGAATCTGGACCGAATTTTCGACCCCTTTTTCTCGACCAAGGACGTCGGCCAGGGCACTGGCCTCGGCCTGTCCACGGTCTATGGCATCGTCAAGCAGACCGGCGGTTTCGTGGATCTCAAAACCGGGGCCGGGCGGGGCACGACGTTCCTTATCTATCTGCCGCAGTTCGATGGCGCCTCGGAGGGCGCCGCGGCGGCGTCCGATACCGAGGCCAAGGTCACCCGCGACCTGACCGGGGCGGAGACCATCTTGTTGGTCGAGGACGAAGAGGCGGTACGCTCGTTCAGCGCCAGGGTGCTGCGCAACAAGGGCTACGAGGTTTTGGAGGCCAATTCGGGAGAGACCGCGCTGGAGGTTCTCAAGGATCGGCTCGAAGCGATCGATCTTTTGATTACGGACGTGGTGATGCCGCACCTGGACGGGCCGGACCTGGTGCGCCAGGTGCGCGAATCGCGACCGGAACTGAGGGTCATTTTCATTTCCGGGTACACCGAGGATTCGTTCCGCAAGCGCCTGGGAGAGGACGGCGGTATCGAGTTCCTGCCCAAGCCCTTCAGCCTCAAGCAGCTCGCCGCCAAGGTGAAGGAAGTTCTGGGCGAGGACGGTGCCGGCGCGGCGGGCCCGCCGCCGGCGCGGGCGGCATCGGGAACCGGTCGCGTTCCTGGACCCTAGACCATAATCCGATCTTACGGGTGCCCAGCGAGCCGGACGCCGGCCCCGGTTGCGGCCTCGGCGGTCCCGGTTGCGGCGAGCCCCCGGCACGCTCCGGTAAGCCAATGAAACCGGCCCAGGGTTGGCTCCAAGCGGCTTTGTTCTCTTTTTGTCCAAAAATCCTCTTGGCAAACCAGAACAAAATGAGTACATTGGCCTCACATTGCGGTCGGAACACCCCTATGGGATAAGTGAGGGCAGGTCATGGCGAACAACGTTTTGCGGCTGATTGAGAGGGATTCGGTGGATAAGCAGAAGGCATTGGACGCGGCGCTCGGCCAGATCGAGCGGGCTTTCGGCAAGGGCTCGATCATGCGCCTGGGCGACGAACGCGTGATCGAGACGGAGGTCGTCTCGACCGGTTCCCTGAGTCTCGATATCGCACTCGGTATCGGCGGCCTGCCGCGCGGCCGGGTGGTCGAGGTCTACGGTCCGGAGAGCTCCGGCAAGACCACGCTCGCGCTTCACGTCGTCGCCGAGGCCCAGAAGCTGGGCGGGACCTGCGCCTTTGTCGACGCCGAGCATGCCCTCGACCCGATCTACGCCCGCAAGCTGGGTGTCGATGTGGACGAGCTCCTGATTTCCCAGCCGGACACGGGCGAGCAGGGGCTGGAAATTGCCGACACCCTGGTGCGCTCCGCCGCGATCGATGTCCTGGTGATCGATTCGGTCGCGGCGCTGGTGCCGCGCGCCGAGCTCGAAGGCGAGATGGGCGACCAGTTGCCGGGCCTGCAGGCGCGGCTCATGAGTCAGGCGCTGCGCAAGTTGACTTCCTCGATTTCGCGCTCGCGCACCATGGTGCTGTTCATCAACCAACTGCGCATGAAGATCGGCGTCATGTTCGGCAATCCCGAAACCACCAGCGGCGGCAACGCGCTCAAGTTTTATGCCTCGGTGCGTCTCGACATCCGCCGCATTGGCGCGATCAAGGACCACGACGAGGTGGTCGGCAACCAGACCAAGGTCAAGGTGGTCAAGAACAAATTGGCGGCGCCGTTCAAGGTGGTTGAGTTCGACATCATGTACGGCCAAGGAATTTCCAAGACCGGCGAGTTGCTCGATCTCGGCGTTCAGGCCGGCATCGTCGAGAAATCCGGCGCTTGGTTCTCCTTCGAAGGCCAGCGCGTCGGCCAGGGCCGCGAAAACGCCAAAACCTTCCTGCGCGAAAATCCGGGCATCGCCGCCACCATCGAGGCCAGGATTCGCGAGGGCGCGGGCCTGCCCGGTGCCGAGGTGCGCGAGCAGCTCGGCGAGCCGGAACCCGGCGGCGGAGCCGAGACCAGCGCCAAAGCCTAAAGGCGGGGATCCAAGTTCGGTAGTGGGCGCGCGGGTTCGATCGATTGAGCCTTCGCGTCCACGCCCTTTTTTTGCCTCCGTTCCCTCGACCTATTCCAACAGCTCGTAGTGCCGCCCTTGGATGCGAAACTCGATATCGAGTTCGGTCGTCGCGCGATCGATTAACGCGGATTGGCCGAGAGACAGGTTCTGTATTTCCCGGGGTGGCAGTCGCGCGCGCTCGGCCTCGTCGAACACCGGAGCCAGGGTCACCTCGATCCGGAAACGCTCGCCGACCTCGACCGTGACCGCCCGGCCGCCGAGAATCAGGTCGTGGTAGCGGGTGATGATGGTCCGGGCGTCGAGGGGCAGATGGGCGCGGTTACCGCCCGGGTCGAGCGCGAGGCTGCGGGTGCCCTCGGTCAGAATTTTACCGGTGCCGCTGGCGCGCAGCGCCCAGGTGAGGCGGTACGCGCCGCCGCGCGCGCCCTGGGTACGGATGGCGAGATCGTAGCCCATCGGGCGCGGTGCCCGGGACACGGAGACCGCGGTTAATCGCTGGCGCGCCGATTGCAAGGCGTTGAAGATGGCGGCCTGGTGGGCGGCGGTTTCTCTCGCGTCCTCCTGTCCGGCGAGGCGCGCCGCCGTGGCAACGCCCAACACCAGGGCGAGTAGGATACCCATGGCGAGCAGGCGCCGGGCGCTGCTAAGCCGCCGCGCCGCCTGCTCGGGTGGCGCCGCGGCGGTTCGTTGTCCGGCCCGCAGGCCCAAGGCCACACAGCCCAACAGCGCCACCAAAAACACCCCGAGGCCGAGCGACGGTAGCACCCAGGCCACCGAATCCGGCCAGAGCTCGTCGCCGAACAGATAGAGCCAGGAAAATCCGGCCGCCGCGGCGACCGTGAAGACGGCGGCCGTGGCGCCGATCACCAGGCCCCAGACCACACCGGTCATGATATGGAGCCAGCGTGGGCTCACCGATCGCGCGCCGGCCCCGAAGCCATCGCGGAGCGCGCGCCGGTTATTGCGGCGGATCGCGGCTGGGTGTCCCGGGTCGTCGGCCGGCGCGGGCGCCGGCCGGGCCCGGTCACGGCAGCGCCCGCAGCGCCGCGGTGAAGCCCTTGAGCGAGACCGGAACGGACCGCATCTGGCCGGCGGCATTCTGGAATTTTACCTGTCCGGTCAACCCAGCCTTGAGTTCATCGAGAAGCTCGCCCTCCAGAACCACCCGCGCCTGGCAGGTCGCTGAATCGCAAATCTCGAAAGCAAAGACGCGCGGCGGCCGCTCGTCGATCTGGATGCGGAGACCCGGCGGCAGGCGCACACCGACCGGCACGAAGATCACCGCGCCCAAGACCTTCTCCGGGCCGAACCGTCCGACCCGAAACTGAAGCACCTGCTTGCCGCTATCCTGGGCGAAGGCCTGCAGGGAGATGTGGCAGGTCCGTAGTTGGGTCGCCAACGCTGGCCGGCACCTCAGGGTCCAGTCTTCGAACCTTTGGGTCTCGATCTCGGCGCCGCTCTGGGGCGCCTCGGTTTGGGCGGCGAGTGGCGCCGGGGCGGCGGCAAGCCCGAGGCCTAGGATCGCCGCCAACCAGAGTCCCGCCCGATTGGGCTTCGATTCATTTGCCATGATCCGAGCTTATAACAACCGCGGCGGCCCGCGGCCAAGGGCGTTCGCCGTGCGGTAAAGACCCGGGCCGGGCGGGCGTGCCGGCCCCGCCGTCGAAGACCCCTTGGACAAATTCCTGGAATCGCTGAAACTTGCCTGAACCCCCGGGAACCTCTAGATAGCGGTCATGACCACCGGCAGCGAAATCCGCAGCGCGATGGGTTAAAATCTTCTCCGGGTTCCAATTAAAAATCAGATATAACAATAATGATATCTGATCTTTTTCGATTTCCGATAACCATTTCACAATTTTGAATTCTCTCTGTTTACTACTTTCTTCATCGGGAGCGCCGAGGTGAAAATCGGAAGCAAAATAAATGTTCTTGCCCTGGGGCAACTGGCTAATTTGCTCTAGCATAAGGCAAACATATAGACATAAATCACAAAAAAAATCAGATATCACAATAATGATATCTGATCTTTTTCGATTTCCGATA